>Ga0265334_10001361_pt1 | contig 11796 bp, 7 predicted proteins | sample 42023metaG_FD_192442 | JGI IMG/M metagenome (GOLD analysis project Ga0265334, IMG submission 192442) | Rhizosphere microbial communities from Carex aquatilis grown in University of Washington, Seatle, WA, United States - 4-20-23 metaG | ecosystem: Host-associated > Plants > Roots > Rhizosphere >...
CCACCGGATTTTGGCCTACGTGAAGGAGGGCGTGAAGTCCGACCTGGAGTTCGACGACCTGGACCACGAGATCCTGGTCCCGACCCAACCGATCAAGCAAACCCATATCGCGCTTCGCTCCAACGCCTATGACGACGAGTTCAACCCGAGGTTTGTGGATTTGGAATCATCCCTATTGCGATTTATCAATCGGCCAACGGTTCCGAACCGAAACTGAAGTCCTTTAAATCGGCCCAATATCCTGGATTGTCAGGTCGGAAACTCTTCACGACTTGGCGTAATCTATCGCCGCGGTTGACAGCGATCGAATCGACCGCAAACCATCTTGGAGGGAAGATAGATGAAGAAGCGCCTGTTGTTGGCAGTCTTGCTGGGGTTGGGCTTGGCCTTGTCGTCCCAGGCCGATACGGTAAAGGACGCCTCGGCGGCCAAGCCGGCCGTGGCCGCGAAAGCCGCCGCTCCCGCCGCCGACCTGGTGGACCTGAACAGCGCCACGGTGGACCAGTTGAAGACCCTGAAAGGCATCGGGGATACCTACGCCGCGAAGATCGTGGCGGGACGGCCCTATAAGGCCAAGACGGAGCTGGTGGCCAAAAAGATCCTGCCGAAAGCCGTCTACGCGAGGATCAAGGACTTGGTGATCGCGAAGCAAGCCAAGTAAACCTCACCCGCAATACCAAAGGCCGGGCCCAATTCGGGTCCGGCCTTTTTTTGTGGCCAATCGGAATTCCTTCACCCCCAAACGAACCGAGGTGCACCTAAAAACTGTCCCTTCTCGCCGACCTTTGCCATAATGGCCTTGGATGAAAAACACCGCCCCAAGCCCCGAATCCCATCCCCTCATTTCCTGGAAGTGGTTCCTATTGGCCGCCCTTGTCTTCGCGGCCCAGGCGGTTCCCCGGATTTGGACCGATTCGTTGGTCAACGATGAGGCTTGGGAAGTCACCAATGGTTTCGCCTATCTCACCCAAGGTGAAACACGGACCGGGCGCGATTACATCCACCCCCCATTGGTTCCAGCCTTGCACGCGCTACCCCTCCTTGCACTGGACCTCAAGCCGCTCCCCCAAGGGTTTGACGGACAAAACAGGGCCTTCATCTTTTATTATTTAGCCAATTCGGACCGATTACCCTTCCTGGCCGCCTTACCCCGGATGGCTTCGATCCTATTAGGCCTAAGCGTGGGTTTCCTGTTGTTCCTCTTCAACCGCCGCGAGGATCCGATTGTCGTCGCTACGATTTTATGCCTTTGGGCTTTCGAGCCCAACTTTTTGGCTTGGACCGTCCCGGCCAAGACCGACAGTGGAACCGTTGCCTTCGCCGTCCTGGCCGTAGGGCTATTCGGCCGTGCCCTCCGGAACCGGGATCCCCGATTGGATTGGGCCGCCGGGGCGGCCCTGGGTGCGGCGCTGACGTCGAAACTGACGCTTGGGGTCCTTCCCATCGCATTTCTCCTGGCGGACCTGTTGACGCCGCGAAAACAGCCCCGACGCCTTATGCTTTGGATCCGCTTGGCCGCAGGGTCGGCGGCGTGGATCACCCTGCTTTACCTTCCGGCCTGGATTCATTCCGGCGACCCCATGCGACCCCTCCTGGATTATTGGAGAAACATCAACCATATGATGAGCCTCGGCCAACTTCCCATACCCCAATACCTTCTCCACAGGCTTTACGATACCGCCCCGGCTTGGACCTTCCCCTTGGTTTTCGCCCTGAAATGCCCGCTTCCCCTGACCCTGGCCCTAATCGCCGCGGCGATTTCGGCGGTCCGAGGAAAAATCCGGTTGGACTGGGTCTGGGTTCTCCCGGCCCTGATTCTCCTCGCGGCGATCTCGGTGGAACGGTTGGCCGCGTTCAGGTACGCGCTGCCGGCCCTGGCCCTGCTTTATCCCACCATCGGCCGAACGGCTTCATGGTTCTGGCGGCGTTCCCCAGGACGTTTGACCGGGGCACTCTGGACAACTTTCCTACTTGCCTGGTTTATCGCCAGCGCGCTGGTCCAGGCGGGGCATCCCTTGACTTATTTCATCGACCCCATTCCATCCCAGGAAAGGTCGTTGGCCTTGGGGGACTATAATTTCGACGTCGGACAGGATTTCAAACGCTTGGCCCGGACCGCCCACAGCCGAGGTTGGAAATCCTTGAAACTGGCGGATACCCTGATGTCGGAACCTTGTTTTGACGGGGTCCCCTGGACTTCCTGGACCCAGCGGGACCTCTTAGGACCACAACCCGGAAACGTCTATGTGGTGGGTGTTTCCCTGTTACGATCCGGCTATGTGGCTTATCCGCAGATCCGGGACCTGGCGCTGGGATGGCCTTCCCGGATCCCGCCCACCGGTCGGGTCGGTGAGACCCTGTTTTATTGGGAAATACCGGGAAAACAAAAAGAGGATCCGACCAGCCCCATCCATAGCCGTCCCTATTTAAAATATTTCATCCCGCCCTGCGCTCTCGACCGATCCGCCGCCCCTTAAATCAAAAAGGCCGGGGGCTTTCAACCCCGGCCTGGTTTCGTCGGTCTTCAACCCCTTATTCCCCGGTTTGAAGGATTCCATAGAGGGTCGACCCATCCCGCCAGATGAAGAGCCGGATGCCCTTCTTCAAATCGCCATCGTTCAGGGCCTGTTGCAGGCTCTTCGCCGTAGGCACGTCCCTGTCCCCCACCTTCAACACCACGTCCCCGGGCCGAAGACCGGCCGCCGCCGCGGGACTTTCCTGCCCCACCTGGAGCACCACGGGCCCCCTCGGCGCCGAAGGCGGCAATTGCACCCGTATTTCAGGTGTCTGGTCCTGGTAGAGGAACCCCGGATCCGTCCGGGTGTCCACCGGGGCCATCGGCGCCCTTTTTGTGACATGGGTCGGTTCAGAATCATCGGACAGGGCCTGGAGGGTGATGGTCGTGGTTATTTCCTTCCCCTCGCGCAGGACCTCCACTTGGGCCTGGTCCCCCGGGGCCTTGGTATAGAGCTTAGCCACGAGGTCGCTGGCGCTGTCGACGGGTTCCCCGTCGAAGGTGAGGACGATGTCCCCGGGCTTCAGGCCCGCCTTATCGGCGGCCTCGCCCGCGTTGATGCTCGAGAGGAGGGCGCCCGCGGTGCTGTCCAACCCGAAACTCGCGGCCATCCTGGAATCCAACGACTGGACCACCGCCCCAAACCCCGCCCGGACCACCTTGCCCTGGCTCGCCAGGTCCTGGGCCACCTTTTTGGCCACGTTGGCGGGGATGGCGAATCCGATCCCGATGTTGTTGCCCGATTGGCTGTAGATGGCCGTATTGATGCCGATGACTTCCCCCCGCAGGTTGCAAAGGGGCCCCCCTGAATTGCCGGGGTTGATGGAGGCGTCGGTCTGGATATAGCTCGAGTAGGGGCTGTTCTCGTTCAGGTTCACGGTCCGTCCCTTGGCCGAAACGACCCCGCTGGTGACCGTATGGTCGAGGCCAAAGGGGTTGCCGATGGCCATGACGGATTGGCCCACCTGGATGGCGTCCGAGTCGCCCAAGGGGACGTTGGGAAGGCCGTTGCCCGCCTCAATCTTGACGAGCGCGATGTCGGTCTTTGGATCATTCCCCACGACGCGACCGGCATAAGTTTTCCCGTTCTCCAAAAGGACCGTCAGCTTCTCGGCTTTGCTCACCACGTGGGAATTCGTGAGGATATACCCGTCCGGAGTGATCAGGAAGCCGGACCCCAGGCTTCGCTGTTTCCGCTGGATTTGCTGGGGTCTCATGTTCTGCCCATAAAACCAGTTGAAGAAATCGTTCATGTCCCCCGGGCCCTGGAAGCCCTGGAGATGCTCCGTCCATTCCGAGGAAATGTTCACGACGGCCGGCGAGACCACCTTGGCCACCCGGATGAAGGCGCTTTCTTGGATGAGGGCCGCGTTGTTGGGGGGAAGGATGATGCTGGGGGATTGGTTGAATTTAAGGGGCGGTTCCGCGGCCCAGGCCGCCTGGAGCCCCATCAGGAATAAGGTAACCGTGAGAAGCCGGAAGGCCACCCTATGGGGATTATCGCGGGAAGCGGGGGGGGCGGTCATTCGGTTCCTCCGGTGGATGGGAGCTTTCATTACTGGGGTTTGACGCCTGGGGGCCTGAAAAGTTCCTTTGGAAGATCTTCTCGGCCATTTGGGGGTCGCACTCGGACAGCTCCACCAGCAGTTGGACCCCTGCTAAATTGACGCCCTTGACCCGCACCAGGTAATTGATGCACTCGAGCCGGTCCACATCGACCTGGCAATAGAGGCGGGTTTTCCGGATCGAGCGGCAGGGTCGGATCAACCCCAACCGCTCATACTGCCGGATGGTCTGCTCATGCAGGTCCAAGAGCCGCGCCACCACGCCGATACTGTAGATCGGATCGTACGGATCACATTGCATGGCGGCGGATCAGTCCACGTAGTCCCGAAGGGCTTCGGTATCCTTGAGGCCCCTCAGTTTCTTCACCGCCCTCTCCTCGATTTGGCGCACCCGCTCCTTGGAGATCTTCAGTTCCTTGCCGATCTGGTCCAAGGTGCGGGCTTCCCGCCCATCCAGGCCGTAGCGCCAGGTCAGGATCTGGCCGTCCCGGGGGTTCAGGGTCTTCAGGATACCCTGAAGCTTCTCGCCCAACCGGCGGTCCATCAAGGCCTTTTCGAGGGACTCCACCGTTTGGTCGCTTTTCAGGAACTCCAGCAGGGGCCTCTCACCCTCCCCCACCAGGGTGGTGTCGAGGGACAGGTAACCCATGCTGAAACGCCTCATGTCATCGAGGGATTCGCGGGTCAGGTCGGCCCCTTTCATGAACTCAGCGTCGGTGACCGCGCGCCCCTTCTTTTCCTCCAGGGCCCTCATGCGCTTCGAGGCTTTCCGCATCTTCTTCACCTGGCTCTGGGGAATGCGCACCAAATCCGCCTTATCCAGCAATGCGGCCAGGATGGTCTGGCGGATCCACCAGACCGCGTAGGAAACGAACCGTACCCCCCGTTCGGGGTCATAGGTCCGGGCGGACTTCATGAGGCCGAGGTTGCCCTCGTTAATGAGGTCCAGGAACGAAAGCCCCCGGTTCCGGTAATGCTTGGCGACCGACACCACGAACCGCAGGTTGGCCTCGACCAACTGGTTCAGGGCGTTTTCCTCTCCGGAACGAACCTTGCGGGCGAGGGTCTTTTCTTCCTCGGGAGTCAGAAGGGAAACCTTTGCGATTTCCCGGAGGTAGGTTCCGAGGGCTTTATCTTCGTGCAGGGATGGTATGCGGTCCATGGAGGCTCCCCTTTGGTGACTTCATTTAATCTTGTGTTGGCATAATATAAAACCTGAGCCAGAACGTGTCAAGTAATATAATAATATGTCATTAGAAAATAATCCCGTTGTTTCAAGCGTTTACGGCTCTTCCTTTAAGGAGATCTTGAAGGGTATCCAGATAGAGAGCGGCGGATACGGCCAAGGGGATGAAGAAATAGATCACCCGAAAGAGGAGGGCCGCCACGAGGGCCTTTTCCTCAGCCACCCCAAATGCCCCAAAGGTCACGGTCATCAGTCCCTCCATGACCCCCAGCCCTCCCGGAAGGATATTCACCGTGGAGGATAGGAACGCCAGGGTGAACCCCACCAAGACGAAACCCACGCCCAGGTTCACCCCCACCGCCAGGAAACATTGGTGCAGGGTGAGGGCCGTGAAGAACCAATCGAAGGAGACCCACAGCAGGGCCAGGCCCATGGGACCCCAACCCTGGTGCAGGAGGAGGGTGGAGGATTCCAGGTTCCGCTCGATCTCCTCGGCTCGGCCGGGCTCGAAGGGCCTGCGGAGGATCCGGGTCCGCACCCAAGCCGTGACCCACACCAAGCCCCGGGTCACCCAGCGACGGGTCGGTCCATGGAAAAAAGCGGTGGCCATCAGAGCGACCAGGGTCACCAAAAAAGCCAAGGCCCCCCAGATCAAGGCCTGGCCCAACCCTCCCTGGAGCCCCGGTTGGGTCCGGAGGAACAGGAGGCCCGATAGGCAGATCAATCCCAGCACCAGGTTCGTCAACATGCTTTGGGCCACGGAGAGCGGCACCACGACCGAGATCGGGATCTTGCGCTGCTTGAACAGGTAGGCCCGCACCGCCAGGCTGGAGAGGCCGCCGGTGGACACCACATAGTTGAACGTCGAGGAGATCAGGGTGATGGAGAACAACTTGGGGAAATTCAGGCGGTGGTGCGTGATCTGGAACAGCGCGGAGAAGGAGAGGGCGATCGATAGGTAGGAAATCGACATGCAGACCAGGGCCGTAGCGACCGCTCCCAGCCGGAGCTGGTCCAACACATCCAACAGTTTGGGCCCGTCGGTCAGGAGCGCCGAGACGAGGATCACGGCCACCAACCCCAGGGCGAAAAGCCCCAGGGCGAAGGTCAAGCGTTTGGAGGAGGATTTCATCGTTCGCTCACCCGCCCACCGGTCTCCCGAACATCCACCGCGTCCCGGTTTCCGGGTTTGGACCCTTCCACCCAACGGGGTTTCCACCAAAAAAAAACCCCCGGAGCAAACCGGGGGTTGATCGATTCGGCTCGGGGCTTCCCTATTCGATCAAATCGCCGGACCCACCCCCGCTGTCCTTCTCCAGGTCCTTCACGATGGGGGACGACGAACCCAATCCCTGCGGGGGCTTCGGCACGGAAGGCGGCGCGGCGGTCGGCGGTATGGGGACCGCCGGTTTCGCCGTGTCGGTCTTAAAGCCGTCCTGGTTGTCCAAGTCGAGGATCCCGGGGGGTGGGGCTTGCTTCATGGCGGTTGGGACGATTCTCGGCGCGGGAGGGACACCGGCGCCTGGGGGCGGCGGCACGGAAGGTACGGCACCGGGTACGGGCGGGACCTGTGGCTTGACCGTCGTCACCGGGGGAGGCGGTGGTGTCGTGGGAACCGTCGGGGGACCTCCGGCCGCGGTCGGCGGCTTCACCGGAGCGGGAGCCGGTACGGCTCCCGGAGCCGCGCCGGGCACCGGCGGTTTGGAGGACAACAACGCGTCAAGGCCGGCCCCGGGCACCAGCGGACGGACCGCGGGCGGCGGCACGGGCATGGGCGCAACACCCGGCAAGGACGGCTTCACCGCCGGGGGCGGTCCCCCCATGGGCGGGACGGCGACGGGCGGCTTTGAAGCCCCACCCAACAAAGCGTCGAGTCCCCCGGCGGGGATCGGCGCTTTCGGAACGGTCGGCGGCGGCAAGCCCGGAACCGGGGGTTTGGGAACGCCGGGGGGGATCGGGGTGCCGGGAACCGGCGGTTTGGGAATCCCCGGGGTGGGAGCGGCGGGTTTCGATCCGCCCAAGAAGGCGTCCAATCCCCCGGCGGGAAGCGAATGCTTGGCAGGGGATACGGGTGGCATGGACGGTTTCGCGGGGATCCCCGAGGGCGCCATGGTGCCCGGTTTGACCGCGCCCAAGAGACCGCCGGTCACCGGGGGGACCGCCTTGCGCACCGAGGCCAAAATGGCCTCCGCGGGGTTTTCCTTTTTCTTGTACTGGCTCGGGAAGGTCAACAGGAGCCTCGTACCGGGCTCGGCCTTCTCCGCCAGGGCCACGCCGCCGTGGGCCGACAGGATGGTCTTGATGAGGGCGAACTTCAGTCCCGTCCCGGCCAATTGGGGTGAGGCGGGGTGCTTGGGATCGTAGAAATCGTCGAAGAGCTTGGACAGGTACTCGGGCTTGACGATCAAACCCGGGTCCAGGACCGTGACCTTCACGTCCTGGCCGACGGGCTCCACCACGATCGTGACTTGGGCGTTGCGTGGGGCGTCCTTGATGATCTGGAGGTACAGGATGTTCCAGAGTTGGGTGAAGCGGCGGCGCACGATGGGCACCTTGGAGGGGGACCCCTTCTCCTCCACCTTGATCTTGATGCCCTTGATGTCGGCCTGGGGTTGGAAGTTGAAGGCCAGCCCCTCGATTTCCGAGGCCAGGGACGCCGGGTCCCTCGGGGCGTCGTCCTGCTCGATTTCCACCTGGTAGATGTCCACCAAGTCGTTGATGAACTTCTCGAGCCGGGCGCTCCGGTTGATGACCATCCCGAGGAATTCCTGCTGCTTCTCGGTGATGCCGCTTTGGGGGCTTCCGAGGGCCGACGACACATAGCCCTTGATGATGCCCAGGGTGGTCTTGAGCTCCTCAGCCATGGTTTTGATGGCCGCCACCCGGACCTTCGAGACGTTGATGGAACTGGCGGCCGCCACGACCTGGAGCAGTTTCGACTCGAGCTCCCGGACCTGGGCCACGGCCTCGTCGGCTTGCTGTTGGATCTTCTGCTTGAGGTCGGACTCGACCTTCTTGGCCTCAGAGTCCTGGTTGGACATGAGGGCCTTGAGCTTGGCGATCTCACCCCGGGCCTGCTCAGCCTGCGTGCGCAGGCCGTCGGCCATGCCCTTGAGGGCGTCCATTTCCTTCAGCTTGTCGGTGAGCTGTTGGGCCTTTTGGTCGCCGTCGGCCTTGGCGTCGCCATACTTCTTCCCCGCCTCCACCAGTTCCTGGTTGCGCTGCTGGAGTTGGGCCATCGCCTTGCGGATCTCATCGTCCTTCTGTTGCCCCAGGGATTCCTTCTCGCGCTCGAGCCTCTCGGCCCAGCGGGCGGAAACCGACAGGAGCGCCGATACCTCGGGCGCCCCGACCTTGCGGATGGCTTCCTCGGAAACCTTGCCCTGGCCCGACGCGGCGGACTCGAGGACCTGGAGCGCCGACTTGAGCGGCTTAAGGAAACCCATGAGGAGGATGAAGCCGATCAGGAGGATCCAGCCGAACGCGCCGATGATGACGAGGAAGAGCAGGTTCCCGGCGAGGAGTTCGGGATTCTTCAGGACCTTGTCGAGGGTCAGGCCCTCGGCGGCGGGGGCACGGGCGGCCGCGAGGGCGGCGGCCCGCAGTGGGATCAGGTGCACCACGCCGAAATTGCCGACATTCAGCGGAGCGAACACCACGGCTTGGTCCTGGTTCGACTTGGTCCCGGATTGTTTCGAGCCGAGGTCTTGGAGGACCGAGGCCATCAACGAGTCGTTGTTGGCGTTCAGCGGGTTGTCCAGGAGGTCCGGGCGGGTCGCGCCGTACACCTTGCCGCTGTCGGCGGCGACCAAGACGGCGTCCCCGCCGGCGGCGATGAGGGGTTTCAGGAAAGCCTCGACTTCAAGGTCCACACCCACGAACCCACCCGACTCGGCCTTCTCAATGAAGACGAATGAGGGGCGGTTGTTGCGCCGGCTGTAGAACTGGAAAGGCCAATGGGCGGTTCCGTCGGCGGAGCGCTTGAGGATGTTCTGGAACTCCTCGCTGGCCGCGAAGGTGGCGTCCACGGGGTTCGCGTTCGAAGGGTAGGCCAGCATCGGCGCGCCGGCTGGGCTCACTTGGAAGACGTCGGAGACCCCGGGATGGGCCGTGACATAGGACTGGAACTCGGCCTCGGAGGTCTTGGTGGCGATCGAGGCGATGTCCCCGGCGGCGGTTTGGTTGGCCTTGAGGAAGGTCTCCACAACCTGCTGGACCTTCGTCAGGTCCGCGCCGAGGTCCGGCGGCGCGAGGGGCGCCGGGCGGACGGGCGCCCGGGCCGCGGGGGCGCCGGTGAGGACGACATAGAGGCCGATCCCGCCGACGGCGAGGATCGGGAGGATCCCGAGGAGGAATAGGAGGGTGAAAAATTTGCCCTTCACGACTGAGCCTCCCCTTCGCCCTCTTCCTTCGGAACGGTGACCACCGCGGTCAGGCGGTCATCGGCGTCCAGTTTAATCAATCGGACCCCCTGCGCCAACCGTCCGGTGGGCTTGATCTCCTTGACCCGCTGGCGGATGACCTTCCCGGAGGCCGTAATTGCGATGATTTCGTCGTCATCGGCCACCGACACCACTGAAACGACCTGCCCGTTCTTGGCCGTGGTCTTGATGTTGAGGATGCCCTTGCCCCCGCGGCTCTGCCGGCGGTAGACGCTGAGCTTGGTCCGCTTGCCGAACCCCCGCTCCGTGGAGGTCAGGAGGCTGGACTTGTCCTCGACGATCTCCATGCCGATCACGAGGTCACCCTTGCCGAGGCGCATGCCCCGGACGCCCTTCCCCGCCCGTCCCACCTCCCGCACCTGCTTCTCGGCGAACCGGATGCTCTTGCCCTGGCGCGTGGCCAGCAGGAGCTCCTTCTTGCCGTCGGTGATCTCGGCGGTGACCAGCGCGTCGCCCTTGTCCAGGGTGATGGCCAGGATGCCCCCGGCCCTCGGTTTGTCGAAGTTCTGTAGGGTGGTCTTCTTGACGAGCCCCGCGGCGGTGGCCATGGTGACGAAGCGCTTCGGGTCGAAGTCCTTCACGGCCAGCACGGCGGAGATGGTCTCGTGCTCGGTGATCTTCAGGAGCCCGGCCATGGCGGCGCCCTTGGCGTAGCGGGACGCCTCGGGGATCTCGTACACCTTGAGCCAATGCACCCGGCCCATGTTGGTGAACATGAGCAGGTAGTCGTGGGTGGAGGCGCTGTACATGCGCTGGATGAAGTCTTCCTCGCGGGCGGAGGCCCCCGTCACGCCCTTCCCGCCCCGGCGCTGTTTCTGGTAGGAGTCCATGGGTAGGCGCTTGATATAACCCGAGTGGGAGACCGTGATGACCACGTTCTCGTCGGCGATGAGGTCCTCGATCTTGAGGTCCTGGGCCGCCCCGGTGATCTCGCTTCGGCGCGCGTCGGCGTACTTCTCACGGACCTCAGTGAGTTCCTCGGTGATGACCTGCCAAAGCTTCTTCTCGGAATTGAGGATGCCCTTGAGGATCTCGATGGTCTTGAGGAGCTGGGCGTATTCCTCCTCGATCTTCTTGATCTCAAGGCCCGTCAACTGGCGCAGCTGCATCTCAAGGATGGCCTGGGCCTGGATCTCCGACAGGTCGAAGGTGGTCACCAGGGTCTTCTTGGCTTCCTCGGTGGTCTTGGACGACCGGATGATCTTGATGACCTTGTCCAGGTTGTCCACCGCGATGCGGAGGCCCTCCAAGATGTGGGCGCGCTTCTCGGCCTTGTCCAGGTCGAAACGGGTGCGGCGGATCACCACGTCCTTGCGGTGCTGGAGGTAGTGGTGCAGGAGCCCCTTGAGGTTCAGGACGCGGGGCTGGCCGTTGACGAGGGCCAGCATGATGACGCCGAAGGACGTGCGCAGGTTGGTGGTGTTCAGCAGGTTGTTGAGGACCACTTGGCCGTTGGCGTTCTTCCCCACCTCGATGACGATCCGCATGCCGTCGCGGTCGGACTCGTCCCGCAGGTCGGTGATGCCGTCCATCTTCTTGTCCCGCACCATCTCGGCGATGCGCTCGATGAGCTGGGCCTTGTTCACCTGGAAGGGCAGCTGCGAGACGATGATCTTCTCGCGTTCCTTCTTGTCGGTCTCGATGTGGGCCTTGGCCTGGAGCTTCACGCTGCCTCGGCCCGTGGTGTAGGCGTCCACGATGCCCTGGCGCCCCAGGATGTAGCCGCCCGTCGGGAAGTCGGGACCCTGGATGAACTTCATCAGGTCCTTGATGGTGGCGTCGGGGTGCTCGATGAGGTGCAGGAGGCCGTTGATCACCTCGCCCAGGTTGTGGGGCGGGATGTTGGTGGCCATGCCGACCGCGATGCCCTGGCTGCCGTTGACCAGAAGGTTCGGGAAGGCCGCGGGCAGAACCAGGGGCTCCTCGCGGGTGCTGTCGTAGTTGGGGATGAAGTCGACCGTATTGCGGTCGATGTCCTTCAGCAGTTCCTCGGCGAGGGGCGCCATGCGCACCTCGGTGTACCGCTCGGCGGCCGGGGGGTCGCCGTCGACGGAACCGAAGTTGCCCTGGCCGTCCACCAGGACGTAC
>Ga0265334_10001362_pt1 | contig 11792 bp, 10 predicted proteins | sample 42023metaG_FD_192442 | JGI IMG/M metagenome (GOLD analysis project Ga0265334, IMG submission 192442) | Rhizosphere microbial communities from Carex aquatilis grown in University of Washington, Seatle, WA, United States - 4-20-23 metaG | ecosystem: Host-associated > Plants > Roots > Rhizosphere...
GAGGCCGAGTGAGATCCCGCGTCGCGACGTAGATCTGGCCGGCCTTGACTTTTTCGGGTCCCCCGACGTCCTGACCTCGCCGATCGCGCGATCGCGACTGGTGTTGAACGGCGATGGCTGGCTTCGGGCCAGCGACGTGAAGACGGAGGTTGGAAGTGGGACAAGCTCGCGTGGCCCACGAGCGCGATGCGAGTTCCCGCTGTACCCATCCACTCGATGACCTTCTGCGACCCCTCGGAGATTGACCGCAGCACGTGGATGCGTGGCGGGGCCTGCCGCTCCAGATGCACCGCCTCGACAGCGCTCTCCTGAAGCTCGATCTGCTGCCGTCGTGCATACACGACGACTCGGTTGTCCGTGTCTTTGCGCTCTGCACGAAGACCGTCTATTATCGATGGTGCGGCGGTTTTCTGGACGACCCTTTGTTGTAGACAGGCTCCGTTGATCCATGACTCCATACGGGAGGCTCTTTCCACTTTCGGCCAGCGCATATCGTTGGAACAACGCGGTTCTTCTAGCACCCGAGGTCTGCTTCCCTTGCCGCCCGATTTGTTGAGTACAGCCCGATTGGTTCGATTTGGTTCTCACGTGTACCCTGGATTTATAAAGGCTCTGTCTGGATTGCCATGAATTTCGTCAACCATCCGATGGGTCGCACGTGACCGTCCACGGTGTCTTTGGAAGCGAAAGGTTCGAATCTGGAACGGCAACAGCGACGGTGGCTCGTGATTGCTGCAAAAGGCTCTGCGATCCGGCTCGCACATTCTGTCTGCAAAACGACCCTGTCTTCCTGTGGAGCCCGTTCTCGAGTTCTGCGTCACACATCCACGTGCGCCAAAGGGACACACAACACGATCCGAACATACCAACGAAACAAAAATCGCCGGAGCCGGAAGCACGACTCGCCGCCGCCGGGCGGCTGGAAGTATCCCCCCAGAGGCAACGCTGTTAAACGCTCAACCACGACTTGTTCGTCCGAGAGTGCTGCCACTTCGGGATGAACGTTCCCCGGGGCGCAGCACGGTTGTCGCGCCTCGTGTACTCGATCGCGAGCAGTCCGCAGTTGCGCCCGCTCCAGCTTCCCACGTGGCGGAGTATGTTGACCAGGTCTTGCTTGGTGAAGTCGTTGGCGACCCAGGAATCGAGCTCTGCTTTTGGCTGCTGCAGCGCCCGCAGCCCGTGGCCGCTCGGATCCAGGTACGCAAAGTACGTGTGATCGTCGGGCACCGCGAGCTCGCAAGCGCTTTGTTGTCGCTTGGTGCCCCCGCCACGACCAACCGGCCACTCGTCGCCGTCGCCGCCGAGGCCGGCCACGGCGTCGACCAACCCGAGGGACCTGGCGATCTGCTGCGCGTACCACGTCACGGCCTCCACGTGGTCGTCCCTCACGTGTCCAAAGTCCAGCACCACGTACGCGTGTTCCGCGGGCGGACTGTCGACCGCGTACGTGTAGCCGGGCGCGAGGTCGACCGTCTCGGGTCCGACCAGAACTAGGCCGCTCGCGTCGAGACCCGCGCGGAGTCTCTTGGCCGTCGCCGCGCTGATCAGCCTCGACGCGAGGGCGCGGTCCACCTCCAGGTACAGCTCCCGCGCGGCCCGGGGGTCGTCGATCCAGTTTCTCATCACCACCGACCACAGGGACGTCGCCTCTGCCGCCAGGATCGCGTCGAGGAGCACGGCAAGGAGCGCGTTGTCGCCGGCCGCTATGGCCGCGGACGGCGGCGACGCCGCGCACGCAGGAATCGACGCCAGCGCCTCGGGTGTCGAAACCACGAAGTACTGCGTGCGCAGCCAATCTACGACGTCGGCGGGACGGACCTTTGTTCGAGGCCTCAGCAGCAACCTCTCGGCGACTGCCACTGGCGAAACCGGAAGGGCGACTTGCTGCCGCCGAGCCTCCTCGTAGATGGGGTCCCACACCTCGTACAGTTCCTTGACGGTCGAGGTCTCGACGGCCAGGGCTTGAAGGATCTGGTTCAGGTTGCCGCAGAATTGCTTGTGGTCCACGATGGCCGGGTACATGCGCAGCCACTGCACGACCCTCTCGGATGCGGCCTCGGCGCTATCAAAGGTGGCCTCCGACGCCTGCTGCACCGCCGAAGAAGGTGCCGGACCCTCTCCTCCGAGGCGTGCTCGTTTCATCGCTAAAAAGATAGATCGCTCGGGGTCTCTGACCGAGAACCACTTGGACGATTGTCTTCGAGCTGCCTTCGACAGCCTCCACCACTTGTTGATCTCCGGATCCCCCCCGACCGGCTTTGCCCCTTGGACAAGAAAGCGGGCGATCGGACGGACCAGGTCGGAAGGAAGCTCGGAGCAGTTCTTGCTGCACTCTTCCCCTGTCGCGTAGGTCCGCACACCCAGATCGTCGTTCCACACTCGCAGGTGACACGCCGGTGCGATGATGCGACCGCGGCAGACGAAGCGCGGGAACCTCTTGGCGTGAGCCTCGAGGTATTGCCTTTCTCTCTCTGAAACTTCCGGGACAATGCCTGTTTGTCTAGCGGAACTGGACATGCATCGGCATGCACCACCAGCGAGAGATGATCCGTAATCGCCCCAGAGGAAGTCTTTCTCTTTTTTTTATCGCTCGTTGGAATCGCTTTTTCTTTTCTCCCTGCATCTCAACCATGCAAAGAACGATGCTCGCCGTCACATTGGCGCGTGGCACCGCATTCCCAGAAAAATACAGCGGCCGACGAAAATCTGTGTGACGACACGAGAGCTACGAGATGGTTTTTAGGTTGGTGTGTTCTCGCTGAGAACATGCATCATCTTGGCTGGTTGCGGCGTCGCGTTCCAGCGGTGGCCGCGAGTGGATGCACCTTGGTCGGCGCTTGCTGGCTGGTCGCTCCCTCTCCAGCTGTCAAGCTGTGGTTCGTCGATCTGTCTGGCGACTTCCGCGCCTTGCCGGCCGCGGCTGGTTGGTTCAACCTGCGCAACACTGGGCTGGCCGTCATGACAGTCGACGAGGTCACGGTCTCTGTGGACATCCCGGTGGGGCGCCCACGACGCCGGCGTCTTCAGGACAACCTGGCTGGCTTGGCAAAGGAGCCTCGATCGTCACTCTGTCTAGGGTCTCGGCGTGGCGTACTTTTAGGATTTTGTCCAGCCGCCGCCGACTCCGAGAGCCGCGCTCCCGACGCCAGCAGCAGTGCCGCGCGCGCCTGGCGGCGGACCTGTCGGCGTCCGATCTGCACGTCACCGTGGCCTGGCAAGCGCTTCCGAGCTCGGCGGCACCAGTGAGATGGGTGCGCCCGCGCACGTTCTGCTGCCCAGGTCCGGCAGCGTTGAACGAGGCACCTGACATTTCGTTGGTACAGTGTCGCGGTGTGGTCCGGAACGTCGGCGGATGGTCCGCTGGTTTTGAGGACAGCTTTCTGGCTCGTTTTGCTTCCTTTTGCTAAGGCAGAGCCTTGCAGATCGTGGTTTGGGTTCTCCGGCAACTCCGTGGGTGGTTTGCGGCGTCACGCTTCCGGGCTGGCGGCAGAGAGATGACACAGTGGATCCAAGTGCGCAAGAGTCTGGTGTGGGCGTCAACTCTTGCCCCTCGCGGCACGGCTGGACGCGGTCGAATACTGAGAGCAGCATGCAGTGTCGGGCGCCTGGGACATGCATCTGTGCGGCGGAACTCCGCGTTCGTGCACTGGACATTGTTAGCTTTGTTCACTGGCGGGGCCCCATCTCCGTGGAACGTCAAGACAAATTGTACCGGGGCAACAAGCGCACGCGCACTGGAAACAATCCGGCACGCAACTTGGTGTGTTCTGTTTTTTTTCGCTGTCACCAAATCCAGTTCTTCCCCGTCGCGTCGTAATCGTGCCAGTCTCGAAGAATGTGGCGCCAAAGCGCCGCTGTCGACTCGGCCTCCTCGTCCCGCTCGGGAACAAACTCGACCACGAAGCCCCGCGCGAGGTACTTGCGCAGTCTCCCGGAGAAACGTCCCGTGGGCAGGACGTCGTCTGGCCAGGCAAAGGGCGCGTGGGCAGAGAGAAACTGCGACCACGTAGCACCAAACCCGCCCCGCACCAGGCCCATCGGAGGCACCCGCGTCACATCAGCGCGCGAGTACTCCTTGCCCTCGAACATTGCGTGCTTCTGTTCGTGTAGCAGCGCGACCATGTCCATCAAGTCCGCATGGCGCAGACGCCAGTTTTCGACCGCGTGAGCCCACGGAGCGCTCCTACCGGGTCCACCGGCACTCCTCCGTTCGCAAGCCGCTACGCACGACAGCATCGTCTCGGCAGACGCGAGCGGTAGCGGCAGCACGGCTTCATCTGAGGTTGTCGTTGGTGGCAGCGAGGACCGGCAGAGTGCCGTGACGCATGGTGGCGCCCTGTACACGACGGCACCGAGGGAGAAGGACACGGCCCCGCGCGACTCGGGGTCCAGGGACGCCGGCAGGCAGAACCTGCGCGTGACGCACGCCGCCAGGGCGCCCAGGGACGCCCACAATCTTCCGCGGTGGTGCGCCACGCGACAGCACGGCAGGTCGAAACCCACCACCAACCGGGTGACGCAGCTCGACCGCAACCTCAGCCGGGAGACACCGTGCGGCCAGGCACCCGTAGAGTACGGGCCGGGGCGCTTTGGAACGTACGTGGTGCGCTCTGGCGTCGGGCGAGGGCCCTTGGCCGCGCCAGTGCCACGTGTCGACGTCGTTGGGCTGCCATCGCAGGAGCTCCTGCTCGGCCGATCGCGCCTCGCCGAGGAGAGTGAGCAGCGTGTACAGCGCACTGGAGCCGGCGACGATTCCGGCAGAGTCGGCAGCCGGGTGCAGACGGCCGCTGGAGGAAGACTGCGCACGCGGCGCGACAGAAAAGGGCAGCGCGATCACCACGTCGCGGTCGTGCCAGCCGGCGACGCCGTCGAGCAGGGGCCGCAGGCACCGGACCAAGCGCGGCCGGCGAGTCGGCCCGACCGGCGCCGCACCGCATCGCGGAGCAAGCCGTGGCCTCGACCGACCGGTAGTGCTCTGCGCAGCAGAAGCACACGTAGCCGGAGGTGAGGTGGGCCACGTCCAGCGACCATCCGAGGTCGCGGCTCAGGAAGCACAGCGCAGCCCACACGGTGTCCGTGCAGATCGCCTCGTCGTTCCCTGCTAAGAGAAGCAGGGTCGGGTCGTCCGTGTGCTCGGCTGCCCTCCGCTTGCGCTTCCGGCTTCTTCTTGGCACAGTGCAGCGACCAGCGCCCTCGGTGGCATCGACGATCGCCCCAGAGCCTTCGTTCATGCCTTCGTGCTAGATTTTCCTCGCGCGATGGTGAACTGCCACTTCCTCCCTCCCTTCCCCAAAGAGTTGCACTTCACGATGCGCGGCAACGGGAGAGCGTCGCATTTTTTTCCACAAAAGAGAAACAACGTGGCCGACTCGCTGTGGCGCGGGTACGTGGTGCCCACGTCCTTTGGACCTCCGGAGGGGTCACGTCAGAGATAACTGGCGGCCACGGCTGGGACATGACTGGGCCAGCGAAGCTCGATCAACCGAGAGGCGAGCTCCTGCCCGAGGCACCCACGACACTGAGCGACTTCCGAAACGACGTGGTCAGCGTGGCGACCGCAGTACGTACCCCAACAGGACACGCACTGCCGGCCCAGCCGTGGCTCGGCGCCGACCAGCGCCCTCGGCGACCAGTGCGAGTGCGAGCAACAGACGTGCCTTGAACCCGCCCAACGGACACAACTCGTCACAGAGCAGGCCACAACGATCGTCCGCACTTTGTTGCAGCGATGCCTCGCCTCTGGCGTGCACAGATGACACTTCTTCTCCACCGACTCGAGGTGATTAAGGGATGCGCAGCGCTTGCAGCAGTCTGAACCCCTCATCCGCGGATGACTTTTGAGGTGGCAGTCCGCACAGGAGGTCCGTTCAGTCGTAGATGCGAGGAAACAGCACTGGCAGGACGTTGAGCAGGTGCTGCACACCCGTGTCCCGCAATCGGAGCACGAGACGGTAGCCGACACTGCGCGGTCGCCGCAGTTGGTACAGCAGTGCGAGCGCGCACCGTGCGTTGCGAGACACTCCCTTCCGCAAACAGGCGAGCCGCACAACCGGCACTCGGAGCTGTCACCGTGCTTGGTCCTGCCGCACTCCCGGCACAGCTGGATCGTGCGGTCTGTGTTGCATGCTTGGCAGAGGCGGAAGTGGCGGCCAATGCCGCCGGCCTCGTGGCAGTCCACGCAGTACCGGGAGCGGGACGGGCAGTTGACGAGCTGCGCTGCCCCATGACAGTTTTCGCACAGGGCCTCGCCGCATGCTCCCGCACAGAGAACGGCGTTGTTTCCGCTGCACTTGTCGCAAGTGCTCCGAGCAAACGCGCAGGCTGCACATATCACACGCTTCTGTGCCACGAGCGACCCGTGCTCACATTGAGAGCACTTCTGCCTGGTCGCCGTGGGAGCTGAAGAGACCGTCAAACGAGTCAGCAAAGACCAGGCATCCCCCGCAGTCTCCCCGATCGGCCCCGCTTGCAACACTGCCACGTCCGACATCTGCATGTCCAGTGGGCTTCGCTTCCGCGCGCATGGTGAATGGCACGCGTCCTCAAGAGACGCTTGTGCAAAGGACGCCTGTACAGTACTACTGTGCGGATCCATCAAATGGTTTCCCTAATACCGGGTTGCGGGAGTAGGGTAATCGCCGGGCGTGACCTTCTGAATGTATCCCACAGTAGTATTAATAGTAGATCCGATCCCGAAAGTCTCTGTGTCTCTGCTTGCAACCGCGCGCATCTTCGACGCGACTGAGTTTGTGTGTGGGCCGCGGCGGAGTTACGGTTACTAATTGGCAGAGAGAGATGGAGCCGCGTCGCCGGCGGTGTGCTCGTCCTGCTTGCAGACGACGACACCGGCGCACAGTGCGGAAAGGATGGGTAGCAGACTAACTGCCGGTACTGGGGTGCCCACTGAGGGGTGGCGCAATGGCCGCGACGGCGAAAATAAAAACTCCTCCTGACGAGAACAAAAACACGACAAGCACAGTTCGAAAGAGGACGAGCGCCGTCCTTGGGGCCGTCCACCAAATCGAGGTGCCGCACTCTGGTCCCCTTGGACAGAGGCAGACCACCCGTACACGAACAAATGCAAAAATGTCCGACGATGAGTGGCGGGCCCCTGCAGTCGGTGAAGGAACGCGACGCTGCGCGGCGCGCAACGGACGAAGAGAGGACCGAATCACCGGCAGGAATATGGTGGAAAGGGCTGTGTACCACGCTGCAGTGGATCGTCATGGCGTTCGTGTCAAGCTACGTGATGGAAGTGTTGCTCGCGGCAGCCCTGGCGACGCTGGACCGCGACGACTTCGCAGACCCCCTCGAGGCGAGTCCGCCACAGCAGCAGCCGCGGCCACGCCAGGCGGCTACCGCCCCGCGAGTCGCGCTCGCTGTAGGGACACTGACGTGCGTCCTGCGCATGTACGTGTGGACTCCGCTCCTGCACATCTTGCGGGCCGCCTACAAGCTCGCCAGCAGCTCGAGGAGGACCTTGATGCAGGTGTTCTCCACCGTCTTTGACGACACGCTCAGGGCCGCCGTCGCGTGGGCCTATCTCAACGGGCCAGCGACGCTCTGGCTCTGGAACGGCCTGGACAAGCTGACGATCTGCGCGCAGTTGCAACCGTCGCGGCGGCTCGAGAACTGGCTGCAGCCGGAAGCAGGCGTCGAGTGCGACCAGCTCATTGAGGCCCGCGTCGACGCGGCAGTGGTCACGGCCGTGTGCGCCCTCTCGGTGCTCGCGCTCTACTGGACGCTGACGACGTACACGTACGACTGGAGGCTGAGGCGGTACTTGGCGGCGGCCAAGCACTACTGGCCAACGGCCTCCCCGCGCGCGGGGCGTGGATCGCGCGAGTTCGTCCCGCCGCCCATGTGAGAGCCGAGCAACAGGACCAAAGCTGCACCAGGAGAACGAGGAACAAAGCGCGCCGCCCATTCGATCGTAAGCAAAAAACACCGCGGGCCACAGCGCAACGGGCGGGCTCGTTGGCAGCCGCTGGGTGGCCCTCGGCCGTGTCTGGATTCACCCACTCGGGGGGCCCCCACCACGTCTTCGCACTCCAGGCCAGCTAGAGCTGGCGATATATAACATTTTTTTTGGAAGATGGTGTACTGAGTGGGTGCGGGAGGAGTAGAACGGCAAAACGGCCCTCGTTTCGCACGGGTGCCCCTCTGCGCGTATGTACCGTCAGGATGGGGTGTGGGGCAGGAAGGGGCCATCTCGACATAGATACATGGCGACATCGTGCGTCACGCAGTCACCGTAATTCGCTGGACCCTCGTTCGTCGTGCAACCACGGCGCCGGCATCGAGGTCTCACCAGTGGGAGAACTGCGTCAACGCAGGCGTCGGGTTCCTGTGGCGAGGCACATTCTTGTCTGCGACCGTGCCAAGGCCACTCGGTGGAAAGAAGCTCGCAGCCGGTGCCGACACCGCAACGGGGAATCCGCCGCCAGTGGCCGGACCCCACGGCGTCGTGGAGCGCGGTGGTGGCGGCGGCGGCTGCGCAACGCTCCAAGGGCGTTGCTGCCAAGGCGGCTCGGTGTCCCGCGCGGACCACGTCTCTTCGCGCTGCACGACCTGCGGGAAACTCCACACAGGAAGAGGTGGTCCGTTCACGTGTCCGACAGCCGTCTCGCGCGACGACTCGATCGCCGCGCGGTGTCCGTCGAGTTGTCTCGTTTCGTCCCGGGAATCCGCGCCTCGAAAGGTCGGCGACGTCGTCCCAGCCTGCGGTGGATGACGGTTCAGTTCGCGGGCAACGCGCTGACGCGCGAGGTAGAAGGGGACGCAGGTGGCTAGACAGATGTTGCGGCCATTGGCTCCGAGCTTCTCGTCCGCCAGGCAGGCAGACTTGCCGACCGCGCCGCAACAATCGCACGTGTAGACACCTCCCGAACCCGGATAGCGACACGCACCCTCTGGATGGTACGATTGATCGTTGAACAGGAGGGCGTCGATCCACTCGCAGTCCGAGGCACTGAACGTCATCTTTTGCGCGCGAGCTGGATCCGCTGTGCGAAAGTCACGATCAGACGACGGTCTCTATTCACGGTTGAGGGGGTAACACTCGTGCTACACAGAACGAGGCGGATGACTCCTCCCGTCAGTAAGCAGTGCCCCGACCAGCTCCTCTCGCGTCATCATCCACAGGGATCGGGGCAAAAAATAATGCTCGGCGCCGCGAAGGAAAAAAAACTCCCCGACCGACAGCGCCGTGCCGGGCACTGAGCGAGGAGTACAGCCGAATCCTTCCCCTGGCCTCTGCGAAAATATGTCGTCCTCTGACACTCCCGTAACGGACGGCGGCGAGGGTGCCGAACCCCGCTCCTCGACAGACGACAAGGACCGCGCACCTGTCGAAGCTTCCTTGGGAACCGCACCCAAGCCACCGCCTGACGACGACGGCGCCAGCAGTCCACAGGTCAGCCCCTCCGCAGCAGCAGCTGTGCCCCAGCCGGCCGGCGCGCGACGCAAACGGACCAAGTGGAACAAATCCGACGCGTCGGGTTCGGCCGGCGGGGCCGCGACGAGCGTGGTGGGATTCCTCAAGGAGGTCGTGGTGGAGAAAGCGGCGCCCCACCTGGCGCTGATCAAACCGTACCTAGAGATGTCGTGCGTGCTGCACCTGGCCTACCTGCTCTACGTGGTCGGGTCGATGCAGCGCGCCGACGAGCCGCTGCGCGTGGGCCGCTGGATCCTCGTCGGTCTCGTGAGCTGGGCGCACGCCAGAGGCCGCGTCGCGTGGAGCCCCCGCTTGTGCGCGGTGCTCGCCGCCGGGGCCCAGCGGTCGGGGCTCGTCACGAGGTACTCGTTTCTCGAGAGCGGGTACCCGGCGCTGAGACCCTGGATGAGGAGGGTGCGCGCCGCCGTTTCGAGGTGGCAGGAGGACAAGGGTCGCGCGCGTTCCCTGGCCGAGACCATCGCCGAACTCGCCTTCTCGTTCCTGCTCGTCACGCTGGGCTGGCAGATGATGCTCGGCAGCGCGGGCCAGCCGTCCCCGTTCACCGCGGGCTGCATCGGCGTGGCCTGGGTGCAGTTGGCCGCGCTCTCCGTCGCCGCTGCCCGCCGCCGGGCCGCGACCTCGGCGGTCCCGGCCAACACCACGAGACCACAGGAGGTTGTCGAAGCCGATCTGGCACGCCAGCGGCAAATGGAGCAGCTCTGCGGAGCGGCGGTGTGCGTCCTGGCCGTAGCGCCGGCGCTTCGCGTCCTGCCGTCGGGTCTGGCCGAGCTGCTCCTCCTCGCGGCGCACGTGCTCGTCGCGGTCGCCGTCGAGGAGGACCTCGCGAGCCACCCCAACGGAGACGCGCAGAACCCACGGCGCTGCGTCCTCGCGGCCCTGGCGCTCCACGCGTTCTTCTGTGCGTGGTCCCCGCTGCCCGAGGCGGCCGTCGGCACGCCGACCGTTTCCACGCTGCTCGTCTGCGAGATGCTCGTCGTGGCCGCCACTGGGATGGCGTGCTCGCCCCTGGCTCCAGCGCCCCGTGCCCCCAGCGCTCCCCACCAGTCGTGGCCCAGCTTTTCCGAGTGCATCCTGCTCGCGGTGCTGCTCGTCGGAACGGCCTATGCTTCGACCGGCGTCGCGTGCATGTACCTCGTCCACACGCTGTCGTTGCTGTGCACCGGAGCGCATGTGTCGGTCTCCGCGCTGCGCAAGATCGGCGGAGCGTCGCTCGAGTTGGTTCTGGGCGCCTTGAGCAGCGGACAGTCGCAGTAAAGAATCATAGTTAGTCAATGGTCGATGCTGCCGCGCTGAAATCTCGACGAGAAACGCCTTGGGGGTCTGTAAGGATATGCTTGAGAAGACTAGTACCCTAAAGCATATCCTTTAGTACTCTATACAGATCCGATCAGAGTGCGATTTGAGGCGCGGTCGGGGAATCACAGCCACGCCATTGGCTTTGGCAAACGCATTCCATTTCGCAATCTCGGGGCTAAATCGGTCTGGCCACACACGACCGCCAATCAACTTCTACACAAACATTCAGCGGATAAGAGGAGATTCACCTCACTGACAGAAGAGAGACTGTAGAACACAACACCGTGAACATGCTCATCCAAGTAGTCAACGGCTTCGCCCATTCGGATGCAATATTGACCGCAGTCAGAGCGAGGTCGAGCCTGCTCAACAGAAAGTTTGCCGGGATTTGCACATTGTCCACCAAAAACCCATTGCCAGCTCTCATACGGCTTAAGAAGAGGTTGTTGACGCATATCCCTGCGCAAATTCAGACGACAACATCTGATGTAATCGCGCCAGAGTGGAGTTGGTCCCGTAAAAGTGAAGTTGGGTGTGATGGCCTTGAGATCGCTGGAGTTAACATTAAAAGCGACGATAGCAACAGGCACGTGGTCACGAAGAGCCTTCTTCGCGGCCCAGAATTGGGCATCTTCGAAGTCAGGATTGAGAGAGAAGGATCGCGAAATGGAGAAGTCGAGCTTCTCGTCGCCGCGCGGGAGATCAATACCGTTCACCACAATATTGCACGCTGAGGCGTGAGTGGTAGCATGATATAAGAGCACAGAACCATCGTGGCTTTTGACGTCGGGGCCCGACACAGGAGTGAGGAGGAAAGGATTATTGGTATCGCCACCCCAACCGTCCCAATAGGCTCGATAAGTGCGCTTGCTATCGCCTGAGCTCGAAGAGCTGGGACACGAATAGTCCATCCAAACGTTCTCCGACTGGGGATCCTGTGGATCCTTGCAGAGTTCGAGTGTGGGCACCGCGTTGAGTGCGGCCAACGCGACAGACAGCTCGGTCTCCTCGCCAGAGTCAACAAAGACGCAATACCGAG
>Ga0265334_10001365_pt1 | contig 11773 bp, 7 predicted proteins | sample 42023metaG_FD_192442 | JGI IMG/M metagenome (GOLD analysis project Ga0265334, IMG submission 192442) | Rhizosphere microbial communities from Carex aquatilis grown in University of Washington, Seatle, WA, United States - 4-20-23 metaG | ecosystem: Host-associated > Plants > Roots > Rhizosphere >...
GCGCCGCGCGGCCGCCAGGGCCAATCCATTAACGTCCACTCCGGTAATCTCCACGTCCGCCAATTCGTCCGGCGAAAGGCATTCATGCAGCACCAGCGCAATCGAATAGGGTTCTTCACCGGTGGAACAGCCCAGGCTCGCGATCCGTAGACGCTGTCCCGGTTGGCGAGATGCCCGCCAGGCGGGGACGACTTTCTCCGTCAGCGCCGCGAAATGTGGCTCTGTCCGTAGAAAGTGGGTTTCCCCGATCAGCAGGGTCTCGACCAAAGCCAACATCTCGGCTGGGTCGGCACCCGAAGCGAACAACTGAACGACATAATCCTCGACTCCCGCCCGGCCCGTGACGGCGGCGCGTGCCGCCAGCCGCAGGCCCAACTGGCCGAACCAGGAATCGCTGATCCGGAACCCGAACCGGTCGGCGATTGCCCTCCGGAGGAGTTCCAGATGCAGCGGACTGGCTTGCGGCGGCGCGAGCGACAGGGCCGGAGTTGCTTCGGTGAGCGACATGGCGTTAGCGAGTGATGGCGATGCGTTCGGTCAGTTCAGCTGTGGCCGTTGCCATTTGTGTTGATCTTGAACTTGCTGAGACTGGTCATCAGTTCGCTCGACAGGCCGGCCAGCGATTCGGTGGCGCGCTTGGTTTGGCCCGCGCCAGCTTGCGCTTGTTGCGCAATGGTCGAAACCGTTTCCATCGCTTTCACCACCCCGGACGCGCCGCGCACTTGCTGCTTGGCGGCCAGGTTGATTTCGTTGATCAAGTCGGCGGATTGGCTGGAAGATTCGCGGATGCGCGCCAGATCGACACCGGTGCTGGCAACCACTTTGCTTTCCGTTTCCACCTCAACGGTCTGCTGCTCCATGGCGGACACGGATTCGTTGGTTTCCGCCTGGATGCCGGCGATCAGCTTTTCGATTTCTTTGGTCGCCGCCGCAGTGCGTTCGGCCAGTTTGCGGACTTCTTCGGCAACCACCGTGAAGCCGCGTCCGTGTTCACCCGCGCGCGCCGCTTCAATCGCGGCGTTCAGCGCCAGCATGTCCGTCTGGCCGGAAATCTGGCTGATGGTATTGACGATGGTCGAGATTTCCATGGAACGCTCACCGAGGCGTTTGATCTTCTTGGCGCCCGCTTGCACGTTCTGGCGAATGCGCGTCATGCCTTCGATAACCTGCTCAACCGCTTTGGCGCCGGCTTCGGCTGCCTGCCGGGCGCGCGTGGCCGCCTCGTTCGCCGCGGTGGCGTTGTTGGAAACGGATTCGATGTTGGCAGCCATTTCCTGCACGGCAGTGGTCGTGTTGATAATTTCTCCGCTTTGCCTCACGGAACCTTGCGCAAGCTGTTCGGAAGAGGCCTGGATTTCGGTCGCGGAAGACGCGACCCGGCTGGCCACCCCTTGCACTTCCTTGAACATGTCGCCTACATTTTCCAACATCAGGTTCATGGCGTCGCAGACGTTACCCAGGGCGCCCTCGGTCACTTTTGCGCGCACCGTCAAATCTCCGTCTGACGCATCGGAGGTCACTTGCAGCAGTTGATTAATACCGTCCTGCAGGCGTTTGTAATCGTCGGTATCTTCCTTGGCTTTGATACGGGCTTCCAACATGGCATTGAACGAATCACCCAATTGCCCGATTTCATCATCTGAAAGCACTTCGGCGCGCACGGAGTTGTCGCCTTTGGCGACGCGGTTGGCCGTGTCGGCCAACACATTGAGGGGCTTCGTAATGCTGCGGGAGAGGCGGCTGCTGACGACGAAGGCGACGATCGCCAGGAGCGTGGCCACCCCGGCCGTCCACCAGAGCATCTGGGTCAGGGTATTCAGAGCGGTCGCTTGCGCGGCTCGGTATTCGTCATAGTACGCGCTGGCTCCGATCACCCAATCCCACGGTTCGTAATAGGTGACGGCGGCGAACTTGTCGCGGGCAACGGTGCTGCCGGCATCTTTCCATGGATACTCCAGTATTGCGGTTTTGCCTGCGCCAGCTTCAGTCGCTTTCTTGATAATATCCCGGACCACGAAGTCGCCCTTCGCGTCCTGCGAGTCCCAGACGTCATCACCGTCGCGCGCTCCTTTTTGCGAAACGATGTAATGTCCGCGCAAATCCCCTTTGGTGCCGAGTGCGAAAATGTAACCGGTCTTACCCAGAACCACCTTCATAAGACCGTCCCGCACCGCCTTGGTCGCCTCGGTCATGTTCACACCAACGAACATCATACCGATGACTTTTTGATGACCCGCATCCCAGATCGGACTATACATGGCGTTGTGCCAGGCATTGACCACGAGCGCCCGGCCGCGATAGTTGTCACCTTGAAGAACTTTGGCGATGACGGGGTTAGGCGTGCCATCGGCATTCTGGGCGGAGATATAAGTGCCGATCGCCCGGGTTCCGTCGGTCTTAACAACGCTGGTACAGACACGGACCATATCACCCGCGTCATTCATTCTTTGGAAGATCGTGGCTTCGCACTCGGTGAGATGTTTTACGTCGTCGACAATGGGCGAAGCGATATCTGTGCTGGCATTCTGTCCGAGCCAGTTGGTGCCTACCATCAACTTGGGCAGTTCAACTCGATTCTTTTGATGACTAACCTGTTCTTCCGCATCCCACACGACTTTTTCCGCGTGCAAAGAAATCGTTCCCCGACTTTTAAACAGTTCCTCGGCAACGGTGAAGTTGTGTTCCAACAGCCGCTGGCTTTGGGCATCGGCTGCGGCACAGGTTTGGCCGAAAGTCGAGACCAGCTTGTTTGCTTCCTGGAAAGCCTGGTCGTCGAGGTATTTGGCGAGTGTTGGAGCCATGCGGCTTTTTTGCACGACGACAATCAGAACCAGGACGATGATGGTCGCGGCCACCAGCCCGAAGCTCATGAGAGTAATCTTGCTGCTGACTTTCAGCGCATTAACGCGCCGTTCTTGTGCCGCTTGTGGCGATGGGTTTTGATTCGATTGTGGGGTCGTGTCTTTCATGTTTTCGAGGGCCGCTCGCGTTTGGCTGTCAGCGGCAGTGGTTAATTGCGTGGTTGGATGGTGTGCGTTTAGTTATGAGTTCGGGGCGTTTTGATGGCACAACGCTTCGATGAGCGCCATGCCGTCGATCAAAGTGATGGGGGGCTGTCCTGCTCGATGCCAAATTCCGCTCAGAAGCGTGTCATCGCCGGCAGCGGGGTGCGGTTGCACCTCGGTCTGGGGTACGTTTACAACGCTCTGAATGGCGTCAACTCGCAGGCCCACCAGGAAATCCGCGTCGCGGAGCACCAGGATGGGCGAGTTTAAATCATCGGGTGAAGAGGGCAGTCCGAGCCAACGGTCGATAACAACCACCGGCAAAATTTCTCCGCGCAAACTTAACACGCCCAGGATTTGTTCCTGCGCACGCGCCACGCGGGTGAGCGGCTGACCCGACAACACCTCCCGCACCAGCTTTATCGTCAGCCCAAAGAACTGTTGGTTGCGTCGGAAAACCGTATGCCGGCTGATCGACGCAGCCGGTTCCACCTTGGATGCGGTTCGTTTGGGCGAAGGCGTGGGGGCAAGGGTTGCAGTCATGAAAGCGTGAGTGCGGGCATTAGTGGTTGGCCAGCCTTCCATTCCCAGAAGAGCCGCCAGCGGTACGGCTCGGCTTTAGGGGGCCGAGTTGGTCCGCGCCGCCGGCGGCGGTATCCAGGTTGGTTGGCAGTATGAAAAGAGGCATGACGGAAAGTGTTAGCGCAAATTCTTGCTCACGGTTTCGGCCAATTCCTGCGGCGAGAACGGCTTGCAGATATAGGCGCTGGCACCCTGTTTGAGACCCCAGAACTTGTCGCTTTCCTGGGTCTTCGAACTGACGAGGATGACGGGTATTCGTGACATCTGCGCGTCCTTCTTGATCTTCCGGCAGACTTGAAAACCGTCCATTCGGGGCAACACAACGTCGAGGAGAATAAGATCGGGATTTTCGCGGCGGGCCATTTCGAGAGCTTGCTCGCCATCGGTCGCAACTACCGTGGAGTGGCCAAGGGTGGCGATCGCCGACTGCATCAACTGCACTTCGGTGGGGAGATCATCAACAATGAGGATTTTAGACATATATTTACGAGTTTAGGCTTTGGTTTGTTTTTACTTATGGGTTTGCCGGATTACCGGGGGACGGCGGAAACGGTTGGGGGTTGTGAATCGGATGTTCCAACTTCCGCGCGTTCCAAAGTGGCTGGTGAGTCCGACGAAGTCGCCGGCTCGACGCTAGCGGCCGGTTCAACAGTTGTGTTCGGTTCAACGCTAGCGACCGGTTCGAGACTTGTGATCGGCTCAACACTTGTGATCGACTCGGCGCGAACGGCGAGTTCAACGCTAACGACAGGGTTGAAGCCAGTGACCGGTTCCACGCTGGCGACTGGCTCCCCGCTAGTAACTGGCTCCGCAGTAGTGATCGGTTCCGGCATTTCGACCGGCTCTGGAGCTGCGGTTACGACCGGAGCGGTCACCACCACGGTGACTGGCGCTCCGGCGGGTTCCAGCATTTCTGCCGGTTCCGAAATTGGGGTTGTATCGACTGTCGGCTTCAAGGAGGTTGGCTCAGCGAGGTCGCTGGAGGCGGCTTGTGAAACTGGTTCTGCGCTTGGACAGCCGTTGTTGTTTTGATTCTGATCCACCGGAGCCGGTTCCGGAGTCATCGCAGGCTCCGCGGTTGGGGTGGAGACTGGAATCTCCTCGTCCACACGGGAGTCATGCGTGCGGCGCGGTCCTGGCCGAACCAGCCCCAATTTGACGAGTCGGAACAGCACCAGGCAAATTTCGAAAGGCTTCTGCTGCAAAACCTCCGCAAGCTCGGGAATAGTCCGTCCCGGACGGACAGCGGTCAGGACTCGCGCTTCTTCCGAATTCAACGAAAGGTCCCGGATGTGTGACGTCAATTCAAACGAGTGAATCAATGTCGCATCCATGTCAGGAATCACGGTCTCGACGGCGAACCAGTCGTTCACGGTTCGATAACAGGTCAACAGAAGCTGATTCAAAGAGAAGTTCAGCGTGCAGGCACGGGCCAGCGCCGAGAGTTTGGTCGTCGGCAGGAAAGAAACGACGGCATGGGGATCCTTGAAGGCCCGGATCAGGCACTGTTCTCCCTGGCTGCGCAGCAAATCTTCCAGGGACGATTGCGCGGGCAATTGGCCGGCATCTTTCAACGAGGTGAAGAAAGGCACGCTCTGTTCTTCCTGCGCGCGGACTGCTTCACTGATGACCAAATGCGGCACGGCCTGGAAATTGCAGGATGCACCCGCACAATAATTCCGCGGATGATTGCTGGTGAGCAATACGACTTGCCCCTGGTCGAGGCAGGCCAGCACCGTTTCTTCGCCCATCTCGATCCGCAATTCCCCGGTGGAATGGTTGGCATGCAGAAAATTCATCACCGAATCGAGCGGCAACAAAGTCACCGGGCAACGCAAAGCGCCGTTCCCTTGCGGGGATGCTCCCGTTGCTCTTACCAGATCAGCGCTCAACTCCGACAAGACATCTTTCGCCAGTACTCGGTCGGAATAAAATTCTGCCGGTTCCTGGCCGCCGCGTCCGGATTCCCAACTCGGGATCAAAAGCATGCGAACACGCAAATGCTTCTTCAGCGCCAGTTTGAACTTGCGCAGCAACGCTTCAGGCGTCGGGGCAGTGGCAATCGGCTTGCGGGCTCGCCGGGCTTTTGGCCGGGGCGCCGCTGCCGCATCGGGCACTGTGGCGTCACTGGAAGCGGCTTTCGCAGCACGTTGCGCGACATCGTCTGTCGTCGGCTGGCTCTCCATTAAACCGATCAGCCGCGTCACTTTATCCATTAGATCTTGCGGCAAGGTGCCTTCCGGTGCCGCTGCCACTACCGGCGTCGGCGCCGGCGTCGGCGCCGGGAGCGTGGTCTCGCCGCCGTTGCTGGTTGCGTTGCTTTCGGCCGGCTTCTCCTTTTGAAGAAGATGGCCGACCACCGCTTTCAGCACGTTCGGAGCAAACGGTTTGGTGAGATAATCGGCGACGTTGTTGAGGTCCTGATAAAGCTGACGGATCGCATTCCCGTTGCTGCTCATCATCAAGATCGGTATCTCCCAGGTTTCGGGAGAATTGATCAGACTGCGGCAGACGTCGGTGCCCTGCATGTCCGGCAGGATGTAATCCAAAAGAATAAGGTCGGGCTTTTTGGCCGCCGCCTGTTCCAGGCACTCGGCGCCGGTGGTGGCGATGGCGACTTCGTAACCTTCTTCGCACAAAACCGATTCCACAAGTTTGCGGATCGTGAGGCTGTCATCAGCGACTAAAATCTTATGAGTGGTGCTCATTTTTTCTTTCGGCGGTCGTTACGCACCCTTCGTGCCAATGCGTAAAACGCATTTCTTCTCCAATGAAACGGTTCTGTTTTAACGGAAATTGATTCGGAGACGCCTAATCCTCTTCGATGACCGCGCGCTCGGAACTGTGCGGCATCGCACAGTGAAGTGTGCGATAGCGCACACTCGGTGGCGGTATCGCACACAGTCATCGCGCCCTCGCCGCGCCCCGGTCGTTTCGTCTTCTAAAATCCGGAGCAGCCGGTTTTGATGTTTTGCAATGTAAAACGGGCGCATTGGCCGCAATCGGTCGGTGGCACAGTTCCTGCAAAAGGAATCCCGCCGGAACTCGAGTCGAAACGTTAACGACCGAGTAGAAATGAAAACCGTCGAACACAGCACGCGACGCCGGCATCGTGCGCGAAGACGCAACCCTCATCGATGCGCAGTCCCCTGCCATGTCGAATATGACAATCCAACAGATGAAGAACCGCGCATTTAACTTATTCCGGACGTTTCTCCGAAAGATTCTCTCAACAGCTCCCGCGGCTACGGACCATGCTGAGAAGACGACTTTTTCCGCATGCACTCCGGCCTTATGTCCGCGGATTGAAACCGCCGAAATACCGCGTCGCGAACTGCAAAAACAATCCGGCGCTCCGACGGAAATCCCAGGCCATTTCCCCCCCTCCCATCGCGCCCTGGAATCATCGGCTGACAATCCGTTCTCAGTTCCGGATGATTCGAAACCGGGACGCCATCGGTTGGGAATGCCAGATGACTCGAGACAAAATCAGTTTGACTCCGAGGCAACAATGTTCTTCCGCAAGGCCCCGGGACCGGGACGGAGACCGTCCGATCAGTCAGTTGAAGCCCCACCGCCTGCGCTGTCAGTCTCCGACCATGAGATCGTCTCTGAGGCTCCGCCGGCTCCGACCGAACCTGACGATTCCAGCGTGCTCGTCTTGAGTTTGGATGCCATAGCGCAAGGCTGGCCCGACTCGGTGCGCATAGAAATTGATGGGTTGAATGGAGTGAATCCAAAAGTAGCCATGCCGACGGAGATCGCCGAGCAGGCTCTCAAGCGTGGTCGGCTGGCTTTCTCCTGGAAAACCGTGCGTTCGTGGATCAGGCCAGTCGTTCCGCCCGCGGTATCGCCGCACGACAATCTCACTTTGGAGTTGCCCCTGATCGCGGTGGCACCCCTGTTTCTCGCGAGGAAACGCGGGCGTCATCGAGCCTCACTGGGGGCCACGATTGACGACGCAATTCCCAATTTGTTTCCGGAACCGTCAAAACAACCGCCGCCTGCTGAAACCCAAACGCAACCAAACGCTGGTATCGTCTGGTGGAATCCCGATCAGGAAGATCGATCACCCGCCGATTCACCGGCAAATGCGACCCTCCAGGAGGAAGTCACGACTCCGCCAATAGCCGCACCGCCGATGCTGAATACTTCACCCGCGGAGGTCGTCATTGGCAACGGCAATGCCGCCGAACAGCGATCCACGCCGGACGGCGTGGTTTCACGATGCACTCAATTGAAAGGAATAACCGGCGCATTGATTGCATCTTCCGAAGGTTTTGTGGTGGCCGACCAGCTTCCAGCCGGGATGAACCCGGCCACGGTCGCCGCGTTTGTACCCCAAATCTTCAGAAAGATGAGCCAGAGCACGCGTGAACTGAGAGTCGGAGAACTCAGCAGTGTGTCTTTAAGTTTCGACAACCGTTCCTGGCAGATTTTCCAATCCCGCGACATGTTTCTTGCCGTGATCGGCGCCACGGGCGAACTCGTGTCCGCCGCAATTGTGGCGGAACTCGTGTCCGATCTGGAAAGGCCAACTTAGATTTATGGCGGTGATCAATTCCGCAACCCGGGAAATGCAATTCAAGATTGTTTACTATGGTCCGGCGATGGGAGGCAAAACAACGAACTTGCTCCAGTTGCACGACCACGTCCCCGTTCCTCAGAAAGACAAAAACAAATTGGTCTCGCTGGCAACCAGTTCCGACCGGACTCTGTTTTTCGATTTCCTGCCCATCGAAGCCATGGCTATCAAGGGCTTCAAAACGAAAATACAGGTCTATACCGTTCCCGGTCAGGTCATTTACGACGCGACTCGCAAGCTGGTTTTGCGCGGGGTCGACGGCATCGTCTTCGTCGCCGATTCGCAATACGAGAAAATGAATGAGAACGTCGAAAGCTTTGAAAATCTGGAGGAGAACTTAAAGTCGATCGAACTGCCGTTGACCGACCTCCCCTATGTGCTGCAGTACAACAAGCGGGATCTGCCGACGGCTGCCCCGCTGGAATACATTGAATTCTTGCTCAACGATCGCGACGTGCAGGTTCCTTCTTTTCCCGCCGTTGCCCAGCGGTGCGAGGGAATATTCGAGTCCCTGAACATGATTACCCGCATGCTCCTCAGTAAATATATCCCGAGACTCAAATTGGTCGCACGATGCGCGTGATTATGGACACTTTTCCCCAGCTCATCGAAGAAGACCTTCAACGGCTCAACAAGGAACTGAAGGAATTGTTGCGAAAGACTGATGCCACCATTGCTGCTGTCATTGATTTTGGCGGGTTCCTCATCACGAGCCAGGGCTCCGCCAACGATATTGATCTCACGACCATTGCCGCCCTGTCCTCCGGCACTTACCTGGCTAACCAGTCCATAGCCAACCTCGTCAACGAAACCAATTTCAGCTGCGTATACCAACAGGGAGAGAAGCAAAGCATCTTCATCGTGTCGGTGAATGAATATGGCCTATTGGCCATCATATTCACCAACCAAAGTGGCGTCGGAATCGTGAAACACTACGCCGCCGGGGCCATTCGGCGCATCGCGGAGCAGTTGGACATCGCGCACGAGCGGGATCCAAACGGCGGCTTGAATTTGTCCGAGATCGATCTAGCCGACCCCGGCGACTTCTTCAAGAAGGACTGATTCGCCTCCTGCTTGACCCTCTCAGCCGCTTCACTGAATTTCGGGGGATCAACCTCATTTTTCGCCGCTTGTTTTTTCAGGAAATCGACCAATCGCAACTTGGCCGTTGTCCGTACACCTCAGTCTGGAGGCTTTCACGAAACACCTTGCCGCCGATTTTGATTCTGCCATAATAATTGCCGTTGCTGACGTATTGCAGCAGGTTTGGCACTTTTGGAAAGGAACGCCATCGGCCGTCTTGGACAGGTGTTCCTCACGTTTCCGAGTGTCCGGCTGAGTATCCTTAGCGGTTTACCCGACCGCATTTTAGGATGCAAAAGCGGGATACAAAGGAATTGAGAGCGCTGAAACGGTTGCAAGTTACTGATTAACAACAAAGCCCACGTGGCGGAATTGGCAGACGCGCTAGATTCAGGTTCTTCTTACCCATCTTGGACACACGTGGAACCACCTTTAAACAAAGGGAATTCTGTTCCTCTTGAGCATTGCGAGAATGACCGTTTTGGACTGTTTTGGCCTTCTTTTCGAGGGCGCGGGGTGCAATACGGGGTGCAATGGCAGCAGCGGGCATATCTCAAAATCAAGTCAGGAGGCCAAACAAATTTGTCAATGGTTCACCACGGCCAAAATGTTCTTGCATCCGCGGACTACACCTAAAAGTTAATCAACGGCGCTCAATCAACTGATTAACGAACTGAATAAATTCTGAATTTCGTCCTTTTTTTAGCTTTCTCCAAATCACGCGTCGCAAAGGAAACGAAAAAAATCGTGAAGGTCACCATAGATACGCTCCTCCGGCTAACCGCCGTGCTTGAGATCAAACTTGAGGATTTGATTCGCCAGGCACGCAACGGAGCCTTAAGAAAATCCGCCGCCAAGACATCGGAAAAGCGGCCGTGAAAGCCTCCCGTTTTTGACAGTCACTTCTGCGAAAAGTTGAATTGTCAAATGCTTTACGCATCGCCGGAACTTTGCTAAATCTTAAGTCCGTTCGGGTGATTACGTTTCTTCAGCGGACACTCTCTGTCCCACCTCCTTGGCGTTTTCACCGATCGGTTCTCGTGCGGCATGATTTCTTCCCTATTACAAAGCCGCAAGGACCGGTGCGGCTGAATTTGAATATGAGGCTTGTCTGATTGATACACTTCAAAAAGTCATTTTGGAAAATGTTGATTTTGGGGATGCTTATTTAGCTGCTTCGGCCAGCAGTGCAAACCATCCCGTCGCCTCCTTTGACCACAACCCGAAAGAATTCAAGGGCGTGAAGATTTACAGTTTTGACGGGAAGAATTGAAAATTTCCAATAACGAATGATATTGCTTATATCCTTTCCCCGTCACTGCGCCGCCCTTTTACCCCATCACGATTCGGCTGTACAATCTCCCCCACCAAGGGAGATTGTTGAGTTCAGAGTTCGCGGACGAAATCCCACAACGGCACTTTGAGGGTTTCGGCTATCCGCAGCAGCGACCGAAGGCACCCTAAATCCGCGTTCGATCTCGCCAACATGAACGGATCCAAATTAATCTTCTCCGCGAGCTTTACTTTATAATAAAGTCAGTGATGATGATATAGGCGCAATGGGTTCGACGGGCATGGCGTCAATTGCAAGGAGAAAACTCCAAGAAATGTTGAGTGTTAACCAAATTGCGTGGGTGTTTTTCAGGTGACAAGATGATAAATGGGAAAGACACTGTCAATATGGCGGTCTAGATTTTTTTGGGTGGATATTGGGTGGATATAATGAAGGGTAGGAATGGAAGGACGAGGTCAGGTGCTCGCGGACGATTCAGAGGGGTTCCGAATCGACCGAGAGTTGGCTTTACCCTCATTGAGCTTCTAGTTGTCATCGCCATCATCGGCATACTTGCGGCGCTTCTGCTTCCCGCTTTGTCCAAGGCCAAGTCGAGAGCGCAAGGAATCCAATGCCTCAATAACATGAAGCAGTTGCAATTGGCCGCAACGCTTTATGGGAACGATAATCATGATTACCTGCCGGCAAACGTGATCGTCCGCAATGGCGGCGATAGCGTCAGCGGCGATCCTGCCGCCAACCCGCCGGTTCCCCCTGGGCCAAATTGGGTGGATGGCACCTATTCCTCGGCTCCTCCCTGGAACACCACCATCGCCGAGAACCCGGTTGGTTGCGCCACTAATCCTTTTTATCTGGGAGTGAAAGGGACCACCGGCGGAAATCCCGTGGTGAACTTGATCGGCTCGCTCGGAACCTACGCCGGCGCAGCCGGAGTGTATCATTGTCCCGCCGATCAATACCTGGACCCGGCGTGGCACTTGCCCCGCGTCCGGTCATGTTCGGCCAATTGTTTCGTGGGAGGCCATGGCCCCGAGGAAAATGGGATCAACGGACGGCAAAATGGGGTGAACTACAAGGTGTTCAGCAAATTTGCAGATTTTGCGGGGTCAGGTTTAAGCGTTTCCGATTGCTTTGTGTATCTGGACGAAAACCCGTTGAGCCTGAATGACGGGTGGTTTTTGTTTTATGGCAACGGAACCACCATCAACGACAAGCCGGCCATCA
>Ga0265334_10001366_pt1 | contig 11771 bp, 10 predicted proteins | sample 42023metaG_FD_192442 | JGI IMG/M metagenome (GOLD analysis project Ga0265334, IMG submission 192442) | Rhizosphere microbial communities from Carex aquatilis grown in University of Washington, Seatle, WA, United States - 4-20-23 metaG | ecosystem: Host-associated > Plants > Roots > Rhizosphere...
CGTCACTGAGGCTGTTGCGCCACTGCGTCTGGGCGTTGCTCAGGCGTCCACGGTGGGACGGCGAGGGCATCCGTGCCGCAGCTGCCACTGGGCGATCGCCCGGGCCGGCGAGGCCGCCCGACCCCGACGCCAGGCGTCCAGGAAGGGTGCGGGCGCGAGCACTCCGCGACGGGTCCACCAGTCCTCGTCGTCCCACTGAGCACAAGCCGGGCTGATCCCGAAGTGCAGGTGGCAGGCGATGCCGCGGGCGTCTCCCGAGTTGCCGACCTGGCCGAGCACGGTTCCGGTGCCGACGCGGGACCCGATCCGGAGTCCGGGGACCACCGACCGCAGGTGCGAGCCGTAGTAGCGCACCCCGTCGACGCCGACCAGTGCCACCGAGAGGCCGCCCCGGTCGGCACCGAGGTTGGTGCGGGGGTTCCACCGGTCCGTGCGCGTGACGTGCACGATCACCCCGGAGATCGGTGCGACCACGGTGCTGCCGCACTGCGCGAAGATGTCCACCGCGGGGTAGTCGTGGTGGGCGCGGCCGTAGTGCGGCTGGCCGTCGGCGACGGGCATGACGTCGTGCCACCGGGCACGGGCCACGGCGATCGGCAGCAGGGAGCCGGTCGTGCTGGCCAGAACCCCCGTGCCCGCGAGCGTCGTCGCCTGCCCGGGGGCGGGCCCCGTGGGTGCTGTGGGTGCCGCCAGGGCCGTGGCCGGAGGGAACGCCAGACACAGGGTGAGCGCGGCAGCGCGCCGGAAGCTCGTGCCGCGGGTGAGGCCGGCGCTCCGGGAACGGGACCAACCGTGGGGCGGGAATCGACGCATGGCTGGAGACTATCCGTAGCCAATGGAAACGCTACGTATTCAATGAGGCGTCGTCGTCCGGCGGGATCGCCACGTGTCCACCCGCGTCACGAGGGTCGCTTGGCCTGGCGCCCGGTCCGGATCCGGCCCTGGCGTCCCTGCTCGTGGTGGACCGGTGCTCGTGCTCGTGGTCGACCTGTGCTCGTGGTGAGCGTCCGCTCGGCTCGCGGCCGGGCTCCGGGGCAGGGCCGGACTCCGGCGTGGTCCGGGCTCCGGCGTGGACCGGACTCAGGGGTGGGGATGGTTGGCTGCCGCCAGGAAGATCGCCACGAAGTGCGCGGTGAACGCGGCGATGGTCAGGCTGTGGAACACCTCGTGGAACCCGAACCAGCGCGGACTCGGGTTGGGCTTCTTGAGTCCGTAGACCAGGCCGCCCAGGGTGTAGAGGCAGCCGCCCACGACGACCAGCACGAACACCGCCACCCCGGCGTTGAGGAAGTCCGGCAGGTAGAACAGCGCCATCCAGCCGAGCGCCACGTACACGGGGACGTAGAGCCAGCGTGGTGCGCCCACCCAGGCGATGCGGAAGGCCACCCCGGCGAGCGCCCCTCCCCACACGAGCCAGAGCATGACCCGGGCCGGGCCCGGCTTCAGCAGCAGGACCGTGAACGGGGTGTAGGTCCCCGCGATGATCAGGAAGATGTTCGCGTGGTCGGCCCGCTTGAGCAGCCGGGCCATCTTCGGGGACCAGTGGCCGCGGTGGTACAGCGCGCTGACGCCGAAGAGGAGCCATGCGGTGATCGCGTAGATGGTCGAGGCCAGGCGGGGGCGACCCGGTGGGGTCAGGGTGATGAGCACGATCCCGGCGGCGAGTGCCAGCGGAAAGGTTCCCGCGTGCAGCCATCCTCGAAGCTTCGGTTTGACCGCGGTCAGGGCCGCTCTCACCTCATGCTCGGTGCGGGACAACACTCCGCCAGACTCCTGGGTCACCTCGCCAGCCTAGAGCGCACGGTGTGGTGCGACGGGCGACGTGAGACTGTTCACACGTCCGTGGCGCTGTTCGGGTGAAGGCCCTCCGGATGGGCGTCACCGACCGTCGAGACAGGCTGGGGGGCGCCCACCGGGGTACCTTGGCGGGAGATCGGCCGCGGACGCAGCCACGATCGGCCGCGGACGCAGTCAGGCCGGTCCAGGCACGTGCCGGGTCACGGAGGTACCGGATGGGACTGCGCGCCGTCGGCTACCGGATCTACGAGAGCAGGCTGGCCCACGGGCTGGCGCCGGACGCACTGCCCCGCCACGTGGGGGTGATCCTCGACGGCAACCGACGCTGGGCGCGCGCCACAGGCGCCGAGACCAGCGCCGGCCACCGTGCGGGCGCCGAGCGTGTCCTGGACCTGTTGCGGTGGTGCGAGGAAGCCGGCATCCAGGTCGTCACGCTGTGGCTGCTGTCCACGGACAACCTCGCCCGGCCCGAGGCCGAGCTGGCGCCCCTGTTGGGGATCATCGACGACGTGGTGGCCCGGGTCGCCGCCAGCCCGCGGCGGCGGGTGCGTGCGGTGGGTGCGCTGGACCTGTTGCCGACCTGGCTGGCCGGGCGACTGAAGGCGCACGCCGAGCGCACCGCCGAGGTCGAGGGCCTGCACGTGAACGTGGCCGTGGGCTACGGCGGACGGCGGGAGATCGCCGATGCCGTGCGGTCGTTGCTGCACGAGCACGCGGCGCTCGGCACCTCGATCGAGGAGCTTGCCCAGGTGCTGGACGTCGAGCAGATCGCCCAGCACCTCTACACCCGCGGGTTGCCCGATCCGGAGCTGGTGATCCGTACCTCGGGGGAGCAGCGGCTGTCCGGGTTCCTGCTCTGGCAGAGCGCGCACAGCGAGTTCTACTTCTGCGAGGCCCTGTGGCCCGACTTCCGCCGGGTGGACTTCCTGCGGGCGCTGCGGTCCTACGCCCAGCGGGAGCGCCGGTTCGGTGGCTGAGGCTGGCTGCCCGACGGGCACGGGCGCCCGCGGAAGGTCTGTCCCGGGCAACCGTCGGCCCCTGTCCGGACGTCGAGGGGGGTACCGGGTGTGAGCCGGCGGCGAACGGGGAACGGGCACAGGGGGTGAGTCCGGCCGGCTCCCTACCGGGCGATTTGGGAGGTGGGAACGGGGACTTCTGTCCCGGAATGAGTCAAGTCTTTACCCATGCGACGCCTGTCACCGTCTTTCGGGTGTTCCGCTGAGCGCGTTCTCTCACGTACCGTCGGTGACGCCCGCTTCGATCGAGGGGAGCCGCCATGACCAGTACGCGCAACACCGCAGGTCATCACCGGGACGGCGGAAGCCGGACCGGCACCTCGGGGACATCACGTACCGGGGTCGGGAGGACATCGGGGGAGAAGGGTTCAGGAACCGGCCCGGTGTCATCGGAGGCGGAGAGCCCCATGACATCGGGACCGGCCCGCAGGACCTTCGTACTGGACACCTCGGTCCTGCTCTCGGATCCCAGGGCGATCCTGCGGTTCGCGGAGCACGACGTGGTGGTCCCCGTGATCGTGATCACAGAGCTGGAGGCCAAGCGCCACCATCCGGAACTGGGCTACTTCGCCCGCCAGGCCCTCCGTGTGCTGGAGGACCTGAGGCTGCAGAACGGCCGGCTCGACGACCCCATACCGGTGGGAATCGGTGGGGGCATGTTGCGGGTCGAGCTCAATCACATCGACTCCTCGGTGCTGCCGTCGGGTTTCCGACTGGGCGACAACGACACGCGGATCCTCGCCGTGGCCACGAGCCTGGCGGCCGAGGGCAACGAGGTCACCCTGGTCAGCAAGGACCTGCCGATGCGGGTCAAGGCGGCGGCGGTCGGCCTGGACGCCGAGGAGTACAAGGCCGAGATGCCGGTGGAGTCCGGCTGGACCGGCGTGACCGACCTGGACGTCGCGCCCGCGGCGATCGACGAGCTCTACGACCACAGCCATCTCGACCTGGAAGCAGCCCGGCAGCTGCCCTGCCACACCGGGCTGGTGCTCAGCTCCGCGCGGGGTTCGGCTCTGGGGCGCGTGCTGCCGGACAAGCGGATACGCCTGGTGCGGGGTGACCGTGACGTGTTCGGCGTGCACGGGCGCAGCGCGGAGCAGCGCATCGCGGTCGAGCTGCTGCTCGACCCCGAGATCGGGATCATCTCCCTCGGTGGACGGGCGGGCACGGGCAAGTCCGCGCTCGCGCTCTGCGCCGGTCTCGAGGCGGTGATGGAACGCAATCAGCACCGCAAGGTGGTGGTGTTCCGTCCGCTGTACGCGGTCGGTGGCCAGGAGCTCGGTTACCTGCCGGGCACCGAGGCGGAGAAGATGAACCCGTGGGCCCAGGCGGTCTTCGACGTCCTCGGGGCGCTGGTCTCGCCGGACGTCGTGGACGAGGTGATGGACCGCGGCATGCTCGAGGTGTTGCCGCTGACCCACATCCGTGGGCGTTCACTGCACGACTCGTTCGTGATCGTGGACGAGGCCCAGTCCCTGGAACGCAATGTCCTGCTCACCGTGCTCTCCCGGATCGGCCAGAACAGCCGGGTGGTGCTCACCCACGATGTCGCCCAGCGGGACAACCTGCGGGTCGGCAGGCACGACGGGGTGGCCGCGGTGATCGAGGCGCTCAAGGGACACCCGCTCTTCGCGCACGTCACACTCACCCGCTCCGAGCGTTCCCCGGTGGCTGCCCTGGTCACCGAGCTTCTGGAGGGGATCGACCTCTGAGCGGACGGCGCGCAGGGAACCCTCCGACCGGCACCCGGGTACCGCGGTACCCGGGTGCCCCGGCGCCGTACGGCGCCACTGCCTCGGTCCCGTCGCGGGGCTCCGCTGCTCCGGCGCCTCATGACGGCACGGCGTCGGACTCGCCGCAGGATCCCGCCCGGCCGGGATCGCAGCTCGCGGAGACTCTCGCGCGGGTGGCCGAGCTGGTCCCGGCGTCCGGGCGACGGTTGCTCGGCCTGGCGGGACCACCCGGGGCAGGCAAGTCCACCCTCGCCGAGTCGCTGGTGCGGGATCTGCCCGCCGGTGTCGCGGTCGTTGTGCCCCTGGACGGCTTCCACCTGGCCCAGGCGGAGCTGGTGCGGCTGGGACGGGCCGAGCGCAAGGGAGCTCCGGACACCTTCGACGTGGCCGGATTCGTCGCCCTGCTGCAGCGCATCCGGGCGGCCGGGATCGGCTGCGCCGGTGTCCGCTGCGCCGGCACCGACGAGGCGAACCCCAGCGCAGCGGACACCGAGAACGGGAACACCGATGCCGCGGGCACCCCTGCCCGGGACGTTCCGCTCCCGGGGCCCGAGGACGCCAGGGTGGTCTACGCGCCGGCGTTCCGCCGCGAGTGGGAGGAACCCGTGGCCGGGGCGATCCCGGTCGGCCCGGGACATCGGCTCGTCGTCGTGGAGGGCAACTACCTGCTGCTCGACGGTCCCTGGGCGCCGGTGCGCACCCTGCTGGACGAGTGCTGGTACCTCGACCTGGACGACGAGGAGCGGGTGCGGCGGTTGGTCGCCCGCCACGAGCACTTCGGTCGGGAACCGCAGGAGGCGCGGGCCTGGGTGATGCGCAGCGACGAGGCCAACGCCCGGCAGGTCACGGCCGCGCGGGGGCGTGCCGATCGCGTGCTCCGGCTGGGCTGATCCGGCTCGGCGCCGGGACGAGGCGGCCTGGGCGCCGGTGATCCTCTCCGGGGCCGAGGCGCCCTCACCGTGATCGGGACGGTGGTCCTCAGCGGGTGGAGTCCACCAACCGGAGCAGGGCCTCGGCGATCTCCTGGGGTGCCGGTGGGCAGCCCGGGATGCGCAGGTCCACCGGGAGCACGTCCTCCACCGGTCCGAGCACCTCGCCCGGCGTCCCCAGCACCCCGTTGCCGAGGGCGCAGTCCCCGAGGGCGGCGACCCGGCGGGGCAACGGCATGGCCTGATAGGCGGTGAGCAGGGGTACCCGCATACGGCTCGTCACCGCGCCGCTGACCAGCAACACGTCGGCATGCCGGGGCGAGGCGACCACCCCGAGGCCGAACCGGGACAGGTCGCAGTACGGACCCGCCACCAGGGTCAACTCGTGCTCGCACGCGTTGCAGGAGCCGGCGTCCACGTGCCGCACGGCCAGGCTCCGACCACGGTCGGGGGCGGGGAGTGCCACCTGGCGGCGCAGGGTTCTCAGGTCACGCAGCAGGGTGAGCATCAGCGGTCCGCACAGGCGTAGCAGAGCTCGAAGCTCTTGTTGATCAGGGGGAAGTCCGGCATCAGGGCACCACCGGCGGTGAAGGCCACCGAGGGCCAGTTGGCGTAGGAACCGGTGCGCAGCCGCAGCCGGGCGATCCGGGTGCCGTCCCGTTCGACGACGCAGCTGGTGGCCCCTCGAGGGCTCTCCACCCGGCCCACGCCCACCGGGCGGGACCTGCCCCCTGCCTCGGCGACGGCCGGGAGCACCGGCCGGTCCAGGAGACGGTCGAGGATCTCCAGGGACTGCCCGAGTTCGAGGGACCGTTGTTCCAGGCGCGCGCGCACGTCGCCGTCCGGGTGCTCGGGCAGCACCGGCCGGAAGTCCTCGTAGGTCAGGCGGGGGCTGACGGCCCGCACGTCCTCGGCCGACCCCGCGCTGCGGCCCGCCGGTCCGACGGTGCCCAGCAACCGCACGTCCTCCGGGCGCAGGACGCCGACGCCGGGCAGGCGGTCCTGGAAGGAGGCGTTGAACAGCAGTTCCCGCCAGGAGCGGCGGGCCTCGACGCCGATCGCGGCGAGCTCTGCGCGCACCGTGCGTACCCGGTCGTGGGACAGGCGCAGGTCGCTTCCGCCCACCCGCACCGCCCCGAACAGGAAACGGTGCCCGGTCACCGCGGCGTTCACCCGGCGTGCGCGCTCGGTGAGGCCGGCGAAGCGCGTGTTCCCGGTGGCCAGGCCCACCCCCGCGCAGACCGCGGCGATGTCGTTGAGGTGGCTCCAGAACCGTTCGAGCTCGAGCAGGATCGTGCGGGTGCGGGCGAGCTCCGGCACCGCGACGAGACCGCAGGCCTCCTCGCAGGCGTGGGCGTAGGCCACCGCATTGCTCACGGCGCAGGCTCCGCAGGCCCGGGCGGCGTACCGCAGGCCCTCGTCCAGACCCAGCCCCTCGGCCGCCTGCTCGAGCCCCCGGTGCTTGTAGAAGAGCCGGGCGTCCAGGTGCAGGATGCGGTCACCGACGACGTGGAACCGGAAGTGTCCCGACTCGATCACCCCGGCGTGGATCGGCCCCACCGCCACCTGGTGTGCGTCCGGACCGTGCACCGGGACCTCCCAGCCCAGCGGCTCCCGGTGGTCGAGCAGGGGCCGGAGCGGATCGTGTCCGTCGAAGCGGATGCCGAACCGGTCGTGGGCCTCCCGTTCGTCCCAGCCGGCGGCGGGGACGAGATCGACCACGGAGGGGACCCGATCGCCGTCCGCCGGGGCGTCGACGAGGCAGGTCGTTCCGTCGGGTCCGGCGAGCAGGGCCCGCACCGCCTGCCGTGCCGGGGCCACGTGCAGCCCGGCGAAGGTCCAGCCGTCCGCGAGGAGGTCCGCGACCCGGGACCGGTACCCCTGGCTGCTGCTCCGGGCCTCCACGCCTGCCCAGGAATCCACGCCTGCCCAGGAAGCGGTGGTCGCGCCGGCGGTGGTGCCCACGACAGAGGTGCGGACGACGCCGGGTGCCTGGGCGACGCCGGGACCGGTGACGATCAAGGTGCGGGCGACCGGGCGCTGGGCGGACGCGGAGGAGGTGTCGGCGGGACCGACCGTCTCGAGGGTCACGAAAGTCCCTTTCCCAGGGCGTGGACGAGTGCGCTGCCGGGAAGCCACGCGGCGACCCCGGCGAGGGCGAGCAGGGCGGTGAGGGAACCGGTGGCGAGGACGCCGACCCCGCGCATGCCCGGCAGTCGCGGACGGTCCGGCGGGTTCAGGCGTTCCGGCGGGGTGGGACCGGACTCGCCGAGGACGGTCTCGAGCAGGGACCGGACCATGCAGACGAACGCGAGGGCGAGGGCCGCGGTGGCCGCGATCGCCACGGGCGCCCGTCCGGCCTGGAAGCCCCCGGCGATGATCAGGAGCTCGCTCACGAACAACGGGGACGGCGGTAGCCCGGCCAGGCTGCCCAGGGCCAGGGCGAGCACGGCCGCCAGCCCGGGGCGACTGCGGGCCAGCCCGCTCACCGGGGTGCGGGCGGTGCCGCGGTCATGGGCGAGCAGCGGGGTCACCGCGCAGAAGCCGAGGGTTTTGGCCACGGCGTGCCCGACGATGTGCACGACCACTCCGGCCAGGGCGAGCGGGGTGGCGAAGGCGAGGCCCAGGGCGATGACGCCCATGTGCTCCAGGCTGGAGTAGGCCAGCAGGCGCTTCCAGGGCAGCGACCGGGCCAGGAACGGAACGGCGACCGCCACCGAGGTGAGCCCGAAGATCACGAGCACGGTGCGGGCGGTGTGCACCCCCACGGCCGGGGTCAGTCCCTGCTCGCACCGCCAGGCGACGAGCAGCACCGTGGGCAGCAGGGCTGCGGAGAGCAGAGCGGAGACCGGGGCCGGGGCCTCGGAGTGCGCGTCCGGCAGCCAGTTGTGCACCGGCGCCCAGCCGATCTTGGCGGCCAGGCCGACCAGCACCAGCAGGTAGGCGACCAGCGCGGTGTCCTTTCCCCCGGCGTAGTGGGTCAGGGCCTGCCAGTCCAGGGCACCGATGCCCCCGCCCGGCACGCCGGCGGCCAGCACCACGATGCCGAGCAGGGCGATGCCCAACCCCGCGGTGGTGAGCACGAGGTACTTCCACCCGGCTTCGAGCGCGGTCGGCCGGCCGCTGAAGCCCACGAGCAGCGCGGACGCCGCGGTGGTCGCCTCCACGAGCAGCCAGGCCCCGCCGAGGTTGCCGACGAGGGGCACCGCGAGCAGCACCGCCCAGAAGGCGTGGAGGACGGCGAAGTAGGAGCGTTCCCGCCACCGCCCCTTCGTGCTCCCCGGAGAGCGTCCAGTCATGCCGTCCAGATAGGCCGGGGAGACCAGCACACTGACCAGCCCGACGAAGGCGATCACCGCGAGGAGCAGGCCTCCGGCCGCGTCGAGCACCAGCCAGCGGCCCACCTGCGGGTGGGCCGGGTCGGCCAGGACGGTCCCGGCGAGCAGTGCCGCCGAGCCGCCCGTGAGCAGGGCCCCGGTCCGGGCACCGGCCCGCACCCATCCGCGGGGCAGGACACCGCAGAACACGCCGGTGAGCGCGGGTGCGGCGAGGGTGACCAGGGCGAGGACATCGCGTTCAGTCACGTAGACTCCTCAGGGCACGCGTGTCGCCGGCGCCGAAGGCGGCGAAGATCCTGGTGTGGAAGGCCCCGGCGACCAGCGCGATGAGCACGAGGTCCAGGGCGACGCCGGTCTCGACGAGCGCGGAGCTGCCGGGCAGTTCCAGGGCGGCGAGGGCGAGCCCGTTCTCGATCATGATCACGCCGAGCACCTGGAACACGGTGGCCCGGTGCGTCGTGGCCAGGACCAGCCCGAAGGCCACCAGGGCCAGCACGGCCTGCTCCGCACCGCGCGAGCGCAGTCCCATGGCGGGCACCAGCCACACCAGCGTCACCGCGAGCCCCGCGGCCAGCGCCGCGCGGGTCAGTGGTGGCACGCCCGCACGGACCGGGCGCGGGTCGCGGGTGCGGGTGACGAGCACGGAGAGGAAGGCGGCCAGGGCGAGGGCGCGGGCGGCGAGGGCCGAGGCGGCGAGCGCGTCGCGGGCGTCCAGTCCCTGGCGTGCCGACAGGCCGACGAGCAGGAGTGCCTGCGCGGTGACCAGCGCGACCGCCAGCAGCCGCCGCTGCACGGTGACCACGGCCAGGCCCAGGCAGACCAGGGCGGCGGCCAGGGGCCCGCTCATGCGACACCCGCCAGCCTGGCCGCGATACCCAGCAGCGCCAGCCCTGCGCCGGCCGCGAGCAATCGCGGGACCAGCAGCAGCCGCATCTTGGCGAAGAGCGTCTCGACGACGGCGAGCGCCACGCAGCTGAGCACCAGCACCGGCGGCAGCGCCGCGAGTTGGGCCCAGAACCCGCGCGGGTGGGGCAGGAAGACCTCTGCGGCCAGGGTGAGGACGACCCAGTGCCGGGCGGCGGCCGCCCACTGCAGATAGGCCAGGTCGCGGCCCGCGTACTCCAGGAGCGGACCCTCATGGATCATGGTGAGTTCCAGGTGGGTGTCGGGATTGTCGACCGGCTGTCGTCCGGTCTCGGCGACGACGACCACGGCGAAGGCCACCGTGCCGAGGGCGAGCAGGGGATGCGTCCAGGCGTGGCCGCCCGCGGTCGCGGCGACCATGGCGGACAGGTCCGTGCCCCCGCTCGTCAGGGCCGCGGTGACCAGGGCCAGGGCCAGGGTGCCCTCGACGAAGACGGAGATCATGAGGTCGCGGCCGGCGCCCATGAGGGCGAAGCCGTTGGCGGTGTCCCAGGCCGCGGCGGCCGCGGCGAACCGGGCCAGGGCGAGCAGTCCGGCCAGGGCCAGGGCGTCGTGGCCGATCCCCCAACCGGGGGAGCAGGCGCTCACCGGCACGAGCAGGACGGCGGTGGCCAGGGACGCGGCGACCACGGCCGGCGCACAGCGGTACAGGACGGTCGTGCCCTCGACGTCCACGGCGCTCCGGTGCCACAGCCGGCGCAGCTCGCGCAGGGGTTGCAGCGGGCTCGGGCCGCGCCGGCCCTGCAGTCGGGCCTTGAGGTGCTGGACGAGGCCCGGCAGCAGCGGGGCCAGGACGAGGCCGGTCAGTTGCACGCCGCCCGCGGCGAGGGTCTGGGCGGTCATCCGAGCACCCCCAGACGGGCCGCGCCGAGCAGCGCGACGGTCGACGCGATGAGGTAGGTCAGGTAGGTGGCGAGGCTGCCGCTCTGCAACCGGCGCAGCCGTCCCGCGGCGCGCAGGGAGCGGTGGGCGAGGGGCCGGTAGACCCGTTCGTCGATGAGCGGCGGTACCTGGGCCCGGTAGCGGATCTCGTGGAGCACCCCGCCGGAACTGCGGGTGGTGAGCTCGCTGCGCGGGCGCAGCACCCCGGCGAGGACGAGCCGCAGCGAGGTGGTGAAGCCCGCGCCGGTCCAGTTCAGCTCGGGACCGACGACCTGCCCGCAGGCCCAGCTCGGGGCGGGAGGCGCGACGTGGCGGCCCCGGGCGAGCACGAGGATGCCGGCGAGCACGAACAGCAGCACGCCGATGCCGGCTCCCGGCAGCGAACCCGTGGTGGGCAGATGCAGCCCGATCGCCACGTGCGGGGTGGGCAGCGTGGGTGCGGACGCGGTGGGTAGCTGCGCCGTGGCCGGGCCGGCGGTGCCCAGGGTGCCCAGCACGCGGGCCAGGCTGCCGAACAGCAGGCCCGGGGCCAGGCCGAGGACCAAGCAGATGGTGGCCAGGAAGGTCACGGCCGCGACCATGCTGCGGGGGGCCTCGACCGCCCGGTCCGCCCCGCCGCCCGGGCGCGGACCGCCCAGGAGCACGAGGCCGACGACCTTGACGAAACAGAGCAGCGCCAGGGCGGCGGTCGCGGCCAGCCCGGCCAGGGCCAGGGCACCGGCGAGGCCGTCGCCGAGGTGACCGGTCAGGGGCAGCCGGAGCAGCGCCTGCAGGGTGGCCCACTCCGAGGCGAAGCCGTTCAGGGGCGGCAGCCCGGCAATGGCCATCGCCCCGACGAGGAACGCGGCACCGGTCCAGGGCATCCGCCGTAGCAACCCGCCCATCCGGTCCAGGTCGAGGGTGCCGGCCGCCCGCTGGAAGGAACCCGCGCAGAGGAAGAGCAGCGCCTTGAAGATCGCGTGGTTGAGGGTGTGCAGCAGGGCGGCCGCGAGCGCGAGTGCCGCCCAGGTGTCCGCGCCGCGAGCGCGCAGTAGCAGGCACGCGCCGAGCCCGAGCACGATGATCCCGATGTTCTCGATCGAGTGGAAAGCAAGCAACCGCTTCAACTCGTGCTGGAAAAGGGCGTAGACGACGCCCGCGACCGCCGACAGG
>Ga0265334_10001367_pt1 | contig 11768 bp, 12 predicted proteins | sample 42023metaG_FD_192442 | JGI IMG/M metagenome (GOLD analysis project Ga0265334, IMG submission 192442) | Rhizosphere microbial communities from Carex aquatilis grown in University of Washington, Seatle, WA, United States - 4-20-23 metaG | ecosystem: Host-associated > Plants > Roots > Rhizosphere...
CAGATTGTTGCATCTGTCACGCACGTCCCGATGGTCCTGAGCGCGGCAACCTCGCGGCTGCTGTCACCCGCCGGTGCGCACGGGGCGCGTAAGCTGGCGCTCGCCGACTTGAACCAGACGGAACGCGCCGCCGACTCTCAGTGGCCCGCGTCTCGCGTCATGGCGTGGACCGACGGCGACGGTAAGGAGGTGGTGCACGTTCGCTACAAGCCGCGGTGGGGCCAGGTCGGACTTGTCCACGTCGAGCCTGCGCACCGCCGATTCGGCTTGGCGACCGCTGCCCTGGCAGTCGTCGAGCGCCGCCTGGAGGCTCCTCGGATCTTTGCCGCATGCACTCGCACTCACTACTTCTGGAGCCGGCTGCCCGGCTACGTCTGGTGCGAGCCGCCGGTCCATCCTCCGGGAGTGACGGGCGGTGGGTTCGCGAAGGAGATCGACAGACAGAACAACAACAGTTCTTCGTGATGTGCAAAAGTATGTATTTCGAGAGCAACACGGTACGGGTATTCGCACGAATCAGCAAGGAGCAACCGCAAACAGAAAGAAACAAAGCGTTGGGGGTCTCGCAGGATGGGCGGATACTACCTTTTGTTCAACCACACCAGGAAGGAGATCGCGGCAGGTTACGAGTCATCAATGCGCAGCGACTTTGGTGCAGTGTTGCGCGGGCTCGCACGGGACCGCGGGTGGAAACTCGAGGACAAGATGTGCCTGTTGGACTATTTTGACTATCACGAAAGCGCATGCACTGCACTCAAGAGCGGCTACCGTTACGTCGCGCGGCTCGGGTTCGACTGGCCCGACGAAGGTGAGCTCAACGAGGCGGAGGAGCAGGGAGCCAAGACAGTCGCCGCCCGTCCCGACGCGACACTCGATCCGAGCTGAAGTCTACGAAGCGCTCCAGTGTTGGAAAGGTTCTGCGGGCAGCCGCGTGATCACCGGCGCTGTACCCGTTCGTGGTCCCTGGACGTGTGGGTCGCCACGCAACAACGGGGCCACGGAAACAGCTACGAGTACTGGTATGCGCATTGGGAGGACGAAGACGAAGAATTTACAATCCTCAATTCATCCAGTCGTACGTAGTACCGGCTCTGGAACAACACGTGGGAGGAGTCTCTGTCTGGGTCAAGCTACGGGTATGCAAGTCGTGACGACCGCTCGGCGAGCGTCTCCGAGACCATCTTTTGTGCCGCATCTGATAGCGAACAATCCCCGATGACCACCCAGTCGCTGTATAGCACGGCGCTGAAGAAGGATGGCAGAAGGACGAGCTTCGCGAGCGCAGGAAATCCGCCCTGCGCCAACAGCGTGTTCAGAGCCGTGAAGCTCGCCAGCGGCCACCAAAAGGTCTCCGACACCTCGAGTTCGCGGAGCAAGGGCAGCGAGGCCAGGCCACGCAGATCGACGAGGCCGAGAGGCGATGACGAGCAGAACCGCGGTCGCAACCTGAGCTCAGTCAGACTGCGGTGCCGAGATATGGCGGCGAGCAGCACGAGCGTCGCGCGCTTGTAGGAAATCGACTTTGAGTCGCACAAGCACAGCCGCCGCAGGTCTGGCATGCAATCGAGCGCGGCGGCGGCCTCGTTCTCCTGCACATCGCCCGAGTAGTCCAGGTCGGTCAGGCGCGTCAGGGGGGCGAGGCCCTCTAGGCCCAGCGCACCCCCGACCCTCAGTGTCCTGAGGTTCGTCAGCCCGGACAAAAAGCCCAGCTTGCCCTCGCTGTGCGGAGCACAGAAGTCGTCGTAACCGCCCGCGAACGCGAGGCTCGTCAGGTTCACGAGGGAACCCAGAGGCGCAAAGCTGGAGACTCTCCATGACGGACACAGTTTGAGTTCCGTCAGCGTCGGTGCCAGCGCGTGCAGACCGGATAACGTGGACGTGGGATTGCCGTCGCGATCGACTAGCTCGTCGTAGCCCCCGAGGTGCAGGGTCCGCAGGGCCGCCAGTCGACGCAGAGTTTCCCAACCTTCCTCGCCGATACGTTGCGTGCCCGAAAACTCGAGCGAGTCCGTGAGAGTCAGGGACTCGAGATGCGAGCACGCCGAAGCGGACCGCGTGACCTGCCGCGCGGCTTCTAGAAGAAAATCCTCGGGCCACGACGTATTCCAGCCCTCGAGCAGGCGAACCGACAGCCGGCACAGGGGAGCGTCGACGCGGGCCAGCGAGCAGAACACTGCATCGGCCGAATCGCTGTCCGGGACAGCGATCCCATCGCGCGGAAGGACGTCGAGGTCGACCGACGTGAGTTGGCGGAGCGATGCAAGGAAGTCGGCGGGAACAAAGTTACGCGCGCACCCTTGCCACCGGAATTCTCTGATTCCACACATCTTCGCCATGCATGGCAACCACCGAATCAGCGTGGCATCCAAGGCTCCAGGGGGCAACTGCAAGTCGAGGCGCCTGACAGTGGCCAGGTTGCGGCCGCCGACGGTAAACAGGTCGAGCATCTCTGGCCAGAGCACGGGCCCGGCCAGGTCCTCCCACCCGGCCGCGCGACAGCCCTGCCTCCACGCGGGGCTGATCTTCTCCAGGACAAGTCGGTCGGACAGATTCAAGAGCGGGAACAGCGAGCAGAGAACGAAACGCGGCGGGCCGCGGGACCACGTGCTGGGCAGGAGCCCGACGCCCGCGGCCTCCCTGCCGGCAGCGTCGCGCACCGCGGCGTGTCGGAGGATGGCATCGACAAAGCGCGCGTACTTGGGATGGCCGCGATCCGAGTAAAGCAAAATGTGCCTGAGATCTCCCTCCATCGCTGCACGGAAAGAAACGATCCCAGAAAGAGAACGTGCGGAGAGATTTAGGCAGGGATGGAGAGGGCTGAAACGCAGATAAGAGAGCTCGCAATCACGATTGCCTGTGCCACCTGGCCGGCAGTGAGGCGGGAGGTGATTTTGGACGAGCTCGCTCCCTCTTCGCATGCGAAGTCTCTCCGGCCGAGCGTGCTCTGATGGCGACGCTCGAGAGCTGTCTGGCAGCCGTCGATGCTAAGTCCATGCCGGGTGCCTTTGCCGATGCCGTCGTGCGCGCCTCTCGCGGCGTCGACTGCGATCACGGAATCGTCATGCGTTGTGCACAACAATTGGTACCCCGGCAGGAGCGGACGTCGCAGCACTTCGTTAGTCTGCTCCGTCGCTTTGGCCCGCCTGTACATTTCTTCGGCAAGGCCAGGTGCCTTGTCGACTGCGATGTCGCCGCCGGATACCCGCTTAGACCCTTTTTGCACCCGCACGAAATGACGTTGACGCAGGCGCATTCTTTTGACCTCAAGGTGGGCATCGCCGCCTGTCTTTCCTCTCAGTGGGCGCAGGGACGGGATTTCGTCGTGCTCTACGGCGTGGGCAGTGACTTCATCCTGGTGTACCGGGACTGGAAGGGACAAGGGACAGGCACTCGGTGTCTCGAGGTGTTCCATGAGGCTCACGCCGATGGATCGTACTGCAAGCTACTGTAGTGGCATCCCCCACCCCCGGGTGATTCGCCGTGAGGCCAGGTTCGTGTGTGTTTTTGCGCAGACAAGCGCAAGGACCGGGACGATCGGGCTGCAACGCTGCCGCACCTCGTGCAGCTGGCAACTGGTTATGTCGACCCTGGCGAGGCAGGCGAGGTTGAGAAGTGGCGTGTTTTGGACCGCTTGTTCTCGCTTTCCGAGCCGCAGGACTAGGCGGCCTCCCCAAACGACATGCCGTAGTTGTTGTGGCGGCGGCTACTGCTGCTGCTCAAAAAGAGTTTAGGACCCCAACAACTTCTGTGCGACCTCAAATGCGGACTGTAATAAAGAAAATCCGTAAGAAGAAATCGCCTTTAGGGTTGAACCAACTGCAGTAGCAGCAGCCGGCTTGCTGGCGCAGGGGGATGGATGACTGTTGCGCGTGAGCCCACGATCCCATTAACTCTTCTTACCGCCTTTACCGCCTGCCAGGAAGTGTTGGTGGATGCAACACAGTGGCCGCGTGGCGCAACTACCTTTCTTCGCGGGCTTGGCGGTGGATGAGGCGGCACCGGAGCTCGCTGGCTTGGCGGTCTGTTTATCAGATGCGGCGGCCTTGGACCCGCCTTCCTTCTTGGACGTGCCTTGTTTTTTGGGCGGCATCAAATGGTGCGGATGGTCTCGGCGGCAGGAATCTGCGGCACAAATCAGCAACTCAAACCAGGCAGCACAACGGGGACAGCACAAAGGTCTCTTACCGCGATGTTTGCTGGAGGAAAAGGCTATAGTGCCACGCCGGGCGATCACGATTTCCATGCAACCCGCTTGTGCCCAAAACGATTGCTTCTCCGTGCGCGCGATCAGCCCGACGAGCTGTGGCCCACGTCGGGCGCCATTGGTTGAGCTCGTTGCTGCCATCCGGCAAATCCCTCCCGGCCAGTTTGTCTCGCGTTTTGTTTTCACCACTTCAGTCGCCAGGTTTTGGCTGGACAGAGAAACGGCAAGCCATCTGGACTCCTCGATGCGGTAGGGAGCAGTATGTGGCACACGGTCCCGGCGACCGCCATCTGTCATCCCGCTCAGCGGCCCTCTGCCAAGGGACTACACGACAGTGTTCGGTGATCACGCCGACGAGGATATTAATATGGTCGACGACATCGCCCCTTCCAGTCACTGACCGCCCGTGCGCTGCAGTTGTTCGTTGCCAAGCAGGCGCGGACATCGCGCGTCACGGCCATGCAGCGATGCTCACGTTCCAAAAAAAGATTGAACAGGCGGGAAGAAAAAACCAATTGGGCTTGGGTGTGAGTGTCGAGAAAGACGCAGCGTACAGATGATACACAATTCTGAGGCTAACAATTGAAATTTTATTTCTCTCGTACAGTGACCCAAGTGAGTTGTGGCGTCAGGGGTGTCTTTTTGATGCTGCAGTCAAACGGTGGCACAAGAGGCACAAGCGGCGTGCGTTGGCCACTGGACAGAGCCTTGGCGCGCACGAGACGAGGAGCAGTCGCAGACTGCCGGCGGACCTGTGGCAGGAGGTGATGGACTTTCTGGCTGGCCGAGACGCGGCGCAACCCGTAAGCCGCGACTGGTCCACGAATGCGCGCAAGGTGTGCACGCGGTGGGGAGGGGCCAGGTGTTTGGACGCCGCCTCGGGTGGACTAAGACAAGGTTGCGAGAAGGAGTGCCTCGCCGAGGCGGTGTGCGCCCAATGGATGCTCTTGCTCCTGCTGGCGCTGCAACGCGTTGAGCAGGTGCGGATATCCTACAGGGTACCGTCCCTGTCAAAGGACAAGCGACCCCGGGAACCTGTGGCGCTGTGGGGCGATGTTGATCACTACAAACGGCTCGAGGTGACGGTCCTGAAACAAAACGGGGAACCGTGCATTGCCACGCTGCACCCCTCCCGCGACCCTTCCTCCGACGACACGTGGGAGATGCACGACCACTTTGCCTCGCTTTGCGACGCGATGCAGCCCTATGCGTCCGCAGTCGAGGCGAGCTCACGACTGTGCCAAGCCGTGCGGTCAGAGCTGGCCCTCGGCGTCGCGGTACGCATCCCTGTCGGCGCCCGCGAGATAGGCGCCGACGACACCCACACGCCACCGCTGTGGTACAGCAAGTCGACGTGGCAAGACTGGTCCAGCCAGTCGTGGACCTGGGACCCCGACACGATCTCCAGTGTGCAACTGCTGGACGATGACGGGCACCCGGTTGGGATCGCGCCACGGTCCCTCCAATTTGGAGTGTCGACGCCACATCACCCGCCCTTTGTATGGTCCTTTGTGCCGGTATCGCTGCCGCGATCTGCTCCGCAGCGGCCCATACCTGGCGGCGGCAACGCAACTTCAGCGTGCTCGGCGTGGCTGGTCCCGCTGATGCTCGTCCTCGAAACTACCACTCGCTTTGAGGGTGAAATCGACTGGCAGAAACGCGGAGGCGCCAGGGCGTCGCGAGGCAAGAGGCGCAGCCTCCGCAACCTGTGGATCTGTGTCCCGACCAGGACTGGCGTGCAGTTCTTCTTCAGTCCGGCCTATGGCGGCTGGACGACGGCAGTGCACCCCGGCGAGCACTGCGAGCACTACATGCGCATGCGCCTCGATGCCAAGTGGTGCGCAAACCACATATGCGAGGCGCTCGCGCAGGGCCAAGCGTTGGGCATCACGTTCAGATTCACGCTCGACGACGATGTCGAGTCGCAGGCCCCCCACAGAATCATCGTTTCCAACCCTTACCGGCAGCCGGCAGGGCATTCGATCTTCCCGCCCGCGGTGAGGTTCTCGCTCTACGACAAGCGGACAATCTTTGCCTTCGTGCCGGCGCGCGAGGCCCTGGCCGGGGAAGCCACACTGCAAGTCAGCGCTCCTTGAGTCGCTCATCCAGCATCCCAGGCGATGACTGTTCAGACGTTTCCTGTTATGTTGGTTATCGGGTTGTCGGGCCACTCGGTCTCGTCGATTGCTGCCCCGAATGCCGCCTGCTAGGACGAATGGGGCACGATCTGGGCGAGACCTACTGCGCGCGCTACATGTCCTCGGGACCCGAGCCGGGCACCGTGTTGTTGGGTACCGTGTGGTATCGACTGCGTCTAGATCTCTCGCGCTAGCCGCCGCCTCTCTCAACGAGGCCGAGGTGACGGACTGGGCCCGGGGGACACGAGCTCGCAGCGCTTCTCCACAGCGCGACCCCTCGAAGTCGTCGACACGGACAACATCACTGTCATGGCTGTCCGTCTTGTCGCGCCCATGCGCCATTGGGGAGCTGCCAGCCATCCGCGTTTCGATTCGATGCAGCGGCTTTTCCAACAGCCAGACGACGACATGTTTTTCCGCGTCGGCCTTGGGCGTACCATTGACGAAGAGGACAAACACGGAGGCAGGCCACAATGGATAAAAAAAACAAAGTGTTTCATTGAGAGCGCCACCTGGTAGCAGCAACTGGGCGATTCGGATTGGAAGCCCCGGCAAGACATGAGAAAAATAATCGGCCGGTCACCACCGCCCCTCCCTGGTTCCCTTTTGCCTGTTTGTGCTCGGCAAAATGCAGCGAGTACAGCCTTTGCCATCCGGGAGAGGATCCGGTGCCAACCAACTGTCGGAGCTCGCGCGACGCCACCGGAAAAGGATCACGACGGCGGTTTTGCTCGGTCTCGCCGCGGCCACGATTCTGTTGATCATCTGGGCTCAAGTCCACGGCAAAGCCAAAACACGTTACGCGTGCAACTCGGCGGGCCAGCAAGCAGGTTGCGGGGAGTGCACAAAGGTTGAGTCCGAGGACGCCGGCTACGACTCGGCGCACGAGACAGAGGAGGACTGCATGGCCGTCTGCGGCGCCACCGACTGCAGCAGTGGCAGTGGATCCAGCACACCGGTGACGCTGATGAGTTTTGCGTGCTCCGGGGACGGAAGCTGCGTCCAGTCGACGTCGGGCACCTACGAAACCGAGGCGCTGTGCCTTGCCTCGTGTCCCGCGACCGAGGAGCAGGTGCCGACGCCGGCGCCGCCTCCGACTCCGACCCCAGTCAAGTACTATGTCTGCACCAGCGGCCGCTGTGCAGAGACCTCTTCGCCGGGCGAGTACACGTCGCGGTCGCAGTGCGAGGCCGCCTGCGGGGGTGGTACCACCACTGGGGTCTCGAAGTACGCCGAGATCCCGATGCGTGGCGTGAACCTGGCCGGGGCCGAGTACGACTCCGGGTTCCAGCTGCCGCCGGCATCCAGCGCCGATCAGTACGTCGCCATGGGCATGAACACGGTTCGGCTCCCGTTCAAGTGGGAGTACTTTGTCGCGCCGGACGTGGAACTCGACACGGCGAATCCGGTGCCGGCCAGCACGCCGATCGACTTTGACGGCAACGCCAACGCTGCCGCCTACCGCGTCGTGGTGAACGAGCTCACGGCGCGCGGCATCACCGTCGTGCTCGACATGCACAACTACATGCGGTACGACGGCAAGATCATCGGGAGCGGAGACGCCGGTGCCGCGACAGCGGCCGACTACGCGGCGGCGTGGGCGAGCATCGCCTCGGTGCCCGAGTGGGCCAACAACCCGCTCGTCGTCTTTGGACTGATGAACGAGCCCAACGAGATGTCCTCGTGGCTGATGCTGGACAACTACAATGCCGCTCTCGACGCCATCCGCGCGACGGGCGCCGACAACCTCGCGCTGCTCGACGGCAACCTCTGGAGCGGGGCGCACGCGTGGGGCCAAGGCGACCCTGCGAACGACAACCCAAAGATCAGCAATGCCGACCTGCTCGTGCCCGGCAACCTGACGGCCAACGCGGGTGATTACGCCGTCGACGTCCACCAGTACTTTGACAGTGACTACTCTGGCCTGAGCAAAAAGTGCACGGCGGGGAAGGTCATCGACGTCTCGGCTCTCCTCGATTACCTCGCCGAGACGGGAACGCGCGCCTTCGTGGGCGAGTTCGGGGGCGACAACAACGCGACGTGTGCCGAAGACATTGATCGATTCCTGCGCGACACGGTTGATGCCAACCCGTCGCTCTTCATCGGCTGGACCGGTTGGGTCGGCGGCGACGAATCCAACCGCGGCACGGTCGGGCTGACCAACTACTTTGACGACAGCTCGGTGACAATGAAGGAGGGATACGCGAGGCACCTCACGCCCCCTTGACACACTTTTTGTTGGCGGTGAGAGAGAGAGAGAGAAAAAACCAAGGACGTGGGGAGCAGAAAGACAAGCGGGCTTTTCGGCAAAGGAGAAGAAAAGTTCTCTTTCGGCTTTCGCGATATGTCTGTCCAACGAACAACGGACCGTGTGCGCGTCAACGGTTATGCTACTTCTCCTTCTCCTCACCTCGACGGCGACGGCGCGCACCCGGCGGAAAATGAATTTGCCCGGCAAGCGGCCGAGAGCGGCAAGTGCATTCCGACGGCTCGGCTCGATTGGACCGAGCTGGGTAAGTACGCCGAGTCGGGTGCGGCACCGCCGTTCATCGCGCGCTCCTACCGCCGGACGTCCCAGCGCAAGGGCTCGGCCCGAGGAAGCGCGACGCGCGGCTGGCGGGCGGCCGCGCCCCAAAAGGGCCGCGAGAGGCACGAACTCCTCGCGCGGTGCGGTGCCAAGTGCTTCCTGAGCCCGGAAACGGAAGGGTTCCCGATCTGCCCCAAGCTGGCGCTGACGCGCGGCAATGCCGATCCTTGCCTGCCGATGCGACAGGGCGTGCACGCGGCCGACTCGAGGGCCAGGCAGTGGAAGCACGACTCGCAGGCCGAGATGGCCCAGCGTATCCTCGCGCGCCTTTGCGAATGATATTGTCCGTCCCTCCACCGCGTGATCGTGATTTCGAGCGGACGAACCAGGAGCGACTGTTACCAATCGTAACGTACGAAAAGCAAAGCAATCAGTCGACCAGGCTTTCTTCGATGAATCCTCGCGGAGATGGACACCCAGCAGTCGCGCGACAGCACACTGGAGACGGGAGCGACGACGAGGACGACCTGGACGGCGACTACCGACCCGGCGTGGAGCTAAGGCTGCGCACCGGTCCGGCGAGTCGGGTAGCGCACGCCGGCATTCGATGCGACATGTGCCTGGAGCTGCCGATCGTTGGTGTGCGTTACAAGTGTCTGACGTGCCCCGACTTTGACCTCTGCGGTCGTTGCCACGCCACTGCTCTTCACCCCCACCCGTTCCGGGCGTTGGCGTTTCCATCCTCGCCGGGGTCCTTGCCGGACGTGCTGCCTCCGCCCGCGCCCGCCGCCTTCGATCCGGTGCCACCCTCCTTCTCCAACTCGCTGCCGCTCCCGCCTGCTCCGCGCTGATGGGGGCCTGGGGATGACACTCGTGCCAGCGTGGCTCGCTGCACGAGGACAAGTGTTCCACGTCGCACTGCGTAAACAGAGCGTGTCCACGCTGCTTGAAACGAGTTACAGTACCGCCAAATCGTCACCGTTTGCGTTTTAGTGTGCAACAACACAAGATGCAGACTGCCGGATTGGAGCGCCTTGTGCGGGGGCTGTGCGTGCCGAGTAATCAAGGATTTGCAGCTTGTCTCAACGCTGCTGCTCGTGCGAGCAAAAGGCCGGCCGACGTGGTTCCGGCGTGTACGGCGCTTGCTCTGAGCTTCTTGGAGGAAGCCTCGGGACTCGGACCATCGCATCCCCTCTGGCTGTGGCCCGAAGAACGCAGGCTGTGCTCGGCCGACGCCGTGGTGCAGCTCGCGCTGCGGGTCGCGCGGCGGGGCCGGGGCGACGCGTGTCTCGTCACCTGGTGGGTCCTCTGGGCTGCGGCAAAAGCGCCACCCTCAAGGTGTTTGCCGCTACGGCGGCTCGCTCTGGGTTTCCCTCGCGCCGCAGTCGTGTACTAGCACCGAGACGCGCGGGACTACAAGTACATCGGGACACCGTTGTCGTCTCTGATTGCCGAGGCCGAGCTCCAGAGGTTTGGCGGCGCAAAAAAAGGCGCGCTTATGGCGAGTGTTTATTTCAAACCTGCAATGACTCGTCGCTGGACGCCTTTTTCGTGCAAACTTGCACGTGGTGGCAGAAGGCGTTGCGGGCCCGCTTCCACTCCTTCGTGGTGTTGCCGTATCGTCGGGTCGACTGGTGAGTTTTGCACACTCCGCACTGCAACTTGAAGTTGAACTTACCGCTCAGCCGCATCTGCCTATCAAAGGCACGCTTTATGCCGTTGGTGCTGGTTGCTTCGAACTACAGCAAAAACGAACACCCATAAACACACACAAAGAACCAAAATGCACCAGGGACGACAAAACACACCAAACTGAGAGACAGAACACACGGAACTGAGAGACAGAACGCACGAAATGGAGAGCAGGAAGTATGACACACAGTTGCGGGGACAAGAAGCGGACCAAAATGACAGAGAGAAGCGGACCATGAAATAGGGCTCGGTGCCGTCGTCTGACACCTCCGAACCGCTGTTATCGGCGTCGGCGTCGTTGACTACCGCTTCCGGCCTTACCGCACCGCCGCTGGTCACCTCCTCTGTTTGCGAGAGGGAGGGCGGAGCGAGCGGGGCCTCCTAGCCAAGCCGCGCATGAGCACGTGCGTGGCGCGGGGGTCGAGGGGGTCCGTCTACCTGGGCTTCCTGTGGTTGGTCCACAACCCTCCGCCTCGCCTTCTTCGTGCGACATTCGAGCGCGTTCTCGTCGTCTTCTTCTTTTTCCGGTCGGTCCGCCTTCCTCTTGCGGCCTGCGGCAACAGGGCCCACGGCGCTGGTGTTCGGCGGAGTGACCGGGGACGCAGTTTGGGCCGCGGACGGAGCAGCTGCGGCACCGTCGTGCTGGGCAACGCACACGTGCTCGTGCAGACCAGCGAGGACACCGAGCCCATCCTTGGCGTCCTCCCGCGCCCACTCTACCAGCTCGCGCCACGGCAAGAACGTGCCGTTGCCCACCTGGCGGATGCCCGGGTCGGCGCACAGACTCACTTGCCGCCGCGAGAAGCGCTCGACCGTGCACTTCTTCAGCCGCTGGTGCACGACGATCGGTCGGGGACCGCCCCGCAAATCCTGCTCGCACACAACCACTCGCCCATCCACGCGGCCCACGCGCAAGTGGTGACCCGTCGTCGGTGCGGCACCGGCTCCGGGTGGTCCCTGCTGCCGCTGCGTCCTCAACACCCTGCGCACCCTCACGGCGGAGAGCTGCTCCACGCCGGCGAGCAATAGGGCGGCGGCCAGCTCTCCAGCCGAGAGCGCACGGGAGGGTGCCCGGTGGTTGGAGGAAGAAGACAAGCCCGAGGCGACCGAGACGCGCGGTGTGCGTTCCAGGTCCTGTGCTTCCGACTCGACTCCATGCTCCGCCGTATTGCAGCGTTGGCTGACGCTCCTGTCGCACTCGTTTCCT
>Ga0265334_10001370_pt1 | contig 11748 bp, 16 predicted proteins | sample 42023metaG_FD_192442 | JGI IMG/M metagenome (GOLD analysis project Ga0265334, IMG submission 192442) | Rhizosphere microbial communities from Carex aquatilis grown in University of Washington, Seatle, WA, United States - 4-20-23 metaG | ecosystem: Host-associated > Plants > Roots > Rhizosphere...
CGCCATTCTGCTTCCGACAGGTCGCCGCGACTCAAAGCTGCCTCCCCGAATCCGCAGCCTTGAATCAATTCGGGATTCACGCGTCAAGGAATTTGTCCACGCCGCCTAGTCTGGTCGCGGGCGCGGCTATCTCGGGTTCAGCGGAATCGCCGTCGTGCGTTTCAATTCTTCCATCGCGAAGGCCGCACTCACATCAGTGAGTTTCGCAGCCCGGATGAGCTGCTTGTAGACGCGGTCATAGGCGGCGATGTCGGCGACCAGCAGTTTCAACAGGTAATCGAGTTCGCCGTCCAGGCGATAGAACTCGATGACCTCGGGCATCTTACGCACCGCGGCGGCAAAGGTCTCGAGCCATTTTTCCGTATGCTCGCCCGCGCGGATGGTCACGAAGACCGTGACCCCGACGCCGAGCTTTTCGGGGTCGAGCAGCGCCACGCGTTTGACGATCACGCCTTCGTCTTCGAGCTGTTTAATGCGGCGCCAGCAGGCGTTCTGGGACAGGTGCACGTGATCGGCGATCTCGGCAATCGACTGCGAGGCGTCGTTCTGCAGCATCCCGAGTATCTTCAGATCGATGGCATCCAGGGCGGGCATTGGGAAATTCTCCCAAATCGGCTGACTTAAGCAGGTGAATTTGGGAACAATTTTACTGCTGACGCAATAGAATTGCATCGAAACGGCAGGATTCGCGGACATGCTGGAGCGGTGGTTCGGGGCGCACCCAAAGAGTGTGGGCGAATCCTATTTCGAGCATCAGCGCATGGCGTTCGGCTTTTCCGGCGCGCTGTTGAAGGCCGCCCTTGCCTGCTTCATCCATGGGCTGGTGCCCGGTCTGTTCCAGACCACCGGAAGCCGGACGGTGAACCGATTGCACGAACGCATGGTCATGCAGCGTATGCGGCGGCCCCAAAGCGACGCCATTCCGGAAGAGATCCGGGCTGCCGCAGAGTGATTCCTGTAACCTCCCCGTAGGAACGCGAGGCGGGGGGAATTATGCTGCGCGCCTTCATGCGCGCGATTCTTCCCTTCGGGTTTTTCCGGACCGCGGCCAGTCTCGTTCTGGCGGCGCCGCTGTTGGGTTGTGCCGCACAGCTCAATCTGAGCGACGATCTCAATTCGGCGGGCCGGTATGGGCTCACCGGGCTTACCCCGTTGCCGCTGCCGAACGACATGGATCACCCCGCGATCACGATCCCCCGCTTCACCATCGAGGGCTATGACGCCACCATCCTCGCGGTCGAGAGCGGGTGGGTCGGGAGCCCGAATCTCTTCATCGTCGAAGAGGTTCCGCTGACCGAGAACCGCACCAACAAGGTGCTTGCGAAAACGGATCGCTTCGCCATTCCGGCGCGCGATGTTGCAGGCGGATTGTCGAACATCATCGGAATTAACGGGCGGCACGGCGCGGGCCTGTTTCGAGGCCATTTCGATCCCTTAAGACAGGAGGCCGAGCCGATTCTGGTGATGGCCGTGCCGGCCGGTTCGCAGCGCGTAAACGGGCCGAAATCGTGGCCGGTGAATTTCACCGTCTATCGGGTGGCGCAGGTTCTCCATAATGTCCCGGGCGGCTATTACCGCGCATCCGTGTTCGAGCCGCTGACGTCCTGGCAGACGTCGGGGCGATATTGCGACGAGTGGACGGCCTTGAGACGGGTCTTCGGCATCAGGCTCGGCCCCGACGAGACCGCCGACGGCTGCTATCCTTCGGGCTGACCGGACCATGCGCAAGATGCTCCCGATTGCCGCCTGCCTCTGCGCCGCCACCCTGGCGCACGCGCAAAGCGGCGACGACGACGCGGCGCGCCGTCATGGTATCGCGCACGCCACAACCATTCCGCTCCCCTGCGCCATCAATACCGTGCCGCACTTCGATTCGAGCGACGAGGACGCCATCGTCGCCACCGCGCTGACCCCCTATGGCAACACGCGGACTTATATCGTCACGCTGAGGGAGGTGCAGAACGGGATCGTAAGCAAGCTCGACGACCCGAGTTACCATAAGCCCGCGATCTTCCAGTCCGTGATCCCGGTGAAGGACAATGCCGGAAATTCCGCCCCGGTCATCGTCGCCCAAAGCTCGGACGCGGCCCAGCGGATCGCCTTCCTGCGGGCGAATTTCGATGCCCGCACCGACAAGAGCGAAGTCATCTTCGTGACCGCCAACCGGATCGGCGCAGATCCGGGCCGACCCACCGACATCATGGTCTACCGGCTGCACGAAGACCCCATCATTGACGGCGAAATCGTCTATTTCGCGCCGGCCTTTTCGTGGCAGACGAGCGGAGCCTACGCGACCGCCACCGAGGCCTTGGAGAAAGCGTTCGGGGTCAAACTCGCGCCCGACGGCGGCGGCGCGTGCATGCAATAGTCAGCGCAAGCAGCCGTCGGGCTGCGGAAGTGCTGCTTCGTAATCGGCAACCGGAAAGCCGAATTCGGCGCGCATCGCGAGGTTGGCGTTGCAGAATTTGCGCGGCGCATCCCAGCTGCGGACGAGATCGAAAACCTCGATGTCGCCCGCAAAGGCGCCGGTGCTGTTTTCAAATCTGTATACGGAATAGGTAACCGGGGCGGCATCGGGAATGGGAATGCCGGCAAGGTTGCGCTCTGACTCGATCAGAAGCGTCGCGTCCTCGCCGTCGATCCTGCCATGGGCAAAGGCGATGCTCCTTACATAGTCTTCGCCGGTGTGCGGCGCATCGAGGATCGGCTCCACCAGCCGCCCCTCGCGGTTCCGCCAGGGAACCACGTTCCAGCCCTCGCCTCCGGAGGAATCCCCGCGCCGGGACTTCACCATTACGAGATAAAGCCACGCGCTGTTGTCATAGGCTCGGACGATCTTGGCGGCGCGCCCGTCAGGCGTGAAGTTCGTCACCTCATTCACCGTTTCGGTAAGCGGGATGACGCGCAGACCGGTGATCCCGTGCTCGGCGGGCGCGGCGAAAACCGGACCGGCGAGAAACAGAAGTCCGAAAATCCAGGCGCGGCGCATCGTCATGGCGGTCCTTTGCGTTCCGGGCAGGAATCCATCTTGCGGCTCAAATCGCGCGCGCGCGGCACCCGGTCGGCCCGTCCCGGAATAGCGGCATTGTCCCTTATCTCAAGCGCCTCGCTTGAAATCGTTCCGCTATAGGAGTGGGTATAGGCAGGTTCCTGCGGCGCGCCCGGAGTGTCGACGGTGAACGAGATGCGCGAGGTCTTCTCGTCCAGAGCAACCTTGTAGCCAGACGCTTCATACAGCCCTCCCTCGGACCACTCGAAGACGATGTGGTCGCCATCGCCGTAGCGCATCAATGTGAGACGGTAGCCCGCGGCATCGCCGCTCTCCTTTTCCGTGCACAGGCTGGAATAGACGAACACGCCATAGCGGGGCAGCTTCTGCGGAGCGGGCGCCGCCGGCGCCTGGCTGCAAAAAAGAGTTGCCGCGACGGCTACGAAAAGAGGGGCGGGGCGCATCGTTGTTCCTGAGGGGGCTATTCGGCACCGCGTATGGGTCGAATGAGCTTGAATGTGACGGCGATTTGCCGGCTGACCTCCACCTGCTTGCCGTCCTTCATGGCGGGAATGAACTGGACTTTGTTCTGCAGCACATCGGCCGCCGCCGCATTCAGGCGCGGGTGCGAATCGGAGATGGCAACATCGGCTTTATCTACCGTGCCGTCGGCGAGGACATGCACATCGAGCACCACCTTTCCCTGTTCCTGGAGACGCAGCGAGATGGGAGGATAATCGCAGCCGAGATCGGGCTTCAGCCGTGGGGCCAGCATCGGCGTGGTGGCGCCCGAGCCGCTCGCATCGGGCAGAAACTCGATCGTGATCCTTTGACAGAAGTTCCTGGTATCGTCGTGCATGGCGGCTTCAAAGCCGCTGATATCGTTCGCATCGGCAAATCCGATGCTCAAGGGACGCGGGCCGGGCGGTGGATTCAACGGCCCGGCAAAGGCAGGAACATCGAAGGAGGCAATCGTCACCGGGCCGGGAAAGTGCGGATAGCCGCCTTCCGGCGGTCCATAGAGCGCGGTCAAATCGCTCCTGACCTGACGGCGGCAATCGCGCAGGGCAGCGCCCGTATTGGTGCTGTGCGCGCCCACGGTCTTCAGGCGCGCGTGATAGAAGGTGAGGTAAAGGCCGAAGGTGCAGCCGCCTTGCCGATAATTCTCCGCACTCAACGCCACGGGGCCCCAGGCCCCGCCGGGCTCGCTCGCACGTCCGTACATATCGCCGTTGGCGGCCGTGAATTGCAGCTCCGGATAGGCAAGTCGCACCTCTTCGCTGGTCATGCCCCAGCGCAAGCGGTCCAGTCCCAGCCCGATATTGTCGGCGGAACGCGGATAGGCGCTCGCCGATAGAGCAGCCGCTGCCGCCATCGGGCAAGAGCCCGCGACGATCAGCGCGAAACCAATCAAGAGATTGCGCCACGCCATGGCGGTGTTCGACCTTCGGTGCAGCATCAGGATAGCACGGCGCATCGCGTCCCTCATCGCGCTCGCGGCCAAGCCGTCAACAAGCGCCACCCGCCCGGCCCATATTCGATGAGGGAGGGCCAGCTTGCTTCCGCACACCCGAAGGACGCAGACGAATGAAGCTCGAAAGCGATCCGTCGATTGCCGCGCCACGCGGCGTTTTCGGCAAAGGTCTCGGCGGGACAACTGGCTTTTGCGCCGCCGAATTCGGGCGCGTCTCCAGCCAGCGAATGCGACCATTCCCTGACGGCGGCATCGCCCATCCGCCGCCAGATTTCGATCCCGAAGAAGCCGCCATAGGCCTCGTTCTGGCTGAGGATCAGGAGACGCTCATTGTCGGGTGAAAACACCGGCACCGCGTCCAATTTCGTCCGCATGCCCGTGCGGTCGTCGATCAGAATCCAATCGCCGCCTTCATAGCGGGCTTCCAGGACCAGGAACGCGTGCCGCGCGGGCAGGTCGGCCGTGAAGATGTAATGCAGGCAATCGGCCGCCGTGAGGCTGCAATCGCCGGCGCCGTTTTGCAGATTGAGAACATCGCCGCCCGACAGCTTCAGATGGAGCGAGCCGCTTTCGCGCGTCGCGCGCGCCTTGGCGAAAGCGAGCGCTTGCGGCTCCAGGGTGGCGATGCGGCCAGTCTCGTATTCGGCGCCGCGCGCGTTGTTCAGTTGCACGTCTTCGGGAAGCGGCCCGAAAAAACCCGCGGCGCAGCCGCCGAGCAGCGCCGCGCAGCCCGCGATGGCCCAAATGGCATCAGTTCGGGCCATGGACGATCCTGGTCCTCTTCTTCACCCGTTCCAGTCCGGAATTGAAGAAGGCCCCAGCGTGGCTCGCCTTGAAGAGCGATGTTTTCATCGGCGAAGCCGCCCCCGCGCGGTTCGGCAAATCCTTGCGCATCATTCTATAAGCAAAGTTGTGTGAATTGTGGCCCGGATGCGTCCAAATTGGGCAAATATGACGCCGGTTTCTGGACGCGAGCGGCAACCGCAGATAGGGTTAATGGGCGATCGATTTCGAGGGCGCATTGCGGTTGGGGCGCGATCGCCGCACCCGGCCTTCCCATGGGAGGGATGGATGTCCAACAAGGTCCAATTCGAAGTGAAAGTCAGCGCGGACGTGCGCTATCTCACCATCGCCAATCTCATGCTGCTGCCGGAATCCATGAAGAACGCGCAAGTCGGCGCGATGCTGTCGGAGGCGGCGACCAATCCCGCGCTTGCGCGCAAGCTGGAGGAGGATGCCAAAGCGGTATTCGCCGAATGCGGCGTGGCGCCTCCCGAAGGCACGACGATTCATGTGCACCGCTCGACTCCGCACGCTATCCATCTGGTCGTGCCGCATATGCCGCTTCCCCCGAAAACCGAACTCAGCGATGACGATCTGCTTTCGGAAGGACTCGTTTATGGCGCGGAGAAACAGGCGACCGCCGGGAAGGGGCCATATATCCCCAAAGGGAAATGGGGCGGCGACGATGGCGGCGGCGACCATGGCGATCTCGGCACTGGCAGCAACAATTACAACAGCGGCAATTACGTAGATCGAAGCGGCGCGCTCGACGACAAATAGCGCCCATGCTCGAGCGGCTGCTGTATCCGCTGACGCCGGACGCCTTCAAGGCGGACTATCTGGAAAAGCAGCCGCTCCATCTGGCACGCCCGCTGCCCGGCTGGTGCGAGGAGCTTCCCTCCATCGCCACGCTGGATGCGATCATTGCGCTGTCGCCTGCGCCGATGACCGTCCAGAACGAGCTTCGCCTCGTCCGAACCACGGCGGAAGGCTCCGAGGATCTGCCCGTGGAGCGCGCGAGCGACGGACGGCCCGACATGTCGGCGCTATACCGGGCCTATGCCACCGGCTGGACGGTGGTGGTGAACTCGCTGCATCTGCGCCACCCCGCGGTGTCGCGCCTGGCACTCGGGCTTTCGGCCGAGCTTGGGCATCCGATCGGCGTGAACCTCTATTTCACGCCGGCCGGCGCGCAAGGGTTTCAGGCCCATGTCGACGGGCATGACGTCTTCCTGTTGCAGCTCGAAGGGGAGAAGTCCTGGCGTGTTTTCCCGCCCGATTATGCGCTGCCGCTCGAAGACCAGCGCGTGCCGGTGAAAAAAGATCAGCCGGGGGCGCCTTTGATCGAAGCGACCACTCTGCCGGGGCATGTTCTCTATATTCCCCGCGGGTTCATCCATGAGGGGCTCGCGCAAGCCGGCGCATCCATGCATCTGACGATCGGCATTCATACCGTCCGCTGGATCGAGCTGGTCGAGGCAGGCTTGCGCGGACTTGCCGAAGAGGATGTGCGCTTTCGCCGGACGGCGCCGCCCTTGAAACCGGAAAACGCAAGCCTGGTCGCCGAAGCCGGGCGCGAATTGGCGGGGATGCTGCAAAGCGTCGATGCGCGCGCCATCGTCGAAAAGGCAATGATCCGCCTGCTGGCGAACCAGAACCGCGCCGCCCGGCAGTCTCCCGATCCCCAGTTCGAGGCCATCGAGAGGGCCCGCACGCTGAAGCCCGAAACCGAAGTGATCCGCCGCATCGGTTTGCGCCCGCGCGTGGTGAAGGACGAAACGCGGGCGCGCATCGAATTCGGAACCCGCAGCGTCAGCGCGCCCTTGAGCGCGGCCGGCGCACTCGATTTCGTCGCAACGCGCGAACGCTTTCGGGTCGAAGAATTGCCCGGCGATCTCAGCGAGAACTCGAAGATCGTGCTCGCGCGGCGGCTCATCCAGGAAGGGTTGCTGACGATTCCGGCGCCTAAATCTGGCCGTGCACCGGGTGACTGATCGTGAAGGTAAGCCCTATCCGCCGTTCGGGACGGTGCACACGCCGGCGTACACGGATGAAATCCGCATCGCGAAGGTCCCACGCGAAGTCTGGACGCGGCGGGCTTACTTCTTTTGCGCCAAATCCGCGATCTGCTGTCGCATGGCCGCGACCTGATCTTTCAGATCGCGGATTTCGTCTTCGCGCGGCGGCGCGGACGGGGGCGGCGCGGACGGTTTGGCCCCCCCGAAGACGGCGGCGAAGGGGTTGGTCATCTCCGGCTTTTCGCCGGTGAACGGATTCATCACGCCGAAGGGCGAGAACATGCGCAGCGCGCGCTCGAACATGGCGATGTTCTGCCGCGTCAGCTGCTCGAAATCCTTGTAGCCGAGCTTGCCGCCGAGGGCCTCCGCGAATTTCTCCCGCATCTCCTGCTGGTTCTTGGCGAAGCTCTCCATCGACATTTCGAGGTAGGAGGGCACAAAGGCCTGCAGGCTGTCTCCGTAGAACCGGATGAGCTGGCGCAGGAACTGGATGGGCAGAAGATGCTGCCCCTTGTTTTCTTCGTCGAAGATGATCTGGGCCAGCACCTGGCGGGTGATGTCCTCCCCGCTGCGGGCGTCACGCACTTCGAACTCGACGCCCTCTTTCACCATCTCGCAAAGGTGATCGAGCGTGACGTAGCTGGAAGTCTGCGTATTGTAGAGGCGCCGGTTGGCGTATTTCTTGATGATGACCGGACCGGGCGCAGCCTCAGTTTCGCTCACGCGGGTTCCTCAATGAAATATCGGGGCTTTTCGCATGCCCCTGGTTTCCTCGGTTCCTAAGACAACACTTCTGCAACGGCCCTGTCCAGGATTCTTTACTGCATTGCAGCATTTTTTGATTTACCAAACCTTGCGGCCCGGGGCATGAATGCCGGTATAAGAAGATGCGCTGCAACAAGGGCCCGTTCCCATGACCGACGTCGTTATCGCCTCCGGAGCCCGCACCCCGGTAGGCTCTTTCACCGGCGCTTTCGCCAATGTGCCGGCCCACGATTTGGGCGCCGCCGCGATCAAATCCGCGCTGGAACGGGCAAAGGTGGCTCCCACGGAGGTGTCGGAAGTCATTCTGGGGCAAATCCTGACTGCGGGGCAGGGCCAGAACCCGGGCCGCCAGGCGGCCATGAAAGCGGGCATCCCCATCGAGATTCCGGCCTATCTGGTGAACCAACTCTGCGGCTCGGGCCTCAGAGCGGTTGCGCTGGGCTACCAGGCGATCCGCAATGGCGATGCCTCCATCATCGTCGCGGGCGGTCAGGAATCGATGAGCCTAGCTCAGCATGCGGCCTATCTCAGGAATGGTCAGAAGATGGGCGCCCTCGAATTGGCCGACACCATGATCAAGGACGGCCTGATGGATGCCTTCCACGGTATCCACATGGGCATCACGGCCGAGAACGTGGCGCGCGAATACCAGATCACCCGCGAAGACCAGGATCGTTTTGCCGTCGGCTCCCAGAACAAGGCCGAAGCCGCGCGCAAATCCGGGCGCTTCAAGGACGAGATCGTCCCGGTGACGGTGACCGAGCGCAAAGGCGTGAAAGTCATCGAGCACGACGAATACATCCGGGAGGGAGCGACCTACGAACAAGTCAGCGGCCTGCGCCCGGCTTTCGCCAAGGACGGCACGGTGACGGCCGCCAACGCCTCGGGCCTGAACGATGGGGCGGCGGCGCTGGTGCTGATGAGCGCCAAGGATGCGGACGCCCGGGGGCTGACGCCGCTTGCCCGCATCGTTTCCTGGGCGAGCGCCGGGGTCGATCCCAAGCTGATGGGCACCGGACCCATACCGGCCTCGCGCATGGCGCTGAAGAAGGCCGGCTGGTCGGCCGCTGACCTCGACCTCGTCGAATCCAACGAAGCCTTTGCCGCCCAGGCCTGCGCGGTGAACAAGGGCCTCGGCTGGGACACGGACAGGGTCAACGTCAATGGCGGCGCCATCGCTATCGGGCACCCCATCGGCGCTTCGGGCGGACGCATCCTGGTGACGCTGCTCTACGAGATGCAGAAGCGGGACGTTAAAAGAGGCATTGCCACCATGTGCATCGGCGGCGGCATGGGCATCGCGGTCTGCGTGGAACGCTGATGCCGGACGCAAGTCCCATCGCGATTGCGCTGAATGCGGCTGAGCGAGCGCCCGATGCGGAGACCGCGGCCACACTGATGCGGCACGGCAGCATGCGGCTCCTCTATTACGCGCCCAAGGGCTCGGACGTGCAGAAGCCGCACAGGCAGGACGAGCTTTATATCGTGGCGAACGGCCGGGGCACCTTCTTCTGCGGCGGCCGCAGCGCGGAATTCTCAACCGGCGACGTGCTGTTCGCAGCGGCCGGGACGGAGCACCATTTCGAAGACCTCTCGGCCGATTTCGGCACCTGGGTGGTCTTCTACGGACCAGAAGGCGGAGAACACTAAATGGCACGCGTTGCAATTGTTACCGGCGGCACCCGAGGCATCGGCTGCGCCGTCTCGATCGCGCTGAAGAATGCCGGCTGCACGGTCATCGCCAATTACGGGAGCGACGATTCCAAGGCGCAAAACTTCACCAGCGAAACCGGCATCGCCGCGAGGAAATGGGACGTCTCCGATTTCGAGGCGTGTGTGGCGGCGGTGACGGCGATTGCCGCCGAGTTCGGGCCCGTGGAAATCCTCGTCAACAATGCCGGCATCACGCGGGATGCCACCATGCGCAAGATGTCCCGCGCCAATTGGGATCAGGTGCTCGACACCAATCTCGGCGGCTGTTTCAACATGTGCAAGGCCGTGTGGGAAGGAATGCTCGCCAAGAATTTCGGCCGCATCGTCAATATCGGTTCGATCAACGGCCAGGCCGGCCAATATGGTCAGGTCAATTACGCGGCTGCGAAATCGGGAATCCACGGCTTCACCAAGGCGTTGGCCCAGGAGGGTGCGCCCAAGGGCATCACCGTCAACGCCATCGCGCCGGGCTATATCGACACCGACATGGTCGCGGCGGTGCCCGCGAATGTGCTCGAGAAGATCGTCGCCCGCATCCCGGTCGGGCGGCTGGGGCAGGCGCATGAGATCGCGAGGGGGGTTGCCTTCCTGACCGCGGACGATGCCGGTTTCGTTACCGGCTCCACCCTCTCCATCAATGGCGGCCAGCATATGTATTGAGGAGCAGGGGTCAGCCCGGGTGTGTCGAGCGCACGCGTATGTCCGTCACGCGATGCAGCGGTTTGTCAGGTTTTTCTGTGGTGATGAACTCTTCAGCGCCGACGCTGACAGCGGCCGCGACGTGCAGCGCATCCAGTGCCGCCAGCCCGAACTTCGTTCCCAGATCGGAGGCATGCGTCACGACCCTGCCGATATCGGCTGGCCAAAGGGAGACCGCTCCGAAAAATTCCTCGTAAAATTGGGCCTCTTGGATTTTTCCATTGAAGAGCGCTTTTGGCAAAATCTCCAGGCGCACGAAATCGCTGGACGCGAATGACCGGTCCAGGTCGTCAAGAATTGCGATAGCTGCAAGCGCCAGTTCTTCCCTGCCCCGAGCGGCAGCAATCAGGACACCTGCGTCTACAAACGTAATCGCCATCAGTCTTGACGCGTTGCCCCGCCACGGCGGTCGGCCAATTCCCGGTCAAGTGCCTCCCACGATAGAAGCGGCTCGCCCGAGGCGACAATTTGCTTACGCAGGTGCAGCAGGCGTGCGCCCAAGCTGGTCCGCGCCAAGTATGGCCCTACAGCCTCACCTTGCGGCGCGCCTTTTGGGATTTCGCCCATTCATGCACCTCCAAATTCCAATCCATAATACCCGACCCCGGGGCTTCATCAATCGCGGCCAGCGATTGCCTCTTTGCGGCTCTCCCCTTAAGTGTCAGGTCCCGGTCAAGCCGGGCAACGATATGGGAGAGGCATGGCTGTTCTCAGTCTTGTCGAAGTGCAGAATCTGACCTGCGAGCGGGGCGGGCGCCGCATTTTCCGCGACGTCAGTTTCGCCATCGCCACGGGGCAGGTCCTGACGCTGGAGGGTCCGAACGGCGCGGGCAAGAGCTCGGCCTTGCGCATCCTTTCGGGCCTCCTGCCGCAGGCCGCCGGCGAAGTCCGTATGCAGATGAGTGCGGGTTACGCCGTCACCGACGGCGAGGAGCGCGGCAAGCTGGTGGGCTGGATCGGCCACACCGACGGGGTGAAGGCGCAGCTCTCGGTCCTTGAAAACGCACTCTTCTTCGCCGCCCTTTACGGCGCGCGCATCGACGTGATGGGCGTGCTCGACCATGTCGGCCTGAAGCGGCTTGCGGACCTCCCGGCGCAATATCTTTCCGCCGGCCAGAGAAAGCGGCTGGGGCTGGCGCGGCTGATCCTTTCCAACCGGCCGCTCTGGCTCTTGGACGAGCCTTTGTCCTCGCTCGACACCGCCGGCCGGCGCGTCGCAGCCGAACTGATCGGCGAGCATTGCGACGATGGCGGCATCGCGATCATCGCCACCCACGAGACGCTCGGGCTCGATGCCACCCGCTTCT
>Ga0265334_10001374_pt1 | contig 11729 bp, 13 predicted proteins | sample 42023metaG_FD_192442 | JGI IMG/M metagenome (GOLD analysis project Ga0265334, IMG submission 192442) | Rhizosphere microbial communities from Carex aquatilis grown in University of Washington, Seatle, WA, United States - 4-20-23 metaG | ecosystem: Host-associated > Plants > Roots > Rhizosphere...
GCCATTATTGGTTTTGTCGGCTACAAAGTTGAGAAGACCAGAAACGACACCAATAAATTGAACGAACAGAGTGCCGCGCAGCAGGTGGCGGTGCCAAAATCCAATACTTCCGGCACCGGAGTACCGGCTAGCATTAAATCCACTAGCGATTTGACCAAAGCCCTAAACGTTCTAAATACCGACAACCCGGACGATAACAGCGCCGACTTAACTCAGATAGATAGCCAGTCCAGCGCGTTTTAGCGGTGGTGGCGTTTTTTGAGGCGAGCCAGTTGTAGCTGGGCGCTGCTGTGTTGCAGCGTACGTTTGGCTTCGTGCAAGGCGGTGTGGCTCTCGGCACCGGCGACCAGTTCTTCTGCCCGGGCAAGCGCTGTCTCGGCCTCTTGCTCGCTGACTTCTTCAGTGGTCGTTACCTCGTCGCTGATAAAACGGGCGGTTTTTCCATCTATTTGGATCACTCCGCCAGAAACGGCAAAGTGTTCCATGTCGTCGTCGCGGGTGCCGGCTTCTTTACGGACGCTGATGACCCCGGCTGCACCAGCGCTGATGAGCGGCATGTGGTTTTCGAACATGGCAATGGTGCCGCCCTGGGTTGGCACAAGCACTTCATAGACATCATGGTCAAACTTGAGGCCGCCAACCGAAACTAGCTGGAAATGAATCATTTCTTAGTATTTTTATCGCCGGTTTTGGCCGGCTCATTTACCTGGTCAATGGTGCCCTTCATATAGAAAGCCTGCTCGGATTTGTCATCGTGTTTGCCCTCTAGGATTTCTTTAAAGCCGCGGATGGTTTCTTTGAGCGGCACGTACTGGCCGGGAATGTTGATGAAAGTTTCGGCTACAAAAAACGGCTGGGTCAGGAAGCGCTGGATGCGCCGGGCACGGGCGACCGCCTCTTTATCCTCGTCTGATAATTCTTCCATGCCCAAGATAGAGATGATATCTTGCAGGTCCTTATAGCGCTGTAACACACGCTGGACTTCGCGGGCGACCTCGTAGTGCTCCTGGCCAACGACTTCCGGATTCAAAATTGTGGAGTTACTGTCTAGCGGATCCACGGCCGGGTAGAGGCCTAGTTCCGTGAGCGCGCGGCTAAGAACGATGGTTGAATCCAAGTGAGCAAAGGTTGTAGCTGGCGCCGGGTCGGTAAGGTCGTCGGCCGGTACATAAACCGCCTGCACAGAGGTGATAGAACCTTTTTTGGTAGAAGTAATGCGCTCTTGGAGCAGGCCCATCTCGGTAGCTAAGTTGGGTTGGTAGCCCACGGCGCTGGGCAGGCGGCCCAGCAGGGCGGAAACCTCGGAGCCGGCCTGCGTAAAGCGGAAAATGTTATCTATAAATAGCAGTACGTCGTTGCCTTCGTCGCGGAAACTTTCGGCAATGGCCAGGCCGGCAAAGCCGACCCGCAGGCGGGCGCCCGGCGGTTCGTTCATTTGGCCAAAGACCAGTGAGGTTTTATCCAAAACGCCAGAATCCTGCATCTCGTAATAGAGGTCATTACCCTCGCGGGTGCGTTCGCCGATGCCGGCAAAAACACTCCGGCCTTTATGGAATTTAGCAATGTTATTGATAAGTTCGGTTATAAAAACCGTTTTACCGACGCCGGCACCGCCGAACAGCCCGACTTTACCGCCCTTGGAAATTGGCGCGATTAAGTCGATAACTTTGATGCCGGTCTCAAAAACTTCAATTTTGGCGCTTTGTTCCATGAGTGTTGGCGCGGCGCGGTGAATTGGACCAAAGCTTACTCCCTCGGGTGCCGGTTTGCCGTCTATCGGTTGGCCGATAACGTTGAACATCCGCCCAAGAGTTTTATCGCCCACCGGTACGCTGATTGGCGAGCCGACATCTGTTACTTTATCGCCGCGCTTGAGGCCATCAGTTGGGCCAAGGGCAATGGCACGGACGGTTTGTTTGCTAAGGTGCTGGGCAACTTCCAGCATGAGTATGCCCTGCTCGCGGTCGATAATCAGGGCATTATAAATTGGTGGCAAATGGCCCTCGAACTCCACGTCTATAATCACGCCGACAATCTGAACAATCTCTCCGGATTTCTTGGCGGTTGATTTGGCAACTGTTGGCATATTATTCCTTCCTTTAGCCGGCTATGGCCGCCGCACCACCGGTTATTTCGGCAATTTCCCGAGTGATGGCAGCTTGGCGGGTGGCATTAAGCTCCAAAGTTAGGTTGTCTATAAGGTCGCCGGCGTTGCGGCTGGCGTTGCCCATGGCCATCATGCGCATAGCGTGCTCCGAAGCGGCGGATTCTATGCGCGCTTGTAATAGCTGCGATTCAAAATAAAGCCGCAAGGCTTCGTCTAGCACCGATTCCAACGAAGGCTCAAATTCGTAGACTGTTTTGTCCTCGACTTGTGGAGTAGCGGCTGGGGGCGGAGCAACCGGCAGTAGTTGTTCAACTTCTATGTGTTGGGACAAGAAGGATATAAAACCGGTGTAAATGATTGTCACCGAGTTAAAACGTTGGCCGGCGATACCGTCGGCAATCAGTTCCAGCACAGGGGCAAAAATATTACTTTGCGGCACGTCGGCTATCTCTTCGTATTCACCCAATAGGTGGATATAGTCCAATCTGGCAAAAAAGCGCGCGCCTTTGCGGCCAAAAACTACAACTGACGGCTGGGCGCCGCTGGCCCGATCTTGCGCAAAGCGCTGAGTAGCAGCGTGCAATACATTGGAATTAAAAGCGCCAGCTTGCCCGCGGTCGCTGGTAAACACAATGTAGAGTGTCACGGGCTTATCAACAGCTTTAAAATACGGATGCTGCTGGGCTTCTTGCGAGGGCGCCACTTTACGGACAATAGAGGCAGCCACTTCCGAATACTCACGGGCAGTTTTTACCGCCAAGTGCACCCGGCGCACCCGCCCGGCCGCCACTACTTCTAGGGCTTTAGTAATCTGTTTGGCATTTTTAACCGAGCGGATGCGCCGGTTGAGGGCCTGGGTGTTGGCCATTTATGCTACCGCCTTTGCTTTTTTGGCTTCAACAACCTTATAGCCCTCGGCGGCTTTGCGGGCAGTTCCTAGGATGATTTCACTATCGGCGGTCGTTGGCGGGGTACCTTTGTCAATCTCGGCAACCATCTTCTTGTGATGCTGTTCCAGATCGGTCAACAGGGCGTCTTGGGCGGCTTTGGTTTTTTCTATCTCTATATTGTCAAAAGCCCCGCTGGTTGCAGCCAGAATGCTGGCTACTTGTTGCCAGACGCTCAGAGTAGAATACTGCGGCTGCTTTAAAATCTCGGTTAGAAGCTGGCCGCGCGACAGGCGGGCCTGAGTTTCGGTGTCCAAATCGGATGAGAATTGGGCAAAAGCGGCCAGTTCGCGGTATTGGGCCAGGTCTAGGCGCAGGCTGCCGGCCACGCTACGTACCGCTTTGGGCTGCGCGGCGCCACCAACACGCGATACGGACAATCCGACCGAAATTGCCGGCCTAATACCTTGGTAGAAGAGATCAGTTTCCAGATAAATCTGGCCATCGGTAATAGAGATTACATTGGTTGAAATATAGGCGCTAACGTCACCGGCCTGGGTTTCTACAATAGGCAGGGCGGTCAGACTACCGCCGCCCAGTTTGTCGGAAAGTTTGGCGGCTCGTTCCAGCAGGCGGGAGTGTAAATAGAACACGTCGCCGGGGTAAGCTTCGCGCCCCGGTGGGCGTCTTAGCAGCAGTGACATTTGACGGTAGGCCACGGCGTGCTTGGAAAGATCGTCATAAATAATTAGGGCGTGGCGCTTATTGTCGCGGAACCACTCACCAATAGCGCAACCGGTATAGGGTGCCAGATACTGCAGGCTGGCCGGATCGGCGGCAGAAGTTGCTACGATAATACTTTGTTCCATGGTGCCTTCGCGCTTGAGACGTTCAATTAGCCGGGCAACGGTGGCATTTTTTTGGCCGATGGCCACGTAAATATTAATAATGTCACTGCCGCGCTTGCTTTGGTTAATCATGGTATCGACAGCAATAGCGGTCTTGCCGGTTTGGCGGTCACCGATTATTAGCTCGCGTTGGCCGCGGCCGATAGGAATCATAGAGTCAATGGCGGTAATGCCGGTTAGCACCGGTTCGTGGACGCTCTTGCGGTCAATTACTCCTGGGGCCGGGTTTTCCACGGCGCCGCGGGCTTTAGCCTTGATTTCGCCCTTGCCGTCCAGCGGACGGCCCAGCGGGTCGACTACCCGGCCGACGAGCTCCGGGCCAACCGGTACGGATAGCACTTCGCCACTAAGGCATACCCTTGCGCCGGCCACAACCAGCCGGTCATCGCCCAGCAGTACGGCGCCAATTTCATCTTCTAGTAAATTAAGCGCAAAAGCCGTGACTTTCTGGCCATCCAGTCCGTCTATCTCCAACATTTCGCTATAACCGCAGCCGCGCAGGCCATAAATCCAAGCTACGCCATCGCCGATACGTGTAACTATGCCGCTGCTTTGTTCCTGGCCGCTGGCGCGCAAATCGGCAATGGCATTACGGACTTCTTCGCTGAGAGATTTAACGTCAAACGTGTTTTTCGGCACCTAAAATTCCTTCCGTATGTCGGCTAACGCGCGGGCAAGTGTTTTATCCCAGGCATGCTGAGCGGTTTCGATGCGCACGCCCCCAAGCACGTTTTTATCTATTTGCTCATCTAATATTACACTATCAACCTTGGCAGCCTGTTTAACGAAACTCTGGATTTCTTCTTTGAGCGACTGGGTGAGCGGAAAGGCACTGATGAGTTTGGTGTTGGCGGTTTGGCCGCGGTGCTCCAATTCCCAGGCGATGTCGGAAACCAGCAGGTCGGCCTCTTTTTGGCGCCTACTGGCAATTAGCACCGAGCCTAGCTCGCGGGCAATCTCAGCGACCGGCCGCTGGGCAATCAGCTGGGTAGCGCCGTAGCTGGCTAAGAGCCTACGTGACGGGCTGGTCATGATTTGAGCTCCTTCAGGCTGGTCTCTATTAAGGCCTGGTCGGACTTATCGTTCAGTTTTTGGCGCAGTACCTTTTCGGTAGTTCGGACTACTAAGTCTGCCAGTTCGCCCCGGAGTTCCTGGTGTAAACGTTCGCGCTCCTGGTCAAGGTGGGCTTTAGCCTCCTTGATAACTTGCCCGGCGCGTTCGGTGGCACTGCTTTCGGCGCTGGCAATTACACCCTCAGCTTTTTTGGCGGCGTCGGCCAGGGAGGCGTCGGCCCGCGCGCGGGCTTTGTGGAGCAGCTTATCGGCTTTTTCCTCAGCCGCTTTCAGGGCCTCCTCGGTTTCCTTGGCTTGCAGCAAGCTGCGCTCCAGTGCATCACGGCGGCTCTCCAGCGTGGCAACCAGTTTGGGGAAGACCCAGCGCCGTAAAATCAGCAGCACCAGCAAGAAAGTGACCAACTGGAATATGAAGGCCTTAAGATTAACCCCTAGCGAAGAAATTCCGCTGGAGCTTGAGCTGGCAAATTGTGCGCTTGGATTTAGCAAACTTTTTCCTTAGTTTAAAACTCTTATGTAGTGAAGACGATTAGCAGCACAAAGGCCAGAACGGCATCAACCAAACCGGCCATAACAAAAGCCGTGGAAAGAATCCGGCCTTGCATTTCCGGGTTGCGGCCAATGGCGCCAACAGCAGCTGAGCCAATCAGGCCGACGCCGATAGCCGGGCCAATCGCACCCAGGCCGATGGCCAAGCCCTTAATTAATGATGGATCTACGTGGTTCATTGCTTCTCCTTTGTTGCGTTCATTATTTTATACCCGCGCGGCCTCTATCTGAGTGCCACCGGCTTGTTTCTCATCATGTCCATCGCCAATCGCCACCGACAAGTAAGTGGCACTTAGCATCATGAACACATAAGCTTGGATAATTGAGAAGAATATCTCCAGAAATACAGCCGGGACGGTCGCCAACCAGCCGAAGTTTCCGGCCAACTGGCTGATAGCGGCAATTAAAACTTCGCCGGCATAGATTACACCAAAAAGCCGCATCGAAAGGGTGATTATACGCAGCAGCTCGCTAAAAACTTCGTTAATGCCAATGAAGAGATTCATGGGGTTCCAGAGCGGACTGGCAAAATAATGCTTAAAATGACCCCGCAGACCAAGGGCTTTGACGGCATTGTACTGCACTAAACCGATAGTCAATATAGCCATAGCCAAAGTGGCATTTAAGTCAGTAGTAAATGGCCTAAGCAGCGGTTCGGTGAGGCCGCCGCTGTGGGCGATAACGGTGCCGACCCCAGGCAGCAGGCCGGAGCCCGAAAGATTGCCAATCAAAATAAAAATAAACAGCGAACCCAAAAGCGGCAAATATTTAAGCGCGGTCTTTCGGTTACCAAAACTGCCGATAGCGGTAGCCCAGATGAAATCAATTAAAAGTTCCACAGTGTAGGCTAGGCGCGAGCGCGGGTGCAGCTGGCTGAACTTAGCCACCAGCAATAAAAAGCTGATGGTAACTACCGCTGTGATTACACCGAAAAACATGGCGTTGGTGACGCCCAACGGGCCGATACTAAATAGTTGTTGGGCGGCCAGTGGTTCCACTACAATCGTCGAAGCAAAAAGTGCCAGCATCAAATACTCCCACCCATAGTTGGACTAGCGGCTGGCCGCGTACGGTCGCTGATCGTTTGGATTTTCCCACAAACCATTTGCTTATTAGTGTAGCAGCTCTACCTCTTGGCGACAAGAGTAAGGTCTCAAAAAATGTCCACTGTCCACCGGTAGGTTATAATATAAGGTAATGTCGGAACCAATCATTGCGGCCGAGGACGTTGTAAAGCGTTTCGGTGAGATTACTGCTGTTGATAGCATCAGCTTTGAAGTCAAAGCCGGTGAGATTTTTGCATTCCTGGGTCCTAACGGCGCCGGTAAAAGCACTACTATCAGTATGCTCACAACCATGCTGCGCCCGACTAGCGGCAAGCTGATGCTTAACGGCCACGATGTCACAAAAGAGCAGGATTCGGCGCGCAAATCGTTCGGTATCGTTTTTCAAGATCCGGCGCTGGAGGAGGAATTAACCGCTTATGAAAATATGGTCATTCACGCCGTGCTTTACCACATACCCAAGGCCGAACGGGCCGGACGGATTGAAGAGCTATTAAAACTGGTAGATTTATGGGAGCGCCGAGACAGTTACGTTAAAACTTATTCCGGCGGTATGCGCCGTCGCCTGGAAGTCGCCCGCGGTTTGATGCACCACCCCAAAATTTTATTTTTGGATGAGCCGACGCTGGGCCTAGACACCCAAACTCGCAACCTACTCTGGGATTACGTCGAAAGGCTAAGCCGGCGGGAAGGCATGACGATATTCTTTACCACCCACTATCTGGACGAAGCCGAGGCCGTGGCTGATCGCATCGCCATCATTGACCACGGTAAAATTGTCGCTACCGGCTCCTCGGTGCAGCTGGCCAAACAGACCAAGACCGAGACACTGGAAGGGGCATACCTGGAACTGACCGGTAAAGAGGTACGCGACGAAACCAGCTTATCCAACGATGGCTTAAATGTCCGGACGGCTCGCCGGAACGAACGGCTGCGCTGATGGATGTAATCTATATTCTCTGGCTACGGCAAATGAAGCGCTATGTGCGTAGCCGTTCGCGGGTACTTGGTGCCATCGGCCAGCCGATTTTGTTTTTGCTGGCCTTGGGCTACGGCCTGGGCTCGGTCTACAAGCGGGCCGGCCAAGGCAATTTCTTACAATTTTTGGTGCCGGGCATCATCGTCCAGACTATTCTATTCTCAGGTGTTTTTTGGGGCATCCAGATCCTGTTCGATAAACGCTTTGGGTTTTTAAAGGAGATGCTGGTAGCACCGGTTTCGCGCCTGCGTGTTTTATTGGGCAATGCCCTGGGTGGCGCCACGATCTCGTTTTTTCAGGGGATCTTCGTACTAGTCATCTCAGTAGCCCTAGGTTTTAGGCCGTACAATTGGGCCTACTTGCTAGTAAGCTTGCTGGTAATGATCGCCCTATGCCTGGCGCTTACGAGTTTTGGCGCAGGCCTGGCCAGTATCGTCGAAGATTTTCAGGGCTTCCAGGGCATTAACAACTTTATAATTTTTCCGCTTTATTTCTTGTCTGGCGCGCTGTACCCACTCACTAATGTGCCGACATTTTTGCGCATTCTGTCCGAGGCTAATCCGCTCAGTTACTGCGTTGACGCCATGCGCTACACCATGATCCACCAGACACATTTTGGGCTACTCAAAGACCTTATCGTACTCTTTATCACAGTGGTGGTCTGTATGGCTTTTGCTGTCAATCGCTTCAACCGCATCCAAGCCTGAGTAGACTATACTTATATTTATGTATGGGCAGCCAACCATCCTAGTAATCTTTGGCGTAAGTGGCGATCTGAGCCACCGCTTTCTATTACCGGCATTGGCTGAGATTAAAAAAGCCCGCCAGCTACCGCCCGACTTTAAAGTCCTCGGCATCAGCCGGCGGGCCATTAGAGCCAAAGATATTTTTACTGCTGAGACCGAGGCGCTGGCCAAAGATACCGAGTTTTTCCAGATGGATTTTGCTAAAGCTGGCGACTATCAGAAGCTAGGCTGGCGATTAAAAGAGCTTTCGGCCAAGATAACGCCTCAGATAATCTTTTATTTTGCTGTTCCGCCGGATGCTACGCCGTCAATAATTAGCCACTTGGGGGCGGCGGGACTAAATGGCCGCAATTTCAAGCTACTGCTGGAAAAACCCTTCGGTACCGATCTGGCTTCTGCCCAAAAACTCGTCAAACAAACCGCTAAGTGTTTTAAGGAAGGCCAGGTTTACCGCATCGACCACTACGTAGCTAAAGAGGTAGCCCAAAACATCAGTATTTTCTTGGGCAGCAACGTGTTGTTTAGAAAAATCTGGGACAAAGAATTTATTGACTACATAGAAATCGTCGTGGCCGAGGCCATTGGGCTGGAGGACAGGGGTGATTTTTATGAAAAAACCGGCGCTCTGCGCGATATCGTCCAAAGCCACTCGTTGCAATTGGCGGCGCTAACACTTATGGAGCCGTGCCCCGAGCCATTTGATTTCAGCGACCTGCCGCAGCGGCGGTTGGCAGCCATGCGGTCGTTGACTGCGCCGCCATTAGCTAAACTGCCGGCAACCGTTTTTCGCGGCCAGTACAAAGGCTACAGGCAAGAGGTGGGTGTTCCGAGTTCGGTAACCGAAACTTTTGTTGCCTTGCAGCTGCACTCCAAGGCCCGGCGCTGGAAAGGCGTGCCGATTTATCTGGCAACTGGCAAAAAACTAGATCAAAAACTCACCCAAATTCGAATTAACTTCAAAAAAACTAACGCCAGCCAACCCAACACCCTGATTATTCGCATCCAGCCCCGCGAAGGCATTGAGCTGGATTTGTGGGTCAAAAAGCCTGGTTACGACAAGGAGCTGGAGCAAAAAACCCTCAGCTTTTCTTTTGCTCAAAATTTTGACCATTTACCAAACGCTTACGAGCAGGTACTGGTAGACGCCATGCGCTCTGATAAAAGCCTGTTTACCAGCAGCCAGGAAGTACTCGCTAGCTGGAAAATCCTGCAGCCGATTTTAGACTACTGGCAAAAGGATGATAGCGACCTGCAATTTTATGAGCCAGGTACTTCGGTCGCTGGCGTGCTTGGCGAGGAAGAGGTGTGGAAATAATTAAACAAGCAGCGCCCGTAGAGGCTATAAACTACCTGGCTGGCGTTATTAATAACAAGCTGCAAGCCGGCAAAACGGTCTTATGGTTGGTGCCTGGCGGTTCGGCCATTAAAATTGCCGCCAAAGTCGCCAAGCAGCTGCGGCCGCCACTTAACGGCCTCACTGTTACTCTTACCGACGAACGCTATGGTAGCATTGGGCACGCTGATTCCAGCTGGTCGCAACTGATGGCGGCAGGATTTAGCGCAAATGGCGCTACATTGCAGCCGGTACTCAATGGTAAGAGTCTCAGCCAGACGGTCAATCACTACAACCAAACGTTGCGCGACGATCTTAAGCAGGCGGATTTTTCAATTGCCCTCGCCGGCATGGGACCAGACGGGCATATTTTTGGCATCAAGCCCGATAGCCCAGCTATTAATGCCAACGAGGGCGTGGTGGGTTACGAGTGGGATGATTATGTCCGCATAACTCCGACCCTAAAAATGATTAAATCGCTTGACGAGGTAGCAATTTACGCCGTGGGTGAGGAGAAATGGCCGCAGTTTGAACTGCTCAGCAAGGACATAAACCCCAGTGAGCAACCGGCGCAGCTCCTTAAGCAACTTAAAAAGGTTATAATCTTTAGTGATTACCAAGGAGAAATTAAATGAAGATCGCAATTAGTGGACTTGGGAGGATGGGTGGCCAAATCGCCCAAAAATTGGCCGAAGGCGGCCACGAAATTATCGCCCATAACCGCAGCCCCGAACCGATAGCCGAAGCCGTCAAACATGGCGCGCACGCGGCTTATAAAAAAGAAGACGTCGTTACGGCGTTTGCCGGCCAGCCGGTAGTACTTTGGATAATGTTGCCGGCAGAAATTATTGACGCCCAGCTGGACGAATGGCTAAAACTTGTACCTAAAGGCAGTTTAATAATTGACGGCGGCAACTCTGATTTTCGGCATGACCAAGCGCGGGCTGACAAAGTTAAATCAGCGGGCAGCAGTTTTATGGACATTGGTACCAGCGGCGGCGTGTGGGGTTACAAAAACGGTTTCTGTATGATGGCGGGCGGAGATGAGCAAGATTTTAAAAAGCTTGAACCGGCTCTCAAAACCCTGGCTGCACCTTCCGGAGGCTATGACTACTTTGGCCCGAACGGGGCGGGGCACTTTGTCAAAATGGTCCATAACGCCATTGAATACGGCATGATGCAAAGTTTGGCTGATGGCTACCTGATACTAAAGAAGGGGCCTTTCAAAGAAATAGATTTGGCCAAAGCCGGAAATGTCTGGCAAAAAAAGAGCGTCATAACTTCTTGGCTAAACGAACTTGCCGCCGAAGCCCTGAGCGAAAATCCTGAACTTCAAGGCATAGAGGGCAAAGTAGCCGAAACCGGTGAGGCCAGATGGACGCTAGAAGTCGCGAAAGACATGGGCATCCCCATGCCGGCAATTCAATCAGCATTTGATGTGCGACTAGCCAGCCAAAAAGGGGAAATTAATTTTGGCACCAAGTTGCTGGCGGCCATGCGCAACAAATTTGGCGGTCACGCCATCAACCCTGACAAGAATACTTAACAAGTCAAGTATTTTACAAAAGAGCTATAATATAGTCATGGAACATCCTTTGGCGGAGCGTATGCGCCCGCACAAATTATCGGAGGTGGTCGGCCAAGCCCACATTTTGGGCGAAGGCAAAATGATTCAGCAGCTGGTTAAAGCCAGCCAGCCATTTTCTTTAATTTTCTGGGGGCCGCCTGGCAGCGGCAAAACCACATTGGCGCGGATTATTGCTAACGAGATGCAGGCCGATTTTGTTGAGATTTCCGCTGTTAATGCTGGTAAGGCCGACGTAACCAAAGTTGTGGAACGCGCTCAGGCTAACGAGCAGGGTGACACTACAAAAAGTCCGGTCAAGACCGTCCTGTTTGTGGATGAGATTCACAGGTTCAACAAAGCCCAGCAAGATGCCTTTTTACCGCACGTGGAAAGCGGGCTGATAACTTTAATTGGCGCGACTACCGAAAACCCCAGCTTTGAGGTGATTACACCTCTGTTATCGCGCAGCCGGGTAGTCGTGCTGGAACCGTTAACCAAGGCCGAAATTACCAAAAT
>Ga0265334_10001378_pt1 | contig 11712 bp, 8 predicted proteins | sample 42023metaG_FD_192442 | JGI IMG/M metagenome (GOLD analysis project Ga0265334, IMG submission 192442) | Rhizosphere microbial communities from Carex aquatilis grown in University of Washington, Seatle, WA, United States - 4-20-23 metaG | ecosystem: Host-associated > Plants > Roots > Rhizosphere >...
CCCAGGACCGGACGCGGGTCCACCGTGACCACCGCCCGGAATCACGTGCCGCAGCTCAGCACCGTGGATCGGACCGAGGGCACGGGCGCTCCGCAGCCCAGACCGGCCCCGTGGACAAGTCCGCGGAGAGGTCCGCGGCACGCGCGGCAGAGACGGAGGGCGAGCACGTTCCGGGGAGGACGCATGCACAGGCAGACGAGTACGACCGGCACGGCGGACGGCGGTACGACCCGGCGCCCCGGCCCGGCGGACGGCAGAACAGCACGGCGTCCGGGCACCATGAGCCGGCCCCGGCAGAACCGTCACCGTCTGGGGACCGCTCTCGCCCTCCTCGCGCTCGGCGCGACCACACTGGCCGGGCTGCCCGTGAGCACCGCATCGCCTGCCCAGGCCGCCCCCGCACCGATCCGCCTGACCTCGTCCTCCTGCCCCGCCGTCGTGGCACCGGGCCAGCAGGGTGGTTGTGTGGCCGAGCTGCAGCGGCTGCTCGACCTGCACGGCGCGGGCCTGCAGGTGGACGGCGACTTCGGGCCCGCCACCTCGCGCGCGGTCCGAACCTTCCAGGCCGAGGTCGCGATCGCGGTGGACGGCCTCGTCGGATCGGCCACCAAGGCGAAGCTCTACGCCGTCAGCACCACCACGTCACCGGTCTACGACCTGCGCGCGCCCGCCTGCCCGGCGACGATCCGCCAGGGGCAACGAGGCGGCTGCGTCGTGACCCTGCAGCGCCTCCTCGTGCACCGGGGTTACCTCACCGACGTCGACGGCGACTTCGGCCCCGGCACGGTGTCCTCCGTCCGTGCCTTCCAGGCGGCGCTCGGCCTGACCGTCGACGGAGTCGTGGGTCCCTCGACGAAGGCCGCCCTCTACAACACCGACGAGTCGCCCGCCAGCGCGCTGGACCTGCGGTCCTCGGCCTGCCCCTCCGTGTTGCGTGAGGGCCAGGCCGGCGGATGCGTGCGCACGCTGCAGGCGCTCCTGGCCGGCACGGGCCGCTCGATCACCGTGGACGGCGCGTTCGGCCCGGCCACCACCACCGCGGTCCGGGCGTTCCAGACCTCGGCCCGGCTCACCGTGGATGGCCAGGTCGGTCCCGTCACCAAGACCGCCCTCTACGCCACGCTTGCAGGCACCGCCACCGGATCCACCCCCACCACGACGACCGGGTCCACCGGCTCGACGCCGTCCGCCGGCGCGCCCGCGCCCCTGCGGCTGACCTCGTCGTCCTGCCCGACCTATGTCAAGCAGGGTCAGATCAGCGGCTGTGTCACCGAGCTGCAGAGCCTGCTCAACCAGCACGGTGCGGACCTGGCGGTGGACGGCGACTTCGGGCCGCTCACCTATCAGGCGGTCCTGACCTTCCAGGCGTCGGCCGGGCTCTCCCAGGACGGCATCGTCGGACCGGTCACCAAGTCCGCCCTCTACTCCGCGACCAGCACGGGGCCCACCCCACCGGCCGGCGGAGGCCATGCCTCGATCCTGCCCGTGGCCGAGGCCGAACTCGGTGTGGTCGAGGGCAGTGCGCGGGCCGACTCCTACGGCCAGGCCGTCGGGCTCTCCGCCTCCACGAGTGGCTATGCGTGGTGTGCCGTCTTCGTCAGCTGGGTGGCCATGCGCACCGGGGCCACCGCCTACCGCGACACTCGGGTGCTCGGCTGGGTCACCCAGGCGAGAGCAGGCCGCTACAACCTGTCGGTGACGACCGACCCGCAGCCCGGGGACATCGTCGCCTTCGACTGGGACGGCGGCAGCAACTTCAACAGCGGTAACGAACACATCGGGATCGTGCGCACGGTGAGCGGGACGACCTTCACCACGGTGGAGGGCAACACCAGCAACCCGAACGGTTCCAACGACGGCGTTTACAGCAAGACCCGGGGTACCGGCCGGGGGTACGACGTCGTGTTCATCCGCGTGCGCTAGGCCGGTTCACCCGATGTGCGCTAGGCCGGTTCACCCGATGTGCGCCGGCCCGGTTCACCCGGCGTACCCCGAGCCCACCATCCGGGGCAGGCCGAGCCGGCCCGTCCCGGTACGCAGGAAGTCCGACTGACGACCTGCCCGGGGCAGAGTCCGTGAGGTCTGCGGTCCTGCCCCGGGCGGTCCGCCCGCCCACTGGTGTTCCTACCCACGGGTTACGCAGGGTGTTCCTACGCTGCGCGCTCGTCACGCCGTTCCTGCGCCGCCCGCAGTTCCCGCCGGGCCCGGGCTCGCAGCAGACGGCTGACGCCCGGCGCGGACTGTTCGATCCGCGACCAGGACTCCCGCACGGCCCGGGCGGGCTCGGCCGGCACACGTGCCGAGGCGCCGAGGCCTTCCCGGAGCATCTCCATCTCCCGCCGGAGCAGGCCGAAGTCGACGAAGGCCTGACGGTGGCGCAGCGCGACCTCAGGGGCGTTGAGCACGACCTGCAGGACGCCGAGCAGCGCGGCGGCCACGCTCAACGCGGCGATGGTGCGGCGCAGCGTGTCCTCGGAACTGCCCAACGGCGTCACGAACAGCGCGGTGCCGACGGACGCCGCGAGCACCGCGATCACCACCCCGACCACCCGGGACAGCCGCGCGGCCCGTTCGGCCGCAATGCCGTGCGCCACGTGCAGTACCTGCACGGTTTCCAGCCAGTCGTCGAGAAGGGTCTCCGGCGGGGCCTTCCTGGCCGCGGCACCAGCCGCCGTACCTGATCCACTCGTCGTGCCACCACCGGGCGACCCGCCTCCGGTCGTCGCAGCCGGCTTCGCGCTCATCTCGTCCTGCTCCTCACTCGTTTCGCCTCGCCACTCGTCTCGCCCCGCTCGTCCTCACCGTGCCGCCCCGTGTCCCCGCCGTCCTCGCCCGTCGCCGATGCTGCCACCGCGCAGCCGCGCATCCGCACCGAATATCCCGATCACCCGGAAGTCGATCACCCTCCCGGGCCAGCAGGATCACCGGGAGAACCCGCTCGGACACAGCTCGCCACCCTCGAACGCGGCCTCGCCGGCGGCACCCGGACCTCAGAACCCAGCCTCGACAGCGGCACCCGGACCCCGGAACCCGGAACCCGGAACCCGGAACCCGGAACCCGGAACCCAGCCACGCACAAGCACGGAGCGTCGCCACATGGCTCCCCAATTGACCGGTCCACCCACCCACCGTGCATACTCTCCGCAGTCGGAGTTCTGGGCCGCCAGGTCGGCGCAGCACCGCTTCCCATCCGGTCGGGACAGCGACCCCCGCGGCCCCCACGGCGTCGACCCCGGTCACCGATCGAGCCTCCCGAGGGGTCTTATGTCCATTATTCCGGAAACATGCAGCCCGCGTTCACATGCAGCATTCCTCCAGCCACACAGCATCACCGAGCGGCCTGGGAACCGCTCGGATGGGCCGAGAAAGGCACTGCCCGCCCGCACACGAACGGGCTCGTGGGTGAGAGGATCGCGGGCGTGAGTGCGACAGTCCCCCCCGCGGAATCCGCGGCCCACTCCTGCGACCACGCTCCCGACCGGGAGGAGTGCAGGACAGCTCCCGGCGCCGAATCCGCGCGCGCGCAGACACGGACAGCGACGGAGATTGCCGACTGGGAGAAGCGGTTCCGTGCACCCAGAGTCAGCCTGCCCATCTGGGCCCAGGATGCCCCGGACCACTGTGCCGTGGTCGCCACGACGGGCGGCGTGGTCGAGGTGCACAGCTGGAACCGCGCGGAGGGACGGCTCGTCCAGGCCACCGCACGACGGGAGGGGACCCTCAGCGCCGCCATCGAACGCTCCGGCGAGTGGATCTGGTGGTTCGACGACGCGGACGGCGACGAGTTCGGCGTCTGGCGGCGCCAGCCGTTCGGCAGCGGCCCCGAAGCAGCAGTCGAGGACGCCACCGGCCTGCCCGCCGCGTACCCGGCAGGGTTGGCCCTGGGACACCGCGGACTCGCGGTGGTCGGCAGCGCGGACGACGACTACGGCACCCGGATCCATGTGGTCACCCCGGACGCCGCCCCCCGCCTGCTCTACGCCCACGCCGAGGACGGCGGGGTCGGGGCACTGAGCGAGGACGACTCCCTCGTCGCGATCATGCACAGTGAGCACGGGGACTCCCGGCACCCGGCGATCCGCGTCCTGCGCACGGTCGACGCGAGCACGGCCGCCGAACTCACGGACGGCCCCGGACTGGGTGTCGAGCCGCTGGGTTTCGCCCCGATCGCCGGGGACGCCCGCCTGCTGGTCCGTCACGAGCGCCGAGGGCGTCAGGAACTGCTGATCTGGGACATCGCGGAGGGCACGCAGCACGAGCTCGAGCTGGCCCTGCCCGGCGAGGTCTCCGACGCCGAGTGGTACCCCGACGGCCGCTCCCTGCTCGTCGCGGTCGACCACGAGGCACGGACACTGCTCCACCGGGTGAGGCTCGACGACCCGGAGGCGATCCCCCTCGGCCCGACCACCGGCACGACCGTCGCCGCCACGGTGCGCCCGGACGACGACGTCTGGATCCTGTGGTCGTCCGCCGAGGAGCCCCCGACCGTGCGGGACCTGTCCGGTGCGGTCGTGCTCTCCGCGGCCGGCGATCCCGCGCCGCGCTCGGTGCCCGTGGAGGACGTGTGGGTGGACGGTCCGGGCGGCCCGGTGCACGCCCTGCTGCGCCGCCCGCGCGGGGAGGACGGCGAGCCGCTGCCGGGTCCGCTGCCCCTGGTGGTGGACATCCACGGCGGTCCCACGGCGCATGACACGGACTGCTTCCGCGCGTACCCGGCGGCCTGGGTCGACCACGGCTTCTCGGTGGTCCAGGTGAACTACCGCGGCTCCACCGGGTACGGCAGCGTCTGGCGGGACGCCCTGGAGGCCCGGGTGGGCCACGTCGAACTCGAGGACGTCGTCGCGGTGCGGGACCACCTGGTCGCCACGGGCCTGGCCGACCCGGACCGGGTCGTCCTCGAAGGGGCCTCCTGGGGCGGCTACCTCGTCCTGCTCGGCCTGGGGACGTACCCGGACCGGTGGGCGCTGGGCCTGTCCGGCGTGCCGGTGGGTGACTACGTCGCGGCCTACGAGGACGAGATGGAGGGCCTCAAGGCCTTCGACCGCTCCCTGTTCGGCGGATCCCCCGACGAGGTGCCCGAGAAGTACCAGGACTCCAACCCGATGACCTATGTGACCTCGGTGCGCGTGCCGGTGCTCGTCCTGGCGGGGGCCAACGACCCGCGGTGCCCGATCCGCCAGGTGCAGAACTACCTCGACGCCCTGACCGAGCACGACCTGCCCCACGAGGTCTACCGGTTCGACGCCGGCCACGGTTCCCTGGTGGACGACGAGCGGGTGCGTCAGGTCGTCGCGGAACTCGACTTCGTGGCGCGTCACCTGCCCGTCGGCGCTCCGAGGTAGACCCACCGGCACCGGCACCAGCACCAGTAACGACGAGGTCCGGGACACCTCCTGGGGGTCCCGGACCTCGTACGTCGGTATCGGTCTGACGGCCGCGCGTGCGGCAATCCCAGTCGGCCGATCTCAGCGACCGGCAGGCCTCAACAACCGCACGGTGCCGGCGCGACCGCCGAGCAGCTTCCTCGGCCTGAGCCGGCCGCCCGCAACGACCGGCAGGCCTCAGCCCTCAGCGACCGGCCAGCTCGGCCGCGACCAACTCCGCGATCTGCGCGGTGTTGAGCGCCGCGCCCTTGCGCAGGTTGTCGCCGACCACGAACAGGTCCAGCGTGTTCGGGAAGTCGAGTGCCTGGCGGATGCGGCCGACCACGGTCGGGTCCGTGCCCACGGCGTCCGCCGGCGTCGGGAACTCCCCGGCCGCCAGATCGTCGAGCACGGTCAGTCCCGGCACCGCGGCGAGAGCGGCCCGCGCCTGCTCGACCGTGATCTCCCGCTCGAAGACGGCGTGCACCGCGAGGGAGTGGGTGGTCACGACCGGCACGCGCACGCAGGTGGCCGAGACCTTGAGGTCCGGGATTCCGAGGATCTTGCGGGACTCGTTGCGGACCTTGAGCTCCTCGCTCGTCCACCCGCCGTCCTTGATCGAACCGGCCCACGGGACCACGTTGAGCGCCAGCGGCGCCGGGAAGGGCGAGGGCACGTCCCCGAGCTTGTCCGCGATGGCTCGGCGGACGTCGCCGGCCACCGAACCGAGACTGCGGTCGGCGGCGACGACCGCCAGCTCGTCGTGCAGCCGTTCGATGCCGGGCTGGCCGGCGCCCGAGGCCGCCTGGTACGAGGAGACGACCAGCTCCGTCAGGCGCCAGCCACGGTGCAGGGCACCGAGCGCATCGATCATGGTCAAGGTGGTGCAGTTGGGGTTCGAGATGATGCCGCGCGGCCGGTTGCGGGCCTGCTCGGGGTTGACCTCGGGCACCACGAGCGGCACGTCGGGCTCCATGCGGAACGCCCCGGAGTTGTCCACGACCACCGCGCCGCGGGCGGCCGCGATCGGGGCCCACTCGGCGGAGATCTCGTCCGGAACGTCGAACATGGCCACGTCGACGCCGTCGAAGACCTCGGGCGCGATCGCCCGCACCACGACGTCCTCGCCGCGCACCTGGAGCACCTTGCCCGCCGAACGGGCCGAGGCGATCAGGCGGATCTCGCCCCAGATGTCCGGGCGGGAGGACAGGATGCCGAGCATCACCCCGCCGACGGCACCGGTGGCGCCCACCAGGGCGAGGGTGGGCTTGCGGCCTGTCAGGTCACTCATCGTCCGGTCCCTCCGTACACGACTGCCTCACCCTGCGCGCTGTCCAGGCCGAAGGCGGTGTGCACCGCCCGCACCGCGGTGTCCACGGCGTCGTCCCGGGTGATCACGGAGATCCGGATCTCCGAGGTGCTGATCATCTCGATGTTGACGCCCGCGTCCGCGAGCGCCTTGAAGAACTGGGCGGAGACGCCGGGATGGCTGCGCATGCCCGCACCGATCAGGGAGACCTTGCCGATCTGGTCGTCGTAGCGCAGGGCCTCGAACCCGATCACGTCCTGCACCTTGTTCAGCGCGGCCATGGCGGTGTCGCCGTCCGTCTTGGGCAGGGTGAAGGAGACGTCGGTCAGACCGGTGGCGACCGCCGAGACGTTCTGGACGATCATGTCCAGGTTGATCTCCGCCGCGGCCACCGTCTCGAAGATCTCGGCGGCCTTGCCGGGAAGGTCGGGCACCCCGACGACGGTGATCTTGGCTTCGCTCCGGTCGTGTGCGACGCCGGAGATGATCGGCTGTTCCATCTGCTCTCCTTGCGGCCCCACGGCCGGCGTGTCGATGACCCAGGTGCCCTCACGCTGACTGAACGACGACCGCACGTGCACCGGCACCTGGAACCGGCGCGCGTACTCCACGCACCGCAGGTGCAGCACCTTGGCCCCGGATGCGGCCATCTCCAGCATCTCGTCGCTGGAGATCCGGGTGATCCGGCGGGCGATCGGCACGATCCGCGGGTCCGCGGTGAACACGCCGTCCACGTCGGTGTAGATCTCGCAGACGTCCGCCCCCAGCGCGGCCGCGAGGGCCACCGCCGTGGTGTCGGAGCCGCCGCGCCCGAGGGTGGTGATGTCCTTGGTGTCCTGGCTGACACCCTGGAACCCCGCGACGATGGCGATGTCCCCCTCGTCCAGGGCCTGGCGGATACGGCCCGGGGTGACGTCGATGATCCGCGCCTTGCCGTGCACGGAGTCGGTGATCACCCCGGCCTGACTGCCCGTGAACGAGCGTGCCCGGTGCCCGAGGGTGGCGATCGCCATCGCGAGCACCGCCATGGAGATGCGCTCGCCGGCGGTCAGCAACATGTCGAGCTCGCGCGCGGGAGGCAGCGGCGACACCTGCTGGGCGAGGTCGATGAGCTCGTCGGTGGAGTCACCCATGGCCGAGACCACGACGCACACGTCGTTCCCGGCTCTGCGGGTGTCGATGATCCGCCGAGCCACGCGCTTCACGCTCGCCGCGTCGGCGACCGAGGACCCCCCGTACTTCTGCACGATCAGTCCCACGCCCGCACTCCCGTTCTCCCGGGCCGCCATCGGTTCCGCCGCGTCGCACCCGAGTCCTGTTGATCTTTCAGCGTGTCGAGTCTAGCGAGAAGCACTCCCACGCCCACCCGGCGTTCGCAGGGCAAGACCTCCGGTCACCGGGGGATTCCCGGGTGGATTCCGGCGGCCATCCCCGCCCCGTCCATCGGGTTTGCGGCCGGCGCGCCAGGTCACCGCACGATCTGCACCTGCCCGGCGGCCGCCGGCCCCGGATCCGGTTCACCGGGACGGCGCAATCACGGGACGAGGTGCCACCGTTGGTCACCCTGGGTATCGTCCCAGTGGCGGATGGTGGCCCGCGCCGGCCGAGGCGGCCCCGCTAGTCGGCGTGAAGCGCCTCGAACTCGGCGTCCGCGGCGACCTCGGCGTCCACGTCCAGGCGCAGGTGGCCCAGCATCGACTGGAGCACCCTCAGCGCGCTCGTGGCCCGCTGGCCCCAGGTCGACAGGTAGGAGAACTGCCACCACCACAGCGCCTCGTCCACCTGCCCGGCCCGGTGGTGCCGCAGCCCGTGCGCCAGATCGGCCGCCACATCCGCAAGATCGCCGGAGAGGGTCCCGTGCACCAGCTCGGCGTCCGTGAGCGGGTCGACCACGTCGGCGTACTCGTCGAGGCCCTCCAGCAGATTGGCCAGCCCCGCGCGCACCGGGTCGATGTCCGGGTCCGGACCCGCGTCCGGCTCGAACCGCTCGCTCGGCACGACATCGCTGATCGCGCCCAGCCGGGCCCCGGCGAGGAGTACCTGCGAGACCGCGAGCAGGAGGACCGGCAGCGCGGTGTCCGGTGCGGAACCGGCGGCCACCTCGGTCACCGCGTCCAGGTAGGCCTGGGCGTCAGCGGCGGACACCTCGGCCAGCCGGCGCAGTTCCTGGACCTCGGCGGTCACGGATTTCTCACCCTCGGCGAGGGGAGGCACGGCGCCTCCGGTGTCGGCCTGGGCGCCGGGGGCATCGTGCCCCGGGCGCGGACGCATGTCAGACATCGAGCAGCCTTCTCCCCTCGAAAGCACGACCAAGGGTCAACTCGTCGGCATATTCCAGGTCTCCCCCGACGGGCAGCCCGGACGCGAGCCTGGTCACCCTCAGGCCCATCGGCTTGAGCAGGCGGGCCAGGTATGTCGCCGTGGCCTCGCCCTCCAGGTTGGGGTCGGTGGCCAGGATGATCTCGTTGATCTCTCCCGAGGCCAGCCTCGCGACGAGTTCCCGGACCCGGAGGTCATCCGGTCCGACTCCCTCGATCGGACTGATCGCCCCGCCCAGGATGTGGTAGCGGCCGCGGAACTCCCGCGTCCGTTCGATCGCCACGACGTCCTTGGGCTCCTCGACCACGCACAGGACGCCCGGGTCACGGCGGGGGTCCCGGCAGATCTTGCACTGCTGGTCGGCCGAGACGTTGCCGCAGACCTCGCAGAAACGCACCTTCTCGGTGACCTCGATCAGCGCTTTGACCAGGCGCTTCACATCGGTCGGGTCGCTCGCCAGCAGGTGGAAGGCGATCCTCTGGGCACTCTTGGGGCCGACCCCGGGCAACCGCCCGAGTTCGTCGATGAGGTCCTGGACCACGCCTTCGTACACGGTGTGAGCCTACGGGGTCGGCCCCGACCACGTCAGGCGGGCGACGCCGATCGGGTGGGGCGGCTCGCGGTCGCGGCCAGCACCGCGTCCCCCAGTACCGGCCAGGCCTGGCGGGCCCAGGGACCGAAGGGCTGCTCGCCCAGGTACACGCAGGCCACCCCGGCGACGGGATCGGCCCAGAGGAAGGTGCCGGATCGCCCGAAATGGCCGACCGCCGCGGTCGACAGCCGACGCCCGGCCCAGTGGCCCGGACGTCCGAAGGTGTGCTCGACCCCGAGCCCCCAGTCCAGCGGATCGAACCGACCGACCCCGGGCAGCACCCCCGCAAGGCCGGGGAACTGCACCTGCACCAGCTCCGCGCCCGTGGCGGCGGCGAGCACCCCGTCACGCCCCGAGGCAGCGCCGAGCAGTTCCCCGGCGAAGACCGCCAGATCCGCGGTCGTGCTCACCGCGCCGTATGCCGCAGAGCCGTCGAGGGACGTCGCCCGCAGGCCGAGCGGCTCGCAGACGGCCTCGGCCAGGTAACGGTCGAAGGGCAACCCGGTGGCCGCCGTGAGGTGTCCGGCGAGCAGCTCGAAGCCCTCGTTCGAGTAGATCCGCCGGCCGCCGACCCGGGTCACCGGCGCGGAGCCCTCGAAGCCGAGCCCCGAGGCGTGCGCGAGCAGGTGCCGTACCGTCGCGCCGGGCGGTCCCGCGGGCTCGTCGAGCTCGACGGCGCCCTCCTCCACGGCCACCAGCACGGCGTACGCGGTGAGCAGCTTCGTCACCGAGGCGAGCGGGTAGCGCCGCGACCGGTCGCCCCGACCCAGCTCCGCCACCTCACAGATCCGGCCGAGAGCATCACGACGCACCACCGCGAGGGCCGCGCCGACGGGCACCTCGGGGAGTACTCCGGCGGGGACCACGACCGCCGCTCCCGTGGTCACTCGGCCCGCTCCTCGATCAGCTTGCCCCCCAACAACTGCATGACCACGGGCGGTCCGACGAGGTGGGAACCCTCCAGGTCCGCATCGTCCCGGCTCGGCTCGTCGTCGTAGGGACTGCCCGGCGCGGCCGGAGCCCCACCCGGTGTCGTACGACGCGCAGCCTTCTCGCCGGCCGGGGAACGTCCCGCACCGGCCGACTCCCGGCGCGCGGACGCGAACGCCGACTCCCGTCCTCGGCCCGGACGCCGACCGGCTGCCCCGGAACCAGCCGCGGCAGACCCCTGCGCCGCAGAGCCGGCCGCCCCGGAACCGGCTGCCCCGACCCCGGACGGAGCCGCCGCCGGAGCAGGCGTGGAGGCCCCGACCCCCGCAGAGGACGCCCCGGAACCGGGCCCGGAGGTCCGGGACGAGGACCCCGCCGACGCGCGCGAGGAGATCGCGGCCGGATCCGACGCCGAGGCCACCGGCTCGGAACGCACCGGTCCTGCAGGAGAGGAATCCGGTGCCGTGCCCCCAGGGCGGGAGACTTCGGGGCGGGAGCCGTCGGCAACAGCTGCTCCGGGCTCCGCACCCGGTCGGCCGGAGGGGGCCACCCGGCGCGGCGGGACGTAGCCCTCGGGCGGCTCGTCCTCGGGCGGAGGCTCGTCCGGCCAAGGGATGTCCTCGTCGGGGGCAGGCGGAACGTAGGCGGGCTCCCCCGACCATGCCTGGCCAGACGCTCCCCGCCGGCCCGCGGCGCCGCCGGTCCGCGAACCGGCTGCCCGGGCTGCACCGGCTCCCCGCACGGCACTCTGTCCTCGTGCAGGGCTTGCTGCCTGCGCAGGGCTCCCTGCCTGGGCGGGGTTCTGTCCCCGCGCAGGACCGGGCGAGGTCGCGCCGCCGGACGTCCCGGAGACGGGCACGGAGCCCTGGTCCTCTGGACCCACCGGCCGATCGGAGTCCTCCTGCCGGGGAGCGGACGACGCCGGCCACGGAGCACGGGCAGAGCCGGTCGCCGCGGTACCCGGCGCCTGCGCTCCTCGCGCCGACCCAGCACGATCCCCGGACGTCGCCGCGCCCCCCGCGGCACCCGAGGAGCGCGGCTCCGCGGAAGCACCGGTCGGGGGGACGGCGGCCGTCCTCGTCGTCGGCCAGGCAGAGCCGGCCGGACCACCCGTGGCAGCCGTCGAGCCGGAGGAAACGCCGGACGAGGGAGCACGGCCCCCGGGCGCAGGTCGCGCCGAACCGGTAGCGCCCGGTCTC
>Ga0265334_10001380_pt1 | contig 11710 bp, 10 predicted proteins | sample 42023metaG_FD_192442 | JGI IMG/M metagenome (GOLD analysis project Ga0265334, IMG submission 192442) | Rhizosphere microbial communities from Carex aquatilis grown in University of Washington, Seatle, WA, United States - 4-20-23 metaG | ecosystem: Host-associated > Plants > Roots > Rhizosphere...
GGGTCACGTCCTGAACTACACGATGGGCGACGTGATCACGCATGTCCGCCGCCGCAGCGGCTGGACGGTCGTGCGCCCGATGGGCTGGGACGCCTTCGGGCTGCCGGCGGAGAACGCCGCCATCCGCGAGGGCGGCCATCCGCGCGAGATCACCGAGCGGAACATCGCCACGATCCGCGCGCAGATGAAGCGCCTCGGCTGGGCGATCGACTGGGACCGCGAGGTCTCGTCGCACGATCCCCGCTTCTACCGCTGGACGCAGTGGCTGTTCCTGAAGTTCTTCGAGAACGGGCTCGCCTACCGGAAGGAGGCGCCCGTCAACTGGTGTCCGAACGACCAGACGGTGATCGCCAACGAGTACATCGTCGACGGCCACTGCGAGCGCTGCGGCGCGCTCGTCGAGCTGCGGAACATGACGCAGTGGTTCTTCAAGACGACGGCGTACGCGGACGAGCTGCTCGAGTACGACCTGCCGCCCGGCGGCGAGTGGCCCGAGCGGACGAAGACGATCCAGCGCAACTGGATCGGGCGTTCCGAGGGCGCAGAGATCCTCTTCCGGGTCGACGAGCTCGACCTCGACCTGCCGGTCTTCACGACCCGCCCCGACACGCTGTTCGGCGCGACGTTCTTCGTCGTCGCGCCGGAGCACGCGTTCGTGGCCGCCCACGCGAGCGGGGAGGCGCAGTCGTACGCGCGCCGCGCCGGCGCACGCCGCGCCGAGGATCGCGCGGCCGAGACGGAGAAGACCGGCGTCTTCACGGGCCACTACGTGACGAACCCGGTCAACGGCGAGCGGCTCCCGATCTGGGTGGCCGACTACGTCCTCATGGACTACGGCACCGGCGCGATCATGGCCGTCCCCGCGCACGACGAGCGCGACCACGAGTTCGCGGACACGTTCGGCCTGCCGGTCGTCCAGGTGATCGACGACGAAGGCCGGCTGGTCAACTCGGACCGCTTCGACGGACTGCCCGCCGCGGAGGGCGCGCGCGCGATCGTCGCCTCGCTCGCGGAGCAGGGGCGCGGCGAGCTGACGGTCTCGTACCGGCTGCGCGACTGGAGCTTCTCGCGGCAGCGCTACTGGGGCTGCCCGATCCCGATCGTCCACTGCGAGCGCTGCGGCGTCGTTCCCGTTCCCGAGGACGAGCTGCCGGTGCTCCTGCCCGACATCGAGGACTACCAGCCCAAGGGCAAGTCGCCGCTCGCCTCGAACGAGGAGTGGGTCAACGTCTCCTGCCCGAAGTGCGGCGGCGAGGCGCGGCGCGACGCCGACACGATGGACACGTTCGTCGACTCGTCCTGGTACTTCATCCGCTACGTCGACCCGCACAACGACCATGCGCCGTTCGACCGCTACGTCGTCGACTACTGGCTGCCGGTCTCGCAGTACATCGGCGGCATCGACCACTCGACCGGGCACCTGCTGTACTCGCGCTTCTTCGTCAAGGCGATGAACGACTTCGGGATGCTCGGGTTCCGCGAGCCGTTCGCCCGACTGTTCCACCAGGGCTGGGTGCAGATGGGCGGCACGAAGATGTCGAAGACGAAGGGCAACGTGATGGGCCCGGACGACCTCGTCGCCGAGTACGGCGCCGACGCGATGCGGCTGACGATCCTCTTCCTCGGGCCGGCCGACCAGGACATGGAGTGGACGGACGCCGGCGTCGAGGGGATCGTCCGCTTCCTGCGCCGCCTGTGGCGTCTCGTGCACGACGTGGCCGAGCGCGCCCCGGACGGCCCGGCCGAAGGGCCGCTGGCGCGCAAGGCGCACGAGACGATCGCAAAGGTGAGCGACGACATCCTGCGCCGCTTCCAGTTCCACACCCCGATCTCCGCGGTGATGGAGCTCGTCAACGCGCTCTCCGACGACGTCGACGGGCCTGCGGCGAGGTTCGCCGCCGAGACGGCGGTCAGCCTGGTCCAGCCCTACGCGCCGCACATCGCGGAGGAGCTGTGGCAGGTGCTGGGCCACGAGCGGCTGTGGGAGCAGCCGTGGCCGGTGGCCGACGAGTCGCAGCTCGTGCGCGAGACGTTCGAGCTGGTCGTGCAGGTGAACGGCAAGGTGCGCGACCGCTTCGACGCCGACATCGGCCTGTCCGAGGACGAGCTCGTCGCGCTGGCGAAGACGTCGCCGCGCGTGCAGGCGCACATCGACGGCGCGCAGGTGCGCAAGACGATCGTCGTCCCGCAGAAGCTCGTGAACTTCGTCGTTTCCTAGCGTTCGCTGTCGAGCCCGGCCATCGCCTGCTCGGGGTAGCGCGCGCCGGCGACGGCGTCCTGCGGAACCGCGCTCTCGATCGCGGCGAGGTCGTCCGGCGTCAGCGCGAGGTCGACGGCGCCGAGCGCCTCGGCGAGCTGGTCGCGTGTGCGCGCGCCGACGAGCGGGATCACGTCGTCGCCGCGTGAGAGCACCCAGGCGATCGCCGCCTGTGCGACGGTCGCGCCCTGCGCTTCGGCGACGCGGCGCAACGCTTCGACGAGCTCGAGATTCCGGTCGAGGTTCTCCGCGGCGAAGCGCGGCGCGTGGGCGCGGAAGTCGCTCGCCGTCGTCGTGCGGTCGCGCGACCAGTGGCCGCTGAGCAGCCCGCGCGAGAGCACGCCGTACGCGGTGATCGCGATCCCGAGCTCGCGGCAGGCGGGCAGGATCTCGTCCTCGATCCCACGCGAGACGAGCGAGTACTCGATCTGCACGTCGGCGACGGGATGCACCGCGTGCGCCCGGCGGATCGTGTCGGCTCCCACTTCCGAGAGGCCGACGGCGCGGACGTATCCTTTGTCGATCGCCTCCGCGATCGCGCCGACGGTCTCCTCGATCGGCGCGTTCGCGTCCACGCGCGCCGGCCGGTAGACGTCGACGTAGTCGGTGCCGAGCCGGCGGAGCGTGTAGGCGAGGAAGTTCCAGACTGCGGCGGGGCGCGTGTCGTTGCCGCCCCAGCGGTTGTCCGGCCCGCGCAGGGCGCCGAACTTGACGCTGATCGCGACGTCCTCGCGGCGGCGGCCGCGCAGCGCCTCGCGGATCAGCAGCTCGTTGTGCCCCATGCCGTAGAAGTCGCCGGTGTCGAGCAACGTGATCCCGGCGTCGAGCGCGGCGTGGATCGTGGCGATGCTCTCGCCGTCGTCCGACGGCCCGTAGACGCCCGACATCGCCATGCAGCCGAGGCCGATCACGCCCTCATCTGTAGCAGCTAAGGTATATAGCTCTTTATCTATATCGATTCGAGGGAGCGTTGCGATGGGAAAGCAGGCGATCGTCTCCAGCAGGGTTCCGCCGCCGGCAGGGGCGTATTCGCCCGCGCTCGCCGTCGGCGAGCTGGTGTTCGTGTCCGGCCAGGGCGGCTTCGACCCGGCGACCGGCGAGCTCGCCTCGGACGAGATCGAGGGGCAGACGGAACAGGCGTTCCGCAACGTCGAGGCGCTGCTCGAGGAGGCGGGGCTCTCGAGCGCCGACATCGTCTCGTGTCTCGTCCACCTGAGCGACCTGTCGCTCTTCTCGCGCTACAACGCCGTCTACGAGCGGCTGCTCCCGCACGAGCCGCGGCCGGTGCGGACGACGGTGGGAGCGCAGCTGCTCGCCGGCATGCTCATCGAGCTGACCGTGATCGCGCACCGGGGAGCGGACGCGTGAGCCTCGAGCTGCCGCTCGAGCTCGAGCTCGAGCTCGCGGCGAACCGCTACTACGTCGTGGACGTCTTCACCGACACGCCGCTCGAAGGCAACCAGCTCGGCGTGTTCGCGGACGGCCGCGCCTTCACGGACGAGCAGATGCAATCTCTCGCGTGCGAGCTGAACGTCGCGGAGACGATCTTCGTCCTTCCGCCCGAGCAGGGTGGCGACGTCCGCATCCGCATCTTCACGCCGGCGAGCGAGCTGCCCTTCGCCGGGCACCCGGTGCTCGGCGCCTCCTTCGTCGTGGGCACCGCGCTGGGACTGGACGAGGTGCGGCTCGAGACCGGCCTCGGGGTCGTCCCGCTGCGGCTGGAGCGCTCACAGGGGCGGGTCGTGTTCGGCTGGATGGAGCAGCCGGTCGCCCCGTGCCGCCCGTACGAGCGGGCGGACGAGCTGCTCGCCGCGCTCGGCGTCGAGCGCTCGCTGCTCCCGGTCGAGGCGTACGAAAACGGGCCGCGGCACGTCTTCGTCCGGCTCGAGAGCGAGGAGGCGGTGGCGGCGTTGAGACCCGATCTCGCCGCGCTGGCGACGCACACGCGCGTCGGCGCGAACTGCTTCGCCGGCTCGGGCTCGCGCTGGAAGACGCGCATGTTCGCCCCGTCGCTCGGCGTGCCCGAGGATCCGGCCACCGGCTCGGCTGCGGGGCCGCTGGCGATGCACCTCGGGCGGCACGGCGTCGTCCCCTTCGGCGAGCGGATCGAGATCCGGCAGGGAGTCGAGATCCTCCGCCCGTCGCTCCTGCACGCGTGCGCCCACGGCACGGCGGAGCGGATCGAGAAGGTCGAGGTCGGCGGCTCGGCCGTGATCGTCGCCCGCGGCGAATACAGGGTTTAGATGCTCGACTCCGAGACGTTCAGCGCGCTGGCCAGTCCGAAGCGGCTGCAGATCCTCGAGTGGCTGAAAGACCCGGTCGCGCACTTCCCGCCGCAGCGCGACGGCGACCTCGTGAAGGACGGCGTCTGCGTCGTCTTCATCGCCGACAAGCTCGGCGTCGCGCAGCCGACGGCGACGACGCACCTGCAGACGCTCGCACGCGCGGGACTCGTCACCTCGAAGCGGCTGGGCCAGTGGACGTTCTACAAGCGCGACGAGAAGGCGATCGCCGCACTCGCACGGCAGGTTCGCGCCGAGCTCTGAGCCGGCTCTGCGACACTTCGCAGGGTGTTGGCGTTTCCGATCGGCCTGTCGAACGGGCCGCCGAGTGGGGGGACGGCGCCGAGCGGCCGAAACGGGTTGGCTGAGGTCGCCGCCGCAGGCGTCAACCTGATTCGCTCCGGCCGCGGTGACTGGAACGCACAGCAACTCGACGCGCAGCTCGCCGCCGAGCGAACGCTGCTGGACGGGCTGGCCTCGCACGGCTTGCACGGCTGGAGCTGGCTCGGCGATCTCACGAACCTGCCGCCCGGCCCGTCCTCGCCCGAGGCGCAGCTGCTTGCGAAGCTCGCCGACGGTCTGCAGGGGCATCCCGCGTTGGCTGCCTACAAGGGCGTGGACGAGCCGCGGAACCCGTTTCGCGGGGCGAAGTGGATCCGCCCCGCCGGGCTCGTGCGTGGATACCAGCGGCTGAAGCAGATCGACCCTTCGCATCCGATCGTGATCGTGCAGGCGCCGTTGAGCACAGTCGCCCAGCTGGTGCCGTACCGGCCCGCGTTCGACATCACCGGCGCCGATGTCTACCCGGTCTCGTATCCGCCGGGCACGCACACGAAGACGAAGAACACCGACATCAGCGTCGTCGGCGACGAGACGAAGAAGATGGTGCAGGCCGCGGGCGGCAAGCCCGTCTGGATGACGCTGCAGATCGCCTGGAGCGGCGTCACGCCGACCCGGCAGAACCCCGATCGCGTGCCGCGCTTCCCGACCCTGCAGGCGGAGCGGTTCATGGCCTACCAGGCGATCGTCAACGGCGCCCGGGGTCTCGTCTTCTTCGGCGGCCACCTGACGGAGATCGCGACGCCCGCCGACGCCGCCGCGGGCTGGAACTGGACGTTCTGGGAGCAGGTTCTGCGGCCCGTCGTGGAGGAGCTGAGCTCGCCCGTGCTCGCGCCTGCGCTCGCTGCGGCGGACGCCAAGCTCGAGGTTAAAGCCTCGGTCGCCGGGGTCGAGCTCGTCGCGCGCGAAGCGGGCGGCTTTCTCTACGTCATCGCTGTCCGCCGTTCGGGCGTGACGAGCCGCGTCCGCTTCACCGGGCTACCGAAGCCCGTGGCGAGTGGGGCCGTCCTATTCGAGTACGTTCAGGAGCCGCCGCCGCCGCCGATCCAGCCCGGCCGTCAGACCTTCCGCGTGGTTCCGGTCGTGTCGGGAAGCTTCTCCGACTGGTTCGCTCCGCACGACGTGCACGTCTATCGCTTCAAGCTCTAGCCGGGAAGGCTGCACACTCCGGTAACGGGTCTGCCGCCACGCTGGTGGAATGGGCCTGGAGGTTCTGACGCCGTCGCGGCGCCGCCTGCTGGCGGTTGCGCTGCTACTCGTGGTCGTGCTCGTGCTCGGACTGCGGCACCTGCACGGCGGCGGCGCGCCGCACGTCGCGATTCCGCCGCTGCGCACGGCCGCGTCCGCGCCTGCCGCGGCCAAGCTGCTCGTCGTCGACGTCGCGGGCGCCGTGCGCCGGCCCGGCCTCTACCGGCTCGCGCCTGGCACGCGGATCGCCGACGCGGTCGCGAGCGCGGGCGGCACGACTGCGAAGGCCGACGTGAACCTCGTCAACCTCGCCGCGCCGCTCGCGGACGGCGAGCAGGTCGTCGTCCCGGTGCGCGGCGGTGGGGCGGCCGCCGCCGGAGACCCTTCCGCGGCGTCGCCGCTCGACCTGAACAGCGCGACCGCGGAGCAGCTCGACGCGCTGCCGGGGATCGGCCCGACGACGGCGGCGAAGATCGTCGCCTACCGGCAGGCGCACGGGCCGTTCACGTCGGTCGACGGGCTCGACGCCGTTCCGGGGATCGGGCCGTCGCGGATCGACGAGCTGAAAGGTCTCGTCATCCCCTGACCGTTCGCGTGCCACTGGTGCTCGGAGCGGCGCTCTGCGCCGGCCTCGCCGCGGCGACCGTCGCGCGGACGGCGCTGCTGCCGGCCGTCGCCGTTCTCGCGGTCGCCGCGGTCGTGGGCGTTCGTGTGCCGCTCGTCGCCGCGGCGCTCGTGCTCGCGCTCGCCGGCTGGTGGTGGGGGAGCGTCCGCCTGCACGCACTCGACCGCAGCGTGCTCGTCGCCCACATGAACACCGCGGCGCCGGCGCTCGTCGAGACCGAGGAGCCCGCGCGGCCGGGTTCCTTCGAGACGCGGGTTCAGGCGCTCGTCCTGCGCTGGGGCAGGCTGCGGCCGCACGAGCGGGTGCTGCTCGAGCTGCGCCCGGGACGCCTGCCCCCACAGGGAGCGCGGCTCGCGGTGCTCGGCAGCCTGCGCGAGCCGCGCGGCCCCTCGCACGGCTTCGACGAGCGCACGTGGTTGCGCCGGCGCGGCGTGCACGCCGTCCTGCGCGCGGACTCGTGGCGGATCGTCGGCCGGCGCGGCGGGCTCGGCGGCGTCGCCGATCGGCTGCACGGCTGGCTCGAGCGGGACGCGGCGTGGGGGCTCACCGGCGAGCGGCGCGCGGTGCTCGACGGGATCGTGCTCGGCGAGACGCAGGGCATCGGTGACGGTCTGCTCGCACGCTTTCGCGCTTCCGGCCTCTACCACGTCCTCGCCGTCGACGGGCTGAAGGTCGCCGCGGTCGCCGGAGGAGCGGCGGGGCTTGTGCTGCTGCTCGGCGGCGGCCGTCTCGCAGCCGAGCTGTTCGCCCTGGCGGCGACCGGCGGCTACGTGCTCGCGGTCGGCCCGCACCCTGCGGTGCTGCGCGCCGCGATCGCGGCAGGGCTGGGGTCGCTCGCCTGGCTGACCGCCCGCGAGCGCGACCGCTGGCACGCGCTGCTCGTCGCCGCGGTCGCCCTCCTCGCGTGGAACCCGTACTTCGTGCTCGATGCCGGCTTTCAGCTCTCGTTCGCCGCCGTCAGCTCGATCTTCCTGCTCACGCCGCGGATCGTCCGCGCCCTCGAGGGGTACCCGGTCCCGCGCGCGCTCGCTCAGCTGATCGGCGTCTCGACGGCGTGCGGCCTCGCGACCGCACCGGTGACGTGGCTCCAGTTCCACCAGGTGTCGCTCGTCACCGTGCCGGCGAACGTCGTCGGAGTACCGGTGATCGCGGAGATGCTCGGCGTCGCGCTCCTCACGGCGCTCCTGGCGCCGGTCGCTCCGCCGGTTGCCGTGGCGCTCGCGCAGGTCAACGGCTGGGGCGCCGTCTTCGTCGCCGCCTGCGCGAGGACGTTCGGCGGACTGCCGGGAGCCCAGGCGCGCTCGCCCGAGGCCGTCGCCGCGGCCTGCTCGGGCGTGCTCCTCGCCGCCGCCTATGCTTGGCAGCGTGGCGCCCGAGCTGAAGTCCGTCTACCTCCTCACCGGCAGCGACCGCCCGAAGATCGCACGCGCGCTGCACCGGCTGCGGGACCGGATCGGCGATGACGCGACCGAACACCTGAACGCGCGCGACACGACCGGCGCAGACGCGGTGGCTGCGTGCAACGCGCTCGGGCTCTTCGTCAGCGAGGGGCGGCTCGTGATCGTCGAGGAGGTCGAGCGGTGGAAGGTCGCCGACGTGAAGGACGTCGTCGCCTATCTCGACTCGCCGGCGCCCGCGACCGTGCTCGCGCTCCTGGCCGGGGAGGTGAAGGCGGACTCCGCTCTCTGGAAGGCGGTGAAGAAGGCGGGGGACGTGCTCGCCTACGACGTGCCGAAGCGGCGGCTGCCGGAGTGGGTGGCGGAGCAGTTCGGACGGTTCGGCGCGAAGGCTGATACCGATGCGTGCCGCGCCCTCGTCGAGCTCGTTGGCGAAAACCTCGACGAGCTCGCGAGCGAGGTCGACAAGCTTTCGACGTGGGCCGCCGGCGACACGATCACGCTCCGTGACGTCGAGCAGATCGCGGCCGGCCGCGGCGAGACGTCGATCTTCGTCCTCACCGACGCGTGGGGCAGGCGCGACCTCGCCGGCGTGCTTCGCGCCGCCGAGGAGATCATGGAGCGCTCGCAGAAGGCGCGTTCCAGCGAGCTCATGCGCGTGATCGCATCCCTCGTCTCGCATGTCGGGCGTGTGCGGCGCTGCCAGCAGCTCGCCGAGGAGGGGATCCGCCCGAAGGACGCCGCCGGGCGGTTGAAGATGCACCCGTTCGCCGCCGAGAAGGCGTTCGCGCAGGCGGCGAACTTCTCGCCGGAAGAGCTCGCGGCCGCAATCGTGCGCCTCGCCGAGCTAGACGCAGCCTCGAAGGGCGGCTCGCGCATGCCGGCGGACCTCGAGCTGGAACGGGCGCTCATCGACGTCACGCGCCGCGCCGCATAGCCCTACGGCAGCGACCAGGTCGCGACAAGGTCGCGACCTGGTCGCAGTCGTTGAAACGCTGCGGCGAGGGCTGCACGCGTTACCGAAGACCGCAACCTGGTTTAAACCAGGTTGCGGTCGTAGACGCTCGCTCGCGCCGATCCCAAGGTCAGCCGCCGGCCGCTCTGCGGAGCACAACACTCCCCGGCCGAGAAGCGCAGCTTCTCAGCCGCGCAAGATGCGGGCCGCCTGCGCCTTGCGGCGGGCGGCGGTGTTCTTGTGAAGCATCCCGCGGGCTGCGGCCTTGTCGAGCCAGCTGACGAGCTCGCGGTGGCGCTCGCCGACGGCGGTCGCGTCGCCCTCGACGGCGGTCTCGCGCAGGCGGCGCATCAGCGTCTTCGCGGTCGAGCGCCAGCGCAGGTTCTCGCCCCGCTGGCGGGCGGCCTGGCGAACGCGCTTTTTCTGTTGCTTGATGTTCGGCATCGGCGTGAAAAGGCCCGCGTAGGCGGGCCGGTGGATGGTAGCAAGCGGCAGGAGTGGCCGGGGTCGCCGGGAACTTGCCTGCCATGGACGAGAAACGGTCCGGCGGCGACCGGCGGTCGGGCGGCGACCGGCGGTTGAGCGACGACCGTCGCAAGCGGGGCGGCGGAAGCCCGCCCGCGGGCGGCGAGCGTCGCACCGGGGACCGTCGATCCGGTACGGATCGACGGTCAGGCAAGGACCGCCGCAGCGGCTCCTGACAGGCGCGCTGCCTATGCTCACCCTGTGAGCGACGCCGATCGCGAGCGAGAGCTGCGCCGGCTCGAACGCGACCGCCGTCGGCGCGAGCGCGGATTGCCGACCTATTTCGGCGACGCTGGCACGACCTTCGACGGTTGGGCGCGCGTAGCCGACATGTCGGAGCAGCCGACGATGGTGGTCCGGCCTGCGCTGCTGCGCGAGGAGGCCGCCGCACCGCAGCGACCGGACGGTGCGCCGTCCAGGCTCGCCGTCTCGACCGCGATCTTCGCCGCCGCCACCGGGCTCTCGCGCGTGCTCGGCCTCGTGCGCGAGGTCGTGACGTCGTACTACTTCGGCGCCGCGGGCAAGATCAACGCCTTCACGGTCGCCTACCAGTTCCCGAATCTCGTTCGCGCGCTCGTCGCCGACGCGGCGCTCTCCTCGGCCTTCGTCCCGGTGTTCAGCGAGCTGCTCGAGAAGGGCGAGCGGAAGCGGGCGTGGCGGGTCGCGTCGACGGTCTTCTGGCTGATGCTGCTCGGGCTGAGCGCGCTCACGGCGCTCTTCGTTCTCGTCGCGCCGTGGGTGATCGGCATCTTCGGCAACCCGGGCCACGACCGCTCGCTCGCAGTCGGCCTCTCGCGCGTGCTCTTCCCGATGGTCGCGCTGCTCGGCGTCTCGGGGATCGTCGTCGGGATCCTCAACAGCTACGACCACTTCACCGTGCCGGCGCTCTCGCCGGTGTTCTGGAACCTCGCAATCATCGCCGGCCTCGCGCTCGGCGTGCCGCAGGCGCACACGACGAACACGAAGCTGTACGTGTACGCGTTCTCGATCCTGATCGCAACGTTCATCCAGGTGTTCCTGCCGATGCCGTGGCTGCGCGGACGTGACGGCCGGCTGCGGCTCGTGCTCGACTGGCGCGACCCGGCGGTGAAGAAGGTCTTCGTGCTGATGGTGCCGGTGACGCTCGGCCTCGGCCTGATCAACGTCAACGCGGTGATCGACGTCTTCTTCGCCTCACGTCTGATCAACGGCTCGCTCGCGCCGACGGCGATCCAGAAGGCGTTCCTCGTCTACATGCTTCCGCAGGGGATGTTCTCGGTCGCGATCGCGACGGTGTTGTTCCCGTCGCTCTCGCGCTTTGCGACGCGCGGCGACATGGAGGGTTTCCGGCGCACGGTCAGCTCGGGCTTGCGCCAGATCGCGTTCCTGCTCATCCCGGCGGCGGCGGTGAGCGCGGTGCTCGCGGAGCCGATCGTGCGGATCCTCTTCCAGCGCGGCCACTTCACGCCCGCGCAAACGCCGGTCGTCGCCGGCGCGCTCGCCGCATTCAGCGCCGGCCTCGTCTTCAACGGCGCGATGCTGATGCTCAATCGCGGCTTCTTCAGCTTGCAGTCGAACTGGATCCCGACGGTCGTCGCGCTCGGGAACCTGTTCCTGAATGCGGTCCTCGACTTCGCGTTCTACCGCTTCGGCGTCTGGGGGATCCCGCTCTCGACCGCCGTCTGCAATCTCGCCGGGACATGGGCGCTGCTCGTCTTGTTGCGGCGCCGGCTCCGCCGGATGGACGGCGGTGCGATCGCGTCGACGACGATCCGCGTCGCCGTCGCGTCGGCGGTCGTCGCCGCGGTCGCGTGGACGGTCTGGCGCCCGCTCGACTCGGCGCTCGGCCGCTCCTTCCCGGCCCAGGTCGTGTCCCTCGGCACCGCCCTCGCCGCCGCGACGTTGACGTACTTCGTCTGCTGCAGGCTGCTGCAGGTGCGCGAGCTCGAGGCTCTGCGCTCGCTCGGCGCACGGCTCCGTCGGGCGTGATCGCGTTTCGTCCTCTGGTTGAGGACGACCTCGTTCGCTTTCACGCCTGGCTCCAGCGTCCCCATGTCAAGCGCTGGTGGCGCGATCGCGAGACGTACGAACAGGTCGTCGCCCACTACCTGCCGTGTATCGAGGGCCGCGAGCCGACCGACCACTACCTAATCCTGCTCGACG
>Ga0265334_10001382_pt1 | contig 11706 bp, 10 predicted proteins | sample 42023metaG_FD_192442 | JGI IMG/M metagenome (GOLD analysis project Ga0265334, IMG submission 192442) | Rhizosphere microbial communities from Carex aquatilis grown in University of Washington, Seatle, WA, United States - 4-20-23 metaG | ecosystem: Host-associated > Plants > Roots > Rhizosphere...
CAGCGCGGCAACGACGACACCGTCGGTCGTCCTCTTTGTGCAGCAGATAGTGGCCAATGCCCTGGGTGTCCCATTTGCCGACTTGGATGAGCAGTTGCAGCAGCAGCAGCCTCCGCCTCACACCGCCGGGCCCACCGCACCAGAGCACTCCCCGCCCGGGAGGACCGGGTACGAGCTGCCCTCACCGACGTACTGCGGCGATTGGGCGACCGAGGGCAAAGAAGCGCGCGGTGCTCCGCCAGTATACACGCCCGAGCAGCCACCGTCGCCGCAGACCCCCTCGGTGCTCTTCATGTGAAAACGGCAGAGACCGCGTGTATTGCTGTATTGCCGCCACGATTGTTGACCGAATGGCGGGGTACCGAAGCGAATGCAAAAGTGTGCGCTACAAGTGACACTGGGGCGAAGTGTGCGTACACGTGTAGCTGTCTGTCTCAATAGTGGCACGAAGCCTCTAGGTCTGTTTCTCTTGTACTGTACCGCAATGAGGTGAGGGAGAAATGCAGAGACGCACTCTTGACAAAAAGCAACAGCGTGATCTCTATCGCTCGACGTTTGTTTCAAGACTGCGCCACCGTCCAGACTGCGAGACGCGGAGGGGGGAGCCCGGGTGCCACCGCGTTCGTCTGACCGGGAGGCTCAATGACACACATGCCGCGCAACGTCGCGCCCGCGGGAGAGTTCAAGGTTGCGGCCCACCATTCCGCCAACCACCGGCCGGCCGCCTCCTCACCGTGAAACTCGTCTGGACGATCGGGGTCCCACGCGTCGTCAGTGCCCCGTCGTCGGCGCCTCCCGTCGAGTCTCTCGCGCCGCCGTTGGGAGACGTACTCCTCGTCCCGCGCCATGACCTGGCGGTGGAGACCGCCCGAAAAGGGCTGCGGCTGGCACACTGCCATCAGCAGGTCGATCCAGAAGCGTTGACTCAACCCGGGGTACATGACACCGAGATCGGGCACACCGACGCAGAACTTCGGGACCGTGTGGAGGTACGAATGCGAGTCGCTCTGGTCCCGCTCGAGACAAAAGCAGAACCGCTCAAACGGCAGGGGCAGGCGATCTCTGGTCGTTTCGTGTTGCCATCCAGTCTCACGGCGCCATTCGACCGGACCGATGGCGTCGACCGGCCACCGCGACAGCGTGCGCGAGTTGACCTGGGGGTCGCCCGGCACGAACATGGCGATCGAGCAGCCCCAGAAGCGCTTGTCGTCCCGGCAGTTGCCGGTCTCGTGGCGATGATTCACCCACTCGTAGCCCGTCGTGGCCGTGAACGCCAGGTCGAGCCCCGTGCGGGCGTCCCGAAGACGGAACCACGAGCCCCACGCACCCGACGGACGCCACGCGTACCACTCCAGGGCGGAGCGGGTGCTCTTTTCATCCTCGCGGAACTCGTAGACCACGTCCTCCTCCTCGTCGTCCGCGGGCCCGGGCAGATCGGGGGTCACCCGGCGGTCGGCAAAGTCGCACACCAGCTCCCAGAGGTCACGCGGCAGCGGGAAGCCGCCCCTGGCGTCCGTCAGCAGGGCGCGGAGAAGAGGTGTGCGCCGAGCCTCTGCCTCGGACGCCAGCTCGGCCGCCGACGGGGGCCGGCAAACGAGCTCCACTCCCGAGACGGTGAAGTGAGCAGCCTCCAGCAGGCTGTCCACGTCGCGTTCACCGCCATCCCAGTCGTCGCACCACTGCCGTTCGTCGTCCGCGTCGTCGTCGTCGCTCTCTCGGTCCTTGCACTCGCGCCGGAAGCAAAACGCCTCGGCCACCGGGTTCCTCGAGTTGGCGCCGAAAGGCAGCGACAGGCCCAGGCGTTTTAGCTCTGCGTCGATGCGCTTGGCCTCGGCGTCGGCGAGGCGAGCCGCTTCGGCCGCAGCCTCTGCCTGCTCCCTCGCCCGAGCGCGCCGGATGGCTGCGTGCTCCTCGTCTCTCTTTGCCTGCTCCGCGACTCGCTCTGCGCGGACGCGGCGCACGACCTCGAGCAGCGGACACGGGTCGACTGGGAGGAGGGCGCCGCCTGGAAACGACGGAGAAGCGGCGGGCGCCGGGAGACCTACGCGGCGCGACCGGTACTCGGCGACGAGGTCGCGGTACTGTACCCTGCGCCAGTGGTCCACGACGAACTCGCGGAAGAACCCCTTGCTGAGCGTGGTCGCCATCATCGAGAGGGCTCGGCCATAGGCCACGACCGAGGAAGACTCGAAGCCAGTCAACAGGAAGCGCTCGGCTGCGAGCGAGCACGCCTCCTCTAGCACGCAGTCAAGGCGCGCCCGAAGCGGCGCCTGGTCGAACAGCTGCTTGCTCATCAGGGCCATCTTCTCGTCGACGAGCAGCGGGCGGTAGGCAGGACGCGCCCCGTCGCCGCGGAGGACCTCGGCGATGACCTGGTGGAGCCGGTCGTGGCCGATCACGCGCTCGATCACGAGTGTCGGGCTCCCCAGGAAGACACCCGAGTCCATCTTCAGATCCAAGTGGTGGCCGGGGATGTCGCGGATCCTCCACCACGTCTCCAGGCGCCGGAGCAGCAGCAGACGGTGGACCAGAACCGGGGGCACGGGGCGACGTCCGGCAGAGTCGGAAGCGGAGTCGGGCAGGAAGGCCGCAGCCACGAGGCCGGGAATGTCCGCGGCAGGCGCCGCCGCCTTCCCGTCGGCTTCTGCGGAATCAGGAGGAGCGTGAAAGTAACGCGCGCCGGTCGTCTGGGCGTCGGCGTCCTCGTCCCACTCTCGCCCGTCCTCCTGTGCCTTCCGCAGTCTAGCAAGGCACGCGCGGAGGACGCAAAGGTCCGCCACATGCTTCTGGAACCGCTCAGAGTCGGAGGCCGGCAGGTGCGCGGCCTTGATGGCCTCGAGGATCTCGGGCGGGGCATCGACGAAGACGACGGAGACCGAGCTCATCGCCCGCGGGGTAGCTTCGGAAGGAGCGGCATCGGCAGGCCCCGCCGGGCGGCCTCGCTGCAGTGCGCGGCAGATCTCGAGGATCAGCTCGGCGGACGTGCCGCTGCCGGGCACGACAATCTCGATTTCGAAGCTGGCGATCCCGGCCGAGGGGGCAGAGCCGCGACACCGCGTGAAGACGGCTGGCAGCCACGACGGGCCGCGCTCCCGCATGGCCCCGAGCAGCTCCAGCGCCAGACGACTGTCCAGATGCCTCCACCCCCTGCGCGCGTCCTTCTCGACCGCCTCTGCCGAGCCGTCGAACCTCTCTGGCGCCACGGAGAACGTGGCGTCCGCCGGCAGCGACCCGATCCAGGCCAGCGCGTCGTCGCGTGTCGCCACGAGGTCGTGGTCTGTCTTCTCGGTCACACGGTCCTCCCCAACGCCATCCTCCGGCAGGCAGTGCCGCACAAGAGCCCGGGAACCGATCCGCACGATCATCGGACAAGCAAGGAAGAGCGGGGACTTACGTTTCGTGTGGGGAGATGAATCCAGAAGGCCGGACGGGCTATTGCGAGGGGCAAAAAGGAGACGACGACGTGCTCCCCGAGTGCACTGCCGATCATGATTGGAAATGCGCAGTGCAAGCCGGGCGCCGCGGGGCCTCTGGTCGAAAATGGATTGGAGCCATCGTCCGCTTGCATGCGCCCCGTCCCCGGCGGCACACCTGTCAACCACCGAACCTAAACTGACTGATGCGTTTCGTGAGACACTCAATGAGAGGTGCGAGAGTCCCCCAATCTGGGCGAGAGCTTTTTCTCCTGCGGGTGTCGCGTGGCGGGAATAAAAAGGCAAAACGACACCATCGCGATCTGTTCGCGCGTGGTCGCTTGGAGCACGATCATCCGCGCTTTTTCGTGTTCGCACGTGGAGAGACGAGGTGGGAGAGGCCCGGGAGTGCTGGATGTCCAATGGCGGCAAAGAATCGCAGTCCAACAGAAGATCCGTGGGCGACGAGTCGTTCGATTCGTGGTTGTCGGCCCAGAACTTTGGCTACCTCGCACTGGCGGTCCTCCTCACGGTTGCGGTCCAGGCCTTTGCCCGACAGTTGCACGCGCAGGTCATCCAACCTGTCGCCAACAGCCTGATGCACCGCAAAGGTCCCCCTGGCACGAAACTTGTGTATCACGTTCAGTGGGGGCTGTTTATGTTCTACCTCGCCGAGTTTTTCCTTACGGTGACCGTCATCTGGCTGCTTTCCAAGTACGTCTTCCGGACTCCAGTCCCCCAGGCGGCGGCGGCGCAGCAGCAGACGGGCACGGAATCCAGTGCCACTCAGCCGACGGTCGAGACCAAGCAGCAGGTCGAACCGCCCGCGCCCACCCTGTTCCCCGCGAACGGCGTTTGTTGGCCACAGCAGTGCAGCCGCGTGCAGATGGTGATGCTCCATGGTCAACCTCTACCGGGCCCGTCCTTCATGACCGGAGGCCCAACCCTCCAGTACTTGGCACCGGCCACTCAGTAGCACCCCCAAGCCGATGAACCTGGTGCTACTCCAGAGGGCATCCGGCCGGCGGTACTCGATCGCCGAACCGTCGTCCGGGTCCAGCAGGCCGGCGCGGTCGAACTCCTTGCCTCTGTCGGCATGTTCGCCGCCGAACCGTCGTCACGGTGACAGTTTGACGCGCTGTGTTTTAGCAGTACAAAAAGTGAGGGCCGAGCTGGAGCAAGTTTAGGGATGTGCAGTGCGCAGGCAGTGCTCTGTTCCAGCAGTACGTGGCACTGACAGTGACACCCGCAGCCAAATAAGTTTTTCACTGCTCTGTGGTTGTTAATGGGTTCGACTGTGCGATGCGCGGCGCGGTGCGACAACCCCCCGCGGTTTTAATGACTGAGGTCGCCAGCTTTATCGGGAACATTCGTCGCGGTGCCGCTTGGACCTCCGGTGCAGCTTCCCGTTGCGGAGTATTCCCTGCGACCGTCAGCGTATTCGACAGCTGGACCTTCGACGCGGTGCAGCAGCCCGTCGCGATAGCACGCCTTGTAGCCGTCGGCGTATTCGACCGCTGGACCGCCGTCGCGGTGCAGGAGCCCAGCGCGGTAGTACTCCTGACCTCCGTCAGCAGATTCCACCGCAGGACCGTCGTCCCGGTGCCTCAGACCGACCCGGAAGTACTCCAGCCGTACTTGCGCTCGACAGCGGGACCGTCGTCGCGGTGCAGCTTGTGGTTGACATAGCATCGGCGCAGAGCGTCGGAGTCAGCATCCGGAGCCCTCGTCTCGCATATGGAGTGCCGGATCCACCTGCTTCTGAGGGAGTTCCGAGTGTGTCCGGGCGCAAGGAGCGGCAGCAGTTGATGCCCCACGTCTGTGATGTCCAGGAAACAATGATGTCAAAGAGTATGTCTTGGGGTAGGCAAGTCTCGCGCAAACCGAACAACCTCTCCACCAGCGCAGTCATCTGTGAGGTGGACTCTGCGCCCCTGCGCCGCAAACGTGGTGCTTTGGCGCTGGGCGTCAGCACATACAAGGTGCCCCAGTAGGCAGAGCCTGTTGGTCCGCGGCCTCGGGTGCGTGCTATGCTCTCCGCCACTACCCATTCACCCCCCGCACGGGTCAACTCTGAATGAAGTTCAACAGAGAAACCTTGGCACTGCGTCGGAGAAAACCGTGACGAAGGAGGAGGGCAGAGGCAGTTTTTTTTTCCACGTAATGTTGGGTCGAGACGCGCCGTGGAGCCAAACCGATGCACACGAGGCTACAGCGCGGCTCTCGGAGCTTCTCGCCTGCTTCCGGGCGACGCGCCTGCCGCTCTACCTCGACCAAATGGTGGAGACGGTCCGCGACCGGTCGGCCGTGCGGCGGCAGTCGAAGTGGCAGAGGCTGCCGTCCTTCGTGTGGGAGGAGACCGCGCGCTACGCCTGCGGCAAGAGCATGGCCAACGCCGAGTGCGCGTCGCGGGACTGGCAGAGCCTGTGCCGCAAACGCGGACTGCTCCCGGGCCACCTGTGCCTGGACGAGTTCCCACCGGACATCCTGAGGCGGCGCGTTCTGCTCGACCTCGGGCGCAACAGCCGCGCCGTCGACACGCTCGTCTCCGAGTCCAAGACGGTCAGGGGAAAGCTGCGCGACGACCTGCTGGAGAGGCTGGTGGCCACGACGACTCTGCGTGCCGTACGCATCGCCAAGATGAGAATCGGCGGCGGCGGCGTGCCCTGGCCTGCACAGCTCGTGTGTCTGGACCTGACGCTCGAGCAGCCCGAGGCGAGGACGCTGGCGCCGCTTTCCCACGAGCGACTCCCCAACCTCGAATCGCTGCGCCTCGTGTTCCTCGAACGGGGCGGCCATCCGTGCCCGGAAGGATGCAATCGGTGCCGCGGCCTGCGCGCGAGGCTCGGCACAGTCCTCGGTTCGCACGGCGGAACCCTGCGCTGCCTCGCGCTCAACACGCCGTTGTCCGAGCCGCTCCTCCGCGAGGGCCTGCTCCGGATGACGGCGCTCAGGTCGGTGACCCTCGAGTCGGGTCAAGGGGAGACGACGCTCGGTCGCCAGACGCCGATGCGCTCGCTAGACTTCAGGGGCTGGCACCACGCCCTCGCCGGCTGCGCCGACCGGCTCGAGTCGCTCGGCTTTCTCGGCGTCTTTGACGCGGGCTACTCCGAGATGACTTTTGCCCTAAAGTGCTTTCCGGCTCTGCGCTGTCTCCGCAGCCCGCTCGGGCTGCTTGCATCGCCCCCAGCTCCGCCTCTTCCGGATCTCTCTGCACTCGAATCGATCGTGCTGGACTGCGGGCCTCTCGCCTCCGCGGACGAGATTCTGCTGCGGATGTCGAGGCTGTTCGGGGAGGCTCGCGGACTCCGGGGCGGAGCCGAGCTACGGCGGGTCACGCTCCACCGCCTACCGGTGGCGGCGCTGCGCAGAGGAGAGATGTCCGAGCTTTTCCCGACGCTGCGTTTTCCCCGGCTGGACGTGCTGCGCATTGTGCCCGTGGCGCGGGAGGTGGGCTGGAAACAGGCCGCGGACAGAGCCCTCGCGCCACGTTTTGCTCCCGGCAAGGTGCGTGGAGAAGCCGTCGAATGGACTGCCACCTCCCCGTTGGTTCCCGTTGTCCCTTGATGCCCAGAGGCCCGAGAGGAAAAAAAAACGCCCGCGACCTCTCCTCCAACGCACACACGACCTCGCCAGAAGACAGCGCGACGAGAGAAGAAAAACTCCGCAAGCTCTGCGCCGAAAAATGTCAAGCCAGATGCTCGGGCGCGGAGATTTCCAGTCACCAGAGCAGACGATGTTCATCGTGAGCCCAACAAACGAAGACGACGCGGTGGTCACTGCAAACGGCATCAAACCACTCGTGGACGCCAATGGCCTGGCCTGGTGCCCGGCTGGCTACGTCTACCGGCGCCCCGAGAAGAAGAACACCAACCGGTGGATGACCCTCGTCTGGGCCGTTCTGATCATCGGCGGCCTCTACCTCTTGTGGAAGTGGTTCTACGACAACAAGTCCGCGCAGTTGACCTCGAAGCTGGTGCAGAACCAGCTGAACAAGGCGTGGCAAGAGTTCCGCCGAGCGCAGAGCGCCAACGGCGCCACGCACCCGGCGGTGGCCAGCGCACGGTCGGCGCTGGATGCGCTCCAGACGCAGCTCGACAGCGGCGATTGGTCCAGGCAGGATCTCGCGCGCATCTGGGAGAGCGCGCAACACAGCATCAACAGACTGCAGTCGATTTTCCAGAAGTAAACAACACGGATATCCCCCAATTTTGTAGCGTCGGCTCAAGGAGTCGAACACGCTGCGAAGCCTGCGCATGTCATCGCAACGAGTCTCGAGCACCACGGCCTTGCAGTCCGGAACCCTCGACCTTTGTCTTTTCGTGGTTTCGGTCATTCTTCATCAGTTGTTGGGCTTTGTATTCGCGATGTCCAGTGACCAGAAAACGTCGCTGGTTTCTCGACCCTGTGACGTGTGCGGGGCCCGCGTGCCAGAGGCCGACCGGAAACGCCACGAGGCCGACGTCCACGCAGTGGAAATCGCGCCGGGCGTCTTTGTCGGTGCGGAACAGAGCGCCCGCTGTCTCTGCGAGCTGCGTTACAGAGGCGTCGCGACGATCGTCGGCGTGGCGGCCGAGTTGTCCGATGAGTACGGTCGCTCCGCCGAGACCTCGGACATCACGTACAGGAGGTACGCCTGGCGCGACAACTCGAGCCAGGATATAGCTTCCTCCGACGCGCTTGACCTGGCGCGCTTTGTCGAGGCGGAGGTCGGTCTGGGAAGGCGCGTTCTGATCCACTGCTCGGCCGGTATGTCGAGGGCCCCGGCGGCCGCGCTGGCCTACCTGGTGCTGCGGCGCGACGGCGGAATGTCGGTGGACAGTGGCCTGGCGCTCCTGCGCGACAAGAAGCCGCGCTCGTGCTTCCCGAATCCGTGGTTCGTCAAACAGATTCGCGACCTCGAGCCCGTGCGTACCGCGCCGCACAGGATCGCCGACGACCCCCAGCAGCCCGCTGCTACGGTCGGCGCGCGCGCCAGGGACGACGCCTACCCACTGGTCGCTCGAACCGATGGCACGCCGGGCTCCGCGGCTGGAACCGCCAAGCCGACGGCTGCGGCGAGGGGTACATCTGGTCGCCGGAACAAGCACGCCTCTGGGACGTCGAAGAGGGGGTCGAGACGGTGATGCGACTCAGTATTTTTTGTCCTTGGGTCCCGAATTCTGGGCGATGGCCTCCGGACCCTCTTTTCCAGCACGACTAAACGGTGGTATCGTCATCACGGAACGCGTTGTAGTCCTCCTGCCGTCACGAGTCATTGAACGCCAAGACCGCGAGACGGCAGCACCAAGATGTGTAGCCAGCAGCGGTAACGCGTCCCAGAATCATTTTGGTGCTGCTATCCGAGGAACGGTGCTCATTTCGGGCTGCGCTGTCAAGGGCAGACCCTCCGAGTCACGCCATTATGCGCAGTATGTGCGCGCCGGTACAAAAAGTCCCGAGAGAAAAAGGCTTTGTGCGTTACACTCGCTGTTCCGAGCGATCACTGAAGACGAGGCGGCTCGTCGCAGTGCTTGCGCATTCCGCAGAGTTGAAATGTCTTCGACACGCCACAGCAACTCGCCGCGGAACCCGTGCTGCAGCAGGAAACTCGAACACCGGGCGTGCGTGCGACTCGCAAGTTCGACTGCACCGGCGATCGCGTCATTTCGTTCATTCGAAGACCAACAGGTGGCCCGACGCAGCGACCACTAGCCGGCGACCATCGCATCCGACCGCGCATTGCGAGTTGCCCAACGGTAAATCATTGACGATGACCAGACCTGTGTCGGCGTGTCTCACCTGCAAGCGAAATTCGTAGAAGTCTCGAGAGACGAGGGCGACGTGCCTCTGCGACAAGCGCGCGCCATTAATCACCGCGTAAGTGTGGGTTTTCCACATAAGGCCACCGCCAAATAAATCCAACATCCAGAGGTTGGGCGGCTGACGCAGCAGGACCCTGCCGCGGCAACCAGGAGGCGCCAGGATAAACCAGTCGTCCTTCGGGCAGAGGCGAAGGCAGGGCGACCAGCAGAATCTTCCGGGCTCATCGGCGTCGGACAGGAGGTCCGTCAAGCCCGGCAGCTCCTTCCGCGTGAGGAGAGCGCAGCTCACGACGTCGATGAAGAGCAGTCGCCATTTGTGCGGCCCTGGGATCTTCGGCCCAACGGGCACCACCCAGAGCAGACAACCCGCGTTGTCCACGCGAAAGCTTTCTTGCTGGCATGGGCAGACGTCGCCGAAACGACGAGGAAGCCATTCGTCGAACAGGGAGCGTGTCCGGAAGTCATCCGGTGGCCCGAGCAGCCCGGGAGCCAGGACGCCGACTGCGCTGACGGAAAGCGGCCTCACCTCCCCAACCCGAGCCGCTAGTGCCTCTGCGCCGGCAAAGTCCAACCTCCAATATTCTCCGACCAAGTCCGCCACGACCGCGAGCAGGGCAGACGGCATAGCCGGGCAGGACTCGCGGAGCGCGACCTCCGAGGGTCGCAGCGGGAGGGTGCGCGGTACGGTCCAACCCCCGGGCGCAGTTGTCGTCTCGCTCTCCGTCATGCTCTGCTTCGATCGCACATGAAATCGTCAAAACATACGGGCTTCACGATTGCAAGCCGGACTCATGCAGGGTCCAAGGGGCCTGGTCGACTCGCGCGGCGCGTTCGCCGTCGTCGTGCGTTCTGTGCCGTGGCGTGATCAGGCGAAGCGACGCCGCTTTCGCTCCGCCGCGGAGTGCTCTGGCGGAACACGTGCTTCGTGGCCGTCGACGAGACCAACTTCAGCTTCAACTTAAAGTAGACCAAGCCAGTGGTGGGTGGGGCCGATGTTTGCGCCATGTGCCAAGAGAGAACCCATAACCCTCCAAAACCCACCGTCTTGGGCACTGCCGTTGCTTCTGCCTCTCTGTTTTCGTGATCCGCGGGCGGACAAGTAAAATCGTGACAGAGAAACGCGACGCATCGCATATTTCCATTCAAAAGACTCGGTTACTTGTACTTGCAGATGCTCGGCGTCACCCAAAGCGAGGAGGCACGTGGGCAACCTCCGAACGAGCCCGGTTTGCTCGAACGGCTCGAGTTGCGGCTACAGATGCTGCTGTGGGAGCACGTGCTGTCCCTCTTGTGTCCGCACGATCTGGTCAGCGTCGCCTTGTTGTCGCGGCGATGGCATCTCTTGGCCTGCATGTTCGCCTCCTGCAGCGTTCTGCCAGCCTGGGTACCGATGCGCATGGGCGATACGCCTGGCCCTCGGCACCGCGGACGTCACCGTCGGCAGACCGCGGCGCCTCCCCTTCTGAGAAGGCTGTTGGCGACCTCGCGCCGTGTCGATCTGGGGCTGGGACCGGCGGACCTGGTGTCCGTTAGCGCGTCCTCTGGCGACGCGCAGCAGCTCGCGTCGTTGCCGTCGACGCTCTCTTCTTGGGCTCACGGCGCCCGCAGCGTCGTCGATGGCGCCCTGCCCGTCGCCGACGCCGCCGAGCTGTCCCCGTTCTGCAGGGCCATCCCCATCGTACTGCGTACTGACAGTGGCCGGCGCGGTTCTGTGGCCCGAGGGCGTGGCCGCTGGGACGCGGGGCGCGGGCTGGTGCGCGCGTTTGACCGTGCCGAGCGACTGGAGGCGCCTTCGCGACGACGCAGCGCTGGCTGCGCGGGTAGGCAGCGTTTGGCTGCACCTAGACCGACCGGCCACAGCGCTCTCTGTCGCTCGCTGCGACGCATTGGGCCTGTTGAGCGGCCTGACCGAGCTGAGAGTGCACAGTTGGTACAGATGCGACGATGAGCTGGCGGCTGTCCTGCGCCAGCTCGACCGCTTGCCAGCGCTGACACACCTTTCGCTCGATATCGACAACGACTACCTGCCCGAGTTGGTTGGGGATGACGCGTCACCGGATGCAGCCGGCGAGAAACACGCCGCGTTGTTGCGGGCGCTAGGTGCCGTTGCCGGCATCCCCTGGTTTGACTCGGCTCCGTCGCCCGCTCTTCACACCCTCGCGCTGCCGTGGTGGCTGGCGCGCGACGGCTTCTTTCGAGAATCGACGGGCCGGGTCAGCACCATCGGTCCGACCCAAGCGCACGGTCGCCTCCGTCACCTGCAGCTGCATGCGGCGAGCGCGTCGTCCGAGATCGGGCTGTTCGGGCACTACAACACCCGCGCTCGTGTCGGTCGAGCCCCGACGACTTGTGCCGGTTCATTGGAGAAGCCCTGAAGCCGCTGCTGCTGCTCGAGTCGCTGACGCTGCTCGACCTGGACGGCTGTCTCGCTCATGAGGCGTACGTCGCGGTCGGGCGCCTGGTCCGCTTTGGCAGACTCCGTTTCGCCT
>Ga0265334_10001383_pt1 | contig 11704 bp, 7 predicted proteins | sample 42023metaG_FD_192442 | JGI IMG/M metagenome (GOLD analysis project Ga0265334, IMG submission 192442) | Rhizosphere microbial communities from Carex aquatilis grown in University of Washington, Seatle, WA, United States - 4-20-23 metaG | ecosystem: Host-associated > Plants > Roots > Rhizosphere >...
CAACCCGGGCCATTGTGTCGTTGGGGTTCATTTTCCGCCCCCTCACCATTGTTTTGGGCATCCGCGGGCAGGGCCCGCGCGGGGAAATGAGGGCGGCCCCCATTTCATGGACCAAGGACAAACCGTCCTGTTGAGGATTCGGTGAAGGGGGCCGGGTCATTTGAAGAGCATCCGATAGCTGAGGTCGAGGCTGGAGGCGCCCGTTTGGCCGGCCTGGGTGACCACGGAGAACCGGTTGGATAGGTAATAACCGACCTTGACCGATTGGTTGAGGTCCCGGCCCGCTGAAGTGCTGTAGGTCACGCTGATCCGGTCGCTGACCCGGGTGGTGGCGCTGATTCGTGGATCGGTGGTGGACGCGCCCCCGGCCCCCCAGAGGTTGCCCTCCACGCTGAGGTCCTCCAAACCGATGATCCGCCCGACCTTCCGGGCGGAATAGTCCGCCAGGGTGTTCGTCGTGAAGGACCCCGCCCGGCTGACGATCTGGTCCCCGGCGGCGGGCCCCCCGGGGTTCCTCACGAGGATCTGGTTGCGGGTGGCTCCCAGGGTGAGGAGCGAGACGATGTCGGCGGAGTCCAGCACGGGGTCGGAGATGAGGTTGAGCCTCATCTGGTCCAGTGGACCGTCGATGGACAGGACGACGGAGTAGTCCAAGGGCGTCCCCGTGAGGCCGTAGGACCGGACGGTGGTTTCCGCCAAAAGGTGAAGAAGGGGGTTTACCTGGGTGGCGTCGTTGAACTGCGCCGACCCCTCGGCCACGTTGAACTTCCGGTCGAGGTAGAAGACCTTGCCGCCCAGGGCCTGGAACTGGCCCAGCAGGGTCGGGGCGGCCCAGGTGCCGGCCAGGGCGGCGTCGGCGTCCACCTCGATCCGTCCCCAGTTGTTGTCGAGGTAGGCGTCATGGGTCCCCCGGAAGCGGACCGAAAACCGCGTTTGGGCCAGGAAAGGCGGCAGGTCCGGCGGGGAGGAAGGCTCCGAAACCGCGAAGTCCTTCTGCCATTTCGCGGAGGCCAGATCCAGGTCGCCCTCCAGGAGGTACCCTCCCTCGGAGGATTTCCAGGATGCCCGCCCGGTATCGATGGTCCCGGACAGGAGGTGGGGCAGGTCGACCTTGACCTTGGCGAAGTTCGCCTCGACCCCGAAATCCTCCTGACCCTGGCCCCAGTCCCACCCGCCTTGGAGGGTGACGGGGCCCCCGTTGAACAGGAGCTTGGATTCCGCCAAGTCAAGCCGTTGCCCGTTGAACGCCGCCGTGAGGTTTCCTTGGGTGATTTTCGCGTTGAGGATCGGGAGAAAGAACGAGAGGTCCTCCACGGTGAGGGGACCGTTCAACCGGGGGGAAGAAGGGGTTCCCGAGATCTTGAACCGCCCGGTGAGTTCCCCACCCATGCCGGAAAAGAAAGGGAGGAAGGGTTCCAACGCCTGGGCGGGAAGTTTCGCCAGGCCGACCTGGAGTTCCAACCGATCCGGGGCGAAGGTGCCCGAGGCCGTCGCGGCTTCCCGGCGGTCCGCCAGGAGCGTGAGGCCCCATTTCCTCTCCGAACGGGACCCTGGTAGGTTCGCCGATCCCTTGAGCTCCAAGGCGAGGCCGTGGACGGTTCCCTGGAGCTTCTGGAGGACCAACCGGGACTTATCCAACAAGACCACGGCTTGGAGGTTCTCCACCGGAGCCGTGTCCCGTTGGGCCTGCCAGGCGCCGTCCCTCAGGGTGACCCCCCCGGAGACCTCAAGCGGGCCGGGATGGGGAACCCCGGGCTCGCGTTGGAGGACCAAGCGGACACCCAGGAGGCCTTCGGCTTGGGCCGCGGAGGGGGCCAAGGCCCAGACCTTGTCCAGCTTGAGGCTGTCGGCTTGGGCTTCCAAACGGAAGCCCCCGGAGTCCTGGAGGGCCCATTTCAGTTCCAGGTTTTCCGACCGGCCGGGCCCCAGCTTCTCCAACGGGATCAGGCGGTCGAAACCCGCGTCGTTCCGTCCCTTGCGTTTGTTGGTCTTGACCTCCAGGAAGGAGAGCGTGAGGGAACCCGTCCGTTTTTTCAGGGAGTGGCTCCCGACGGCTTGGGCCACCACAAAATCCCGCTGGCCCTTGAAGAGGTCCAGCTTGAGTTCACCCCGGTGGATCGTGGCCCGCAGGGCCGCCCGGTCCAGCTTGATCCCGCCGAAGCCGGGCCGGGTGAAATCAACCCGCAGGGAGGCTTCGGGTCCGGACAAGGGCCCATCCAACTCGGCGTGGTAACGGAAGCCCCCGGACCAGGACTTGAGCCCCAAAAGCGGATGGTCGGGATCGGGGGAACGGAGGGCGCCGTCGACCTGGACCTTGCGGAACGTGACGCCCGCGGTCCCGAGGAGGAGGCCGCCGGACAGGCTGTCCACCGGGAAACCGTCCAACCGGACGTTGTCGCCCGACAGGACCAAGTCCGCCTCAGGGCGGGAAAAGGATCCCCGGATGTCGCCGGTGGCGGCCAAACGGCCCGTGGCGTTCGGGATCCCCAGGAGGCCGGCCGGCGGCCCGGGATCCGCGATGGACCCGGTGAAAAGCCCGCTCCACCGGTCGGCCCGGTCCAAGCTGGCCCTCAGCAGGATCTCGTTGGGGCCTTGGGAAGCGGAAAGGGCCAAGCGGCCTTGGGCGAGGGACCAGTCGGCGTTCAAGGTGAACAGGGGATCACCGCCGAGGGTTTGGTCGTCCAGGGTGAGGCGTCCCCTTGAGGTGAGGCTGTGGGGTTTCGAGACCAAACCGTCGAGGTCGGCGTCGAAGGAGAGCCGACCCTCAAAGGGTGTTTTTTTCCCGAGCGCGAAGGCCGCCAAGGTCCCCGCGTCGGCGTCCGCCAGGGCGAGGTGGAATTTCCTCATGACCCCGCCCGGGTAGAGTGTGCCTTGGGCCGAGAGCTTCCCGCCGAAGAGGGTGAGGGCCAGGCGCTCCAACTCGATCTTCTCCGGTGACCAGACGGCCTCAACCCGGCCCTGGTCCTGGCCATCCACCACGGCCCCCCGTTGGTTTTGGAGGCGGACCTGGGTGAGGTCCATCGAGGCTTTCCATCCGGCGCCGGTTTTCTCCAAGGATCCCCCGGGTCCCTCGATCGCGGCCCGGAGGCCGGTGGCCTCATTGTCGTACCGGACCTTGAAACGGGCCAACTCCACCTTTTGGAGGTCGACCTGGAACCCCGAGCCCTTGGGCTTCGGGGCCTGGGATGGGGACCCCGGGCTCTTGCGGAGGAACGGCCACTCCCAGGTGCCGTCCTCCTGGCGCCGGAGCACCGCGTCGAGGTCCTCCACCCGGACATTGCGCACAAACCACCGTTTCGACAGGAAGGCGAGGGGCTGGTAATCCACCCGGCCCACGGAGAAACGGACGAAGGGGTCGGGGTGGTCCGGTGGGCCCGCTTCCAACCGCACGTCCCGGAGGACCAGGCGGCTCAAGAGGTCGGTCTCGATGGACCCGATTTTGACCCGGGTCCGAAGCGCCGAGGAGAGGGATTCCTCGGCCCAGCCCTTCAGGAGCCTCTCGCCCGGGGGCGTGGTGAGGAACCCTAAAAATGCCGCCAAGAGGGCAACCAACAAGAGGAGGGCATACCCCAGCCGTCGAAGGGCTTTGCGGTGGGATCGTTTGGGGGGGTCGGCCATGTCCGTGACTTCCGTTGGTGTCCGCGCATTATCCTTTCTTTGGGACCTCCCTTGGGGGGTTTTCGGTCCAACGTCCCCCGGGGGATGGGCTGGGCCGTTGGGGCCCCGCGCCGCCTTCTTTTCGGTCCCGGCGGGTGTTGTGAAAGGGCCCTGAAGGTGTATCATCCCGGCTTCCAGGACCGGCCCGGGGCCCCCCAGCCTCCCATTTTGATTCCCTTGAGGATTTCATGATTTCCGTCTCCAACCTCACCCTTCGCTTCGGCAAGAAGGCGCTCTTCGACGACGTCACGTTGAAGTTCAAGCCCGGCTACTGCTACGGCATCATCGGCGCCAACGGCTCCGGCAAATCCACCTTCCTGAAGGTCCTCTCCGGGCAGATGGCCGCCGACGAGGGGAAGATCGACCTCGACCGCGGCGTCAAGATGGGGATGCTGAAGCAGGACCAGTACGCCTACGACGAGATGAAGATCATCGACACGGTCCTGATGGGCCGGGAAGACCTCTGGAAGCTCCAGGAGGAGCGGGACCGGCTGTACGCCAAGGCCAACCTCACCGACGCCGAGGGCCACAAGATCGCCGAGCTGGAGGACGAGTTCGCCGCCAAGAACGGCTACGCCATCACGGCGGGGGCCGGGGAATTCCTCGAAAACCTGGGCATCGAGTCGTCCAAGCACGAATGGCAGATGAAGCAGTTGGCCGGGGGTTGGAAGCTGCGGGTGCTGCTGGCCCAGATCCTCTACGCCTCGCCGGACCTCATGCTCCTCGACGAGCCGACCAACCACCTGGATATCCGGAGCATCAAGTGGCTGGAGGACTACCTCAACGCCTTCGAGGGCACCATCCTGGTGGTGTCGCACGACCGTCACTTCCTCAACAACATCTGCACCCACATGGCCGACGTGGACCGCCAGAAGATCACCATCTACCCGGGAAACTACGACTACTTCAAGATGGCCAGCGACCAGGTGCTGGGGGCCCGATTGGCCGAGAACGAGCGCAAGGAAAAGCGCATCGGGGAGCTGAAGGCCTTCATCGCCCGGTTCAGCGCCAACGCCTCCAAGAGCGCCCAGGCCACCAGCCGCGCCCGGCTTCTCGAGAAGATCGAGCTCGAGGAGATCGTCCCCTCCAGCCGGATGTACCCCAAGCTGGCCTTCAAGGCCAAGGACCCCCTCGGCAAGGACGTGCTGGAGGTCCGCAGCATCTCCAAGTCCTACGGCGACCTGAAGGTCATCAAGCGGATGAGCTTCCTGGTGGGCCAGGGCGAGCGCGTGGCCATCCTGGGGCCCAACGGCTTCGGCAAGACCACGCTCCTCAAGAGCCTGATCGGCGCCTACAACCCCGAGGGCGGCAAGGGCGAGTACATCCGCAAGTGGGGACATCCCATCGACGAGGGCGAGATCAAATGGGGCAAGTCGGTCAGGCTGTCCTACATGCCGCAGGACGCCAAGGAGGAGCTGCAGGAGGAAATGAGCGGCGCCGAGTGGCTCAAGCAATTCGCGCCCTACGAGGATATCCAGTTCATCCGGGGCATCCTCGGCCGGATGCTCTTCACGGGCGAGGAACAGGATAAGAAGGTGACGGTCCTGTCCGGGGGCGAGTGCCAGCGACTCATGCTCAGCCGCATGATGATGATGGGCGGCAACACCCTGCTGTTGGACGAGCCCACGAACCACATGGACCTGGAGTCCATCGAGTCGCTCTCGAACGCCCTCGCGGAGTACCCGGGGACGGTGCTCTTCACCACCCACGACCAGGACCTCATCGACAAGGTGGCCACCCGAATCGTGGAACTGAAGGCCGACGGGGAGTGGAACGACTTCCCGGGCACCTTCAAGGACTACCAGGAATGGCAGGAGCGGGAAGTGAAGAAGGGGAAGAAGTCGGGAAAAAAATAAGAACGACAGCAGGTGGAACCGCGCTATTTGCGCGGCACATGCCAAGCATGTGACTCGGCTCGTGGCCTCGGCACCGCAAGCGGTTAGCGGTTGGCGGTTAGCCACGGCACAACCCAAAGTAGGCAAAGCCTGGAATGTAGAGACGACAAACTTGGAAAGACCATTCCGGGGCTTAAATACCCTGGCGGCAGTCGAGGGAAGCTTTTCAGGCGGGTTAAAGGCGGTTAGGATAGGCGGCACGAAAGGACGGTGGAGATTCATGGCGGACAAGAAAAAGGCGAAATCCGATGCCCCGGCGAAAGCCCTGGGCAGCGAGGGCTGGCAGGAACGGCTCAAGTCCTTGGGACGCAACGACGAGTGCTCCTGTGGGTCCAAGAAGAAATATAAGAAGTGCCACCTGAGGATCGACGAAGAGGCCCAAAGCGCCGAGATGGCCAAGACGAACGCGGCGGCCAAGGCCAAGGCCGAGAAGGAAGCGGAAGAACACGAGAAGGAACATGGGCACGACCACGCCCACGATCATGACCATCCCCATGAAACCGACCACGGCCACGACCAGCAGAAGCCGCACGGTTACGCCCCGAACGCCGCGGTGAAGCCCCCTACGGTGTCGGTGAAGCAGGTCAGCGCTCCGCGCAAGGTGGGAAGCGGGGGCTGAAAATCGCTGATGGGGGATAGCGGGTAGCGGATGGCCAAGCAATAAAAAAAACGCCCCGGCGGGGAACCGCCGGGGCGTTTTTTTTTATCCCTCTCCCCTTGAGGGAGAGGGTTGGGTGAGGGGTACTTACTGGTGTGGCTGGTTTCTGGGTCGGCGTTGAAGACGCGGGTTTATAAATGCAGTTCAACCCACCGTAAAAACCTCGCCGGGTCCTGCAAATACATCACCTCGGCGTGCTCGCCGCCCTTCCGCAAGGTCCAACTCCGCTTCCCGGCCAAGCCGCGATGGATCTCCCGGCTCAAAGACGGGAACACCAAATGGTCCCGTTCGCCCGCCAAGATATGGGCGGGGCACCGGATTTGGGCCGCCAGTTCCCGGCCCGGGGGTTTGGGCCGGAAGGGGTGGCCGTAGCGGAAGAAGACGTTGGGCCGGGTCCGGAGCCGGACGGTCCAAAGCTTCCAATCCTTCGAGACGTGGAGGGCCTGCCGCCAAGCGCCGCCGGACCCCAGGACATCCTCGAAAACCGACGGGGGAGATACCATCAACAGTCGGTCCACGAACTGGGGCCAGGCGGCCGCGGCCCTCAGGCAGTGGTAACCGCCCATGGAACAGCCGACCAGGACCGTTTGTTTTCCCCGACGGCGTCCCCATTCCAGGAGCGGTTCCAGGTCCAGGTATTCCTTCCAGCCGAAGCCGTAACGGCCCCCGCTTCCGCCGGTCCCCCGGTGGTCCAACGCCGCGACTTCCCCGAAGTCCGTGAGGCCCTGGGCCAGTTGGCGCATCACGGGAGTGTTCCGGTGTTGGGCGAACCCGGGGGAGAGGATGACCAGGCGACCGGAATTCGCGGAGGGGGAGAGGGTCACGGCGATGGAAACCCCGTCACTAGTCGGGAAGGTCTTCGACAGGCCGGGGCTTATATCCATTTCAAACATCATATCCAAGGAAACATTTGAAACACATGGACCACAGAGACCGAAGGAATAACTTGAAGCGGAAAATCTTCATAAGATTTTATTTAGCCGTCCCAGTGTCCCTGTGGTGGATATTGGTTCCGGTCAGGTGAAGTGGAGGGTGAGCTTGCCGAGGGCCGCGCGCTTCTCGTCGTCCGTCAACACCCGGTCCAGTTCGGGGAAGAGGAAGATCTCCTCACGCTTGAAGTGGTGCTCCAAGAGTTCCTTGAACCGGGCCTCGTCGTCGAACAAGGCGATCGTCGCCGACTTGGCGTCCACGGACTTCGGCAGGTCCTCCACCTTCTGCCAGATCCGGGCCAGGAACAACCGGACCTTCTCGTGCTCGCCGGTGAAGTTCCGCGAATCCCCCCCGGGGGACGGATGGCAACGGTCCTTATAGGGCGGGACCAGGACGTTGTCCTCCTCGAAGGCATGGGTCTCCAGGGCGTCCATGACCTCCAAAAACCGTTCGCGGGCCAGGGGCAGGTCGCCCGCCAAAAGCGCGAGCTGGTGGCGGGCCATGACGGTCCGAAGTTCCTGGTGGGTTTGTTGGAGGACGGCGATTGAAAGTTCTTCCATTTGGGTATCCATTTCAGCAATATACCTTCCGGTGGCGGGCGCGGAACTTGACAGCCGTCACATACGCTTCGGACCCCTCCCAGTACATTCGGGTTCCACTAAACACACAGGAAGGCCTTCCGGTGTCGAAAAACAAAGTCATCGTGGCGGGCGGCGGCCTCATGGGCCTCGCGACGGCCTGGTTCCTCCATCGCCGGGGGGTTTCGGTCGAGATCTATGACCGCCGTCCCGCCGGACAGGAAGCATCCGCCGCCGGGGCGGGGATGCTGCCCCTTCACAGCGTGGCCTTTGACCCGCCGGCCCTGTTTGAGCTCAGCCGTTACTCCTATGGGCTTTACCCCGACTGGATCCGTGAGATCCAGAAGGCCTCGGGGATGGACCCTGAATGGATGGAGTCCGGTTCCCTGGGGCTTTTGTTCAACGAGCGGGAGGAAACCACCGCCCGAAACTTGGGGGGAAAGCTCGAGGAACTGGGACTGAAGGTCGAGTGGATCACCGGTTCCGAGGCGCGGAAAAAGGAGCCGGTCATCTCCCCCGACGTCCGGTCGGCCCTTCGCCTGCCCGACGCGGTCCAGATCCGGCCGGTCCGGCTATGCCGGTCCCTCATTGAGGCCCTCCGGGTCGAGGGGGTGCCGATCCACACCCATGAGGCGATCGAGGAAATCCTGGTGGAGGGAGGCCGGGTCCGGGGCGTCCGGACCTGCGTGGGCCGCATCGAATCCGAACGGGTGGTGGTGGCGGCCGGGGCCTGGTCGGCGGACCTCCTCAAGCCGCTCGGTTGGGACTTTCCGGTCTATCCCCTCAAGGGCCAGGTACTCCTCTTGAATGGACCCTCTGGCCGGTTGAAGCACATCCTCTTCGCCTCGGGCTACTACATCGTGCCGCGCCGGGATGGGGAACTTTACGTGGGGAGCACCCTGGAAAAAGTGGGGTTTGACCGGTCCGTGACCCCCGCGGCGCTGGAAGCCCTCACCGCCGCCGCCCGGCAAATGGTTCCGGGTTTGGAACCGTTGAAGGTATCGGGAATGTTCTCCGGGTTCCGCCCGGGTTCAGTGGACGGCCATCCGACCTTGGGCCCCCTGCCGGGCGTGGAGGGTTTGTTTTTGGCGGCGGGTCACCACACCCATGGTCACCTTTTGGCTCCGGCCTCAGGACACTTGATCGCCCAGGCGGTCATGGGTGAAAAAACCGACCTGTCCCTGGATCCTTTCCGGATCGGGAGGGAACCCCACCCGCTGCAACCCCCCTGGTGGGTCAAGATTTCCGCTTCATAAGAAAACAGCAGGTTATTCACCCCGACCCGTCAGCCTGCGGCTGAGGGCGTAAACGGGTTCACCAAGAACACCAAGGTTTAAAGATCGGTCCATTTTCCCCTGTTGAAGCCTTCTTGGTGAACTTGGTGTTCTTGGCGGTTCAAGAGGGTTTTAGGGTATTGACGCTTCTTCCGGGCCCATCACGTGCGGTACAAATTGCCTTTTGACTTATGCGCCCTTTGCCTTACAATTGGCCCCGGTTTCCACCCAAATTGAGTTATGACCCCGGTCACACCCCCCTCGGGATTCATTCGGAGGGGTGGTGGAATTTCTTTGGGGCCGGGCGTTACAATCGCCCGTCCCCCAAAGACCCAATCCGCTCGACGAAAGGCGCGGCATGTTCGGTTCGCTTCCAGTTGACATTTCGACGTTCGGCGGAAAAATCGACGGACTGATCTTCTACATCTACGCCCTCACGGGCTTCTTCTTCGTCGTGATCCTGGGGTACATGGCCTTTGCCATGGTCAAATTCCGCAAAAAGGACGGCGTCAAGGCCAGGTACTTCGCCGGGGAAGGGCGGGCGGTTTTCTGGATCCTGGTCCTGTCGGTCCTGATCCTGGCCCTCGACCTGAGCATCGACTACAAAAGCGCGCCGATCTGGGAACTGATCAAGATGGACATCCCGGCCGGCGACGTGAACCTCAGGGTGGAGGCGAAGCAGTTCGAGTGGAATTTCCACTATCCCGCCCCCGACGGTTCCTATGACGGGCCCGGAAACTTCGTCAGCCTGCGCGAACTGCACGTTCCCGTGAACAAGAAGATCCGCCTCCTGCTGGTCTCGGCGGACGTCATCCACAGCTTCTTCATCCCCTCCTGCCGCCTGAAACAGGACGTCATGCCGGGCCGCCAGATCCCCGCCTGGTTCGAGGCGACGCAAACCGGGACCTATGACATCCTGTGCGCGGAAATCTGCGGTTTCGGCCATACCCGAATGACCGCCAACCTGGTGGTCCAGGACCAGAAGGACTACGACGACTGGCTGGCCGCCCAGAGGAACCCGAAGCCCTAAGCCGGGGAGGCGCACGAGGAACCCTCGCCCCTTGGGGGAGAGCGCAGTAGGGATGTGATGGGTTGCTACCCAATAAGGGGAGCCTCCCGCATTAAGTGGGTTAAGGGTGTCCGGTGAGGGGTGGAGGTAGGTCTTTAAACGAGTTTGAAAAGGTTTGGGGGTACATAGGGGTAATGACCCCTGTGAGTTTCCGTGTCGCGCGTTTTCAACGCACCCTCATCCCGACCTTCTCCCCTCCAGGGGGAAGGGGAGAAGGTTTTGCCGGACACCCGGGAAGTCTTGAAGGAGAGTAAAGGGATGGAACAAGGTCACAAGCAGGGAATCTGGTCCAAGTACATCTTCTCCACGGACCACAAGACGATCGGCAAGCAGTACCTCATCCTGAGCATGATCATGGCCTGCGCGGGGGCCTACACGGCCCTCCTGATGCGCTGGGAAATCGGGTTCCCCAACAAGCCGGTCCCGGGTTGGGGCCTGGTCTCGCCGGACAAGTTCAACGCCCTCATCACCATGCACGGAACCATCATGATCTTCTTCGTGGGGATGCCGATCCTCGTCGGCGCCCTATCGAACTTCGTCATCCCGCTCCAGATCGGCGCCCGGGACATGGCGTTCCCCAAGATCAACATGCTGTCCTACTGGTTCGCCGTGGTGTCCGCGCTCCTGATCATCTCCACTTTCTTCGTCCCGGGCGGCCCCGCGGCCGGCGGTTGGACGGGCTACCCGCCCCTGTCGGCCGACTCCCAGTACACCGGCGTCTATTGGGGCGTGGTGCTGTGGCTCCTGGCCCTCGCCGTGCTGTTCGTCTCGTCCACCATGGGCGGCATCAACTACCTGGTGACCGTCATCTGCATGAGGGCCAAGGGCATGACCTATTTCCGCCTACCCCTCATGATCTGGTTCCTGATGGCGGCCACCCTGGCGTTCTTCTTCTCGGTGGGCCCGCTGATCGCCGCGGCCTTCATGCTGCTGATGGATAACGTGGCCCATACGGGCTTCTTCCTCCCGGCCAAGGGCGGGGAACCCCTGCTTTGGCAGCACCTGTTCTGGTTCTTCGGCCACCCGGAGGTGTACGTCATCCTCTTCCCGGCCCTCGGCGCCATCTCGGAGATCCTCCCGGTCTTCACCCGCAAGCCCATCGTGGGCTACCGGACCATCGTGTACTGCACCTTGAGCGCGCTGATCCTCAGCTACGTGGTGTGGGCCCACCACATGTTCGTGTCGGGCATCAACCCGGCCCTGGCCACGCCCTTCTCGTTGGCCACCATCCTCATTTCGGTGCCCTTCGCCATCATCATGCTCTGCATGTTGGCGTCCCTCTGGGGCGGGTCGATCCGCTACAAAACGCCCATGATCTGGGCCCTGGGCTTTTTGGGGACCTTCCTGGTGGGGGGGCTGACCGGCATCTTCCTCGGAGCGGCGTCGGTGGACATCTTCCTGCACGGCACCTATTTCGTGGTGGCCCACTTCCACTACACGATGTTCCCCTCGGTGTTCATCGGCGGGTTCGCGGCGGTGTACTACTGGTACCCGAAGATGTTCGGCCGGATGTACAGCGAGAAACTGGGGGCCCTGCACGCGATCCTCACCCTCGTCTTCTTCAACTGCACCTTCTGGCCCCTCTTCACGGCGGGGTCGGGCGGAATGGTCCGCCGCATCGCGGACCCCTCCTGGTACCACCA
>Ga0265334_10001385_pt1 | contig 11685 bp, 5 predicted proteins | sample 42023metaG_FD_192442 | JGI IMG/M metagenome (GOLD analysis project Ga0265334, IMG submission 192442) | Rhizosphere microbial communities from Carex aquatilis grown in University of Washington, Seatle, WA, United States - 4-20-23 metaG | ecosystem: Host-associated > Plants > Roots > Rhizosphere >...
TTCTCGACAGTGGGGCGGCGGCCTTCCTTGAGAATCGCGATCGCACTGCGTTCGATTTCGCCATAGGTGACGTTCGGCGCGCGTTCGCGGGTCGTGCCGTAGGCGCGGGTGTCATTCACGTTATTATATTACCATTATGCATATGTAATTTATTTGCTATTTTATACATAGCATAATGAACACTATCCTGAGTATATGCTCTAGAATACTCTGATGAGCGTCCCAGAAACCCCGGGAAAATCCGTTTCGCCGTGGACAGCGCCGGAGGGTCTGCCGGCGGCAGCGGCAGAACGAGTCCGGTCTTGGTGGGAACGCGCCGAGCGCGTGTATCCGCCCAACACCCAGAAGGCCTGGCGCAGTGATTGGGCGGTGTTCCTGGGGTTCTGCGAACCCAGAGGGGAATGCCCGTTGCCTGCAACGCCTGAAACCGTCGCGGCGTTCGTCGAGCACTGCAAGAACTTAAGCAGAAAGCCCGCAACCGTGCGGCGCTACCTGTCAACCATCGCAGTGGCGCATCGGGTCGCGAAGCTGCTCAATCCCTGTAGCGACGAGTCCGTGCAGCTCGAGCTCAAGGGACTGACCAACGTGCTCAATGCCCGTCAGCGACAGGCCCGAGCGCTGGGATGGGCGCAGATCAAGACGTTCCTGGAGACCGCTGGCGAGAGTCTGCCGGCGACGCGGGAGCGGGCGCTGCTGTGCGTCGCCTACGACACGATGGCGCGCCGGGCGGAGCTCGTGGCGCTCAATGTTGAGGATCTTGAATTCCTGGCCGATGGGACGGGCAGGGCGCTGATCCGACGCTCCAAGACCGACCAGGCGGGGGAGGGGGATATTGCCTACCTCTCCCGAACGACCGTCCGATATCTGAAACTTTGGCTCGAGGCGGCGGAGATCACCGAGGGGGCGATGTTCCGGCGGGTCATTGGACGCGGGACGGTCACGGCGGACTACGAGGGGAGCGGTGCGATCGGGGAGCGGCTCAGCGTCGATGCGATCGCGCACGCGTTCAAACGGGTCGCGAAATGGATCAAGATGCCCCCGAACGAAGTCGCCGAGGTCAGTGGGCACTCGATCAGGGTCGGGGCGACGCAGGACCTGTTGGCGCTGAACATAGACCTTGCATCGGTGATGCAGGCCGGGCGGTGGAAGACCCATCGCATGCCAATGCGGTACGGGGAGCTAGTATTAGCGGCGCGGGGTGGGATGGCGAGAGCGGCGAGGGAGCAGGGGAGGGACCAAAGCGATCATCCGGCCTTATACCGATCGGGACGCTGATGGTTGATTGTTTAGTGAAGGCCAGCAATATAAAGCCGGCTGATGATAACGATACAATAGTTGCTGACGGCGAAGGGGCGAGCCGTGAATCGGTCAACACCGAGGGCATACGTAAACAATGGAATTAATCCGAGCGTTCGTTGGGCACAGCTTCTCGAAGCGCGATAAAGAGGTAGTTGACCCTATTTTAAAGTGTCTCGACGAGATCGCCGCGCTTCAACCTAACTTCTCTTGGGAACACGCCGAGCAGCCAGAGGCGACGCTTGTAGATCAGAAGGTTCTGGCCAAGCTACAGGATAAGAATCTGTTCATCGGAATCTGCACGGCAAAGGAGCGCGCAATAGGACAAGACTTCCTCAAAAGGCCTTGGCTATCTAACAAACTCGCGGGCGCCGAAAAAGATTTCGCGTCAAAAACCTCGGATTGGCTGATTCAGGAAATCGGGGTGGCGCTTGGCAGAAATATGAGAATCATTCTGCTTATTGAAGACAACACGCGGCGGCCAGGAGAGATGCAGGGAAATCTGGAATTCATCGCGCTAGACCGAAACGCACCGGAGAAGAGTTTCACCGCACTTATGAGGATGGTCTCGGCATTGTCGAATGTGCCCGGGACGACGGCGCAGCCTCAAAGACCGGAAACGAGCGCGCTCGAACCCGCTCCCACGTCAGATCCAAGGGTGCCAGAGCAGCCAGAAGTTTCGCAACTCGACTGGATGCATCCGCGGCCAGAATGGACTCAGAAAGAATTTAATAGAGCCCTGTTTATGTCGGTCGCCGATGGAATGAAAGATATCGAGACCAACATTACTACGAGCTTTCTCGCTTCGGAAGCCGGAAGCAATGAGTCAAACAGGCGTCAGTGGGCGGCGCTAACTGAATACCTGCGACTCTTCTTCCAGCGTGACGGTAAGTTGCACGTACTGAAAGAGTTAGCAAATAAAGATCCACCCATTCCAATTGTGTGGGTCTATCTCGCGCGTAACTACGGCGTGTTCGGCGAGCATGCAAGCGCGGCTCAATCGTTCGATCGCGCGATCGAGTTGGAGTCCGACATTTTAGATCGTCTGGCGTGGATCAGAGACTCTGCGCTTGAATGGTATAAGGCGGGTGACAAGCAGAAAGCAGAAACGATGATTGCGCTCGCACGTGACCTTGGAGCCGGGAAAGCAGATCTGGAGCCTGCCGTGCTGCAAGCGGAATTGGCTCTTGCGGACGAGGCCAACGACAAGCAACTGCGCATCGCGATACTTGAGCGAACTCTTCAACTGGATCCTTCAGACGGAAAGTCTCGCTTTCAGCTCGCGTTTACTTATTCGGAATTGAGTTTCGACGAATTGGCGGCATATCACTATGACAAGATCCCTGTGGGACAGAGGGATCATGCAGCGTGGAATAATCTCGGTATTTCGCTCGGGTCCATCGGGTTGCCGGTGCAGTGTATTAAATCTCTGAGGGAGTCGGAAAGCCTGGGCGGTACGCTCGCGATGGCAAACCTTGGTACCCGGCTGCTTGAAGCGGGCTTTCTTCGAGAGGCTCGAGAAATCCTGGAGCGAGCGGGTGCGATACCGGATCACTCTCGCAATGTTGATGACGCGCTAAACACGCTGAAGGCGATAACGGAGAATGAAGAGAAAACAGAGATAACAGCATACGAATCGGCCCGCGAGGTCGGCGAGTTTTATCGCAACTTTGGCAGGGCCTCTGCGAGACCTGATGCGCGGGACATCGATCCTCGTTGGCAAGGACCTAACGGCGATCTCTTAATAGTCACGCAGAACGGAAAGGAAATCGTGATCAAGGGCACGTATGAAGTGCCGCGTTGGGGCGGCTTGGCTGCGGCTCTAATCCCAGCTATGAGCGCCGCGACTGATCTTGAACTATATCAAATTGAGTATCGCGGAATCATCCGCGGAACTACCGTTACCGGAACAGTGACCAGGACAAAGGCCGCTGAGGCAATATCGCTGCCGCCGATTCTGAGGACAGCGAGCTCACCACCACCCGAAGTTCTTATGTGGATCTCAGATCACGGTGAGGAAATGTCGGTCTTGGAACGCCCAAAAGGCGAGACCAGGACACGCCTTTCGACCCTGACGCGCGTGTAAGTCAGGCGGTGCGGTGTCTTTAAACTTGAGATCGCCAATAGGTCAAACTAGCATCAGACGTTTATAAGTGATTTAGTCAGGCAATTTGTGTTCGCGTAGAGCGCCGACCACAACTTGTCACAAGCGGCGGCCTTAAACAACGCTTCAACATTTCCACTCTGAGGAAGGCAGATTCTGATGTTGTCCGCTTGGGAATCAGTCTCACGGAGGCATCGTCTCAGGATGAGTGCGCAATGATACAAGGACAGCTGGACTTCTCAGTAAATCCCAAGCGAGAGACAGCTGACCGAGTACTAGCTGTCGCAACTACGCTATTCGACGCAGTAAAAAAGGCTCCGATAACTGCACGGACCGGATTTCCGAAAGTACTGAAGAACAACAATTTCGCGCCCACGGTTCGAGCGACGCCGACACATGTCTTTGTGGAGCATGCGCGCTATCGTGTCAACCGGCGTCCAAGATTGACCGGCTTTCGGCGTCCAACATTGACCAGGGTATCAGGGGCGAGGATGGGTCTGGTTGGGGGCTTGGATCGGGCATTTGGGTAACGGCTTGGGCAGCAGCGCTGGCTGCCGCGTCAGCGGCAGAGCTCAGCTGCGTTTCTTGAAGCGGTAGCTGTCGTTTCCGGTTTCGATGATGTCGCAGCGGTGCGTGAGCCGATCAAGCAGCGCGGTAGTCATCTTGGCGTCGCCAAAGACGCTGCTCCATTCCCCGAACGAGAGGTTGGTGGTCACGATCAGCGACACGCGCTCGTAGAGCTTGCTGATCAGGTGGAAGAGCATCGCGCCGCCGTCCTGGGCGAAAGGCAGGTAGCCGAGTTCATCGAGCACGATGGCTTGCTGGTGCAGCAGGCGGTTGGCCAGGCGTCCGGCGCGACCTTCGCGCTTCTCGGCATCGAGCTGGTTGACGAGGTCCACGACGCTGTAAAAGCGGGCTCGCTGGCCTTGCAGGATGACCTGGCGGGCGAGCGCGGTGGCCAAGTGTGTTTTGCCGGTGCCGGTGCCGCCGACGAACACGATGTTGCGGGCACTGGCGAGATAATCCCCGGCGTGCAGCTGGCGGATCTGGGTTTCGTTGACGGTCGATTCACGGAAGTCGAAGCTGTCCAGGTCGCGCGGCATGGGGAAGTTGGCCAGGCGCAGCTGGTACTGGTAGGAGCGTGCCTTGCGGTCGGCGATCTCGGCCTGCAGCAGCTGCTCGAGCCAGCTGGTCGGGGCGAGTTTCTTCTGGCTCAGGGCCTTGAGGCTCTCCTCCAGCGCGCTGGCCATGCCGCGCAGGCGCAGGGACTTGAGGGATTCGATCAGTTCGGCTTGCATCGGGATGTTCCTTTCAGGATTGATCAATGGGGATGGGATGGACGCCGGGACGTGCGCGCAGCAGCCGGTCATAGCGATCGCAGTTGGCGGCCGGCTCGACGGCGAGCTTGAGTGCCTCGGGCACCTGCAGGGCCGGCGGACGCGGCGGTGCCGCTGCCCGGTGCAGCAGGTTCACGACCTGTGCGCTGGTGACGACCTGCTCGTCGAGCGCCGTGGCGCACGCCGCACTGACCGCTTCCAGACCGTAGAGGGCGACCATGGAGAGGATGTCGACGAACTGGCGGTCCCCGTCGCTGTGCCGGGCAAGCCGTTCGCGCAGCCGCGTCATCGATGCCGGAAGATTCCAGTCCTTGAACGGCGCGCCATTGCGCAGCGCTCCGGGCTTGCGCTGCAGGGCCTCGACGTAGTGCCAGGGGTTATAGATCGTGCGTCCGCGCTCGAAGCAGCGCGCATGTTCGCCTGCGATCTCGCCGGCACATACCAGCACGATCCGTTCGGCGTAGGCGCGGATCGTGGCCACCTGGCCGACATAGCGGCTCTCGACGCTGTAGCGGTTGCGCTCGAAGCTCACCAGGCAGGTAGCCGAGACCCGTGCCGTCTTCTCGGCATAGCCGTCGAACGCGGCCGGGGCCGCGCGCAACGCCGCGCGCTCCTCCTCCCAGACCTCCAGGATCCTGCGCTCCGGGATGTCCGGGTGTGCACGCTCGCCCGCCAGTTGCAGGCAGCGCGCGGCCAGATGCGCATTGAGCTCGGCGAGGTCCGCGCAGCGCAGCTTCGGGGTGAAGAGCCACTCGCGCACGTTGCCGACCTGGTTCTCGACCTGCCCCTTCTCCCAGCCCGAGGCCGGCGTGCAGGCCGTGGGCTCGATCAGGTAGTGGTTGCACATCGCCAGGAAGCGGCGGTTGTAGCGCCGCTCCCGGCCGACGAAGATCGTATCCACCGCCGGCTTGAGATTGTCGTAGATGCCCCGGCGCGGTACGCCGCCGAGGAACGCAAAGGCCCTCGCGTGCGCGTCGAACACCATCTCCTGGCTCTCGCGCAGGTAGGCGGCGAGGAAGAACGCACGGCTGTGGCAGAGCCGCACGTGCGCGACCTTCACGACATGTTCGATGCCGCCGAGATCAACATGTTCGTGACTGAAGTCGAACTGGTAGGCTTCCCCAGGAGCAAAGCTCTGCGGGATGAAGGCCGTGGCAATCGGATGACGGCGGCGCTCGAACTCCCGCTGGTGCCGGCGCACGGCATCCACCGCCCCGGTATATCCCTCCAGGCACAGTGCCTCGTACAGCCGTTGCGCCGTGCGCCGCTCCCGGGAAGGCAGATGCTGCTCGGCCTCCAGCCAGGCATCCAGCTTCTCCAGGTATGCCCCGAGCTTCGGGCGCGGCTGACGCGCTCGCCGATACTCGTACGCCTCGCCCTCGAAGCGCAACGCACGCTTCACCGTGTTGCGCGCGAGCCCCAGATCCCGCGCAATGGCGCTGATCGATTCCCCGAGCACCAACCGCCGCCGGCGGATCTTGCCGATCGTCTCCACGCACAACACCCCAGTTCTCCCCGGGCAGCCCGTCTCGGGCAGCTCAGGGTACGGGGTGGTCAATTTTGGACGCCGGTTACACCCCCATTCCTGGTCAGAATTGCACGCCGGTTAACACCCCATCGACGTAGGCACCGCCGGGCTGCAGCGTGAAATACACCGAAAATGGTACCGGCGAGGGGTATGGCGCGCGATCGACGGGTATCGGCGTCAGGCTTACCCTCGTGACGATCTTTCCGCCCTGTTCGCGAATGACCGCGCCCTTAGGGATATGAACCTCAAGCCCCGGCATCGCCGGATGGGTCAGCACGATCTCATGATCTGCGGGCGAGGATATCGCCACTTCGGTGGCCGGATCGACGCGCGGCAGATAGATGGGCGCAGCGAGGGTCGTTACGCGGCCGGACGATGCCTCTACCTGGATAAAGTGCTCGGTGTAGTGGCGCCCGCTGCTAAATACTGCGGTTCCGTCGACTTGAATTTTCTGCGCGCCCGCAGCGACACCGCTCAGCAGAAAGCGCCCCTCAGAGTCGCTCGCGGTTGATCGAGCTCCGGCACTGATCCGCACACCGACAAGCGGCAAGCCATTCAGACGCAGCACCCGCCCAGCGATAGCCGTCGTGTTCGACTGCGTACTCATCGAGTTCACGGACGTCACCGAGGGCATCAAAGGCGGGTCATTCGCCATCCCCAGCACCCGCCAGGCACCATGGCGATTCTCCAACCTCGGAATCCAGTCCTCCGCCACATCGCTCGCTGTTGGTTGGGGAGGAATCAAGTTTCGGGGCGGTACCGCCGGCATGGACCGACTCGCGGCTGACCCCTGCGCGCCGGCCTTTGAGTTCGCCACCGAAGAAGCTACGCTGGAGGTTTTCGTTGATGGGGTCCCCGGGATCGTCCGGCCGGCGTCGAGAACCTGGGCCGCAGCGGGCGGCACAATCCGAAGCGTGGTGAATCGAACACTTGCGCTGGGAAGCACGCGCCCGAACTCATCGGAAAGTCCAGTGATGAAAAGCGTATAAGTTGTCGCCGGCTCCAATTCCTGGTCGGGCGTAAAGAATGCGAGCATTCCACGCTCCGCGCCGTTTACGGATCCGGATACCATGCCCCCTGGGCCCACCAGCACGAGATTTGTCGCATTGAGCTGCGCAATCGGTAAGGGTTTGCTGAAGCGGATTCCCAGGACCGCATCGAGCGCGACGTCGACCGCGTCGGCACCCGGCACCGAGTCGGCGACACTCGGAGGCTGCTCCGCCGCAGCGGCTTGGGCCAGAATTCTGCTGTCGGCCGATCTTACCGGCCCTTCGAAAAGCTTTGTGCCGGGGTTGAAGATTTCCCCGTTCGGTACCCGCTGCCCCGTGGAGTCCAGTCCGCCCCAAACCAGACCCTCCCCTCCCGCCAGCAATTGCGCTTCATGAGCGTATCGTGCGATCTGCAGGCTCGATTCGGACGGCATGCTGCCAGCCATTGGATTCCATAGTTGCGCATTGGAAAGCGCGTGCAACTCCGCGTCCTCACCACCCGCAATGAGCACCTGTCCATCGGTAAGAAGCGTCGCGGTATGATCCGCACGCGCCGTCAGTCCCGGGACGTTCAGAGCCTCGACAGATCCGCTGGCGGGATTGATCAGTTCGGCGGTCTCTACCAGCCGTCCGTCGGGCCCAATGCCGCCAAAGATGAATACGCTTCCATTCGGAAGCACCGTAGCGGAGTGTCCGCTGCGTGCGTAGATCAATGACGCGGAAAACGCGCCGCCCTCAGATCCTGCCTGCACGGTAATGGTGTCGCTCACCTGCCCGCCGATTGTGCCGCCCGTAAGCATCCAGCTCCCATTGGGCAACTGTGTCACGGCCTGTCCCGGAGCTGCCACGGGAGGGTCGTTTGGCGTCTCGACTGTCGCAGGCACGCTCGGCGTCGCTGGCGTGCTTGCTTGCACGGCCTGCGAGCCGCCCAGCATCAGCACGACTATCGCCATACCGCTCCAGATCCACTTTCCAATGCCGAAGACTCCCTTCTCGACCTTTAGTGCCACGGCGTTAGCCCGTCCCGGCGCGTTGCTGTTACTCATTGATAGCCCACCTGCATGCTCGCGGTAGCTGGATTCTGGGGAGATATCTGGATGTTGTAGATGCCGGCCGGGAGACTGGTCAGGGTAATCGTCGTCCCAGTCTGCGTAGAGCGCGTTGCCTGCAGCGTGCCACTCGCGTTGTACACGCTCACCGTGTAGTAGGTGTTGGCCGGTACTGACACGAGGCTACTTACCGTAAGCGTGACATTCTCCCCGGACGTCGCCGTAAAGTTCAGCCAGGCACTTTGCCCGGTGGCAGGCAAGGTCACACCGATCGTGTTATTCGCGGTCAAGGACGTAGTAACGCTTGCGGAAAGGGTCGCCGCAAAGCTCATCGTCGCCGCTTCCTGCGGAACTACCGATACGGTATACGTCCCCGACTGCGGCAGATTGTTAATCGCGTACACACAACCGGTGGAGCAATTGCCACCTGCCGATAGCGCGGCGCCATTCGGGCCGTAGAAGTTGACTCTTGCATACGGACCCCCGGAGCTGGGAGTGAAAGTCACATTCGACAGCGCGAAGGCTATATTGGAGCCCGCGGATGTCAAGAAGCTGAAGTATGCATTCTGCCCTGGTGCCGACGTACTGTACGTGCTTCCGCTCCCGCTGCTAGTGAACGAAAGCATGCCACCAGCCTGCGGCTGGAGTGTTACCTGGAGAGTGGCGATAGCTGGCAGACTGGGAACGATAGTTACGTCGTAGGTCCCGGTCGGAAGGTTGGCCAGATTTAGAATTCCACTGGTCGTTATGCTTGTAGACGCGACTGTTGTTCCTCCCAACGCAAAACTCGTAACCGTAACGATATAGGAGGTGTTGCTCGGAGTAGATGACAACCCACTTATGTAGAGCGCCAATGTCTGGCCGGACGCTGGCGTCACTTCGAAGGCAAGCGAGGCACTTTGACCAGTCTCACTGAGACTTAGATTCATTGGCGTACCGGCCACGAGCGTGCCCGAGACATCGGGTGTCAGTGTGCCCGTTGCGCTGAGAGTCGCCAGGCCGCCGGGAGTAAAGCTCGCGTTGTACGTCTGTGTCTGCGGAAGATCCGGCAGGTGCAGCTCGCAACTGGCCGACAAGCAGGTGACGAAATAGCTCGTGCCCGTGGGATAAGTCACCCGCAGTTGGGGTGCTCCCACTGAGCTTGGCGTCTCTACAACATTGGTAAGCGCGATTGAAACGCTTTGCCCGAATGTGCCGGAGAACGGTAGGTATCCGATCTGTCCCGCCGAGGGCGTGCTTAGATTTACGCCCGCGCCGGTGAGCGGGAGTGTATCGATGGCACCTGGCTCAAGCGTGACTTGCATCGTCGCCGTTGCAGCGCTGCTTGACGTGATCACTACCACATAGGTGCCCGCAGCCAGATTGGGCAGATTGATCGTCGCGGCGCTAGCAGTGTAGGCGCTACCGACGGTTCCACCCGCGCTGTTATAGATGTTAATGCTGTAGTACGTGCCGGTCGGGGAGGCGACTATCCCACTTGCATTCAGCGCTGCCGTCTGGCCCGCGGTAGCTACGAACGTCAGCGCAGCACTTTGCCACGGACTGGAAAGATTGAGATTCAACGCCGTCCCTGACGTTAGCAAACCCGTCGCTGTCGGCGACAGTGTCGCCGTAAAGCTCTCGGTCGCCGACCCATTCGGCGTGATAGTCACGGTATAGGTTCCGCTCTGCGTCAGCGTGCTGGAACTGCTGATCGCCGCCAGACACGAACTGGCGTAACAATACGTAGAGTAGACCGTACCCCCACTCGGGGCCGTCACTGTGATGGTATAGCTTGTTACCGAACTTGGCGTCAGGACCATGTTCGTGATCCCAACATTGAGCAGCTGCGCAGCGGCGGCGGTGAACGTAAACTGCGCACTGGCCCCTGCACTGCTGGTGCTCAGGTTCCAACTGGATGCAGTCGCCGCAGTGTTGCTCGTAACTCCCAGGGTTACCGTACCTGACACGTAACCGAGCGAGGAATCTGTCTGTTGAACCAGCAGCGTATAGATGCCTGTCGTCAGCAATGGTCCGACGTTAAAGGTCAAAGATCCGGTACAGGTGGACGAACAGGTCGGAGCAAATGTTCCGGTGCCGACGGATATTCCGTTGGGATCCAGCAGCGTTACCGTTGCGCCCTGTACTGTCGATGCGCCCTCTGAAGCGGTAATCGTCAGATATTGACCTGCGACCGCGCTAAGAGACTCTTGTATGCCTTGGCCTGATGTGACCGTGACAGGTAGCGGAGTGCCAACGGCAATGGTTCCCTGTACCGTCGGTTCCGCTATAACGGAGATATTGCCGAGCGCCGGTCCGTAAGTGCCTTCCGTCTGCTGAAACTGGATCGTGTACTGGCCAGTGACCGGAAGCGGTCCAACATTGATATTTCCCATCCCGTAGCAATTCTGGATGTTTCCTGTGATGCAGCCGCCTGTGTATGCTGCCGTGGCCAGCACGGCGCCAGCAGGTGACAATACGGAGATAGTTCCAGACGTAATCGTAAATTGAGCCACTGAAGACATATCGACAGAAAGGTACTGACCGGCTGTACCGCTTACCGACTCGAGGAATCCCTGTCCGCTCGCCAGCATCACGACGGACGGCGTACCGAGTGTCACCGTGCCAGTCGCGTCCGTGGTAAAGACCGCTGTCACAGCTGCGACACCTGAAGGACCATTACTTCCAGTCGTCTGCTGCAGATACGCGCTGTAGGTTCCCGAGGAAGGTAACGGTCCGGTAGTAATAACGCCGCTACCCGCGCAGGAATTGACGCCGCAGCTTCCCGAGAATGGCCCTACGGCAATCACTGTTCCGGAAGGATCAACAATCGAAATAATGCCGGATGTCACCGTCAGCGCGCTGGAGGTCGTACTCCACGCAATCGACGCGATTTGCCCCGCCACGCCAGTAAAGGTGTCCTGAACACTCTGGCCAGCGATTATTTGCACCTGCGTGCCTGATCCCGCCGTCAGAGTGCCCTGCGCAGCCTGCGCAAGCGTCACACTAACCGTGCCCGTCGATGCACCGCTCGATGTTGACGTCTGCTGGAAGAGCGCAGTGTATGTGCCGGTCGTGGGCAGTGGCCCAAAGCTAGCTACCCCGGACCCGGAACAGACCACCGTGCAGAGGCCGTTATAGGGTTGTGTAGCCAGGAGAGACCCATCAGGGCCGAGGAGGCTTATAGTCCCTTTTGTTACTGCGGCCGCTGAGGTAAATGTCGCCGAGATGTATTGTCCCGCCGCGCCGTTGAATGTCTCGGCCACCCCCTGTCCCAGCCAGGGGACCGTGACATTGGTAGCCACCCCAAGACTGGCGGACCCAGTGACAGGCGATGCAAGCGTCAAAGCAATCGTCCCGGTCGCCGATCCACTCTGCGTGACCACGGCCGAATACACACCGC
>Ga0265334_10001386_pt1 | contig 11684 bp, 9 predicted proteins | sample 42023metaG_FD_192442 | JGI IMG/M metagenome (GOLD analysis project Ga0265334, IMG submission 192442) | Rhizosphere microbial communities from Carex aquatilis grown in University of Washington, Seatle, WA, United States - 4-20-23 metaG | ecosystem: Host-associated > Plants > Roots > Rhizosphere >...
CGCCGGCTCGTCCACCGTGATCAGCGGCAACGGCCGGGGGTCGTCGGGGTCGGCGAGGGTCTCCCCGATGGTGATGTCCGGGATACCGGACACCGCGATGATGTCCCCGGGACCGGCCTCGGTCGCACTCACCCGGTCCAGGGCCTCGGTCATGAGGAGTTCGGCGACCTTGACCCGCTCGACCGAGCCGTCGCGCCGGCACCAGGCGGCCTGCTGGCCGCGCCGGATCTGCCCGGACCGCACCCGGCACAGCGCGAGGCGGCCCAGGAAGGGCGAGGCGTCGAGGTTGGTCACATGTGCCTGCAGCGGAGCCTCGTCGTCGTAGGACGGCGGCGGCACGGTCGCCATGATCGTGGCGAAGAGGGGCTGCAGGTCGGGGCTGTCCGGCAGGGCCCCGTTCTCGGGGCGTTCCAGGCTCGCCCGGCCGGCCTTGGCCGCCGCGTACACGATCGGGAAGCCGAGGACGGCGTCCACGTCCAGGTCCGTGCCCTCGGTGAGGTCGAGGAAGAGCTCGTAGGTCTCGTCGACGACCTCGGCGATCCGGGCGTCCGAGCGGTCCACCTTGTTCACCACGAGGACCACGGGAAGGTGCGCGGTGAGTGCCTTGCGCAGCACGAACCGGGTCTGCGGCAGCGGGCCCTCGGAGGCGTCGACCAGCAGCACGACCCCGTCCACCATGGACAGGCCCCGCTCCACCTCGCCGCCGAAGTCGGCGTGACCAGGGGTGTCCACGATGTTGAAGGTGACGCCCTCGGGCGGCGCACCCACCCCGGTCCAGCGGACCGCGGTGTTCTTCGCGAGGATCGTGATGCCCTTCTCGCGCTCGAGGTCACCGGAGTCCATGGCGCGCTCGTCCACGTGCTGGTGGGCCCCGAAGGAGCCGGTCTGCCAGAGCATGGCGTCGACAAGAGTGGTCTTGCCGTGGTCGACGTGGGCGACGATGGCCACATTGCGCAGGTCGTCACGGGTTCGGAGGGACATGCGCGAGTACTCACTATCGTCGCGGGACTGGGCGAGCCCATTCTAGGGCTGTCCTGTGCACGCACCCGGCGGCGAGGGACCGGTCCGCACCGCTCACCCTGTGTCAGGCTGGACGGTCCGCTCAGGGACGTTCACCCAGGGACGTTCACCCAGGGACGCTCGCACCGTCGCGCGCCGGGCAGCCCACGACCGGCGGCGGCACCGGGTTCACCCGGCGAGCAGCGCCTGTACCACGGGCATGTCGGCGGGGAGCCACGGCACGTCCAGCCAGTGCCCCGCCCCGAGCCACCGCAGCTGGTCGTGGCCCTCCAGAGGGCGCGGTGGCCGGCCGACCACCCGCACGAGCCAGACCCGCATCCGGTGCCGGGGGGACATCTGCCACCCCGGCCGGTCCTCGTCCGGTCCGGTGACCTCGCGTCCCAGCTCCACCTGGACGCCGAGTTCCTCCTCGAGCTCCCGGCGTAGCGCGGCCAGCAGGGTCTCCCCCGGCTCGACCTTGCCCCCGGGCAGTTCCCACCCGCCGGCGAGGTGAGGCGGCTCGGTCCGGCGGGCCGCGAGGAGCAGCGTGGGGTGGTCCAGGTCGTCGACCACGGCCGCGCCCACCACGAGGATGACGCCGTCCGGGGCCATGACCGTCTCGTCCACTGGCCGAGAGTGCCACACCGGAGCTGCCGCTGCCGAGAGATCGACAGCGGCTCACCTCAGAATTCGGTGGAATGTCGCCGCGGATCCACGCAGCGTGGATGCATTCTCAACCCACCGTCGTGTCACTGGGCGCCGTCGTCCTCCGGGCCCAGTAGTTCCGGGATTGCCGGCGCCCGGGCCGGAGGGCACTGTGAGCAGATGGCCGACTCTCCCGTGTCCCGACTCTCCCCCGCCGACCTGGCCGAGGCCCTGCCCGGGTTGCCCGGGGTGGACCACCACGTCGCCGGGGCACTCACCCTGGCCGTGCAGGCCCCGGACTTCGCCGCGGCGGTGCGGCTGATCGGGCTGATCGCCCGGGCGGCCGAGGAGCAGGACCACCACCCCGACCTCGACCTGCGCGGGAACACCGTGTTCCTGGCACTGAGCACCCACTCCGCGGGCGGGGTGACCACGCGGGACCTGGATCTGGCCCGCTCCGTGCTGGCGGCGGCGGACCTCGTGGACGGCGTGGTGCTGCCGGCGCCCGAGCGAGTGGAGATCGCCCTGGACTGCGTGGACGCCGATGCGGTGCGGCCGTTCTGGCGTGCCGGGCTCGGATACCAGGAGTGGGCGTCCGCCGACGGCCAGCGCGAGCTGCACGACCCCCTGGGCCGCGGACCGGTGCTCTGGTTCCAAGCGATGGACCCGCCCCGCACGGAGCGGGGACGGCTGCACCTGGACGTCTACCTGCCCGACGTCGCGGCGGCCCGGCAACGACTCGCCGAGACCCTGGCCGCGGGCGGCCGACTCGTCACGGACGCCCACGCCCCCTCCTGGTGGGTGGTCGCGGACGCCGAGGGCAACGAACTGTGCCTGTGCACCCGGGAACCCGCGCCCCGGGCGAGCTGACCACCGGCTCACCGACCGACCACCGGCTCACCAGCTGACCGCAGGCACGCCGACCGACCACCGGACCGGCACCCCGGACCGGGTCGGCCGTGGCCACCGGTTCAGACGACGGCGTGCACCTCGGCGAAGTGACAGGCCACCTGGTGCGCGGGCTCGCTGCCGGCCCGCGGGATCAGAGCCGGCACCTCCTGGGCGCAGATCTCCTGGGCCTTCCAGCACCGGGTCCGGAAGCGGCATCCGCTCGGCGGGTTCACCGGACTGGGAACGTCCCCGGAGAGCAGGATCCGTTCGCGATGCGCCTGACTGGTCGGGTCGGCGATCGGGGCGGCCGAGAGCAGTGCCTGGGTGTACGGGTGCCGGGGCCGGTCGTAGACGTCGTCCCGGCCACCGATCTCCATGATCTTCCCGAGGTACATCACGGCCACCCGGTCGGAGATGTGCCGCACCACGGAGAGGTCGTGCGCGATGAAGACGTAGGCGAGGTTCAGGCGTTCCTGCAGTTCCTCCAGCAGGTTCACCACCCCGGCCTGAACCGAGACGTCCAGCGCCGAGACCGGCTCGTCGAGGATCAGCAGCTTCGGCTCCAGGGCCAGCGCGCGGGCGATCCCGATCCGCTGGCGCTGACCGCCGGAGAACTCGTGCGGGTAACGGTTGCCGTGCTCGGGGTTCAGCCCCACCACGCGCAGCAGCTCGGCGACCCGGTCCGGGCCGGCGGTCGCCCAGGTGCCGTGGATCCTGAAGGGCTCGGCGACGATGTCGTTGATCGGCATCTTCGGATTGAGCGAGGCGTACGGGTCCTGGAACACGATCTGCATGTCCCGGCGCACCTCGCGCAGGGCACGCACGGGCAGGGTGGTCAGCTCGAGTCCGTCGAAACGCACCGATCCGGAGGTGGGGCGGTGCAACTGCAGCACCGCCCGTCCCGTGGTCGACTTGCCGCAGCCGGACTCCCCCACGAGCCCCAGCGTCTCGCCCCGGTCCACCGCGAAGGTGATCCCGCTGACGGCCTGGACGTGGCCGACGGTCCGCCGCAGCAGCCCCCCGCCCTTGACGGGGAAGTTCATCACCAGGTCGGTGACCTCGAGCAGGTGCCGGGACTCGACGGCCCCCACCCCGGTCGCGGTCTGCGTGCTCGCGCTCACGAGCCCACCTCTTCGTTCCGGAAGATCGACACGGGGTCCTCACGGTCGGCCAGGTCCACCCACCGGTGGCAGGCGGCGGTGTGCGCCTGCTGTTCGGTCGCCGTCAGGGACGGCTCGACCTGTTCGCACCGCTCGATCCGCAGTGGGCACCGCGGCGAGAACGGACACCCCGGCGGCAGATTGATCAGTGACGGCGGGGAACCCGGGATCGGCCGCAATCGGGTGCCGGCACTCGCCAGGGTCGGGATCGAACCGAGCAGACCGGCCGTGTAGGGCATGCGCGGCGACCGGAACACCTGCGCCGTCTCGCCGTACTCGACCGCCCGGCCCGCGTACATCACGAGCACGCGCTGGGCGATCGAGGCGACCACCCCGAGGTCGTGGGTGATCAGGATGATCGCGGCGTTGACGGCGTCCTTGACCTCGAGCAGCTTCTCCAGGATCTGGGCCTGCACGGTGACGTCGAGGGCCGTGGTCGGCTCGTCCGCGATGATGATCTCCGGGTTGTTGATCACCGCCATCGCGATCATCACCCGCTGCCGCATACCGCCGGAGAACTCGTGCGGGTAGGCACCGAGCCGCTCCCGCGGCTGCGGGATGCCCACCAGGTCCAGCATCTCCAGCGCCCGGTCCAGCGCCCGCCTGCGGGAGACCGCCTCGTGCGAGCGCACGGTCTCCGCGAGCTGGTCACCGATGCTGTAGACGGGATTCAGCGCGGTCATGGGGTCCTGGAAGATCATGCCGATCCGCCGCCCGCGCAACGACCGCTGCTCGGCGGCACTCATGCGCAGCACGTCCCGGCCCCGCAGCAGCACCCGACCCTCGACCTGCGCGGTGCGCGGCAGCAGCTGCATGAGCGCCATGGACGAGACCGACTTGCCCGAGCCGGACTCCCCGACGATCCCGAGCACCTCCCGCTCGGCCAGCGTGTAGGACACCCCGCGGACGGCGTTGACCACGCCGTCCTCGGTCGGGAACCGCACCGCGAGATCCTCCACCGAGAGCAGTGGCGCGGTCGTCTCGTCGCTCATGCGCGCACCCTGTTCTGCTTGGGGTCGAACGCGTCACGGAGGCCGTCGCCGATGAAGTTCACGGACAACGCGATCGCGATGATGAACAGACCGGGCCACCAGAACAGCCAGGGCCGGGTGGTGGACGCCGTCTGGTAGTTCGACACCAGGAGCCCCAGCGAGGTGTCGGGCGCCCGCACACCGAGACCGAGGTAGCTGAGCGCCGTCTCCAGGAGGATCGCGGAGGAGATGGTCAACGTGGCGTTCACGATGATCGTGCCCACGATGTTCGGCAGCAGGTGACGCATGATGATCCGCGGACCGCTGGCGCCCAGGGCCCGCGCCGCCTCGATGAACTCCTTCTCCCGCAGCGAGAGCAGCTCACCGCGGATCAACCGGGCCAGCTGCATCCACTCCAGGAAACCGAGCACCAGGGCCAGGGCCATGATCCCCGCCCCGCCGTACTTGTGCGCCACGATCGCCGCGATCACCAGGAGCGGGATGGTCAGGAAGACGTCGGTGATCCGCATGAGCACGCTCTCCGCGAATCCCCGGAAGAAACCCGCGATGGCGCCCACGAGCAGGCCCAGCAGGGTCGAGACCAGTCCGACGGTGAAGGCGATGATCAGGCTCTGCTGCGCGCCGCGCATGGTCAGGGCGAAGAAGTCGGTGCCGATGTCGGACTGCCCGAAGGGGTGCTGGCCGATCGAGAAGCCGTGGCCGCCGAGGAACTTCGGCAGGACGCTGAGCGTGGGGCTGCCCCCGTTCACCACGTCGCCGCTGCCGTCGTAGCTCTGGTGCCACCAACCGTGCACCGGGCCGAAGCCGATGGAGCTGAAGGCGAGCACCACGATCGCCAGCAGGACGAGCATGCCGCCCAGCGCACCCCGGTGCCGGAAGAACCGGCGCCTGACCATCTGCGCCTGGGTACGGGCGACGACGGTGAACTCACGTTCGACCGTCGGCGCGGGGGGCGCGGTGGAAGGTTCGGAGCTCATCGGTCCCCGTCCTCTCGCTGCGACTGGCTAGGGAGCCGCCGGTCCGGGGTCGGGAACTCCCGGCTCGGGATCAGGGTGCGCTCGACGGTCAGGTGGACCGGACTCAGGTGGACCGGGTTCACGGCGAACGGGCTCATGGCGAACGGGCTCATGGCGAACGGGCTCAGGTCGATCGGACTCATGACAACCGGATCCGCGGGTCGAGATAGGCGTACGCGAGGTCCGCCAGCATGTTGAAGACGACGATGGACGCCGCCGTCACGATGAAGAAGGCCATCACCGGCGCGGGGTCCGTGACGGTCAACGCGTGCACGAAGAGGGATCCCATGCCCTGCCAGCCGAAGACGTTCTCCGTGATGACCGCGCCCGCGATGACGTTGCCCAGGTCGAAGGCCATGAGCGTGGTCACCGGGATGAGCGCGTTCCGGAACCCGTGGCGCATGATCACCGTGCGCTCGGTGAGCCCCTTCGCCCGCGCCGTGCGGATGTAGTCCTGGTTCATCACCTCGAGCATCGTGCTGCGCGTGTACCGCGTGTAGGTCGCGAAGGAGATCAGCATGATCGCGATCGTCGGGAGCACGAGGTGGGTGAGGTCGTCGATCAGGAAGTCGTAGAAGTTGCCGTTGAGGTTCGGCGTGTTGGCGCTGATGGTGGCCATCAGCCGGCCGTTCACCTGCATGGAGTAGTGCGGGACACGGTCGAGGGTACGGTCGACCATGATCCAGAATCCGCAGAGCAGCCCCGTCAGCGCGGCGGCGCGGGCCGCCTGCGCACGGTCCAGACCACCCAGGAGGTACCCGAGGCCGATGCCGACGGCGACGGTGACCAGGGCCAGGAGCGCCAGGCCACTCCAGGAGGGCGAGTCAAGGACGGGCAGCAGGGCGAACTGGGCGACCACGCCCACCCCGGCGCTCGCCAGACTGGCGTAGAGCACCGACCGATGGCGCAGGCCGGCCACGAGCCAGGTCACGCCGAAGGCGCTCCCGGCGCAGAACAGGGTGACGAGCACCGGGCCCAGACTCGGCGTCTTGAACCACTTGCTCAATGACATGTACTCGAGAATCAGCGCGGAGAGGACGAAGGCGATCCCGCGCACCGTCCAGCGGCGCCGGCGGTCCCCGCCGAGCAGCGCCCCCCAGGTGACCGCCGAGGCCAGGCTGAGCCCCAGGAGCCAGGGGATGCTGATTCTCGGGTCCCAGAGCCAGTTGTTGAACCGGATCGCCAGGTACTGCTTGAGCAGCACGGAGACCCAGAAGATGGGGAGCGAGAAGAAGACGAACGCGGCGAAGGTGATCGTGTAGTCGAATCCGCTGTACTGCCGGATCGCGGAGATGATCCCGAAGGTCACCCCGATCAGGATCGCCAGCAGCGTCGCCACCAGGACCAGTCGCAACGTGACGCCCATGGCCTGGTCGAGGAGGGTCGTGACATCCTGGTGCTGGCGGTTCGTGCCCAGATCGCACTTCTGCCCGGGCATCACGCACTTTCCGACGCCTTCGAGCCAGCCCACGTAGCGCCGCGGCACGGACTGGTCGAGGTGGAGATCGGCGGTCCGCTGGGCGATCTTCTGGGCCCGGTTCGGCGACTGGTCCGTCTTCAGGTCACCCAGGGGGTCCCCCGAGTTGGCGACCAGGACGAACACGATGAACGTGGAAGCCAGAAGGATCAGCAGCGACGCGATCATCCTGCGGATCACGAAGACGGCCACGTCTCCACCTCCAGACCCGATCGCCGCGCTCCACCGAGACGCCCGACCGACATGTCGACCGGCCCACCGCACCGGGCCGATGCGCCCCGACCCTGCGTCGGAGCTCTGACTGCCCCGGCCCGCTCCGCGAGCGCACCGGCTCCTGCCCTCGGTCCCCGGAGGCGGCCCGGCGCCCTCGGCACCGATCCCCGTTCCGTGGGACCCACCTGCACGCTGGGGGCCGGGAGCGATGCTCCCGACCCCCAGCCCACGTGCTGGTCTTGGTCGTCCTCACCACTGCGCGACGATTGTCATCCCCGCCTCGTGGCGTCGTTCCATCGGGGTCAGCCGGTGGCTACTGCTTGAGCGACCACTGGCTGACGTTGTAGGTGATATCGGACTGGCTGGCGTTGTACTGCACGCCCTGGACGTTCGCTGCCGTCGCCAGAACGGCGGGGAAGGCGAAGACCGGGATGGTGGCCACGTCGTCCCAGAGGAGCTTCTCGATCTGCCCGATCAGCTGCTGCTGGGTGTCGGGATCGAGCTCCTGGTTCAGCTTCTGGATCAGGGCGTCGACCTGCGGGTTCGAGTAGTGCCCGTTGTTGTTGCCGCCACCGGTCACGTACGTCGAGTTGGACGCGGTGACCAGCGCCGAGCCGGACCACGCGAACAGGGCGACGTCGAAGTTGCCGTTGGCCAGGCCGTTGCCGAAGAAGTCGTCCTGTCCGGCGTCCACGATCTTGAACCCGGCCTGGTCACAGGAGGCCCGGATGAGGGCCACCTCGGAGGTACGGCGCGGGTTCGGCGTGTTGTGGCCGATCCGGACCTGCACGCCGACCTTGCCCAGACGGGTCAGGATCGCCTTGGCGCCGGCGATGTCGACCTTGTCGTAGGCGGAGCCGCCCGCGCTCGCGGCGACCGCGTCGTAGGCGGGCTGGAAGGGCAGCAGGTAGCGGGACTCAAGAACCTTGGCGTCCGGGTTGAGCGGCTTGATCAGGTTGTCCACGATCGTCTGCCGCGGCAGGCACTTCGCGAACGCGACCCGGAGGTCCTTGTTCGCGAACTCGCCGTGGAAGTTGAAGTCGTAGTGCTCGAAGGTGAACTGGTCGTGGGTCGACACCTGGACCGAGGGACCGATCCCCTTGAGCTGCTGGAGCAGGTCCGGGTTGGGCTGCGGGTCCATGACCTGGACCTCACCGTTCTGCAGCGCCTGGGACTGCTGGTCCTGCGAGATGTACCGGAAGACGATCGTCTCGGAACGCGGCGGGGTCCCCCACCACTTGGGGTTCGGCTTGAGGGTCAGCGAGGAGCCGGCCTGCCAGGTCGCGATCACGTAGGGCCCGGCGGACGGGCTGATCGCCGCGTTGAACTGACCCGGCTTGAAGATCCATCCGGTGTCGTAGAAGTCACCGATCTTCTTGAGGGTCGCCGGGACCTTCGCCTTGAGCGCGGCGATGAGGTCGGTGACCCCGGTCTGCTGCTCGACGATGTGCGCGGGCAGGATCGAGGCGTTGCCGAAGAGGGAGTTCCAGTCCGCGAACGGCGTCTTGTAGGTGATCGTGAAGCTCTTGTCGCCGTTGTTGCACTCGGGCGGGTCGGTCTGCTCGTAGCCCGTGCTCCCCGCGGTGGAGAAGTAGTACAGGACGTTGCCGTCCTTGTCCTTCGCACCGGTCGGGTAGGCGTTGCTGTTCGCCGCCCAGGTCAGCCAGGCGTCCTTGCAGTCGATCGGCACGCCGTCCGACCACACGGCCTTCGCGTTGAAGGTGTACTTGACCTTCAGCGGGCTGTCACTGACCTTCTCGAAGGTCCCGAACTCGGTGTCCGGTTGCACCTTGCCGTCCGGGCTGTACTGCCAGAAGGAACGCAGGACCTCGTTGAGGACCACCGCGTTCTTCGAGGCGTTCTGGTCAGCCGTGTTGTTGTTGTACGCCCCGAATTCCTGCTCGTAGGCGTAACTGATGGTGACCGGCGCGGTCGACGCACCCGCGCTGCCGCTCGTGGTCGGAGACGTCGCACTCTTCGAGCCGCATGCGGTGAGCACCAGTGCTGAGCTGGCGATCAGCACGAGGGCCTTCGTGCCCCTTGGCAACATGCTCAATGCTGGGGTCCTCTCAGGTGAGGCGAGAGCCCGGGGAGAGACGACCGTAGAATCTTCGTCGCCACCCTGACCTAAGCACCGCAGCGGGCCCTCGCGTTGGACGCAGACAATAAATCTTGCGGGCGGTGCGGGGCGCAAGCGGAATGGCCCGGCGTTACCGAGATGCAACAGGAGTCGTAACTTCCCCCTCGGTGAGACGAACGATCCGCACCCCCCTTGCTCCACTCAGGTGAGCCTGGTCACTGCCCGCACGCGCGAGCTCACCGTCGAAGACGATACAGCCCCACCCCCTGTTCGCCGCAGTGCAACCGCGCACTTCCGTGCAGGTCATCGCGCGGATCGTGGTCTCCGGGGGTGAACGATGCCCCCACGGGCACCCGAGAGGACCCCTCGGCCGTTCGTCCGAGCCCTCGGCGCCGGTCCCGGCGACCCGGCGGGCTGACCGCGGACGCCCGTCGGGCGGGGTCCGCCCCGGCCCCGCCCGACCCGGACCCCCACCCTCGGTCGCGGAGCGTCACCGTCCCGCCGCCTCTGCGCAGATTCCCCGGCGCCGCCCCCGAAGCCCTCTTCCGCTTTCCTGGTGAGCGTGCGAGTTCCCGCCGCAGGGTTCTGGATTTCCCTCCCGGAATTCGATCGCCCGACCGACCTTCCCGGCGGGACCCGCGACCCGGTTCCGGATCGGTCCCGGCAATTCCGGTTCGGTGATCCGGCGGTGGGAACGGGCATCTCACGGATCCTGCGGCTGCTGGCCCGGGTCGTGCGCCTGCTGGCCCACCCGCTCACCGAGTCGATCTTCCTCATCCCGGGATGCCAGGGGTGGCCACCGTCGGTAACCTCACAGGGTGGTCACCGAGCTCGACCTGGACCTGGGACCCGGGCGCGTCCTGCACGTCTACGACACCGGCCCGGCGCAGGCGGGGGCGAGGACGCTCCCGGTGCTGTGGCACCACGGCACCCCCAACCTCGGCTCACCACCGGAACCGCTCTTCGGGGCCGCCGCGCGCCTCGGCCTGCGCTGGGTCTCCTACGACCGGCCGGGATGCGGGGGGTCGACCCCCTGGCCGGACCGGGACGTCGCGAGTGCCGCGACCTGCGCCGCGGTCGTGGCCGACACCCTGGGGCTGGATCGGCTGGCGACCGCCGGCCACTCCGGGGGTGGCCCGCACGCGCTGGCCTGCGCCGCGCTCCTGCCCCACCGGGTCGTCGGCGCGTTGAGCATCGCCGGCCTGGCCCCGTACGGCGCCGAGGGCCTGGACTGGTTCGACGGGATGGCGCCGTCCGGGGTGGCCTCGCTCCGCGCGTCCCTCGCGGGCAGGGCGGCCAAGGTGGAGCACGAGGCGTCCGCCGCCCCCTACGACCCCGAGTTCACCCCTGACGATCTGACCGCGCTGGACACCGAGTGGGCCTGGCTCGGCCGGGTGGCGACGGCAGCCTCCGCGCAGGGCCCGGGCGGACTCATCGACGACGACCTGGCCTACGTCGCACCCTGGGGATTCGACCCCGCACGGATCACCGTGCCGGTGCAACTGGTGCACGGGAACCGGGACCGGGTGGTGCCCAGCGCGCACAGTCGATGGCTCGCGGACCGGTCCCCGACCGCGGAGCTGGTGGTGACTCCCGAGGACGGCCACATCTCCGTCCTGCGCTCGGCCGAGGCCGCCCTGGCACGGTTGGTCGCGCGCCTGGCCGGCTGACCGCAGGAACACCGCGATCTCAGGCAGGCCACTGGCACCGGAACACCCCGGGCACCGGAACGTCGTTGCCACCGGGGGAAGCCCCCGACACGATGGGGAGATGACCGCCGTCCCCGGGCACGGAACCGTCCGGGACGAGCCCGTGCCCGTGCTCTGGTTGACGGGCCCGCCGGGGGTCGGCAAGACGACCGTCGCCTGGGAGCACTACTCCCGGCTCGCCCGCAGCGGCACGCCCGTGGGCTACGTCGACCTCGACCAGCTGGGCATCTGTTACCCCGAGCTGCCGGCGGACCCGGGCCGCCACCGCATGCAGGCGAGCAACCTCGCGGCCGTGGCCACCGCCTTCCGGGCCGCAGGTGCACACGGCGTGGTGGTCTCGGGGGTGATCGATCCCGTCCGCGGGGTACCGACCGACCTGCTTCCGCAGGTGGCCCTCACCGAATGCCGGCTCCGCGCCGAGCGGGACACGCTCACCCGTCGCCTTCTCGGACGCCGCGGCACCCACATGGACGTGTCCGAGGTCCTCGCCGAGGCCGACATC
>Ga0265334_10001387_pt1 | contig 11681 bp, 10 predicted proteins | sample 42023metaG_FD_192442 | JGI IMG/M metagenome (GOLD analysis project Ga0265334, IMG submission 192442) | Rhizosphere microbial communities from Carex aquatilis grown in University of Washington, Seatle, WA, United States - 4-20-23 metaG | ecosystem: Host-associated > Plants > Roots > Rhizosphere...
ATCACGAACTTCCCGGAGTTCAGCTTCTCTTGAAGGCTGGAGGTCATGGCGGACGATATCCTTTGAAGCGGCCCGCGCGCCTTCTAGCCGATGAATGGCGAAGACTGAAAGGAGGCTGAGCTGGGGCTTGCCCGTTTAGGCCGGCTGTCGCGCCCGCTTGCGGGTTATGGCGAGCGCCTCATCCTCCGGCATGGGCGTGGGCTCGGCGGCCAGGAGGGAATCGGCATTGGCCTGGATCTTCTCGATCACGCGCGAAAAGGTCTCGAGCTCCTCGCCGGTGACGCCTTCGATCAGGGCGTCGTTCTGCCGGAAGGCCAGGCGCACCAGATCGTCGAACACCTTGCGGCCCGCAGGCGTCGGCGAAATGAAGACGCCCCGCTCGCCCCTGCGGCTCTCGCGGACCAGAAGCCCCGCCTCGACAAGCCGTTTCACACCGCGCGACAGCTGCCCTTTGTCATGGCTGGAGGCGGCGGCCAGTTCGTTCAGCGACATCGGCGCGCGATCGCCCACCTGGGACATCACCCGCCATTCGAAGTCGGAGAGGCCGAGCTCGCGCCGGGCCTGGGGCGAGGTGAAGCGGCGGATGGTGCTGAGCAGGCGGAACAGCCGCGAGCCATAAATCCGCCGATAGGGCGGATCGATGTTCTCGAACCACGGCTTCCGCATCTTTACGTCGTCCGGCAATGATCTGCCCTCTCTAGAGGCGCAACATGCATACTCCGCGGCGGATCACCAAGCGCCCCCACGAGTCCTTTGCAAGATTGTTTCGAGCCGCGGTCAGTGCGCCCGGGCGGGCGTCCACCCGTCGCCCTGGCCATACTGGAAGGTGACGAACGGAAACGCCTCGATCTCGTGGATCTTGCCGCCGCGAACGCCGAACGTCTCCATGGTCACCATGTTGAGGATCATCCCGGAGCCTTCGTTGTTGGCGTAGGTGTTGGGCTCGACATGGCGCTTGCGCCCGTCCTCCACGAACAGCACGAAGCCGGCCACTAGCCCCTTCTGCTCGTCAACAATGAGGCGGCGCGGCTGGATGTGGGTGATGAAATTGAAGATCCCCGTGGAGACCTGCTGCTCGCAGGTCATCATCGAGAAGGCGGCGAACGGCCCGTCCTTGGGCGGTGGGGCGGGCGAGGGGGCGAAGCGGCCGGGCGTCTTGTTGTTGACCGTCTGATAGCCCTGTTCATGGCGGACGCAGTCGTCGGCGAAGGGGGCGATCTTGCCGTCGTCGCCGGTCAGGGCGTCGAAATAGCCATTGGCCGCATAGATCAGATAGTCGCGTGAATTGCGCTCCTTGGTGGGCACATCGGCCAGCATGGTCGGCCGCGCCGTGGTCAGAAGCTCCATCGCCGGCGGCTGGACGTTGGAATCGAACAGCTGCTCGGCCTCGGTGATCATCCGCCGCTCGACCTTGAGCCTGAGGGCGACCAGGGCCGGCTTGCCCTGGATGTTCAGCACCGTCTGGGTCCCGATCTGGCCGGTCTGAGGGTCGGCCACGTCGATGCGGAAGCCCGTAGCCTTGATCGGCTTGATCCAGAGATTGCCCTGGCCGAGGTCCAGCCGGGCGGTGTTCTCGGTAAAGTCGACCTCCTCGGCCAGGGGCAGGGACGAGCGGTCCTTGGTCTCCAGCGCCTTGATATAGGCGTCCATCATCCCGACCAGGCAGGCGCGGTCGCAGGGCTGCACCCGGGCGGGGTCCCAGGGCTGCTTGTACCAGGGCTTGGCGGTCTGGGCGCCGGCGGTCCCTGCGAAGGCGAGGACGGCGAACAGGCCGAGCGCCAGAAGCTTCCGTCGCATGGTCTCATTCCTCCCCTGAGGAGGGAGAGTGACGAGGCGAGCTTGACCAAGTCAACCACGTTGACAGGGGCCCTGCCGATGGCCGAACGTCGCGCCAACGATAAAGGGAGGACGTATGACGGCCACGGTCCCGACGCTGGACGAGCCTGTCGCCGTTCATCCCGCCGCCGGCGACTCTACGGCGTGGCCATCCTCGAGGGCCGCCCACTACACAGTCTTCATGCTGGCGATCGCGGTGGCCTTCGCCGAGATCGACCGCACCGCCATGCAGTTGCTGGTGGCTCCGATCAAACAGGTCTTCCACCTGTCGGACAGCTCGATGGGCTTCCTGCTGGGTCCGGCGTTCGCCCTCTTCTACGCGGCATGCGGCATACCCACGTCGCGGTTCATCGACCGCCATAACCGCAAGTCGATTCTGGCCGGCGCGCTTGCGCTGTGGAGCGCCGCATCGGTGTTCTGCGGCCTGGCCCAGGGCTTCGTTCAGCTCGCCATCGCGCGCCTGTTCCTCGGGGCGGCGGAATCGCCCAACGGCCCGGCCATCTTCTCGATCATCTCCGACACGTTTCCTCGCAAGCTGCTGACCCGGGGCATCGCCTTCATGCAGCTGGGGATCACTCTGGGCACGGGCTTCTCATTGATCATGACGGCTGTGCTCATCGCCGTCCTGGAGAAGATCCCGCCCATGCATATCGCGCTGATCGGAACCATCCGGTGGTGGCAGCTGGTGTTCATCGCCATTGGCGTCCCGGGCCTGATCGCCGCTGCCGTGTTGGCCCTGACCGTCAAGGAGCCGGCTCGCCATGGCGCGGCCGTCCAGACCAAGGTCAAGATGACCGAAGCTATCGCCTACATGGGCCAGCATTGGAAGGTGTTCGCGCCCTTCATGGGCAGCGCGGCTTTCGGCAGTCTCCTCCTGGGCTCCCTGGCCTGGACCGCCGCCTTCTATCAGCGGACCTACGGCTGGGCGCCCCAGAAGTACGCCATGCTGGCGGGGATCGTCAGCTTGGTGGCCACGCCGGTCGGTCTGTTCGCAGGCGCATGGGTCTACGAGCGCTATGTGACCCAGGGCCGTCACGACGCGGCCATGCGCGTGGTGGTGCTGGGCCGCCTGATCGGCCTGCCCGCCGCGCTTCTGATGCCGCTGATGCCGACCGGCGAGCTCGCCCTGGCGCTCTATGCGATCTCCCTGATCGTCCTCGGCGGGACGGGAGCCTGCACCAACACCATCCTGCAGATCATCTCGCCCAACCGCATGCGGGCCCAGATCACGGCGATCTTCTTCCTGTTCTACAACCTGGTGGGCCAGGGCCTGTCGCCGTGGCTGATTGGCCTGTTCACCGACAGGGTGCTGCACGACGAAAGCCATCTGCGCTACGCGATCCTGGCGATCAATCTCCTGGCCACGCCGACTTCGCTGTTCATCCTGTGGCTCGGCATGAAGCCCTACGGCCGCGAGGTGGCCGCCATCGAGGCGGCCGAGGCGGCGTCTCTCGCATGATCACCGTCCACACCTGGGAGCCGAACGCCAACTCCGGCAAGCCGCTCTTGCTGCTCAAGGAGAAGGGCGCCGAGTTCGACTACCGGTACATCAACATGGGCGCGCTCGAGCAGCACTCGCCCGACTATGTGAAGATCAATCCGAACGGGACGGTGCCGACCGTCATCGTCGACGGCTTCTCGATGTTCGAGTCGACGCCGGGGATGGAGTACCTGGACGAGGTGGTGGACGGGCCCGGGCTGACGCCCCACGACCCCTATCTGCGCTGGAAGATGCGCTGGTGGATGCGGTTCGTGGACGAGTACCTGAACCCCTCGCTGGCCATGCAGGCCGGCTCGGCCGCCGGCGGGCGGATGCAGATGTCCGAAGAGGAGAAGGATGCAGCGGTCGCGCGCATCCCTCTGCCGGAACGGGCCCGGGTCTGGCGCCTGATCCTCGACCGAGGCGTGTCGGAAGAGGAGCTCGCCGAGTCACGGCGTCGGGTGACTTCCGCGATCGGAACCTTCGAGACGGCCCTGGGTGAGAGCTCCTATCTCGCCGGCCCCGTATATTCCCTGGCCGATCTCAACGCCATGACCACCCTGCATTCTTGGCCCCTGATGCGCGACGACATCTCGGAAGAGGCGACCCCGAACCTCTGGGCCTGGTTCCGGCGCTGCCACGCGCGCCAGGGGATCAAGGACGCCTTCGCGCTCGGCCGCTTCATCGGCACGCGCACGGGCGAGGTCCGCGCCAAGCTGGGGCTCGAGGCATGATCGAGCTTTATCACTGGGAGCCGACCTCGAATTCCGGCGAGGTGCTCATCCTGCTGAAAGAGAAAGGCGTCGACTTCGTCGGCCATTACGTCGACGTGCTGAAGGGCGAGCAGTTCTCCGCCGATTTCCTGGCGCTGAATCCCTGCGGCCAGGTCCCCGTGCTGGTCCACGACGGACGGCCCCTGACCGAGACCGGCTTCATCCTGCAATACCTGGAGGAGGTGTTCCCCGCCGTTTCGCTCACGCCCTCCACGCCCGAGGGCCGCTACTGGGTGAACGTCTGGATCAAGTACGTGGAAGAGTACATCGCGCCGGCGGCCTGGAAGCTCGGGATCGCGCGTACGGTGGCCGACCTCGGCGAGCGCCGGAGCGTCATTGAGGCGGCGCTGGGCCGTGCGCCGCCCGAGCGGCGGCAGGCCTGGGCCAAGGCGTTCGCCGGCTTCGATGCGGTGGATCTGGAGATCGCCAGGGGCCTCCTGCCCGTGCGCCTCGAGCGCATGGAGGCGGCGCTCGGCGCCTCCGACTGGCTGGCCGGCGATCACTACAGCCTTGCCGACATCGCCGTCTTCCCCACCGCCGCCGCCCTGCCGGACGTGGCGCCAGATCTGGTCAATGCATCGGCGACGCCGCGGACCTGGGAATGGCTGGAACGCATGCGAGCGAGACCCGCCGTGCGGGCCGCCCTGGCCGCGGCGAAGACGCCCCGTCCCCAAGCAGTGTTCGCGCCGGGGCCGGAGGGCAGCCGGTGGGGGTGAGACGACCGGGAAACTGACCCTGGGGAGGGCAAGGTGAATACGCTCCAGAAATCCGGAACGGGCGCGCTCGTCGCGTCCTTCCTATTGGCCGCAGCCGGGTCTGCGCTCGGACAGACCCCCACGCCGCCGCCCGGGCCGCCGCCGTCCTGGGACAGCCTGATCCCCTGCGCCCAGAAGGGCGACCCGGTCGAGGGGTTCAAGTGCTACCAGGCCGCCATGCGCGCGGCAGGGTACGCACCCAATCCGGAGATCGCGGCGGCCGAGCGGCGGCGCAAGTTCGGACTCTCGCTGCCGTCGATCGGCTCGCACAAGCCTGCCGCCAAGCCGCAGATGGAGGTCGCCCAGGCGACGCCGGGCGTCCGCGCCCCGCCCCCGCAGGAAGAGCCCGAGGATCGGGTGACGGTGAAGCTGGAGCAGGTGGCGTTGATCCCGCCCCTGAACCGCCTCCTCCTGATCACCACCGAAGGCGGGGTCTGGCAGCAGACCGACAGCGAAACGGTCTCGCCCACCCCCAAGCCTGGCGAGACAATGACGATCATCCGCGGCAAGATCGGCGGCTACTTCTGCCAGTTCGACCGGGTCACCAGGGTGCGCTGCATCCGCACTCACTGACCGACGCCGGGCGCCAGGGGCCGGTTGCGGACGAACTGCGAGAGCACCCATTTCTCGCCGGAGGTCGGCGGCCGGCCGGCGTGGCGCGTCCTGGGGTCGGGCGCGCCTGATCGGTCGACACTGATGAAGATCAGCGCGTCGCCCTTTCTCCCCCGATGCCGCAGCCCGAGCTCGGGGAAATCGGTCTCGCCGCCTTCGTAGTCCTCGTTCAGATAGAGCAGGGCGGTGGCGACCCGCTGGCCGACCCTGGCGATCTCCTCGGCGTAGGCCGGTATGGTCGGGTCCAGATAGTCGAAGTGGTCGCTGGCCTCCTCTCCCGGGCGATAATTCAGCACCGCGAAGGCCTCCATGACCGACAGGGGCGCGCCGATGCAGGCGCCGATGCGGCTCTGGATCACGACATTGAGCAGGCTGGTCTCGGCCAGGCCGAAGCTGGCCACGCGGTTGGTGCGGGTCTGGCCCATCACCGGCAGGCCGGTCCTTGGATCGTCGACCTCGGCGCGGACGAGGCGGCCGGCGCAATGGCTGACGATCCAGTCGCAGACCTCCGGCGGCGCCAGCCCTTCGGCGACGATCACGCGGGGGCTGTCGGACAGCGTCCGGATCGGCGGGGGGGCCAGCCAGGACTTGAGCTCGACGCCAAGGCGAAGCCGGCTCCAAACCTCTTCACCCGGCCTTCGGTACTCCGCCGCGGCTGCGGCCTCGCGATCGGCGCTCAGCAGCACCAACTGGTCGCGCGCGGGACCCCAGCCGAGCTCGGCGGCCCGTTGCAGATAGTCGAGGCCGACCATCCAGTTCTGGGGCGCGTGGAAGCCGCCGGCCGCCAGGACCGCCAGCGTCGCCGCCGAACATCCGTCGCCCCCCGCCGCGGCCTCGACCAGCATCGCCAGGCCGTCGGCGGGTCGGTAGGGGGCGTTCTCGGCCAACAGCAGCTTCAGGCCGAGCCGAGCCAGGGCCTCAGTGTGATGGGCCCCGGCCGCGCGGGCGAGCCAGTCGAGGGCCTCGTAGTGGCGGCCCTCTTCCCCCAGCCGCAGCGCCCATTGGACCTGGGCGCGGGGGTCGCCGGCCTGGGCCTGGGTTTCGAGATCGGCGATGGACATGCGGCTCAAAAAGAAGGGGCGGACCTCTCGAGCCGCCCCGCACCATAGCCCGGACCCGAAGGGGTTAGAACCGGGCCTTGATACCCACATAGAAGCGCCGGCCGAGCTGATCGTAGTTCAGCGATGTGGCGCCCAGGCTGGCGTTCGGCGAAGGGCCGATGTCGGCGCCGACCACCTCCGGCTGCGTGTTGAACAGATTGTCGATGCCGGCGCGCAGCTGATAGGCCGGGCTCAGCTTCCAGCCGGCGAACAGGTCGAACTCGTCGTGCGATCCGACCCCCTGGACGGTGGTCGCCGGGTTGATGACGGACGACGCGTCGCGTGCGCCCGGGAAGTGCCGCCAGCGACCCCCGAGGCTCCAGGTCCTGTTGGCGTAGGTCAGGGTCGTGAAGGTCCGGTAGCGGAACTGGTCGCCGCTGTTGGCGCCGCCGTTGACGGTGCCGGCGAAGTTCTGGGGCGGGCTTCCCGGCGCCGGCTGGACGTCATACTTGCCCAGCCAGTTGAGCACGAAGTTGAGGTTCAGCGAGCCCGGAACGCCGGACATCCCGAGGTCCCCGAATTCGGCGCCCCAATCGAGCTGGACGTCCACGCCCTCGGTCTCCAGGCCCGCGAAGTTGAAGTACGGGTTGTTGGCAGTCCGGTTGCCGCCGGTCACCGCCTCGCGGAGGATATAGCCGCAGAACTGGTTGCCGGTGATCGTGAGCGTCGGGTTGGAGTGACCGTCGGCATTCAGGCACTGCTCGTACAGGGTCTCGCTGGTCAGCGGGATGATCGCCCCGGCGATCTGGATGTCATACCAGTCGACCGACAGGGTGGTGCGCGCCAGCAGCGGGGACTTGATCGGCGAGCGCAGAATGATGCCCGCCGAATAGGTCTTGGCCACCTCCGAGTGCAGGTTCGGGTTGCCCTGGTCCTGGTCGATGGTGATCGGGAAGAAGAACGGGAAGAGGCCCGAGTATGTGTTGGCGCTGCCGCCGGGCACATAGAAGGTGGATCCCGCGGTTGGGTTGGTCTTCTGGATCAGCTCCAGGCAGAGCTGCTGGGTCTTGAGGCGGTTCGGGTTCGACGGACTGTTGTTCCAGGTCAGGCCTGGGTTGCCCGGAGGGTTGGCGCAGGGGTCGCCGGACGACGCGCCGACGACGAGGGGCGAGCTCGGCTGGAACAGCTCCGCCACGTTCGGCGCCCGCTCGGCCCGCTGGAAGCCGCCACGGAAGGAAATCCAGTCGTTCAGCTTGTAGTCGGCCAGGATCTTGTAGGTCCAGCCGTTGGTGCCGCCCGTCACGCCCTCGCCGTTCCAGTTGTAGCTGGAGTAGCGGGCGCCGAGCTCGAGGCTGAAGGACTTGACGAGCGGCAGGTCCTTGACCACCGGGACCAGCAACTCTCCATAGCCTTCCTTCACGCTGATGAAGCCGGCGGTGGAGGAGGTGGGGAAGATGCCCACAGGGGCGTCAACGACGTTGGCCACCTCGAGGATGGGGTCGGCGCTGAACTGGAAGCCGTCCTCCCGATAGTCGGCGCCGACCGACGCGCGAAGCTCCCCGGCGGGCAGGTCGAACAGCTTGCCGGTGGAATCCCACTCGATGACCTTCTGTTCCACCGAGGTGGTGCTCTTCATCCGCGCCGAGATGGCGTCGATGCAGTCCTGCGACGGCAGCTGGCCCTCGAAGATCGAGGCGTAGAAGCCGGAGGTGCAGTGGGCGCTCTCCAACGAAGCCTGGGTCAGGGTCGCATTGGCGCCGTAGTTGGGCGCGGCGACGAACTTGCGGAACGCCTGGGTCGAGACATAACCGCTGGGCGCATAGTCGAGGAAGTCGGTGTGGCCCTGCGTGCCGCTCAGGTCCCACTTCCAGTCGTTGAACGGCAAGTCACCCTTGAGGCCGGCGACGATCTGATAGGTATTGGTCGTCAGGACGTTGACGCGGGGGCCGACGATATTGTCGACGGTGATCTCGAGCGCCCAGGGCTCTGCCGGATTTGGCCGCGAGTTCAGCAGTGTCTGCAGGGCGGCGGGCACTGGGTGCGCCGCGTCAGAGGGGACCGTGGCCCCCCAGAACTGCACCGCCGGCGAGGCGAGCGCCTGGGTCTGCACCTGTTGCCAGGAGTAGTTGCCCTGCAGGTAGGCGTCGATATGGTCGGTGATCTGGTAGTCCGCCGAGCCGAACAGGCCCCAACGGGTCGTCGGCGGCGACAGGTAGCCATAGGGCGCACTGAAGCCCAGGGTCCCGGAGTTCTGGATCTTGAAGCCCGTGTCGTTGGCCAGGGGGCCGCTGTAGCCGGGCGACTTGGAGCCGTTGGCCCCCACGCCGGAATAGAACAGCGTCTGGTTGGGGTTCACCGAGATCGAGTTCTGGGCGAACGGTTAGGCGTAGACCCCGGGCAGGACGGCATCGAGCGCAGCCTGGCTCGGCCCGTTGAAGAAACCGGTCAATCCGACGAAGGTCGCATTCGCGCCCCAGTCCCAGGCGGCGTAGGGCAGGAAGGGATAGGACCCGAAGGCGTTGGTGTGTGGGTCGTTGATCCCGGCGTCGCTGAACGCTCGGTCCTTGGCGAACACCACCGAGCGCTGGGTGTACATCGCCGAGAACATCACGTTGCCGCGGTCGTTGGGGAAGTTGGTCCCGATGATCGCGCTGACGTTCGGCTCGCGGTTGTCGCCGTGCTCGCTGACGCCGTACTGGGCGCTGACCTCCAGCCCCTGGAAGTGGTGCTTCAGCTTGAAGTTCACGACGCCCGAGACGGCGTCGGCGCCGTACACGGCCGAGGCGCCGCCGGTGACGACCTCGACGCTGTCGATCACCTCCTCGGGAATGGTGTTGATGTCGACCACCAGCTGGCCGTTGGTGGGCTGGGCCCTGCGCCCATCGATCAGCACCAGGTTCCGGTTGGGCCCGAGGCCGCGCAGGTTGAGGAACGCGGCGCCCGGCGTCTGAGAGGCGCTGGGCTGGCCGGCGCCAGCCTGGCCGATCTGGCTGTTCAGGTCGGCGTGGAACTGCGGCAGCTGGTTCAGGGTCTGCTCGATCTCCGGACCGGCCCGATTGTCGAAGGCCTGGGAATTGACCGTGACGATCGGACTAGGCGAACTGAAATCCTTCTTGGAGATGCGGGAGCCGGTGACGACCACCTCTCCCACCGTCGACTGGCAGGCGGGCTGCCCCGGCCGGCCGCAATTGGCGTTGTCTTGTGCGAAGGCGCTGCCGCCCGCCACGGTCAGGCCCGCGAGCATGGCGGTCGAGCCAACCAGGACCGCTCGCGTGACGCGGCGGCCCGTCAAAATCGAATGCATAGTCCCACTCCTCCCCAGGGGTGATTCAAACGGCGCCAGCGCCGCAGAAGTCCGGACGGTCTGATGTGTGTGCTGTTCGCCCGAAGGCTGTCGGATCGCGCCGCCTCCAATCGCCGATGGAGAGCGCCCATGCCGCGTCTGCTGGGATCCGTGGGGCTCACGCCCCAAGGCCCCGACTGACGCCGAGTTTGGACGATCCCCCGCAGTGGGCGGCCTGTTTTGTCGGCCGTCCTTATTGTCAGGGAGACTGACGCAAGCGTCGCCGTGTGTCAAATCAGAGAAAGACAGTAACAATTGATAACGTTGAGCTTTTTCACAATCCTGCTAGGCGCGTCGACGCCCGGCGAGGCGGCCCTGTGCGGCGCGGACACGGCGGATCCCGGCGCGAAGATCACACTTGTTACGAAGTCCGGCGGGGCGGTTTGACTGGAAGGGACCCTGCTTCGCGGATAAGGCTCGGAGGGTCCGATGCGCGCCCGACAGAGGCGCCTGCGAGGAGACGCGCCTTGAAGAACGTCGAGGGAAAAGTCGCCTTCATCACCGGGGGCGCCAGCGGCATTGGCTACGGCATGGCCCAGGCCTTCCTGGACGCCGGCATGAAGGTGGTGATCGCCGACCTCCTGCAGCAGCATCTCGACGAGGTGGCGGCGAGCCACCCGGGCGCCAACAACCTGCACCTGATCAGGGTCGACGTCTCCGACCGGCCGGGCATGGAGCGGGCCGCCGCCGAGGCCGAGAAGGTGTTCGGCAATGTCCACGTGCTCTGCAACAACGCCGGGGTCGCCGCCCGTGGGAACATCGACGAGCACTCCTACGCGGACTGGGACTATGTGATGGACGTGTGCGTCGGCGGGACCATCAACGGCCTCGTCAACTTCCTGCCGCGCATCAAGGCGCACGGGGAGGGCGGGCACATCGTCAACACCTCCTCCATGGCCGGGATGATCCCGGCGCCGGCCTTCGTGGGCAGCTATTCAACCGCCAAGTTCGCCGTGCGCGGCATGAGCGACGCCTTGCGCCTGGCCCTGGCGCCCCACAGGATCGGGGTCTCGGTGCTGTGCCCGGGCCTAGTGGCCACCCGTGCGATGCCCTCCAGCGGTATCTACCGCTCCACCCACGACCACGGGGGCGAGCAGACCGGCGTCAGCCCCGCCCCGATAACGGGCGGCATGGCGCCCCGCGCCGTCGGCGGGCGGGTGCTGCAGGGCATACGTGACAACGAGCTCTACATCTTCCCGCACGGCGAGTTCAAAGACGAGGTCGCCCAATACTTCCAGCGCATGCTGGACGCCTTCCCGCCGGCCGAAGGCATCGATCCCGAGCGCGCCGCCATGGAGGCCCGGCGGGCCAAGATGACCGACGAGTTGCGCGCGGCGGCCGACGCCATCGACAACTAGGCGTCACGGTCCGGGCTCCTTCGCGCGCGGGGGGGGCGCGAAGGTCGGAGGCGAGCGGGCCTTGCGGGCGATTTCCCAGAGCGCGTCCCGTGATCGGTCTCGCCAACCCTGGCGGCTTCTGCCAGTCTCGCTGGCTGGAGGGGAGGCTTGCCATGAATCGTCTTGCGACGGCCGCCTTGGCGGCGGCGGCGCTCGTTGGGGCTACGCCAGTCTGGGCGCAGGAGCAGCCCACCTCGCCACCATGGTCTGTCCTGGCCCGCTGCGCCGACATGACCGACGCGAACAAGGAGCTGGAATGCTATCGCGCGGCGATGCGCGAGGCCGGCTACCGTCGCAACCCCGAAAGGGACGCGGCCGAGCACCGCAAGAGCTTCGGGCTCGAGCTGCCGAGCATCAGGCTGGGCAAGCAGACGAAGGGGTCCTCAGCCCGCGGGAATGCGCAGGTGGCCCAGGCTCCAGGTCAGTCGCCCGGACCGGCCTCAGA
>Ga0265334_10001390_pt1 | contig 11665 bp, 6 predicted proteins | sample 42023metaG_FD_192442 | JGI IMG/M metagenome (GOLD analysis project Ga0265334, IMG submission 192442) | Rhizosphere microbial communities from Carex aquatilis grown in University of Washington, Seatle, WA, United States - 4-20-23 metaG | ecosystem: Host-associated > Plants > Roots > Rhizosphere >...
TCGACGCCCTGGGGCGCGCCGAGATGACGGCGCCACGCGATCTTCCGGCGGTCGATCGCTGCATCGCGACCGTCGTGTCACCCGGCTTCGAAGGGCTGCTCGACGACATGATCGGGTCCCTGACCGCGAACGGCGGATGCCAGGACGCGCTGCTCGTGGTGTTCGTGCTCAACGGCAACGATGCGTGCGAGCGTGTGATCTCGAAGCACGGTGCGCTTGCCGTGCGCTGCCAGCCGCGTGCGGCGCTGAACCCGATGACCAAGGCGGTGCTCTATTCCGTCGGGCGCATCGTGGACGCACGATGCTACCTGTGTCTCGACGCCGACATGATCGTCCTCGGGAACTTGCGTCCGATCTTCGGCGCGCTCGAGGCCTGCCCACCGGGGAAGGTCCTCGCGTGCCGGGAAGGGAACAGCCACCTCGCGAACCGCCTCGGCGACTCGCTCGCCAACATCTACGGCGGCGGCGCCGCGGATCTCCGGACCCTCGAAGTCTCGCGTACCGAGGAAGAGTACTCGCTCGTCGTGAACGACGGCCTCTTTGCCGGGGATCGCCAGGCCCTTCTCGCGCTGGAAGGCTCGATCCGGGCCATGCCGCGTGCGTCCTCGTGGGCCGACGGCAACCCGCGTGTCGCATGGCGCAACCAGTTCATCTTCAACCTCGCGCTCGCCAGGCTTCAGTGCGGCGTCGAGCTCGACCCCATCTACAACGTCCAGCTCCACGCACAGGACGTCGAGTTCCACCGTCGAGGAGCTGCGGTCCGCGCGACGTGGCGCGGCCGCGACGTTCGCGTGCTCCATTTCAGCGGCGGCGCAAAGCGAAAGTATCCCACGGTGCAGGGGACTTTCGCGCGCGTCGAGCCGCTGCACCGCACCGGTGCGGGCGACGCGTATGGAGAATTCCTCGACGCCCTCCGCGCCTGGGTCGGGCGGCACGGGGCCGGCGGCCTCGCGTGGTCCTTCTACGGGTCCGCGGATGCGAAGGGCGCGCATGTTCACGACTCGTCGGTGCTTCCGCTCCTCGCGACACTGCACTACCTGGTGCGGTCCAACGGTTGCGTTCACGCGCTGGAGACGGGCACCGCCCGCGGCATTTCCGCGGCCTGTCTGGCGTCGGCGGTCGCGCATCGCGCGGAGGCGCGCGTCGTGACGCTGGATCCGTTCCAGCACGAGGGCCGAGAAGAGCTCTGGGCGACGTTGCCGCCCCAGATGGCTGCGACCATCGAGGCGCGCGCCGTCGGGTCGATAGAGGGAATGCGCGCAGCGCTCGCCGCAGGGGAGCGCTACGAGGTCGCGTTGCTCGACTCGGTGCACTCGGCGGAGCACGTGATGGCGGAGTTCGAGCTGGCGACTGCGCTCGTATGCGCGGGCGGCCTGATCCTGATCCACGACGCGGTTTACGCCGGCGGCACGGTCGCGCAGGCGCTGACGGAGATCGAGGCGGCCGGGTACGGCGTCGTCCGTCTCTGGACGGCGGACGAAGGCGTCGCAGAGGGGGACCGGCTCGGGCTCGCCGCCATAGAGAATCGGCGCCGAGGGAAGAGCGTCATCACGGCACCCGTACGCGCGGAGGGGCCCCGCGCGCAGCCGGCGACGCTGGGTTGACGGAGTCCCCCACCCTCACGGCACGGCGTTGAACGCCGTGCGCCCGCGTGACCCGCCGCCGCCGCCGCTGCTCGTGCCGTTGCCGGGCGCGCCAGTGGTCCCGCCGGCCGCGCCGCCGGAAGAGGCGCCGCCGCGGTTGCCGCCCTTGCCGCCGTTGACGGTCGAGGTGCCACTCCCCGTCACGGTATGTCCTTCGAGGAGGACGCTTCCGCCGGAGCCGCCACCGCCGCCGCCGCCGTTCCCGGCAAACGCAAGCGTGCCGCCGCCGGAGCCGTCGCTGCCGTTCGCGAGGGCGGTGCCGGTGAAGGTGAGTGAGCCCGCGGCGGAGACCTGGAACGCACCGCCGCCGGCACCGCCGTTGCCGCCCGAGCCGCCACCGAGCAGGCCGCCGCCGCTCCCTCCCCTGCCACCTGCGCAACCGCCGAGCAGCGGAACGACGTTGGTGTTTCCGCGCGCGCCACCGCCGGTGGTGCCGCTGTCGCCGGTGCCGCCCGCCGTTGCATGGCCGGCGCCGCCTCCTCCATCACCGTCACCGCCGAGGAAGCCACCGCTCGAGCCGTTGCTGCCAGCGCCAGGCGAACAGGCCTGGTTGCCTCCCGCGCCGGGAGTCGTGCCGCTCGCGCTGCCGTCGATGGTGCCAGAAACCGTCGCGTTGCCGAACGCCGCCAGGATCACGGGACGGGTTCCCGTGAGCCGCAGTGTCGCGCCCGCTGCGATCGTGAAGTTCACGAGCGGCAGGACGACGACGTCAGCGCCGCCCGGCTGCGTCTGAACCACAGGCACCGGGGTTGGCTGCGAGCACCAGTTGCCGAAGGTGAGCGTGTTCGAATCGAATGTCGAGACTCCGCAGTTGAGCGTCGTCGTGCCGTTCGTCGCGCCGGGGTTGATGCCCGGCCCGGACGGATTGAAGTTCCTCGGCGTGTAGGGGAACGGCGTGACGCACGCGGTGCTCGTGACCTCGCAGCCGTTCGTGGGAGACCCATCGCAGTTCCTGGTGCCCGCGCCGCAGTTCGCGCAGGCCCCGGCCGAGCACGTCTGCGTCTGCGCTGTGCACGCCGACGCCGCACCCCACGCGCCGCTCGCGCTGCACGTCTGAACGGCGTTGCCCGAGCACTGCGTGGAGCCGGGCGTGCACACGCCGGTGCAGGCGCCCGCGACGCACGCCGACGCGGTACACGTGACGCCCGCGCCCCACTGACCCGCCGAGGTGCAGGTCTGCAGATCGTTGTTCGAGCACCGGGTTGCTCCCGGTGCACACACGCCCGCACAGGCGCCGGAGACGCAGGCCTGGTTCGAGCACGTGGTGCCGTCCTGCCAGGTGCCGGAGCCGTCGCAGCTCTCGGGCGTCTGCCCGTTGCACTGCATCGTGCCGGTGGTGCACTGGCCGCACACCCCCGCGTTGCATTTCAGGGGGCAATCCGTGCCGCTCTGCCACGTGCCCGTGGAGCTGCAGGTCTGCGGGGTGACGGAACTGCACTGCTTGGTGCCGGGCTCGCAGACGCCCGTGCAGGCGCCGAGCACGCAGGCGGAGCCCACGCACAGGGCCGCCGCGCCCCACTGGCCGCTCACGTTGCACGTCTGCACACCGTTGTTCAGGCACTGCGTCGACCCGGGCTCGCAGACGCCGATGCATGAGCCCGACACGCACGCGGAGCCGACGCACGGGTTCGGCGCACCCCAGGTCCCGGTCGCCGAGCACGTCTGTACTCCGTTGCCGGAGCACGTGAGGACGCCCGGCGCGCACATGCCGACGCAGGCACCGCCCACGCAGGCCTGGTTGGTACACGCGGCGGGTACGCCCCATAGACCGCTCGGAAGACAGGTCTCGACGCCGTTGCTGCTGCTCGAGCACTCGGTCGAGAACGGCTCGCAGACGCCGGAGCACGTCCCGTTCACGCACGCGGAGCTCACGCATGCCGACGACGCGCCCCACGCGCCGTTCGCGCCGCAGATCTGCACGCCGTTGCCCGAGCACCGTGCTGCGAGCGGCGTACACACACCGACGCAGGAGCCACCGACGCAGGCCTGATCGGTGCACGCGGGGTCGTCCTGCCACGTGCCCGTGGAGTCGCACGTCTGGGGGTTCTGTCCGTTGCACTGCTTCGCGCCCGGGCTGCACGTCCCCGAGCAAGCTCCGCCGCTGCAGACGTTCATGCAGTCCGCGTCGCTCTGCCAGGCGCCGTTCGTGTCGCATTGCTGCGGCGTGAGCCCGCTGCACTGTCGAGCGTCCGGCTCGCAGACCCCCGAACACGCGCCCGACACGCACGCCTGATCCGTGCACGTCGAAGGCGAGCTCCAGAGGCCACTCGGGTTGCAGGTCTGGAGCGCGTTGGCCGAGCATTGCGCGGCGCCGGGCGTGCAGACCCCCGTGCAGGCTCCGGCGACGCAGGCGGAGTTGCTACACGCGGACGGCGTTCCCCAGGTCCCGTTCGACGAGCACGTCTGCACGCCGTTTCCCGAGCACCGCGCGGACACGGGCACGCAGACGCCGACACACGCGCCCAGAACGCACGCGGAGTTCACGCACGCCGAAACCGATCCCCACTGGCCGCTGGCAGTGCAACTCTGCACGCCGTTGCCGGAGCACCGCGCGGAGCCGGGCGTGCACACGCCCGTGCACACACCGGACGCGCACGCCGACGACACGCACGCCGTCGCAGCGCCCCACGCGCCCGTAGCGTCGCAGGTCTCTACCCCGTTGCCCGAGCAGCGGACGGCGCCCGGCGCGCACGCGCCGGAGCAGGTGCCGCCGACGCACGCCTGACCCGCGCACGCCGCGGTGTTCTGCCAGGTGCCCGAGGCGTCGCACGTCTGCGGAGCTTGCCCATTGCACTGCTTGGTGCCGGGCGTGCAGGTCCCAGAGCACGCTCCGCCGCTGCACACGTTCTGGCAGCTCGTCCCATTTTGCCAGGTGCCGTTCGGGCCGCAGAGTTGCGGAGTGAGGGCGCTACACTGCCGGGCGCCGGGCGAGCACACGCCTGCGCACGCGCCCGACACGCAGGTCTGGTTGTTGCAAGCGGACGTGGCGCCCCACTGTCCCGAGGAACCGCACGTCTGCACGCCGTTGCCCGTGCACTGCGAGCTGCCCGGCACGCACACGCCGGCGCACGTCCCCCCGACGCACGCCGACGAGACGCACGTCACGGGCGCATCCCAGGTGCCGGACGCATTGCAGGTCTGGATCCCGTTACTCGAGCATTGCTTCGCCCCCGGCGTGCACACGCCCACGCACGCGCCGGTCGAGCAGGCCTTGCTGGTGCACGGTGTCCCGTCCTGCCATGTTCCGTTCGCGTCGCAGGTCTGAGGAGTCAGGCCGTTGCACTGCTTCGCGTTCGGGGTGCAGCTTCCTGAACACGAGCCACCGCTGCACACGCTCGTGCAGGCGGTACCGTCCTGCCAGGCGCCGGTGGCGCTGCAAGTCTGGGGGGTGAGGCCACTGCATTGCTTCGTGCCGGGCGTGCACTGACCGCTGCACGCGCCGGCTGCGCAGACCTGTCCCGTGCACGGCGTCGCAGAACCCCACTGACCCGTGGCGCTGCACACCTGCACGCCGTTCCCCGAGCACTGCGTCTGACCGGGAACGCACACGCCGATGCACGCGCCGTCCACGCAAGCCTGCGTGGAGCAATCCTCGGGCGGTCCCCACTGCCCGTTCGCGCCGCAGGTCTGGACTCCGTTGGCCGAGGAGCACTGCTTGGCCCCCGGCTCGCACGCGCCCGTGCACGCGCCGCTCACGCAGGCCTTGCCGGAGCACGCCGCGCCGTCGCGCCAGGTTCCCGACGCATCGCACGTCTGCATGACCTGCCCGTTGCACTGGGTCGCGGCGGGAGTGCACGTCCCCGAGCACGCGCCTCCGCTGCAGACGCCGTCGCAGGCCGCGCCGCTCTGCCAGGCCCCGTGCTTGTCGCAGGTCAGCGGCGTGAAGCCGTCGCACATCCGGGTGCCCGCGATGCAGCTGCCCTGACACACGCCGGCGCCGCACAGATACGGACACGTGTCGACGCGGGTCGTCGAGACCAGGTCCTGCCCACATTCCAGGCGATCGTTCCCCGAGCACACGACGGTCCCGGCGGCCTTCCCGGCGCACGCCGCCATGATCGGCTGACAGAGCCCCTCGAATCCCCCTGGCGTCGTGTCGCAGTTCTCGTCCGCGCCACACGCGGGTGCCGGCTGCCAGACGGCGTCCTTGCACTCGAATCGCTCCTTCTGTGCGTGGGCCGCGCATCGGTGCGCGCCCTCTTCGCTGCAGGGATCTCCGCCGGTGGGCGCGCCGCTGTCGGCCGTCGCGCCTCCCGACATGCTCGTCGAGGCGCCGGTACCGTCGTTGCCGCCGTTCGACGTCGCGCCCTCGCCCGACGTTCCGCCCCCTGCGCCGTCGCCACCCGCGCCGTTTCCCGCACCCGGGTTCGCGTCGACTCCTGCGTCCTGCACATGAGGATGGGGATGGGAGCGACCGCCGCCGCTCGACAGCGCGTCGAGATGCGACGTGGTGCACCCGAGAAGGAGGATGCCGGCCAGCCACGCCGGGCGCCCCGCAGGTCCGAACATGCGGCGGACGATACATCAGAAGACCGACGGGCCAGCCAGGAAGGAGCGCGAAAGACCGAGGGAGCCGTGGCCCCGCTCGGCCACGGAGGCCTTCGGGGGAGGCTCGAGAGGCTAGCCGCGATGACGGGTCAGCCGGAACCAAAGCCGCAGTCTTCTTGAAAGATCTTGTTGTCCAGGTAGCGGCGTGCCCGGCGCATCGCGATGAGGTTGGTGAGCCGCATCTCCGGCATCGGATCCCGCGCCGAGACGATCTGTTTCAGCGTCCGTACGTAGGCCTCTTCATCGCTCTTCATGCAGTAGTATTTCGTCGCGTAGAAGAGCTTCGCGATCAGGTTCTTGCCCTCCGTGATGCGGAGAGCGGCGTCGAAGTGCTGCTTTGCCTCGTCGAGCTCGGCCCAGCTGTACCGGGCGTGATAGCCACCGAGCACGACGTGCGCCATGGAGTGCTCCGCGGTCTCGTCGAGCTGCACCGCGCGCTCGGCGATCGCGACGGGGACGAAGAGCTCGCTCACGACGGCCGGGTCCTCGCTACCGGCGACCACGACTCCGATGAACGCCATCGCGGCGACCGTCAGGTCCTGAGCGTCTTCTTTCTCGACGAAGTTCTGGCGTAGCCACGCCTTCAGGACTGCCGTGTTGCGCTGCGCCGCTTCGAAGCCCGGTGCCTTGCTGTCGAGGAGCTTCGTCGCGAAGAACCTGGCGCGCTGGAACCCCGCGATCATCCTCGCGTGGTGATAGGCAGCGAGGGCGTCGTCCCTGGCTTCCTCGGCGAGCTCGTAGTCATCCTCGGTGAACGCCGTCGTTGCCCCGGCCCAGCCTTTTGCGAGCAAGTACAGGTCGTCTCGGTTATCGGGAGTGAGCTTGTACAGGCCTTCCAGGGTCCCGAGCCCCGACTGCCCGCTCGCCTTGGCCACCTCGAAGTCCTGAAGCGTGTCGAGCGCGTTCGCCCCACGACGGGTGCCGCTCACCTGCCCATCCAGGAGGACTTTTCTGATGCAGCCCGTCGTCGTCGCGCTCAGCAAGACGGCGAGTGCCAAAGCGGGAGCACATCTCGACCCTATCATCGTCAAGCCCGTTACACCACCGAGCGTCAACGGGGCGTGAGCGGAGCGTCAAAAGCAGGGGCGAGCGCCGTCAAATCGTGATGGCGTGTTCGGCAGCCAGGCGAGCGACCGTGCCGGTCCAGAATGGCAATCGGAGCGCCGCGTACATCCGATGTGCTTCTCCGTAGAGCGCACCGGCGGCCACGAGGTCCCGCTGGGCTGCGGCGACCATTCCGCGCCCCGTGACGGCCGCTGCCGTCTCGAGAGGTGTGATTGGCTCGGCGAATCGACGAGCCTCGTCGAACCAGCTCGCCGCTCGGCCGAGGTTCCCGAGCGACAGCTCGGCAAACCCCGCCGCCCGCTGGGCTCCCGCGATCGCGAGTGGATTCGCGTCAGTGCCGAGCGCCTCGAGCGCCGAGAGTGCGTTTGCGCGTGCCCTGTCGGCATCCCGTCTGGCCAAGTACGCCTCGGCGAGGGCTACCCTGGCGGTGGCCGCCCAGGTCCCGAGCGGACTCTCCCGCGGCGTTCGCGCCACCTCCTCCATCACGGCGACCGATGCCTGGAAGTCTGCATCGAACAGCGGAGCGAGAGAGACGTAAAGAACGTCCCAGGCACGGACGCGGACATGGGCGTAGTGGGACCACCACTGGAAGTATGGATCCGTCGCCAGCGCGATCGCCCTCCGGCACGCCGCTGTCGCAGCCTCCATCTCACCCATGGCGCCACCACGCAGCAGTGCGACCGTCGCCAGACCGAGTGACTGAACGCGAGCGACGTCGCCGCGTTCACCGATGGCGACGGCGCGCGAGGCCGCATCGAGCGCCTTCCAGCACTCGCCGGCACCCAGGTAGTTCCCCGCGAGGTGGATCCACGCGAACCCGGCGGACTCCAGGTCGTCTCCTCCGTCGAGCCTGGCCACCGCCGCAAGGCTTCTCTCGATTCCGCTCTGGTAGTGCCCGGCGAACATGGCGTCGACGCCGAGCAGCGACAGAGCGATTCCGGCGGGTCGCGCGGCATCGTTGCGCTCGGCGACTGCCAGCAAGCGGGCTTCGTGCTCGTCGACCCCACGTTGGTCGCCCAATGACCTGTGTGCGACCACGGCCATGCCGTGGAATGCCACGCTCAGCTCCGGCACCTCGAGCCGATCGATCGTATGTCGATGAGGAGCGAGGAGCGGCTCGATCTCCACCACCCGGCCCAGGAAGACCAGGCACTCGGCCCGCCCGAGTGCGATCGCGACAGCGAGCGCCTCGCGTTGCGACGCGGGCAGCCCGGGAAGCTGACGTCCAGCCTCGCCGAGCGCCGCGAAGGCTTCTTCCACTCCGTGATTCTTCGACGCGCGTTCGGCGAACCGCATCAAGTGTCGGATACTCGCCTCCGCCTCGCCGGCTCGCGCGAAATGGTACCCAATCGTCCCGCAGACGTCGTCGATTCGCGTCGAATTGAGCGCTTCGAGCGCGCGAGCGACCGCGCCGTGCACCATGCGACGGCGTGGTGAGAGTAGACTCTCGTAGACGACTTCTCGGATGCGATCGTGAGTGAAGTAGAAGCCGTCGCCGGAGGCCTGGAGAAAACGCTTCCGGACGAGCTCTTCCAGGACGACCGACGACTCGCCATCCGTCAAACCACGAGCGCGCTGGAGCAGCGCAGAGTCGAAACGGCGCCCGATGACCGCAGCGGCCGCCAGCGTCTCCTGACATCGCGAATCCAGCTGGGCCACGTGCTCGGCGATGATCTTGCGAACGCGCAGGGGGACCGGCAGCCTCGTGACATCGGGCGAGATGGCGGCCTGCTCACGATCGCGCAGCGCTTCGAAGACGACGAGAGGGTTGCCCTCGCTGACGGCCCACATCAGCTCGAAGACGGTGTGCTCGCTCCCCTCCGGCGCAGACGGCGACAGCAACCGAATGAGCGTACCGGTGTCTTCGCGCGACAGGGGCGGCACGTCCATCTCGATCAGGGGGGCCTCGCGCTGGATCTCCTGGAGTATCGTCTGCAAGAACGCCGCTTCTGCGACCTGCTCGGCACGCACTGTGGCCATCCAGCCGATGCGTGAACCCGGTGGTCGGCGACGCACGACGTAGGACAGCAGCCGCAGGCTCATCGCATCGGCAAACTGGAGATCTTCCAGGAGGACGAGCAACGGCGCGCGCTCCGCCAGGTAGTCGAGCACGCGTCCGACCGCCTCGAACAGCACGCGCTCGTCCTTCGAAACCGCCGTGGATGCTTCTCCAGCTTCGAGCGTGATGGGAAGAATGCGGGCGAGCTCGGCACGCGCCGCGCGAGGCAACGCGTGGTCGATCGCCTCTCGCAAGCGCGGCCCCTCGGCCCCGAGGAGGTCGGCCCACAGGGAGAACGGGAGCACCTGCTCCGATTCGAAGCACCTGCCGCACGCGACCGAGGCCCCGCGCTCCTCGGCGCGCGACCGAGCCTCCTCGAGCAGCCGCGTCTTGCCCACGCCCGCGTCGCCATGCAGGACCACCAGCGTGCCCGCCCCCGCCCACGCTTCTTCCAGGGCGCCGTCGAGCTGCCGACGCTCCCGCTCGCGGCCGACGACCGGGAAACGCGGCTGCGCTCTGGCCGCGATGTGGACCGCGGTCTCGGCTGGAGATACCCCGTTGCGCAAGATGTCACGGTGGAGCCGTAGAGTCTCTTCCGCGGGCTCGACGCCGAGCTCACGAAGGAGGGTCGTGCTGCAAATCTCGAATTGCTGCAGTGCCTCGGCCCGTCGCCCCCGCCGAGCGAAGAGCCTCATCAACGCGCGGTGCGTGGGCTCCTGCAGGGGATCCAGATGGAGCGAGTGCAGGGCCGTCCGGGTCGCCTGCTCGAGCAGCCCGGCTTTCGTCTGCATGTCGGCGAGCTTCTCGAGGGCCGTCGTGATGACCCCCTGCACACGCACCCGCTCGAATGCGAGCCATTCGTCGAACGGCGACTCGCCGGAGATGAAGCCGTCCATCAGAGGCCCCGCACAGAGCGCGAGAGTTCGCTCGAGTGTCTCGAGGGTATCCTCCGCGATGTACCGTTCGACCGCGGCGACGTCGACGCGCACTTGCAGCGCGTCGAGCGCAACGACGCTTCCGGTCGTGCAAAGTGCCGTTCGCGAGCACGGTGCCAGCACCCTGCGAACGGTGAGCAGCGCCTGGCGCAGGCTCGCGTGCGCTTGTGCCTGCGCCGATTCCGGCCAGAGGAGGGCGCAAAGCTTTTCACGATCGTGAGCCTTGCCCGGCGCAAGCGCCAGGTAGGCCACGAGCGCCTGCCCCTTGCGCGTTGGAAGACGAAGCTCGGACAGACCAGCGCGAAGCTGAAACCCACCGAGTAGCGCTATTTCGAGCGGCGCGTGCTCGGCGAATTGTTCCACTCTGGAGCCCACCGTCGATGTCCGCCCACTCTAGCACTACTGTTAGAAACGTGAGCTCCTGAGCCGAAATCGAGCAGTTTCCTGAGGTCCTCCATTCGGAGGATTCCGATCGGCGCCCCGCGATCGAATTCGACCTGAAAAGCAGCTGGCGCCGGCCCCGCCGGTTCTTCCCGTGGCTCGTGGCCGTGCGCGCGGACCGAGATCTGTCCTGCCAAGACTCGAACAGTAGTGCTAGCGCGACCTGCCTTTCGGCGACAGCTCCGGCTGCCAGACTCCGTCCTTGCACTCGAATCGCTCTTCCGAGCGCGGGCCGCGCATCGGTGCGCGCCCTCCTCGGTGCAGGGATCTCCGCCGGCGGGTGGGCCGCTGTCGGCCGAAGCACCTCCCGATGTGCTCGTCGAGGCGGCGGTACCGTCGTTGCCACCGTTCGACTCTGCCCGCTGATTGACAGAACTCGACGCGTTTGGGACTATTTGGTGTGCGCGTGCTCACGAGCGCGGGTCAAGACGAGCGAACCGGGTTCGCCATCGTCATCAGTGAAGATGGCCGAGGGGAAGTATCTGGCGCAGCCGGAGCCGGCGGAGACGGACCGGGCGGAGCTGGAGGTGGGCGGCGCGAAGTGTCGGGCTCCGTGATCAGCATCGGGCGGACCGAGGGCAACGATCTGATATTGCCGAAGAGCAACGTGTCCAAGCGACACGCTCGCCTCGTCTTCACGGATGGCCGGTACGTCGTCACCGACCTCAACAGCACAAACGGCACTTACGTCAATCGCTATCGGATCACCGAGGCGACGGTCGTTTACCCGGGGGACCGCATCTACATCGGCGATTTCGTCGTGCGGATCGAGGCGTGCGACGAGTAGAGTTGGTCCCATAGCTGGAGCCGCTTGTGCTTCGTCGCACCGCTTGGACTCGGCGGCTCGATCAGCACCGGGACCGGTTCGCGTCTACGTCAATCTATCAGCCCGATTCGCGCGTCGTATACGAGGTTACCGTACTGGGGGTCGTCCAGCACGATGCTGTATTCGTCCCGCAGCCGGACCTCGAACTTCTTCTTGCCCGCGAAGATCGGTCGCCACCCTTTGTCGTCCTCGACCTTGATGCTCAGAC
>Ga0265334_10001392_pt1 | contig 11647 bp, 12 predicted proteins | sample 42023metaG_FD_192442 | JGI IMG/M metagenome (GOLD analysis project Ga0265334, IMG submission 192442) | Rhizosphere microbial communities from Carex aquatilis grown in University of Washington, Seatle, WA, United States - 4-20-23 metaG | ecosystem: Host-associated > Plants > Roots > Rhizosphere...
CCAAGTGGTCTTCGCGTCGCGAACCCACCCGAGGTTTCAAACATCCAAACAGTTCAAGACCGCAGTGTTTGCAGTGTCCATTTCGGGTGTCTCGTACAATGGAGGCGCTGGCTTGCACCTCGACTGATTAAAAATCGGACCGCTGACGGTAACGGACGCGTGGACAGTCATCGACCAGTGCGATCGACTACCTCTGGCCAGACAGAGTCTCGTTTGCCACTGTGATCGCTTCCTTGCGTTTCGTTGGTTTGCCCATCAAGGTCGAGCGGCCTATTTATGAGTGAGGAGAAGTGGCGCTTGCCGGATGAGCCGCCGGCGCAACCGGAGCAGCGGGCTTTACCAGCGCCGTCGCGGCCGGCTGCGGCGCTTTGCTTCCCATGTACACTAAAAGCGCAATTAGACCGACTACTAGCAACCCACCCCCAACGATCGCGACGACGGCACCTGTCGAGAGCCCGCTACTCGGTGGCGCCGCTGGATTGTTGTCGTTCTGGTCCTCGTCTTCCGGCACCAGCGCATCCGGTTTGGGCTCGCCATCGGCTTGGCAGTAGGCGCTGTTGGCTTGGCGCAGGTCACTCAGACAGTAGGCCTTGAGCAAGGCGTTGTACTGGAGCTTGTTGTCATAGTCGATCGGCTTGGTGATCCTGTCGAAGGAGTCCTCGAAGATCTTGACGTCATCGTCTGTCAGAAAGTCGCTTACGCTGTAGGTGCACCGGATCTGTGGGCATCCGTGTGGAAAGGATGTGCAGTCGCTGCGGTCCATGTACTGCACGTTGTCGTCATTGTCTGTCACGACAGCGGCCCCTCCATCGCTCTGGCCGATCGCCGGACAGACTTCGGGGTCAACTCTCGAACATCCATGCCGGGCGAACTGAGTCGCGCCGTTCTCACAGCAGACCGCGCCAACGTCGTCACTGTAAGTCCACTCACCCTTTGGACAACCTTGCTTGCGCTGTCGTTCCCCGTCGGTCAAAGTTGAGCATGTGAGGCTCCCCGCTTCTGGACAGCCGGAATTTTCTGGCTGCCGATGCCCTTCGTACACAGCCGTCTGCGGAACGAGTCCTGTCACTTGGATCGCGTCGGACATGCCAGGGCCTGATGGCAAGTTTGGTCCTCAGTTTGGTCCTCTTTTTAATATGCCGAGACATAACAGGGCGCTGTTTGTTTCAAGTGGACATTTTTCTGTCGTGTAAAATATTTTAAAACAAACCGACATCAGGCGACTGCGACCAAAAAGACGGGGTGGTATTCGAAAACAGCGAGTACGGCTGAAAGAACACAGGCGGTAGCGGCGCGCTCAGCAGGTTTTGTGGCCCGCTGTAGAGGAGACCCACCGCTTCTCGGCACGGCGAACCGCTGTCACTGTCCAGTGAGGGGCGGCGAGGACTCGCGTTCGAGGTGCACGCGGCCGACGACGGCGAGGACGACGACTCCACGCGACTGTCCACCGCCGACGGTGCCGGTGAGTACCCTTGACGCCACCTGTACTGCCACACACGTTGTCGCGCATCCAAAACGTCGCCCTCCAGGCGCTCAACGACACGCCAGTCGGCCAAGAGATATTGTCCGTGCGCAGGCAAGTGCTCAGGCACCGTGATCGATTTCTTGGCGGAAAACGTAAAGTGGAGCCTGACCACGTCGAGGACGCCGCCTCCGGACGAGCGCGTGATCAGTTCGGGGTACAACTGCGCGAACAAAAAACGGACGCAAGAGGAACGGAACAGTCAAGGCGCGAGATGGGGGCGATGGGGATTACCGGGTTGCATGCGTCGACGACTCGACGTGCCTCGAGAACGGACTCCAGCTGCAACAGGATGCACAGCGCCGAACCCGGTCGCAAACGGCCCTTGCCTAGAACCGATGCGCGCAAAACTCGGCCCCCGAGCTCTTGCACAAGGCGACAAATGCCGGCGAGCAACGCGCCATCCGCCGCCGCCTCGCACGCTGCCAGCTGTTTCCAAGCGGCGCGCCTCATCACACCGACATGGAGAACGCTCGTGTCGGCGGGAAACTTTTGCGAGTCGGAGCGGTTTGGGTCGAAGGATGCAAGCGCAGGGACCGTGGGTGTTCTGGGATGCGGGTAGCCGGGCACACGTTGCCGCCGCTGCTCACAATTGCTGTCGTCGCGTTGTTGCTCGCGTTGCTGCATTTTTGTTGGTGGCGAGAGAGAATGGAGATACGGAGAAATGGGTGGCCGCCTCCAACGGCGCGGTTTGTTTCGGCGCAGGACTAGGCCAATCATGATTGGTCCGCCCGCTTCACCTCACGCAAACAACACAACAAGGACCGTTTCTGTGACGACTGCAGACCGTCGAGATGGCGTCGGGTGGCTTCTTCTTCGACCAGCTGCCCCTCGTCGGCCTTGTCTGCGAGTACTCGTTGTGTCCGCCCCTCGTCTGGGCCGCGCTGACGGGACGCGTCGGGCGAGCCGTGCCGGGCGTGTCGGCTGCGGTGGCGCTGCTCCAGCCCGATGCCATGCACTGGGGCATGTACGCAGCCGATTTGGCGGCGCACTGGGATCGGTCGCGCGGCGACGACGAGACGACTTGTCTGAGACTCGTGAGCAGCGCCTTCCACCGCGTGGTCGCCACGTCCCTCTCCAGGCGGTGCGTCGGCCGCCGGGCCGGTGTCGACGGCGTGGCCGTCGGCGAGGCCGTCGCGGCCGCCGCGGAGGAGTGCGGTCGCGCCCTTGGCCACCAGCCCGAGCTCCTGGCCGCGCGCGTTCGCCTCGTGTCGGCGGCCGCGAACATGGGCCGCGGCGAGTGGCTGCCGGATCGTTGGAACTTCCGGGCCGCGCTGGGTGCAGCGCGCGGCGTCGGCGCTGCCGCCGCGCGGGCCGCGGACGGTGAGCCTGTGCCCTGGACAGCCACCGGGCCAGAGATGAAGCGAGTGCTCGACGCGACCGAAGCTCTGGGCTGGGTTGCTGGCCGAACCGACCCGACGCCGCCGCGCTGCTGGTCCGAGATGTTTAGCGACGTTCTTGCCGGCGCGGTACTCTTCTCCCCTGCAAGCACCCACGTTGATCCGTGCACTCCTCTCCCTCTGTTTTGTTCTTTTGTAGCTGTCCGTCGCTTCCAGTTCCACGACTGGTGGCTGGAAACGCGTGGCGCAGCTGGTCCTCGCGCTGGCACCGGACCACGCCATCTTAGATGCAGAGACAGTTCTATCTCGCGGACAATCAGTCGAGGCGGTCTGCTGGCTCTGGCAACAGTGCACGCAGGACACAGGGAGTGTTGTCCACCGCTCGCGCACCAGGTGTGGTCTGGTGCAGAGCGCGTGCGCTTCTGCCAGTGCCTCCGAGGAGGCGGTGCTGGCTCTTCTGGAACTCGACGCCGCTGATTGCGCCAGGCGTCGGGGCGAAGGTGGTGGCGGCGACGGGCTGCAGTTCCAAGTGTTTCTTCTGCAGATTCAGGTCGACGTCTGCCGCTTTATGTATCGCGTCATTCTGCGCGACGACATGGGTCCCTCTCGGGCCGCGAGACTGTGGGTGAGCCAAGCTACGCTGCGCCGTTGGCTTCCGATGAGAGACGGCTACAGCGAATTCGAGTTGCTCTGCGCCGTCCTGGCCACGTCGTGCCGTCGGCCGCTGCTGGCCGCGTTTGGGCTAGAGCACGAGCGGTTGGCGGCTGCCGGGAACGCCGCCGCGGCGGCCGTCGCCAAGCGCGCCGCCGATTGGTGGTCCGCGCACCTGGCAGACAAGCGGCGTCGCCGTGCCTGGGCCACGAGGTTCCGTGAGGCATCGCTCGCTCGCCACGTGGCGCGCAGGCTCCAGTCCGCGGCGAGACTGGTCCCGGGCGGTACTGCGGACGACGGTGCTGGCATCGATTGCCATTCATTACGACCCAGCAAGCGGCCGCGTTTAGATCCAGGGCACGGCGCGATGACTATCGGCTTTGCTTCAAACTAGGCTGATGCACATCATTCTGCTCCGTCGCGAGAGTCACCTCCTTGGTGCTTGACGCGACCACGAGATTTTTTTCGCTCCGTTCTTTCCGCCGTCTCGCCACATTTCGCCAGAGCTCCTCGGCATCGATGCCGGGAATAAAAAAACACACAACGCTGAGGCCCTGGATGCCGAGAGCCCATCCCTTTTGGGCATTGGTGCTGGCGGTGGTCTGGTGCGCCGCCCTCGTTGGGCTTTACGCATACGCCGTGGCCGGTCGAGGGCCCAGCCGCAGAAAACGGCAGCGTTCCTGGGATTTTTACGGTACCCTGATGAACAGACGCTGCTCGGAAGACGCGGTATTCCAGGCGGTGGAAGACAAGTACGGTCCACCCGGATTTGCCGTGGCGCGCAAGCGCGCTCAGGCCGGGAGGCGCCGCACGATCGCCGAGATATACAACGACATGCCAGAGGGCATGCGAGATCGCCTGGCGCAGGAAATGCGGCTCGAGCTGGCGAGCTTGTACCCAATCGTAGAATCGTGCAACCGCCTGCGCCCGGGCGATTGGATAGTCTCCGACGGGCCGTACCCGCCAGAGGCGCTGAGAGGGTTCCTGCAGGCTTTTGGCATCGACACGCGCGAGTTGAAGATCGTTTCGACCCCTGCTGGCAAGCGCGACGGTTGGATATGGTCGGCCATCGGACTGCGCGGCGGTCTGCACACTGGCGACAACCCGTGGACCGACGGCGTCCGCGCCTGGCTGGGCGGCCAGCGGCCCCGGCTTTATCTGTCCGCTCAGCCGACCTGGAGCGAGAGGCTGATGGGTTCGCAGGCGGGCGAGGCGCTCACGGAAACGCGTCTCGCAAACCCGTACGCGCCCGGATCCGAGGAACACCGAGTGTGGAGTTGCGAGCAGTGCCAATTTAACCTCCCTCTGCTCGTTTGTTCGTCCATTGTTCTGCACAATTCGATCAAGGCATGGGGCGTGACGCGCGTCCTCTTCGCGACGCGTGACTGCTGTATTTGGGCCGGCGTCTACGCAGCGCTCTATCCAGCCGAGGCTGACACTCTAGTTTACTTCGACTGCTCACGGCGGGTGTTCAGACAACCACCGGAGCAGTACTTGGAGTACGTGGAGCGACTTCTGCCACACGACGGGAGTGCAGTTTTCGTCGATATCTCTGGTTCTGGTCGGAGCTTCCGCCGCTTTTTTCGACGCTGGCCAGTTGCACGCAGACCGGCGTATTTTGCCATTGGCTCCTACGTGGAGTCCCCTTTGTTGCCACGGACTGGTTATGTGCTGTGGCCCTGGCCGTTCGGTGTGCGTCTCGAGGTTCTCAACTACGACACTGTCGGGAGTCTCGTTGGATATGGAGACGGCGGTGCGCATCGCGGTCCCTGTGAATACCCTTTGAACCTTGTCCGGGTGGCACACGCCGCAGCAGATCTCTTCCTCGCGAAGATCCAGCCGTGCAGCGGCACTGAAGACGTCCGACTGGCAAGGCATCGAGCACACATCATTCTCGGCGCAACGGTGATGCTAATACCGATCGAACAGAGATATCACGTGGGAGCGCATCAGAATAACAACGTGGGAGAGACGTCGAAATAGAGTGATCTGCTACCGATCGCTCAGGGTTATAGTACAATTCCGCGAAGGGGAGGCCAATTTTTGACTTGTCCTTACAAAATGGAAAATTTCGGCGTAGGCTCCCCTCCTAACTTCGGTCAAACATAAAAAGAAGGCTTCTGGAGGCGGCGATCGGGGTTGGGGAGGCGTCACGCCGCCCCCTGTTAGCCAGCAGCGTTCAACAGCGCGTCGAAATCCATTTGCATGAAGCGTGTGGCCGAGCGAATCATGTGCAGACAGAGCTCGAAGACCTCCACTTCACACGTAACCAATCAGATCGCGGTGCGCACGAATTCTTCGCTTGACGCAACGTAGGCCTTTTGCACGCCGGACCACACGTCGCCTCCACCAAAGGTACATCTCCGCACCCTTCTTTCTGAGCGCAAACTGCCGACGAGACTCCTCTTGTTTGCGCGACGTCGTGGTGAAGGCACTGTCAACGGAGAGGCAATTAGAACAGCTTGCCTTTTGGCGCACAACAGAGTGCACTGCAAGGTTACCTGGTTGTTACCACGAATCTCAGTCCAATGACGACTGTAATTGAACCTTGTGTTAGAGTTCGGAAGAGCGTATCTTGAACTTGGCGACTCTCGAACTTGTCGTTAGTCGTGAACCGATCCATACTTTGCCTCGCCGCCTGGCATGAAATATCTCGTTCCTGAGCCAAGGTTCTGGCCATGTCACTCGCACGAAGTCGACCTGCCTCCATCGCTGCGGCCAGCAGACTTGTCACGTGCTTTTGAGTGGCGCTGTGATGAAAGCGCAGGAAGTGCGCGACAAACGCCGCGGAAGCCTCATCGCCCGTTAGCGCGAACCCCGATAACGGCGGCAGAGGTTTCAGTTGCCACCTCATGCTGCCACTCGTTTGGGTTCCGTATCTATCCCGCATGTCTCGAACTGTGGACTCAGGCACGCTGAGTCCTGCAACAATAGCATCTTCTCGGCACCCTTCGAGAAGCTTTGCCACAATCGTCTGGCTGATTTCCGCAGTTGGCATGCTTGCCAGTCACAACTTTCGATCATTGTGGTTTTTTTCACGACACAGAATTTTTTGTACGGGTGAAAGCAAAACTTGTTTTGCGTCCCTTCGCGGAACCGTACTATAAACCTGAGTTTTGTGCAGGAATGGAGGTCGAAGGACAAAAAACGGCCTCAGAAAAGAAATGGCGAATATGCGTTAGTGCCATGAGAGGCGCGGTGGCACGGTGGACCAACTGAAGCGCAAGTTCGATCGCGGAGAACTCTCCAAATTGGTCACGAGGGCGTGTGGGCTCGGACGACCGATGAAGAAGTCTTTGGATCGGCACTACCGCGTGCTGGAGGGCTCAGGGGCCGCCCTCGCCTGCCGCTATTTTGATGCTTCGATACGGGTCTTTGTCGTCACGGACCCGTGGTCGCCGACCGTTGTGGGCGAGCTTTGCTCGCGGGGCCAGGCAGCTTTCGCCGAGACCTTTGGTCCATCCCTGTGCCGTGGTTTGCGCGGCTCGGGACTTGCCTTCCGCCCCACTGCCGGAGGTCACGAGGTCAGTTTTACTTCGTGCCGACTCTCTCCATCACCGAGCCGAGCGATGACGAGGTCAGTTGCCAAAAGCCTGATCGCGAGACAGCACCGTGTCGAACACGCAGCCCACAGAGATGTCGTCACGCTTGCCGGCGTCGATGGCCTCGCCGACCGCGGCGAGCTGTTGCAACATCCGCGCGATATTTTTTTGTTGTTTGTTGCGCGCTCGTTGTCGGTTCTCCATTTGTCTTTCTCGCCGTCTCTCTCCTTGGTATCTCGACCTGCAGTCGGACCAGAATTGAAGCCCGCTAGATGGAGGTAACGGAAAATTCCCCGTGCATGCCTGTCCTTTCCCGGAAATTGCGGCTCGCCCGGGAACCCCCGAAAAACGGCGCCGCGGCAACGACGGAACAACAGCACCGTGTCGAACGCACAGCCCACAGAGATGTCGTTACGCCTGCCGGTTCCTCGGACTTTCAGGCGAGGATTTTTTTTATTCGGGCTTCCTTGAATTTGACGATGAGTCGTGTTGTAGAGTCGGAGTGCACGGTGCCGCTGCGACAGTTAAAAAAACACCCGAAGGGAACTTCGTGATGGCGTCGGGCGAGATACCGAGGCGAATACACCATGTCTGGATCCAGGGGAGGAAGTCCTTGCGAGCCGACGAGACACGACGCGGCAGAGTCGACGCGATACAGCGTCTGAACCCCGGGTGGTCTTACACTGTCTGGGAGGAACAATCCATCCGCCGCTTGCTTGCTTCAATCGGAGAGGAATACCTGGAACTTTACGACCGCGTGACTCGGTTACCTGACGCACCCGGCCATCGCATCAACCCCCTGGCCAGCAAAAGTGACATTGCCCGGTTGGCGGTGTCCTACGTTTGGGGGGGGTGCTACATGGACATCGATGTTGGCTGCATCGGTCCTCTCGATGATATCACAGCACGACTTCCACCATTGGACGGGCGGGTCGCTATGCCAGCTCTCTTCGATATGTATGGATCGCAGTTCATCCTAGCTGCACCCCGCTGCTCGATGTTGCGGTCCGTTCTCGATCGCGCCACACAGTGCGCGGATCGATGGCAGCTAGGATTGTTGCTTGATAAGACGGCGCGTCGCCACCCCAGCTTGGTGTATCGCATACCAGACGATCTGGTTTCGACGATGAGATTGCGCGAGACCTTTGTTTGCCGGGTGCCTGCTGCAGCTGAATCGTCGCAACAAAAATTGTCTCCGAGGTCTCTGTTGACCTGGTACAATGACCATTATCTTGAGGCCGGTGGCGCGCTTGCGATACTCGTGTTGTTGCTGCTCGGGGCAATCCTGATGTTAAGCATCGCGCGGAAGCACTCGAATAACCATCAAGAAATCGCACCCTCTCGATCAGGACAAAGAGCTTCGACGTCATAGTGGCTCCCCACTGGACAAAGCTGCCTCTGCGCCGTTGATTTGGGCAAGCTGAACCGGTGATGTCCTCAGTGACACTGTAGTACTCGCGCGCCGGATGCGACGCGGACTGCCCGGCCACTGAACGCGACATGGGTTGCCGGCTAAGGATTGCACGAGATTCTAAATAGCAGATCAGGGGCATGAAAGAGATTGGACAGCTGCAGATTCAGACCCACATGTTCGCAGACTTGCCTGCCTTGCTTGTCTGGCCAGGTCGCGTAACGCCTGTGCCTGATACTGCCAAGCCGATAGATGGCAAAACCGTTAAAGCACGATAAGACGCGACGCAAAGCGCCGGCTCCGGGACTGTGGTTCATCCATCCGTTCACGAGATCGTTGAAACGCTTGTGCCAACGCATGCTCAGAGCGGTCTTGAAGGCGTACGGATCATGGTACTGATATCGTGTCCATCTGCCCATGTCGCCAAAGACAGTGCGCACAGCGTTGGCGCACAAGCCGTCTAGGTTCGGATCGGCAGCGAGAGCCGCACCCGCACCAAAGATCCCGTCTTGGTAGAGGACGCCGACCAGGTCAAGGTCCCAGACGATCACATAGTCGAAGGAGTCGTAAGCGCTCCTCTTGAGTTCTGTCATGTAGACGTTTCGCAGCGCCGTCATTTTATCGATTCTCGTCCGCTCTGTCGAGTGTTCAGCGGTTCTCGACAGACCGAGACGACACGATGTGGCGTTGCGCTGTCCGCACCCCAAGACGTCGACGTTGGCGTCCATCTCGTGCCAGCGCAAGAGTTGGTCTCGCGTGTCGTCAGAGCTATCGTTCTCGACCAACAGGACGCGGTAGCTGTGGAAATACGACGCGACGCGACGGACTTCCTTCCGAATTCTCTGCATGGCCGGGCCACAGTCGCGGAGGAGGCCGCAGATCACCACTCGGCTTTGGCCAAGATGCGCTCGTCCGGCCTCCTGCGTAGCGGTAGGTACAGGGCGCCGAATGTACCATGGCGGAGATTGGAGGTCGGATGGCGTTTCGTTGACCGTAATCTTTGCCCTGTCAGTAAGCGTCGCGAAGACAAACGCGCTGGCGAAGACAACGAGAGTGGTGATGAAGATCGTCCGAGTTGGTTTTCCCAGTCGCCACGCCAGGATGTAAACCACCGCGAGTCCCGCCAGCGTGACTCCTGCGAGTCGCAGAGCTCTCTCCCCTTCACTGAGCTTTGCGGCCGCCGGCATGGTCCAGACCAGATTTTGTTTTTTTTTCTTTCTTCTAGAGAATAATCCGAAGTTGTAGGATGTACCGTGCGAGGGACGCGCATCGGTTCGACACTGAGTTTGACAAATTGGGTGACCACGTCAGCGCATAAGTACAGGCTATGCGAAAGCCATCAGAGGACAGAACGTTCGTGGGCCCTGCCTTTTCGATGGTCAGGTACCTCTGGCAATGGTACAGCACACAGTCCCATACTCTCGGCAGGAATTGCTGTTCTGTTTTTTGTTAGTCAGAATGCACGCGCACCAGAAGAAAAAAAAATCAAGGCATTCGCTATGGCGTGCAGATGGTACACAGAAACAGTTCTGGGCTGGCGTTTGCATCCTCGTACGTTGGACCACCTGAACGAATGTCGACGCGTCGTGCTCATCGGGACGCACTTCAACATGCATCACTTCGGAAAGGGCAGTGTTGCGTGTGCCATGCAGCACTTTTTGTTGGCTGCATTCAGCCATGCCCACAACCTGCGCATCCACACACTTTATCATTCGCCGATACCGACACGAGATTTGGACTGGCTGGGCCTCCTCGCCGTGAACCGAGGCCGCACGGTGGAACGGGTGAGGAGACTCTTTGACGCTGGTCGCCTCACCCGGCTTCTGTGGTTTCCGCCGATCAAAAACGGCACCGAGACATTCCGGAGCGGCATACAGCAAATTCTTTTGGATTCGGGTGCGTCATTGGCTTGGCTGCACTGGGACTGTGAGCGGCGCGAACTTGTCATCACGAAACCGTTGCATCCGCGCGACTTGCGGGCCTGGTCACCCCACCGCTGGCCCGCGTTCGGTCGGAATCTCGCCGCCGCAACCGCCGTCGCTCTGAGCGACCCTGGCGACAAACTCCAGCTCGTCAGTCGAGCGCGCGAGCCAGATCAGTCGCCTCAACTGATCCGCGTGGGTCCGAGCCACCCGCATGCGCACGCGGTCTCGGCCCTTCGTGCGATGACTGTACATGCGGCGCTCGGCCTCTGTGCAGTGGTGCTGGCACTGGCAGTGCTGTTGGCCGTCATTCGCTCACCAACAAGGCGCGGATCTCATCAGCAGTCCCCCCGCGGGGCCGCCGGCGTCAGCCCCATGTGGATGTAGGGCGGTGTCTCGAGCCACTGTGACCACCGGAGCTTCGTCGGTGGCGAGCGCGCCACCCGCACCAAGACGGCACCCGGCTCGTACCACTCGCGCAGCTTGCTGCACCAGCGGTAGACAGTCGCGGGCGACTGTAGCAGGCACGCACCCTGAAACAGACCGAAACTGTCCCGGAGGACGCGGAGCACCAACTCGCTGCAGATCACAGCTCGATTGCGCTCGGCGCTTTGGGTGTGATGGCCAGTGAACCAGCTCCGGAGATAGGCGTCCGCAAACGGACGCCGCAAGTAGTGCTTGTACTTGAGTCCCAGAGCAGGCGACCGACCCCCGTCAGACAGCACTGCTCGCTTCTCGGCTCTCATTCTTAGGACGTAACACTCTGTGTTTGGGTAGGCGCGCAGGTACTGCCCTAGATCGCAGACTGTCACCGGCTGCTGTCCGTCGACCTCCAGAATGTGGCATCGCCCTGCTGTGCGCTCGACGACTATGCAGACGTGGGAGGCAGGGAACATCGTCAGGGATTGCATCACCTCGCTGCGCATGTGCCGTCCAGCGAAAAACACCACGTCGCCGGGCTGGCAGTCGCTCAGCCCTACAGACAACTTCGCCATCTCACGCCGTCGCCGTTCGTTTGCGAGCAAAGCGAGCCAGCTCAACAACAGAATGAATCCAATTGCCACGACGATCCACAACAGCGTCTTGCCGATTGAGATGCGTAGAGGTGTTCTTTCTGTCTGCGCTGACATCCCCCACCGGCAGGAACAACTATACGTGTCCTTGTTAGCCTTTCGAACGGGTCGCGGGATGCCAAGACGTGGGAAACGTAGACAATGACAATCCTAAAGTGGCCTGATCACTTCTTTGGCGTCCAAATT
>Ga0265334_10001393_pt1 | contig 11646 bp, 6 predicted proteins | sample 42023metaG_FD_192442 | JGI IMG/M metagenome (GOLD analysis project Ga0265334, IMG submission 192442) | Rhizosphere microbial communities from Carex aquatilis grown in University of Washington, Seatle, WA, United States - 4-20-23 metaG | ecosystem: Host-associated > Plants > Roots > Rhizosphere >...
GTTGGTGCGGGGTCGGGTGGGGGGGGGGGGGGGGGGGGGGCGGGGGGGCTGGGGGAGGTCGGGGCGGATCAGACGCAGGGTGCTCAGGCCGCCGGAGAGCGTGGCCGAGCCGGGGAGGCCCTGTTGGTGCAGGATGCGCAGGGCGAGGTAGGACCGGAAGCCGGAGGCGCAGTAGACCAGCAGCGCGGGTCGACGGCCGGGCGGGGTGGGTGCCGAGGCCGCGGACAGGGCGCCGGCTCGGGTGAGGGCGTCGCGGACCTCGTCGAGCCGTTCGCGGAGCTCGGTGTGCGGGATGTTCAGGGCACCGCTGAGGTGACCGGCGGTGAACTCCTTCTCGCTGCGCACGTCCAGCAGGACCACTCCGGGCGCGGGGTCCGCCGTGTCGGAGCAGGCAGGGGCGGGTTCCTGGGCGCCCGGAGTGCCCGGCTCCGCTTCGGTCAGGGCGAGTGCGTCTGTCTCCGGGGCCTGCGAATCCGGGGCGTCGTGGGCGTACCAGAGCACGGTGTCACCCGCCAGGACGTTCTGGGCGACGAAGCCGGCCTGGTTGACCGGGTCCTTGGCCGACCCGAACGGCGGGGCGTAGCACAGTTCGAGGTCGGCCAGGTCGTGCACGCTCATCCCGGCGCGGATCGCGGTGGCGATCACATCGATCCGCTTGTCCACGCCGTCGCCGCCGGTGGCCTGGGCGCCCAGCACCTTCCCGTCCGGGGCGAACATCAGCTTGAGGTGCATGGCCCGGGCGCCGGGGTAGTAGCCCGCGTGGTGAGCGGGGTGCACGTGGACCACGTGATGTGCGACGCCCGCGGCCCGCAGGGTCTTCTCGTTCTTGCCGGTCGTGGCCGCGACGACGTCGAAGACCCGCACGATCGCGGTGCCGAGCACCGGGGTGCGCCGCCCGCGCCTCCCGAACAGGTGGTCGGCTGCGGCCCGGCCCTGACGATTGGCCGGCCCGGCCAGCGGCACCGCGGTCGCCGCGCCGCTCACCGCGTCGACGACCTCGATCGCGTCGCCCACGGCGTAGATGTCCGGGTCACTGGTGCGCAGGGTGTCATCGACCAGCACGTGCCCGCGCGGGCCCAGGGCCAGGCCCGCCGCGCGGGCCAGGGAGCTCTCCGGACGGACCCCCACGGCCAGCAGCACCAGATCCGCGCCAAGCTCATCCCCGTCGGACAGGCTCGCGACCACCGCGCCGCCCTCGTCCGGTCCGGCGGCGCGGATCGCCGTCAGTGACACCGAGGTGCGCACGTCCACCCCGCCGCGCGTCAGGGCCTGTTCGACCGCGCGAGCCAGTTCGGGGTCCAGCGGCGGGAGCACCTGGTCGGACAGTTCGACCACGCTGACCGCCAGTCCCCGGTGCACCAGGGCCTCGGCGACCTCCAGGCCGATGAATCCCGCGCCGACCACTACCGCACGCCGTGCACCCGCGTCCACGAGCTCCTGCAGGGCGTCCACGTCCGGGATGCTGCGCAGCACCCGCACCTGGGGCAGGTCCACCCCCGGCAGGGGCGGCACCAGCGGGGCGGCACCCGTGGCCAGCACGAGGGTGTCGTAGGCCTCGTCGTACTCCCGGCCGGAGGCCACCTCGCGCACGCGCACGCTGTGCGCGGCCCGGTCCACCCCGACCACCTCATGGCCGGTGCGCACGTCCAGGGCAAGGGCCGCAGCCAACGACTCGGGGGTGTGCAGGATCAACTTCGACCGCTCGGGGATCTCCCCGCCCAGGTGGTACGGCAGCCCGCAGTTGGCGAACGAGACGTACGGGTCCTTCTCCAGCACCGTGATCCGGGCATGCTCGGCCAGGCGACGGGCCCGGGCCGCGAAACTCATGCCACCGGCCACTCCGCCCACGACCACGATGCGCGGAGCCGGCCCCGGCGCCTGGACGGACCCGGGCACGGACCCGGGTCGCGGCAGGGCTTCCACCCCGGACATCGACCCGGCCTCAGACCCGGACGTGGACTCGGCGCTCATGCTGGTCCCCTCTCACACACTCACCGGCAGGCCTCTCGCGCTCACCCGCAGGCCTGATCACTTCCCTGACACCCACGGTCCCGATCCCTGGTCGGTGCCCGCAGGCCCGATCACCTCAGAGACACGTGCATCGCTGTTCCTCAGGCACGCCCGCGAGCGCCTGGTCCACGTGCTGGCCGCACCCGGACCAGGTGATCTTCGAGCACACCGCGCACTCGACACGACTGCACATGAGGGCCCCTTCCTCGGGACGACGGACGCCACCGCCGCCGACCATGCATCGGATACCAGCAGGAACGTGAATACCCTTGGGGGTATTCCCATCCTGACCCGACCGGACGATGATCCACAAGATGAGGCCGATTGCGGTGGCGTCGACCATCTGTGGTGGATTCAGGAGGTGGTCACGGGCTTGCCGGCGCCCGTCCAGGCGGTGATCCCGCCGGACAGGTCGACGACCTGGGTGAAGCCCGATCCGAGCATCTGCTGGAGCGCCATCCCGGAGCGGACTCCGGTGCGGCAGTACACGGCGTAGGTGGCCGAGTGGTCCAGGGATCCGATCTGCGAGGCGAAGTCCGTCGCCTCGACGTCGACGTTCTTCGCGCCCGACAGGTGGCCGGCAGCGAACTCCGCCGGCGTTCGGACGTCCAGCACCACGACCCCCGGTCGCGAGATGAGGTCCGAGAAGGCGTTCACGTCCAGGTGTGCGCCGGCCGTCACCGTTGCCGCGCTGCCCCCGGGGCTGGTGGAGGTGGCGTGGGAGGAGGACCCGCACCCGGCTGTCAGGAAGGTGAGGCCGGCGGCAACCAGGACGGGGAGGGCACTTCGGACACGGGCAAGCACGGGGTCACTCCTGGGGATTCGCGATGGATGAAGATGTGGGGTGAAGGACGCCGGCGCGGCGACCTCGACCAGGGTCACCGACGGTGCGTCGGCGCCGGATGGTCCGGCAGCTGCCAGAGCCGCGCCCGAGGAATTCCGCCCGCACGGCAGTGCCGGCGTGGCAAGGGAGGGTCCGGCGTCTGTGGCTGGATCGCCTCCGTCCCTTCACCATGGGACGATATATCGGCAAGACATCGTGGACAAGAAGGTGCCGTGCCCCACTGGGAGGAACCCCGCATGCCGAGCGAGCGCCCTGATCCCGGCGCAGGATCTCCCGACGTGCCCCCTGCGACCGGCGAAGCTGAGGAGTCTTCTGGTGCCCGCGGGCGTTGCCACCCGGAGCACGAGGGATGCCACTGTGCGCGTCGCCGGGCGGCTCGCACGCGACGCGGTTGGGTGCGCGCGGCGGTTCTGGCGCTGTTGGCCGAACGCCCTATGCACGGCTACGAGATGATCTCGGAGCTCGCGGAGCGGACGCACGGCGCCTGGCGTCCGAGTCCCGGTTCGGTTTACCCGATGCTCCAGGTGCTGCAGGAGGAGGGCCTGGTGGCCCCGGACGCCGCCGAAGAGGGCCGTCGGTCGTACCGCCTGACCGCCGCGGGGCGGGAGTTGGTCGGTAGGCACAGTGAGCTTCCCCCCTGGGCGGGGCTGACCACACCCGCGGATCCCCTGGATGCCAGGTTGCGCGAGGTGATGGCGGCCCTGGCCGGGGCGGTCGACCAGGTCCTTCTGGTCGCCTCGACCGGCCAGAAGGAACGCGCCGTGGACCAGCTGGTCGCGGCCCGTCGCGCCCTGTACGCGCTGCTGGCCGAGGACCGGTCACCGGACGCCGAATCCCACGAGCGGCCCCCGACGCCACGGTGATTCCCGCGGCACCGGGTGCTGGTGGGCTCTCCTGGCGTCCCGGATGTTCGCGGTTCACGTGGTGGCGGCGAGCTCGGCGCGCACCTCGTTCATGTCGACCTCGCGTACGGCAGCGATGACCTGCTCGAGCGCGGCCGGAGGCAGGGCACCGGCCTGGTCGAACAGCAGGATGCCGTCGCGGAAGGCCATCAGGGTCGGGATGGACGTGATCTCCATGGCCCGGGCAATGCCCTGCTCGGCCTGGGTATCCACCTTGGCGAACGTGATGTCCGGGTGGGCCACGGAGGCCTTCTCGAAGGTGGGCGCGAACATGCGGCACGGGCCGCACCAGGAGGCCCAGAAATCGACCAGGACGATTCCGTCGCGCTCGATGGTGTCCTTGAAGGTCTTCTCGGTCAGGGTGATGGTCGCCATCGGTGTCCTTCCAGGTGCGGGGTGGGGGTCTCGGATCGGGCGAGCAGGATCAGCGGTGGGGCTGGCGGAGCCAGCGCAGGTGTTCGGTGGCGCCGAGGAGTTCGAGGCGACGCCACAGGGCGCTGCCGGGCAGGGCCTGGCTGGGATGGGCCTGCACGGCCTGGAGTTGGCGGCGGCGGTCGACCCGGACGTGCAGGTCGATCTGGTGCCTCGGGTGGCCGGTGAAGGTGGTACCCAGCTCGGTGTTCAGGGTCGCGGCGACTTCCTCGGGCAGGGTCCAGGCCAGTACTCCCAGGTCGAGCAGCCGGGCAGCGGCCAGGGCGGCACGGGTGGCGGCGGTGTGGTCCGGGTGTCCGGTGACCCCGGAGGGGTCGAAGACCAGGAGTCCGTCGCTGGACGCCGTCCTCGCGGCGTCGATCACGGCCTCGACCAGGGTGTCGGGTTCGGTGGCCGCGAGAGCGCCGTCGGGGTGGTCGCGCAGGTCGACGTGATGCAGGCCGAGCAAGCCGGCTGCCTCCGCCAGTTCGCCCGCGCGCAGGGTGCGCAGGTCGCCCTCGACGCCATGCAGGGTGGAGGCCTCGCCATGGGTGAGGCACAGGACGGACGGCGCTGCCTCATCTGAAACGAACCGAGCCAGGACGGCGCCCAGACCGAAGGACTCGTCGTCGGGGTGGGCCACCACGGCCAGCGGACGTCGCCAGGGTGGCAGGGCCTGCTCGGGCACCGACGGGACGGCCGGCCCCGGAAGCGGTCGAAGAACTGTCATGGCGTGCGCACCTCCTCGGGCACCTCAGGGCGATCGGTGTCGCCGACAGGCTCAGCGTAAACCCCCAGGGGTATATTCCCGCACGTCCGATGACGGCAGGTCGTCACTGCGTGTGATCGATGAGAGGTCGAGCAGCGGGCTTGCCGGGGTTGGTCAGTCATCGACAGACCGAGGTGGCAGGGGCGCTGAGGGATTTGGGCGGACCGGAGGATGCAAGGCGAACGGGAGCGCGAGCGACCGGTCCCGGGACCGGTCGTGGCGGTGAATTCGGATGCTGGAGGCCGACCGGAGGCATGGAGGGCCGACCAGAGGAAAGAAGATGAGAACCGTTCTCATTAGGGAGTAGGATGCCGACCATGCCCGTCCTGCTCGCGTTGATCACTGTGGCCTCGACCTTGGCCGGAGGGCTGTTCGCCCTGCGGTTCCGGCACCTGGTGCGGCCCATCCTGGGACTGACGGGGGGAGTAGTCCTCGGGGTGGTGTGCTTCGACCTGTTCCCTGAGTTGTTCGACCTCACGCGCTCCACGGGCACCTCCGTGCGCCTGGTCATGGTCGCGGTGCTCGCGGCGTTCCTCGGCTTCCACATCCTGGAGAAGTCGGTGCTCGCCCACCACGGCGGTGAGGCCGAGGGGGACGGCCACCACCATCCCCAGGTCGGCCTGATCAGCGCCACCGTGCTGTGCGGGCACAGCCTGGCCGACGGCATCGCGATCGGACTGGCCTTCCAGGTCGACACCCGCATCGGAGCGGGCGTGGCGATGGCCGTGATCGGGCACGACTTCGCCGACGGCCTGAACACCGTGACCCTGGTGCTCGCGCACGGGAACACCCGGCGCCGGGCAACCCTGCTCCTGGCCGCCGACGCCCTCGCACCGCTGTTGGGGGCGACCAGCACGTTGGCCCTGCACGTGCCGGACCGGATGCTGCTGGTCTACCTGGGGGTCTTCACCGGATTCCTGCTCTACATTGGCGCCGGTGAGGTCCTGCCCGAAGCCCACACACCCCGACCCTCGCGAATCGCGCTGGTCCTCACCGTCGTAGGGGCCGCCCTCATGTACGGCATCACCGGCCTCATGCCTGGATGAGGGCCACTGGTTCAGGGTGCGGCAGATGCGGTCCGACGCCCGGATCGTCGGATGAGTGAGCGTCGGAGGACCCTCGCCGTCGTCGCGGGGACCGCGCCAGTCACGAGAACCCGGGGACCACCACGAGGGACGAGCTCACTCCGAGGGATCATGGTCACCGACGGCCTGGAGAGGTCTCCGTCAGCCACGTAGGTATTCGCCTCAGTCCAGGCAGGCATCGGGCAGGTCGAACCAGCGCAGGCGTTCGAAGTCCGGTGAGAGTCGCCGGCCCTCAGCCGTGGTGGGGCCCTGCGGTCGGGCGGCTGCCTCCCGGCAGCGTCGTCGGGCGTCGTCGAGGTATTCGGCCAGGGCCGTTTCGGGGGCGCGGACGGTGCTGGAGGGGTAGGTCAGGTGCCCGTCCTGGTCGTAGGTGACCTGGTGCAGGCGCAGGGGTGGTTCCGCGGGGCCGTCGCGGTGGCGCCACAGGCCGGTCTCGGGGATGAAGCGGTAGTCGGGCAGGAATCGCCAGCCCTGGGCGGCGACCAGCTCCACGGCGTCCAGGATGTAGTCCAGGACGGTCTCGGACAGGAACCAGGCCAGGTTCACCCGTACCCAGCCGGGTTTGATGCCCTCGCAGCCCTGGGTGATCTGGTCCTGGAAGGAACGGGATCGGTCCAGGTCGATGCCCAGGAGTTGGTGTCCGTAGGGGCCCGCGCAGGAGCAGCCGCCGCGGGCCTGGATGCCGAACAGATCGTTGAGCAGGGCGACGACGAAGTTGTGGTGCAGGTAGCGGCCGGGGCCTTGGTCGGGGTCCGGGCGGCGCACGACGAAGGAGACGATGGACAGCCGGTCGGCCTGGGGGTTGCCCAGGATCTCGATCGCGGGGTTCGCGCCCCAGCGGCGAAGGGCCCGCCGGACGCGGTACTCCTCGTGGGCGCGGATGGTCTCCAGGCCCACGGCGTGCTTGAGGCCGAAGACCAGGCCGGCCCGGATGGACTCGATGATGGCCGGGGTCCCGCCCTCCTCGCGGTGCTCGACGTCGCGCAGGTACACGTGTTCGGTGGGGTTGACGTAGGCGACCGTGCCCCCGCCGGGTACCACGGGCACGGTGTTGGCCAGGAGTTCGCGGCGGATGGCGAGCACGCCGGGGGTGCCGGGTCCGCCGATGAACTTGTGCGGGCTCAGGAACACCGCGTCCAGGTACGACAGGCAGGGGTGTTCGCCGACCTCGTGGCCGGTGGGGACCATGCGGATGTCCACGTAGGGGGCGGCCGCGGCGAAGTCCCAGCAGGCCAGGGCCTCGTACCGGTGCAGCAGGGTGGAGATTCCCGCGGTGTCCGAGCGGATCCCGGTCACGTTGCTGGCCGCGGAGAACGAACCGATCAACAGAGGCCGGTCCGTGTAGCGGCGCAGGTGCCCCTCCAGGACGGCCAGGTCGATGTGCCCGTCCACATCGGCAGGAACGACCACGACCTCGGCGATGGACTCCCGCCACGGCAGCTCGTTCGAGTGGTGCTCGTAGGGGCCGATGAACACCACCGGACGCTGGTCCGCGGGGATGTGCCCCGACAGGCCGTAGCGGGCGTCCAGGTCCGCCGGCAAACGCAGGTTCAGGATCCCGATCAGCTTGTCGATGGCGGCCGTGGATCCGGACCCGGTGAAGATCACCGCGGTGGAGTCGTCCCCGCCCACGCCCTCGCGCACGATCCGGCGGGCGTCCTCGCGTAGCCGGGTGGTCGCCAGGCCGGTGCCGCTGGCCTCGGTGTGGGTGTTCGCGTAGCGGGGCAGGACCTCTTGGCGGATGAAGTCCTCCAGGAAGGTCAGTGCCCGGCCCGAGGCCGTGTAGTCGGCGTAGGTCACCCGGCGCGGGCCGTAGGGGCCGGGCAACACCTGGTCGTCCCCGATCACCGACTCCCGGATCCGGCGCAACAACGGCGTGTCCGTCGGGGGGACCAGTACCTCCGGTGCCGGGGCCATGGCATCCGCCGAGGGGACCTCCGAGTCCAGTCCCCGGACGCGCGCATCCGGTGTCGGGGACAGGGGTTCGGCCATGGCGCACGCTCCGATCAGGGGACGACTCGAGGAGACGGTACGGGGCGTGGCAGTCCGCGCGGCGTGATCCGGTCGAGTCGGAGGTCGCGCCGCCCTTCATTTGAGGCAGTTCGCGCCGAGCAGGGCCTTGAGGTCGCCGAACAGTGCGGGAGAGGGGGTGACGCGGTAGCGGTCGTCTAGCCGCATCACCATGGTCCGGCCGGGTTGGGTGAGTTCGAGGTGGACCTCGGTGACCCCCTGGTGAGTGGCGAGGACGTCCTTGAGTTGTTCGACGACGGGCACGGTGCAGCGGGGGATCGGCAGGCTCACCACGACGGGGCCGTGCACTCCGTCGCTCAGGTCGGGCAGGGAGAGTTCGGTGGCGTAGATGGTGGGGATGTCGTCGCGACGGTTCACTCGTCCCTTGACGGCCACGACGAGGTCCTCGGCCAGGACGTGGGAGACGGTCTCGTAGGTCTGGGGGAAGAACAGGACCTCGATGGCGCCGTCCAGGTCCTCCACGGTGGTGATGGCCCAGGGTCTGCCCTGCTTGGTGAGCTTGACCTGCTTCGAGCTGATCATCCCGGCGACGGTGACCACCGCGCCGTCGGGTTTGCCGTCGTCCGCGGTGAGCGAGGAGATGGAGCAGGTAGCGATCCGGGCGAGCAGGTGGCCCACGCCGAACAGCGGGTGGTCGGACACGTACAGGCCGAGCATCTCCCGTTCGAAGGCCAGCTTCTCCTTCTTCTCGAACTCCGGGAGGTCGGGGATCTCCACCGAGAGCGTCGGCGCTGCGTCGTCGTCCCCGGCGATTCCCGCGAACAGGTCGAACTGTCCGTTGGCTTCCTGCTTCTTCACCTCGACGACCTCGTCGACGAGCCGCTCGAAGATCGCGAGCAGGCTGCGTCGGGTCGTGCCGAGGGAGTCGAAGGCGCCTGCCTTGATGAGTGAGTCGATGGTGCGCTTGTTGCAGACCACCAGGGGGACCTTGTCGAGGAAGGCACGGAAGTCGGCGAAGCGTCCCTTGACTGCGCGGGTCTGGGCGATGGCCTCGACCACGTTCGCGCCGACATTGCGGATCGCGGTGAGCCCGAACCGGATGTCGGTGCCGACCGGGGTGAAGTTGGCGTCGGACTCGTTGACGTCGGGCGGCAGGACCTTGATGCCCATGCGGCGGCACTCGTTGAGGTACAGGGCTGACTTGTCCTTGTCGTCGCGCACGCTGGTGAGCAGGGCGGCCATGTACTCGGCGGGGTGGTTCGCCTTGAGGTACGCGGTCCAGTAGGAGACCAGCCCGTAGCCGGCCGAATGGGCCTTGTTGAAGGCGTAGCCGGCGAAGGGAACCAGGACGTCCCAGACCGCCTGGATAGCCTCGTTGGAGTAGCCGCGTTCGCGCATGCCGGACTGGAACGGGACGAACTCCTTCTCGAGGATCTCCTTCTTCTTCTTGCCCATCGCCCGGCGCAGCAGGTCGGCCTGTCCCAGGGAGTACCCGGCGAGTTTCTGTGCGGCGCGCTGGACCTGTTCCTGGTAGACGATCAGTCCGTGGGTGGGGCCGACGATCTCCGCGAGGGGCTCGGCCAGTTCGGGGTGGATCGGGGTGATCGGCTGCTGGCCGTTCTTGCGCAGCGCGTAGTTGGTGTGCGAGTTCATACCCATCGGCCCGGGCCGGTACAGGGCGATGACCGCGGAGATGTCCTCGAAGTTGTCCGGGCGCATCGCCCGCAGGAGCGAGCGCATCGGCCCGCCGTCCAACTGGAACACCCCCAGGGTGTCGCCCCGGGCGAGCAACTCGTAGGCGGCGGGGTCGTCCAGCCCCCGGGAGATCTCCTCGAGATCCAGGGGCTCCTTGCCGTTGGCGATGATGTTCTTGAGCGCGTCGTCGATCACGGTCAGGTTGCGCAGGCCCAAGAAGTCCATCTTGAGCAGGCCGAGCGTCTCGCAGGTCGGGTAGTCGAACTGCGTGATGATCGCGCCGTCCTGCTCCCGGCGCATGATCGGGATGTGGTCGATCAACGGCTCGCTGGACATGATCACGCCTGCGGCGTGTACGCCCCACTGCCGCTTGAGGTTCTCCAGCCCCAGCGCGGTCTCGACGACCTTTCGCGCGTCGGCGTCCCCGGCGTGCAGCTGGCGGAACTCCTCCGCCTCGGCATAGCGGGGATGGGCCTTGTCGAAGATGCCGGTCAGGGGGATGTCCTTGCCCATGACGGTCGGCGGCATGGCCTTGGTCAGGCGCTCACCCATCGAGAACGGGTAGCCGAGTACCCGGGAGGCATCCTTCAGCGCCTGCTTGGCTTTGATCGTGCCGTAGGTCACGATCTGCGCGACGCGCTCCTCGCCGTACTTCTCGGTGACATAGCGGATGACGTCTGCGCGGCGACGCTCGTCGAAGTCCACGTCGATGTCGGGCATGGAGATGCGTTCGGGGTTCAGGAACCGCTCGAAGATCAGGCCGTGGGGGAGGGGGTCGAGGTCGGTGATGCTCATCGCGTAGGCGACCAGGGACCCTGCGGCCGAGCCGCGGCCCGGGCCGACCCGGATGCTCTGGGACTTCGCCCAGTTGATGAAGTCCGCGACCACCAGGAAGTACCCGGGGAACCCCATCTGGCAGATGACGTCGACCTCGTAGTCGGCCTGGGTGCGCACGTCGGCGGGAATCCCCGCCGGGTAGCGACGATGCAGGCCGCGTTCGACCTCCTTGACGAACCAGGACTGCTCGCACTCCCCGTCGGGAACGGGAAAACGGGGCATGAGGTTGGCACCCTCGGTGAAGGTCGCCTCGCACCGTTCGGCGATCCGCAGCGTGTTGTCGCAGGCCTCGGGAAGCTCCCGCCACAGCGAGCGCATCTTCTCCGGGGGCCACAGGTAGAAGTTGTCCGCGTCGAACTTGAACCGTTTGGGGTCGGCCAGGGTTGATCCGGACTGCACGCACAACAGCACTGCGTGGGCCCGGGCGTCCTCGGGCCGGGTGTAATGCAGGTCGTTGCTGGCGACCAACGGGAGCTGGAGGTCCTTGGCCAGGTGCAGGAGGTCCTGGCGGACCCGGGTCTCGATCTCCAGGCCGTGGTCCATCAGTTCGCAGTAGTAGTTGCCCTCCCCGAAGATGTCCCGGAACTCCGCGGCAGCCTCCACCGCTTCGCGGTACTGGCCGAATCGCAGCCGGGTCTGGACCTCCCCGGAAGGACAGCCGGTCGTGGCGATCAGTCCGTGGTGGTAGGTGTGCAGCAGCTCACGGTCCATGCGGGGCTTGTAGAAGTGCCCCTGCAGGCTGGCCAGCGAGCCCATCCGGAACAGGTTGTGCATACCCTGGGTGGTCTCGGACCACAGGGTGAAGTGCGTGTACGCCCCACCGCCGGACACGTCGTCCCGCGAACCGTCCCCCCAGCGCACCCGGGTGCGATCCGCACGGGCCGTGCCCGGGGTCAGGTACGCCTCCAGGCCGATGACCGGCTTGACCCCGTACTTCGCCGACTTCTTCCAGAACTCATACGCGCCGAAGAGGTAGCCGTGGTCGGTGACGCCCAGGGCGGGCATGCCCATCTGGGCCGCCGAGGCGAACAGGTCGTCGATCTTCGCGGCGCCGTCCAGCATCGAGTACTCGGTGTGGTTGTGCAGGTGGACGAACATCTCGCCGTTCGCGGGCCCGGAGGC
>Ga0265334_10001394_pt1 | contig 11645 bp, 25 predicted proteins | sample 42023metaG_FD_192442 | JGI IMG/M metagenome (GOLD analysis project Ga0265334, IMG submission 192442) | Rhizosphere microbial communities from Carex aquatilis grown in University of Washington, Seatle, WA, United States - 4-20-23 metaG | ecosystem: Host-associated > Plants > Roots > Rhizosphere...
ATCAGTTAGTGGCTATAGTTGAAGGTCATGAAAAAGCAGATAGGATAGTAAAGGGACACTATTGGGAAAATGGTAAAGGATGTTGTTTGGGGTGCATGACTGAAGAATCAGAAAATACGCATGAGATTTTACAAGAAAGATATAACATTCCTTATTGGCTTGGAAGAGTTATAGATGCAATATTTGAAGGACTTGAAAACTCGGAAGCTATGAAGTTTCCTCTGCGTGTTTCTAAAGCTATTCCTGTTGGGGTTGATTTGGATAATATAAAAACTCCGTTTTTGAGTTTTGTTTTGAAGTCTACACTGGATAAGTTTGATCATGATAAATATCCTGAAGTGAAGAAATGTTTGGATGACGTGATTGCGCTGTATGAGACTGGCGATAAAGATGTGGGGAAATTTAGAGAGGTAGCTGAGAGGTTGCGATCTGCTGCTTATATTCATGCTGCTTCTGCTGCTGCTTATGCTGTTGCTGCTGCTTCTGCTGATGCTTATGATGCTTATGCTGCTGCTGCTTCTGCTGATGCTTATGATGCTTATGCTGCTTCTGCTGCTGCTTATGCTGTTGCTGCTGCTGCTTATGCCGCTGATGGTGATGTTACTAATGATAATTGGACTTCTTCCGGAAGAAAAAACCAATACAAAATATTCGCAGATGAGCTGCTTAGGCTTATTGAGAAGTGTAAATAATGAGCGGTGACTCAGCAATACCTTTTGTTAATATAAATAAGATGAATAAATTAATAATAGAAATTATATACTGTAATTCAACTAAAATGTATAGTGCTTATTCAAATATACCTGGTGTGCATATGCAGCACGAAAAATTTGAGGGGTTGTTGGATATGCTAAAAGCGGTTTCCATAATGTATAAGGGGGAGATAGATGAAGTATTATTTTGTTAGCTTTAGTATTAAGGGTAATTCTGATAGCGATGGGTTTTGCGCTTGTGATTCTCAATTTTTCTTGGTAGATAAAATTCAAAGATATCTTGAAAAAAAATATGGCATCAAAGGGGTAACAATCACATCTTACAAAGAAATTAGCAAGGAAGAATATGAAGCTAATATGTAAACATTCTCAAATTTAAATATGCTTGAGAGGCAGTGTAATTTGAAAAAAGGGGGATAAATGAAATATTATTTTGTTAGTTATAGTAGCCGTACGTTTTTTAGATTTCAAACCGGGTGTTGCCATATAGCATATCGTGACGATGATGGTGATCTTTTTAATGTTAAAAATACCATTAAATATCTTAATAAAGAATTAAATAAAACCAATATCTCTATTTTATACTACAAAGAAAAATGAATAAATTATATTTGATTTTAATAGTTTTAATTATATCAGGATGTGGGAATGGGGATACGGCAAATTTACTAGAAGAATTTTTAACCCCTAAAGTTTCTGGGCATGAGGATTGGAAAGATACTGGATTGAAAGTAGAGAGGATAGAAGAATGACGGCGCCAAAACCTCATCACTATGTTCTTTCGGATTTGCATCTTGGACATAAAAATATACTTGGATATTGTAGACCATGGTTTAAATCTATAGAAGACCATGATGACTACATTATAAATAAAATAAGCACTACATGTAAGCAGCATGATACGCTGTGGCTATTAGGAGATATTGCTTTTTCTAAAGAAAGTTTAGAAAAGTTATCTTCTATCAAGTGCGGAATGATCCTCATAGGGGGTAATCATGATGTATTTGGAGCCACTACTTATTTAAAATATTTCAAAAATATTTATGGAGTTGCGCAAATGAATTTTCCTCAATACCCCAGTACTTTATTTACGCATATTCCCATGCATCCAGAACAGCATCGATGGAAAAAAAATATACATGGACATCTTCATGCCTATAATGTAGGAGATGATAGATATATTAATGCATCATGTGAGCAACTTGATTTTACGCCGAAAGTTATTGGGAGTCTTTTAAATGAAAAAACTTAAACGAGCAACGGCGTATTGAGGAATGTAAATAATGAGCGGTTCTGTTGTCGATATTTATTTCCATTATGCCGAAAGTATCGACCAATAGTATTAATATAAATAAATAGGAAAATCATGAAACTATCAAACAACACAAAAGCCACAATAGCAGGCGCATCATCATCTTTAGCTGTATTAAGCATTGTTTTCTACCTAATAGCCACAATGCCGCAAGACAGAGCATTGCAAGGCGAGTTTTATTGGAAAGCTTATATAAGCTCTCTGCTAATGCTTAGCGCTGCAATAGGTGCCATTATTCGGAAAGAGGTTAAGGAGGCTTTAGATTTATCGTTTCCTCCTGTGCCTAGTAATAGATTGGAGATTTCATAATTATTTTAAAAGGAGATAAAAAAATGAACCCATTGTTATTGTGCGATTTTTACAAAATAGACCATAGAAGACAATATCCCGAAGGAACAACCCTGGTGTATTCTAATTTCACGCCTCGTAAGAGCAGAAATCTGGATGTGAACAAAATAATTTTCTTCGGGTTGCAATATTTTGTTAAAGCATATCTTATTAAATTGTTTGACGATTGTTTCTTTGACAGAGAATTACAGGATGTTTTGGAAGAAATGAGAAAAATAATAGAGCCTACAGTTGGAAAGGATTTTGATTATAGTCATATTAGAAAATTGCATGACCTGGGTTATTTGCCCTTGGAAATAAAAGGGTTGCCAGAAGGTGCTTTAGTTCCCATGGGCGTTCCAGTTTTGACAATTAAGAATACACATGCCGATTTCTTTTGGCTAACAAGTTATATTGAATCTTTAATGAGTTCTATTCTGTGGGGTGCCTGTACTAGCGCCACAACCGCATATCAATACAGAAAAGTTTTGCGACGTTTTGCTGGAATAACAGGCGCTGATATGTCTTTTGTTGACTTTCAGGGTCATGATTTTTCATTTCGTGGAATGTTTGGCTGTGAAGCTGCTCATATATCTGGTGCGGCGCATTTATTAAGTTTTAAAGGGACAGATACCATTCCTGCCATAAGTTTGCTAAAAGGTTTTTACGGTGTTGATAACGATAAAGAGCTAATAGGTTGCAGCGTACCAGCAACCGAGCATAGTGTTATGTGCGCTGGCGGCAAAGAAAACGAATTAGAAACATTTAAGCGCTTAATAACTGAGGTATATCCATCTGGAATAGTGAGCATTGTTTCTGATACCTGGGATTTATGGAATGTGATTGAAAATTATTTGCCACAGCTTAAAGAAATTATTTTGGCGCGTGATGGAAAATTAGTCATTCGCCCTGACTCCGGTGATCCTGTTGATATTATTTGTGGAGATGATTGTGTTCAAGAGGATGGTCTTCTTGATGCCTCTGGAAAAGGTGTAATACAACTTTTGTGGGACATATTTGGCGGCACAATAAATGAAGAGGGCTATAAAGTCCTGGATTCACACATAGGTGTAATTTATGGCGATAGCATCACCTTAGAGCGATGCAAAGAAATATGTGAAATATTAATGCAAAAAGGCTTCTGTAGTTCAAATATCGTATTTGGTATTGGTTCCTACACCTACCAGTATGTAACCAGGGATAATTTCTCTTTCGCAATGAAGTCAACTTATATCGAAGTTAACGGAGAAGGAAGAGAAATATTTAAAGACCCCATTACTGATTCAGGTGAGAAGAAAAGCGCCAAAGGATTATTGCTGGTAGAAACGGACGATAACGGAAATTACAAACTATACGATCAAGTATCAGAAGAAGCTGAACGTTCTGGATTATTAGAAACGGTTTTTAAAGATGGAAAACTAATCAAAGAAACCACATTAACAGAAATAAGGAGCCGTATTAATGATAACGCTTAATCTTGCTTATCCTGAGCGCTCAGATATTAAATATGAAATTATTTGCTTTCCTGATGGGCATAAGCACTTAAAATTAATTCAGTCACCATATGACCAGAGTGATGAAATAAATGTTATCTCCAGATTCACATCTTATGATGATTTATTTTTAATTGCTCAAGCAAGAAAGATATTGGGAAAATTGGATAATTCATTAATTAATTTAATCATACCTTATCTTCTTACCGGAAGGTGTGACAGAAGATTTTCATTATTTGAATCCGATGATTTATCTATAACCATCTTTTTATTAAATTCCTTGGAATTTAATAAAATTACGACAATTGATCAACATCCGGTATTGAATATCAAAAAAATTCATAATAAACAAGTTTTCTATGGCTTCGATGATTATATGAATCATATATGCGGGATCCATCGCTATTTATGTCAAAAATACCCTAAGGATTTCATGGATTGGAGAAGAAAAAATTTTATAGAGGCTTTTCCTGATAAATCTGCATGTAAAAAATATAGTAATTATGAAATACATGAGATTTTCGCTAAAAAGGAACGTGATGAAAATGGAAAAATAATTAATATGCAGCTTGTTAACTTTGACAAAGTTAAAGATAAAAATATAATCGTCAGGGACGACCTAATAGATGGTGGCGCAACATTTATAGAATTCGCAAAACTTTTAAAAGCTAACGGAGCCAATAAACTTTATTTATTTGTGACACATGGAATATTTAGCAAAGGTTTTGACGAAATTCTAAATTATTACGAACATATTTGGTGTGCGAATTCTTATAAAGATGTTGAGCATCCTAATATTACTTGTATAGATGTTTATAATTAGAAAATTATGAATAATATATTATATATAAAGAAAAGCGATGTGGTAGATTTGTTAAAACCAAAAGAGCTTTACAGCTTGTAACATATGTAAATATCAGATTGATTCCAAAAATGATGGAGATTATGTTTAGCTATCATCGCCTAGGATTTCAGAGAGAGTTCGGGGTGGCATTGGAAAAAGTTACTCAGCTTTTTAATTCCGCGCCATTTCCTGCGCCAAATCTGGGTAATGATTTTAATATTCAATGAGAGAGGGGGATAATTAATGACCAAAGAAGAATTTGAAATTGTTTTAGAGAACCACAGGAAGTGGTTGAATAATGAAAGCGGCGCCGCTAGGGCAGACTTGAGCGGAGCAGACTTGCGCGGGGCAGACTTGAGCGGAGCATACTTGAGCGGAGCATACTTGAGCGGGGCATACTTGAGCGGGGCAAACTTGAGCAGAGCAAACTTGAGCAGAGCAGACTTGAGCAGAGCAGACTTGAGCGGAGCAGACTTGCGCTGGGCAAACTTGCGCGGGGCAGACTTGAGCTGGGCAGACTTACGCGCGGCAAACTTGCGCTGGGCAGACTTGCGCGAGGCAAACTTGAGCTGGGCAGACTTGCGCGAGGCAAACTTGAGCTGCGCAAACTTGCGCGGGGCAAACTTGTGCGAGGCAAACTTGCGCGGGGCAGACTTGCACGAGGCAAACTTGCGCGGGGCAGACTTGCACGAGGTAGAAACTAAAAATCCTCTCATTTGTTTTCAGGCAAACAGAGATTTTGCATATTGTTACAATGGATTTATTAAAATCGGATGCAAAAATTTATCAATAGAAGATTGGATGAAATCATATAAAGAAATCGGAAAAACCGCTAAATATTCCGAATTAGAGATTCAAATTTATGGAAAATTTATTGAAATGTGTAATGATTTTAATCCGTAATAAGAAAAGGAGAAATAGAAGATGAATGATTTAAAAAGAGTTGAAGAATTTCTGGATAGGATTAGAAAACAGAGCATGCATAGCATCACGGAAAAAAGTCAGTGTTCTAATAAGGATTTGATTAAAAGTTTTATGAATGGTTATGTAACAGCTATTATAGAATTCTGCGATGAAGTTGAAAGATTAAAGGCTGAAAAAGGGGGCGACTATGAAACCAGCTGAACAAAAAGATGACATAGAATTCTGGTGTGATTATATAATTGACGAAATAAAGAAAGTTGAGCAAGGCGCACCTAGCCCTTACCTTTCCTTTAGACCGATTAATCGAGGGATTAGGCTTGCTCCCATTATAGAGGAAAATAGTAATATAGTGGCTTTTGGGGGCCCTAGATAATGAAACTTATTAAATTTTTTTTAAAGCTTAGAAAGAAAATTAAATATCAAAGAAGGGTAATTAAAGGTGCGATAAAAATATTTGATAAGGTATTCGAGGGTAAAGAGATTACGCAAAGTTTAATTTGTGATAAAAATCTTGAAATTGCTAAATTAGAATTAGAATTAGAGCATCATAAATATCGCTTGAATTTATTAGAACTTATAATTAATGCGCTTAATGTAGCATTGGATAAACAAAAAAAATTACTGGATAACAAATAAAAATAGATTTAATTAAAGAGAATAAAATGTTTAAAATTACAACATCTATCTTTTTTCTGGCTATAGCATGTATTTCAAATGGGATTGCCATTATCTATCATAGCTATGAAATTAAAGAGATAAAAGAATATTGCAAAATAGAGCAGGAACATAAATGAAAAATATATTATTTATAGCACTGGCATTACTGTTGTCAGGCTGCGCATTCAAAGCCATGTACGGATTTCAATTTGAGTACGAGAGCCATGATGCCATGAGCGAAACCATGGGAAAAACTGAGGAGCATGCTGAAGATGAAGAACACTGACAAAGAAGAGTATTCAATACTTGGTAACTTTGATGAATGTACAGAAAAATTAAACCTTGAGATTCCGGATTATTCTGATCCAAAAACTCTTGAAGAAGATTATGCTCTAGCCAAAAAAACATTCGAGGAATACTCCAGGAATGAAGTAATTTGTGGTATTTTTGGAATATATTTTAAGGATGGCAGCCACATAGCTTATGCCGATATAAAGAAATTATTAGCTATGCCTACAGTAAGATATGCAATTGATAATTATCCGGATGTAAATTTTTTGATAACCTAAAAGCTCACTAAATTGATAAATGTTAAATTACTGAATATAAATACGCCTTATTTCCGACATGGGAAATTAGGTTTAACTAACTATTTTATTCGCTTAAATAATCCTCAATTACTTTTTTACCTTCTAACCAACTATAGCAAACCGCAACTGAATAACCCATCGTAGGAAGCGCTTCATGGTACCGTTTCTGCTTAGGCGTACATCTCCCTTTGGGAGATTTCATTTCGATGCATAAGCCATGAAAACTCTTTCTAGGTATCAGAAGCATTAAATCTGGAAAACCTTGTTTTAAACCCATCTGGATTGCGTTTATATGGCCTCCTGGCGTTCTTTTAGCTTCGTTTCTTACAGCAACTAGGAAGTCTTTAAAATAAGGATATTGCATGTTGAACCATGTTATTAGCGCTTTTTGATTAGAGTCTTCTATTCTCATTTTTTATTTTCTTTTTAAAACAATTATTTAAAATTAAAATAGGTCTAATTATACCTGTTTTAGACTTGTTTTAGACTTATCTTTTCCATAGGTTCTAAATAAGCATTTTTTTTACACCTTATTTAGAACCTTATCAACTTTTTTTAAATTAAGGCAACCACCCCAAGTAGTTGCCCTATTAGGTATGGGGCAGCGCATATCCGCCAAACCTTGTTCAAGCAGGATTCAGGATTATAGCAGATCCCTACGTTCTTTTATCTTCTGTTATTCCGCAATTAAGCTGTTTAAATCTTTCGATAAAGTTGACCGAATTCGGTTAAGTTTTCACGGCTAGTTTCACAGTTCTCACAAAATGAAATTAGCCGTGAAACTATTTTTATAAAATGTATATATATTGCACAAATAGGTATAGATAATTAAGATTAATCATGTGAATTTCCTGGTTTAGCAGATGTTACCCAGGCCAGAGCCTTCATAATCAAATGAATGACCCTTCAACTGAGTAACTTAGAAAAAAAATTTGGTAAATTATTTTTTTAAATTTCCAAATATTTCCCGGTTCCCTTCAGTACCCGACAGCCTTGCGCTAAAGGTGCTGTCTTCGCCGCCTTTGTCCTTGTTTAAAGCTAACCCACAATAGGACCTATCACTATTACCTTGCCGTAGGTTTCCCGACGATAACAGAGGTCCCATCCTATTATTATTCAGACAAACAGTATTGACCAAAATAGATATATACTATAAACTAAATAAGTTACCTAGAATATTATATTTCTATATTCCAAAGCTACAGGATGGTAACAATCAAAAGGCGAGTTTGATGGACTCGCCTTTTTTATATCTGCCGTTTTTATATCATTTTCAATATTATTTAATCAACTCTCTAAGCATTTTTTTATTAATCTTTTTATGCTAATATGTAGTTGTTATATTGAGGATGGTTATGCACAAAAGAAATTTAGAAAAAGATACGCCCATAAATAAAAGAAAAATAATTTTAGCAATTTCTCATGAATTCGGACTTTTGCCAGAGGAAATATACTCTCATCCCCGCGGCTCCAATACATGCCAAAGACACGTAGCTAGGAAGCTTCTGAGCTATTTTCTTTATAAGCACACAGCAATGACCTATCCTGAAATAGGATTGCTCTATAACCGTGCATGGCTCGTTCCGCAGAGACTCGTCAGGAATCTTCTAAAAGAAATGAAAACCAGCAAATACATGAATCAGCTTATCGAAAAAATATCTAAAGAAATCTTGAAATAACTATTGACATGTAGTTGTTATGGTATATACTTGCTTTATGGGGAGCGGATTGGTCATTAGTTAGCTCTTAAGATATTAGATGTTGCCAATCTACTCCCCACCACTTACAACAAGGAGGATGTATGGAAGAACTAGATATATTTGATTTAGATTATTATTGCGATTGCGACGAACGTGAAGAATTAGAAACACGTTACGAAAGCAAATTAGATATGGGCGAATTTCATGAAGAATATTTGTATGACTGCATTGAAAGAGCCGCAGACGTTAAACAATTTAAAGGGAGATAAATATGTTATGCCTTACAAGGAGACGTGGGGAAAGTATAAAAATTGGTGAGGATATTTATGTTTATATATCCAGCATTGATAATACTTTTGTTAGAGTAGCAATAGATGCACCAAGAAATGTAAATATCGTTAGAACAGAGCTTACCCAAGAAAATCAGGAAGATAAGTCAAATGGAAACAAATATCATACCAAATGAAGTAGATTATTTTTCAATACCAGCATTAAGTAAATCAGCCTTAGATCAAGTTGCAATTTCTCCAGCTAATTATCGTCATTGGTTGGAGAACCCAAAAAAACCAACGCCAGCAATGGAGTTTGGTACATTAGTTCATGAAGCAATTCTGGAACCTGAAAAACTTATGTTCCGTGAGTTTCAAGAGAAAAAAAACAAAGCTTTAATAAATAATTTAATACAAGCGCGTAATATTTCAAAAGCATTGTTTGATTCTATTTATGGAAAGCTTTTTAAAGACGGCCTAGCCGAGAAAATATATTTATGTTTAATAAACCTAGAATCGTTTAAATGCAAAATTGATTACATTCGGCCTAAAGATGGAATTATAATAGACGTTAAAACAACAGCTGACTCTTCAGAAAAAGCTTTTTTAAATTCTGTTTTGAAATATAGATATCATGTTCAAGAAGCACTTTATAGAGAAATTGCAGAAAGAAATGGAATAACCATTAATCATTTTATTTTTATTGTTATCGAGAAAAAAGAACCCTGTCTTATTCGTGCTTATATGCTTAACGATGAATTCAGACAAAAAGGAACAGAACTTTATACTAGAGATTTAGAAACTTACATTAAATGTAAGGAATCTGGAGAATGGCCGGATAATACATCCGCATCAGAAATACAATTACTCGAATATCCAAGGTGGGCATCATGAATGACAAGGCAAGAAAACACTTGAGAAATTTATTAAGTGAGCTTGGGCATAATTCTGGAGTGGTTCTATCATGCGAAACATTATTTGATTATGGAAAACCTTTTGGGATTATGTGCAAAAATGCCAATCCTTATCGCGTTATACAATTACTTGATGCTGCCTTTTCTCATATGGCAGCTAATTTTCCAGAAGAAACAGAGAATTTCTTAAATGAAAAATTAGAAATGGCGAAAGCTATTAAAGAGTCTGAAAACAAAGAAACTATAAAGCACTAAGGGGAAGCAAAATGGATAAGAGCGAGAGAATGAAAGAGATGGTGATGAATAGGGGTGAAAGAATGAAAGAGATGATGAAAGAGTCTGATGCGGAAAGTTGTATATTTATGACGTTTAAAAGAACTGGAAATAATTCTGGAGTTGGACTTTCCAGTATTAATACTGGAACGGGGGTACTTATGTCTATGGTTCAAGTTTTGCAAGAGGAAATTAACCAACGATTTTATACATTATCCGAGGAAGATAAAGAAAAATATAAAAAACTTAGAGATTTGATCAGCAAATCGTTTAAACAAAGTGATGTTGTTATAAGGGTATAAGGGGATAACATGAAACATGAATATCTTGATAAGATTAAAAAACAATTAGATGAAAATAAGAATTGTGAGGTAGCATTATTTTTACTTAGAGAAGAAGATAGTGAAGAAGGTGCTGGAGTAAGTGTTAGAATAAAATCAATTTTTACTGGAGTTTCCATTGCGCAGCTAATTGCTATAAAAGAACATATAGATAAAAAAATTAAAGAATTTGTAGATGAGGAAATTTCCAAAAGAATTTTTGGTAATGCCAATAATGCAGACTTTGAAGCTTAGGGGAAAATACAATGAACCAAATGCAATTACAAATAAATAATATAGAAGATTTAAAAAAATTGGCTAATATGTTTGTTCAATCTGGACTTTTTCAAGATTCAAAAGATTTGGCGAAAGCATGTGTCAGAATACTTGCGGGAGCAGAAATGGGCATTCCTCCATTTACCTCAATGACGGGGATCGGTATTATTAATGATAGGCCCGCTGTTCACGCAAATCTAATGGCATCAAAAATAAAAGGCAGTGGAAAATATGATTTTATTATCATAGAACATACGGATGAGAAATGTATACTTGATTTCTATCAGAATGGAAAAAAAATAGGTTTTTCTAAATTTGATTTGACTGATGCCGCTAAAGCCGGATTATTAGGAAAAGATAATTGGAAAAAATATCCCAGGAACATGCTGTTTGCGCGCGCGATATCGAATGGTCTTAGGTGGTATTGTCCTGATGCACTTAATAATATTCCGGTTTATACCCCAGATGAATTAGATCATGCTGAGGATGAATCAGGTAATCCCAAAGATGTTGCGCCAAAACAAGAAAACAAAATTACAGTTTCAAGTCTTTTGGGAAGTGATGAAAAAGAAGAAGAAATACAGCCAAATATAATACAGGCTGCTATAATTGAAAATAAAGAACCAGAAGTTATACCCATTGAGGAAAATTTATCTCCAGGAGAAATAGCGTTGAGAAAAGCCAAGGAGATAACCTCTAAAGAGGAGTGATATGTATAAATATTTTTCAGAAAAATTATTGCATTACTTATATGAAAGAACTAAAGAATCGTCTACCTGGAGAGGTATTATTATTGGCATGACGGGGGCGCTAGGGTTGCATATAAGCCCTGATTTGCTTAATGCTACAATTTCTTTGGGGTTGGCATTGTCGGGTATATTAGGTGTTGTGTTGCCTGATAAAGTAACTCGTTCTTAACGTGGGAATTTAATTATGCTAAGTTTCAAAAATGATATAAATTTAAAGAATCAGTTAGTGGCTATAGTTGAAGGTCATGAAAAAGCAGATAGGATAGTAAAGGGACACTATTGGG
>Ga0265334_10001395_pt1 | contig 11645 bp, 16 predicted proteins | sample 42023metaG_FD_192442 | JGI IMG/M metagenome (GOLD analysis project Ga0265334, IMG submission 192442) | Rhizosphere microbial communities from Carex aquatilis grown in University of Washington, Seatle, WA, United States - 4-20-23 metaG | ecosystem: Host-associated > Plants > Roots > Rhizosphere...
CGCAGCAGTGGCTGATTGTGTGCTCTCGCTTCATACGAGGATGCTCGACGTGACACCCGCAGCGTGTCAGTCGGTCTGCTCTTGCTGGAAACAGGGCCTCGATCAACATAGGCCGAGAACACGACAGCCCTCCGTCGGACAGTAGCGCACAAGGACTTTCGCAGAAGAAAGTCGCACCAACGGCGGCGGGCCCCTCTGCCTCACGCCGACAAAACCCTGGCCCCAGGGATGGTGACTAGTCGCGATCTGTCGATTCCGGTTTTTCTGCTCGCCGACGCCGTGCGAGACAGCAACACAAAAATTACGAGTCGCCGTCGACTGTGCGAGCGACTCGGTCCCGCACGAGAAAAAAAAGAATGGTCAATCTGACAGCGACGGTGTGAGAAGTGTGAAGAGAAGAAAAAGACCGAAGCCAGCGAACGCAAATGGAGGCACCCCACTTTAATTGGGAAAAGATAGCCGTGTCTGGTTCACTGAAGAATGCACCCTCGCGGTGCCGACAGCTCACGCAAGAGGGAAAATGTTCGTCCGGCAGCGGCTGCGTGTATCGTCCTTCGGTCTGTGCCCGACGCCCTCGTTCGGGTCTCCCGCCCCGCGCCTACGCGGTGTACTCGGATGACGCCCAGGAATGCCTCAAACAGAAAGACTCTTATTTTCGCAGGGCGTCCTGCGCCGAGTCTGGTGGGAGCGTGAGTCGGCGCTTGTCTGCGGCCGAGAGAGCTGCTCTCGTACAGTACCTCTCGGCGAAAGAGCGCCCCCGGCAACCACCAGAAGAGCTCCAGCACTTCGGACGCTTCTACCGGACGCCAACCGAAGAGGAGACAAAGCGTGGAGTGGCTCGTTCGGCTCGCCGCCGTTTGCTTTGGGAGTCCCGCCAGAGTGCGCCGCCTCGTGAAGGGCCGTCAGAACGGCCCGCAGTGAGTCCGACGCCCGCGAAAGCGGGAGCGGTTCCACCGTTTGCGCCACGGGGTGGTCGTCCCGGGGCGCGCGTGCGCTCTCTGATCAGACAGTTCGGTGGAGGAGGCCCCTATCGGGCCCCGCCACGCCAGGCACGCGAACCTGAACCACAACTTCCTGTGCCACCGTTTTCGGCTCGAAGGTCGCTGCAGCCACAAGCGACGCCTCCATCACCGGCGGAACACGCCTCTGCGCAGTCCCCCGAGCTGCCCGAGTCCCCTCCTGTGGAAGCTGGCGCTCCTCCCTTCATCCTCTCCACGGCAGGCCAGGAACCTCCGAACCCCGAGGCCGCCGCAAGCAGCCCAACGCCTGCTGTCCAAGTGCGGGGCAGAAACAAGGCTCGGCGTCGCGCCGGCCGATAGCGGTAAATCCCGAGACCAGACCGCTTCGCTTCGAGTGCGGAACGCGAAATGACCATGTTCAGGGCCGGTCGCCCCACGATGGCGGACGGCGAGCGAGATAAAGTCACTCGTTGAGCTGCACCATGTCGTCGTCGCGCAGTCGGTGCGCCTCGGCCCAAGTATCGCGCGCTCCTACATCCGCGTGCGTACCACGCCCCGCCGGCTTTCGCATCGGCCTTTGACGGGTTTTTCTTGGAACTTGGCCTCGACGAGCTCGCGGACCGTCCGTCACGGCAACATGAGGTGGGCGCACTCGGGTGTGGCGGTCACGACGACCTTGTCCTGCGGGCGGCCGCGTGTCGACAGCACGAACCGTAAGTAGGCGAGGCCACCTCGATCTCTGGCGTTTTCCACGACCCGCGTGTGATCCTCCTCGCCAAACTAAACCGCCGAGATCGCCCCGCGCGCGTCTTTCCTCTGGTGGAAAGAGGAGTGTCAATCGTTGTGGATCACTCGACGTCCGGTGTAGTAAAGGGCTTCTCAAAGAAATTGAAGACAATCTCGTAAGCAGCCTGCCAGTCTCCCGAATCCACTGCCCGCTCGAGATCCGGCAGCATCGCGAGATGTCTCGCCGTCCCCGGTGCTCTTGCGAGCTCTTCCTGGTGCGTCTTGACAAACTCGAGCATCGCCGGCAATCGCTCGCGAATTGCCTCGCGTTCCGCTTGTTCGTCCTCGGCCTTGGGCTTGACGCCTCGGTCACGTGCGACGAGCAGACGGAAAATCCGGGTCATCTCGAGCGCGTTCCGGCGAGGATCGAAGCCGAAGTACGTGTGGAATTCGAACCAGAGTTGCCGGTCCTCTTGGCGGCGTCGCGAAGCCTCGTCTTTTCTCTGGTTCTCGGTCGCCTGACGTTGCTTGGCGTCCTCCCTCTGCATGGCTGCGTCTACAAAGTCCTGGAGCAGCGCCAGTGGTTCGTTCCTGGCGAGTTGGTCTGAAGCTGCCTTGCGAACCGCACCGAGCCGTTTCAGTGGCAGCGTGCCCACAAAAGGGCGTAGCCTCACTATCTCTTCCCAGACGGTCATCGGTGCGCTCGCTCCGTTCTGGACCTGTCGTGCGAGTTCCTCCGTCTTGATTGCGGCTTGTTCGAACTCGTCTGCGTCGGCATGCTTGATGATTGCGTTGTACTCACGTTCCCACGCGGCCCATGTGCGGTCCGCTCGTTCGAGCGCGTCGGCGGCAAGATCTGCATTGGCTGCGTCGTGTCTCGCCGATGCGTACAGTTTCGCTGCACGCAACAGCTCACCTGCAACCGTCGCGTCCCCGGGTGTCTCTGTCATTTTTGGTGTTGCTGCTACGAGGTCTAACCGAGCCAGCGACGACGGTTTTTTTCCTTGCCGCCGATGTCTCAGAAGAGAAGTCGCCCGCGCTTTGTACTGGACAAAAAAGACAAAATTACTGTGGTCTAAAACTCGCTGATCTGACCTCTGCCGGATGGTGGGGCGAGGCAAGAACCAGAAGAAGGGGAAGACGACTGAGCTCTGGTCGGCGTGGTCGTTACTTTGGGGACGCAGTTGCAATGTGGGGCCAGACTCGTTTTTATGCAGAGAGCCAATCAGAAAGACAACGCCCAGGATCTCTGGATGGCCAGTTTGCAAATCCTCACACCGAGTCCTTTGGCAGAAAACGTGGCCGCGGGGGCATGTGCGGACGGCGTCGCGAGAACGGGTCAAGCGCACAAGGCCCGCCCAAAGTGTGACGTCTCAGTCCGAACATTCGCTCCCGCGCATTGTTCCACTATCATCCATCGCGCGACCGCCGCGACGCCGACGAGGACGAGCCAAGGGCGAAGAGCAGAAATGGGAGATGTAGTGATCGTCGTGATCTTGGAGGAGTGGTTCCACACGACGGGCGAGGCAGAGGCAAGCGTCGAGATCCGGTGTGACAGCCCCGACATCTTTTGTGCCAAACGAGCCATCGCGAGAGTTTCCTACGCCGCATTTCCCAGAATGTACGCCACCTTCCACAAGCGTTCCTGTTGGAGGACTTCGGAACAGTGCGACACTCCGTGTCCAAGGCTCCAAGCTTGGTCGAACAGACGGTGCGGTGCGGTGATTGCTCTCCCTTCTTACTGTGGGATACATTCAGATGGTCACGCCCGGCGACCATCCTCCCGGAACCCGGAAACCCGAAGCCGCCACACCACGAACCTCGAAATCCGGACCCCGTCTCTCCACATTATGCTCCCGACCCTTCTGCGGCAACGCCGGAAGAGCCGTGGAGCTTGGACAGGAGTACTGGCCAATTTCTGTCTTGTCGCGGACCACCACGCCACGACGCGGAGGCACGCGCGGAGGAGCCGCGCCGATCTTGCTTTCCCTCTTTGAGTCGCCGCGGGACAGAGGACCCAAGCCTCGCCGAGTAGCGTCCTCCTGCAGCGCCAGCCGATCGAGTACGACGCACCCACGTCGCGGTTCCAGAATCTGTTTGGGCTGTTGGGACAACAGAGATTCTTGGAACCGTGCGACGCAGGCTGGTCGGCGGCCTTGGAAGAGGAAGAGGAGGAAGAAATCGAGTGCGGCGGCACAGCAGTCGCCGGAGCGGCGTAACACGTCCAGTGCCCGCGGCACAGCGCACAGACGGCCGACGTCCGAAACTCGTCCGACGACACGACGATGGCCTTGTGCGACGCCCGCTCCATCAGCCGCTTGCAAGGACCCTTGACACCTCCGTGCACCTTACCGAACGCAGCGAGGTTGCCACCACCCCGACCAAAGGCGATCACGGCCGGCCGGCGTCTCCGCCGCCGCGCACGCGGCCTCGCCCGGCGACCTCTGTGCTTTCGCTCGGGTGCACGCCAGCCAGGGTGCGTCAGTCGCTCGACGAGCCGGTCCATCGCCGACTGCTCCTTGCGTCGCTTCTGGAACCGACGGTTCGACAGCGCCTTGCACGAGTGGTACAGCCACAGCAGCCGCCACGTCTTGCGCTCATAGAGCACTCGCAGGTACGCGACGTACCGCTCGAGGTAACTCGTGTTGCGATGAGGCACCAGCTGCAGCGTCCGGTCGACCGAGTCTCGCGATCCGCGTCTCCGCACCTGCGCCCACCGCGTGTAGGAGGTGATGCCGGCGTCGTGTCGCCACTCCCGGGTCCGCACCCGCCACTGCGGCCGACGGCGGTCCTCTGCGGGGTCCACCGCCACCATCTCGTCGCGCCGAAGCAGCTCCATCTCCGAGCAAGCGACCAGGTTGCTGATGCCCGGGTCCACGCCGACAAAGCGACGATCGTCGAAATCACCGGGCACAGCCGAGGTGAAACGATCCCAATGGATTCTTCCAGTATCAATAGCAACGCACGCCCCATCTTTCAGGAACTGCCGTCGGGGTCTGCAGCGGGCACGGACGAACCCGGGACGCACATGAAGCCGCACCCCGTGCGGTAGTTGTAGCCTGGCGAGTAGTCGCGGTCGGCGATCCGTGGGTCCGTGATCGGCCGCCCCGAGGCGTCGACGCGAACCGCGTCCTCCGCACCCGGCTTGTGGCTCCACACGTCGTCTCCACGGTCGCGTCGATCGAGCCTGTAAAAATGGTAGTCCGGGCGCGCATTCTCCGTGTCGAGCGCCAGGTAAACGGCCGAGAAGCCGCACGGACACAGCCCTTCCGTGGTGCCAGGCGGCGGCACGGTCGCGGGCACAAACACCCCCTTGTAATCCAGCAGTACGCGGTCGGCGAGGGCGCGGCAGGTGTACGCCTCGGGTGACATGGCCTCCAACCCGGCGCGCTCGCCGGGTTGTGGTTTCTTCGATCGGTCCCTCGAGCGATCGCGGAAAGCATAGGCGTAGCAGTTATTGTACATGACGACGCCCGGGCCGTTCCAGTTCTCGGGGTGAAAGCGCGGCATGGCCTCACGGCACGCCTCGTCGTCCTCCTGCCACGACTTTCCTGACGCCGCCCGGCGTCTGTGCGTCGGCAGCTCGTGCTCTGGACTCAGCATCTGTCTTTGCCCTTTTTGTGCCACCCGGTCGCGCGATGATTTTTTATTTCGTTATGACGTCCGTTTTGTTGCGTTTCCGTTTGTTCTCCTCCCTCGTTTTGTTCTTCTTTCTGCGCAGCCAAAGTTCGTGGTCCGCGAGCGAGTGGTGGCCAACCACACGGAGCTCCCCCAGAGAGATCAGTGGCCCCAGCCAGTGATCGAGCTCAGGGTCGAGGTGGAAGATGTGCAATCCTTCTTCTTGCACGAGGACTTGGAGCTCTTCGAGCTCTTGCAGCAACTTGAAGAGGACGATGAGTCACAGCAGCTTTTGGAGCTCTTGCAGCACGTTGAGGACGAGCTTGAGCCCTTGCAGCACGTCGAACTCGAGCTCGAATCCTTGCAGCACGTCGAACTCGAGCTCGAACCCTTGCAGCATGTGGAAGACGAGGAAGAAGAGCTGGAGCTCGACGACGAGGATGACGAGTCGTCGTCGCAACAGTTCCCGCGTTTGCGTCCGCGACCGCAGCGACCGCCTTCAAAGACGCGATCAAACGGCTCAACTGTCCCCGGGAAGTACGCTCCCGGGAGGAAATGCATGAATCGGATGTTGCGGCAGCGCCGAGGCGCCAGACGGAAGGGTCGCTCGACACAATAGATCACCCTCTTGTGGGATTTCTTGTGTGATCTCTTCTTCCTGCAACTCTCACTCGACGATGAGGAAGACGAGGAAGACGAAGAGGACGAAGAGGACGACGACGAGGAAGAGCTAGACGAGCTCGACGAGCAGCACTTCTTCTTTCCCATGGCTGATTTTTTCGAGGTCGACAAAGAAAAAAAAACCCGAGAGTGCAGAGAACCCTTGATTTTTCCCTTGCTGCTGCTGGGTGTGGGTGAAGTATTTTTTTAACCAGCGGCAACGTGTCCACGCGCTGGCCGACGCGGATGCAACAGGACTTCTGCTGGGGCAGGGGGGTCGGCAGCGATTTTTTTTGCCGCAGCGGAGGCACGAGCAGCACGGAGCGCAGCGCGCGTGTTCGGGCGCACGGAAGCACACCAAACGCTCAGCGAGCAGCACCGCTCATTTTGCGCTGGAAGGCTTCCAAGACGGCGTCGCGGCGCGACTTTGTGCTGATGCCATAAGCGCGGCGTTCCTCCGGTGAGAACTCCTTGAGCATGTCCCGCACGGTCAGGCGGCTACCGGAGGCGGACGGCGACGACACCGCGGCGCTCGCGTTGGGCGGCCTCGGGCTCCGCATGCCTTTCCTGTCGCCACCGCCGGCGTCGCCATCGTCAAAGTCCTCGGCCGACCACTGGTAGTACTCGCGTCGGCCCGAGCCGCTCCCGCGCCGCGCAGAGCCGCCGGGAGAGGGCGACCGGTCGCGCGCCTGACGGCTGTTCGACGACTGCTTTCCGCTCCGAGCCTTCCGCAGCACTTCGACGTTGCGCCCGTTCTGCCTGTTAAACAGAACCCCGCTGCGGCCGTCGATGAAGCACTTTCCCGACGCACCCTCGGCGTCGCACTTTTGCTCCCACCGCCGTCTCGTCGCACTGTCGCGCAGTATGGCAGTCGTCGGCCTGTCGTAGAGCTCTTGGTATTTATCGTCGGCCAACACCAGGCTGCCGCCGTTGCTGTTGCCGCCGTTCTTGCGTCTCGTGCCCGACATGGCGTGCGGGAGATTTGTTCACCGGCGCCGCCGAGAAAATTCCGCGGGGGAGGCCGACAAAAAGGCAAATCGGAAAGAAGAGATCGGTTCTTTTTTTCCCCCTTCCCTGCCTCGCTGCCACTCCCGCGGCTCCCTCCCCGCCACGTCACGGCTTGTGGACTTTTTGTTCCCGTTCCCAAACGAATCGTGACTTGCCCAAAAATTCGTTGGGATACCCGAACAGCCTTCTCGCGCGCGGCACCCTGCTGTGCCGCCAGACCGATGAGCCTTGCAGAGTTCGTGGGCACCCATCGCGATGCAAAGAAGTTCGAGCGGGACGGCTTTCCAGACGGTTCACCCGAAGCGACGTCGGCTGCGATTGCCCTGGTCCTCGACCTCGAGCTCGCCGGTGTCATCCTCGATGCCTTGCGGGCCGAACTGCAGCAGGACATTCTTGATCTGGCCAGGGGTCGGGCATTTGTGGAAAGCAGGAGGCGCACGGTGAGCAGCCTCCGCGGCGTACGCGCGAGCCTCGAGGCCCTCCGACAGGGTCAATCCTCGCGGCACTCGACACTCGCGGCGCTGCGCGACTCGGTGCGAGTGTGCCACACCACGTTCAGGCACGCCGCCGACACGCTCGTCAAACCGCCGGGGCAGCTCATATTTTTCGTTGGCTCGATCGATTTTTTACTGGCCAAGCTGCTCGCAGCGACGGATCGGGCTGCCCGATCGTACGTCGTCCTCGTGGACCTCCGCCGCGATAAGTGGGTGTCCCTCCCGCCGACGCAGTCGTCTGCATCCGGCGCCGCCGCCGGCTTTTTTGCTCCTTCGCGGTCCGTCTGGTCGGCTGTTCGGCAGGGCTACTCTCGGCTCGAGCTGTGTGCCGACTGCCCAAAGGTCAAGAACGATCTCACCGAGTCGTTCCGGGTGGACAAGTGTAACCAGCGTCTGGGCGGACTCTGCGCCCAGCACTTCATCGCCATGTGGCACAAAGAGCTTGCTGCCGAGTGAAGCATGCGAGAAACCGCCGACCGACGAGGAGAAGCACCCATGGTCTTTGTCATTCTGTTGCCTTCTTTGGAGTCGTTGTCCCCCGATAAATGCTCTCGCTGCTCGCCCGCCGTTGTTCACCTGGGTCGGGGCCGGCGGAACTCGGGACTCCCACTCCGAGTCCACGCCAAACTTTGAACCCTTCCCTGTGACAAGGAAGACCGACGACCGTGCGGATCACGCAATCGTCCGGCCTAAACCTGGGTTCCGCAGTCGCGCCTCATCATCGGAGCAGCGACTCAATCTCTGAACCCTGAACCCAATTTTTTTTTCCAAGTCCCTTGCGAAAATCGAAACGAGACGCCACATTCCGGCGGCCACAACTTGCTACTGGGTGTCTGCCTGCAGCGGCAAGGAATCGAATCGTGAGATACCGCATCCGCTGCCCTCCGGGACGAAAGGCTGCAGACCATCGTGAAGCCGGAAAATGAGTCGTTCCTTCCGCTCCTTGCTCGCGCTGGTGTGCACGACGATGGCGTCGTTGACCGAGACGGCTTGTTCCTCGATCGTTGCACCGTCTTTTCCTGTCTGGCTAGACGAGGAGACGTCGACGCTCTATAGGGTCGAGTGGGTCGACGGAAGTCTGTGGTCGCACTGCGTGGTGGCCCGGGACTTCCAGTCCATTGGGTGCCCGTCTGAGCGCTCGCAACTCATCGGGCACTTCGCAACTGTCGGCAGCAGCGCGTGGAGACGACGCGATGGCGCGGCGCCGGTCCAGGTTCTGCTTGAATGTCCCCCTGGAGACCCTGGTCTGTGGCCCAGCGAGCCGATGCTGCGGTCCGTCGGCAGCTCGTTCGAGGGAGGTCTAGCTGCCCGCTGACACGTTCTCGCGTGGGCGACGAGTAGGCGGCGGAGGCAGCGCGCCGCCTCTGGAAAGGGACAGGTGTCTTGCACTCGTACGCGAGGCCATCGACAGCGCGCATCTCCCGACGTGGTGGGCGATGCCGCTTCTCGTCGCGTTTCGTCCTTTCGTCACTGTCCACGAGTTGCTGAGGTATACCGGCTCGGCCCCTCCGGGCGACATCGTTGCTGCCGTTGCCACTTCCGAGTTGGCGCGCGGCGTCGGTCTCGTTGAAGTGGATCGCGGGTGGGTCGACTATGCGACGACCTCAGACTCTGTGCGACATCTCGGCTACTTTATCAAGGGGCTCTGCGGTCTCGTCCTATCCCTGTGGACGGCTGCCGTGATGGCCGCGGCGGCCTGGTTTCTGGATGTCACATTCTTGCGCAAGTGGTCGCGGCAGCGGCTCTTCGTGGAGCGCTGTGTCTTGTCGCACAGTCTCGACCTCGGCGTCGCGTCGTCACACTTGGTCACTGTGCCGCACTCCGCTCTGGCTCCGTTTTTGGTCGTTCCGGGACTGCAGGAGCTGGTGTCGCAGTACGCCGAACCGCTTCGGGTCTACGACCGGCTGTTGCTGTCGCCGCTCGCCACGGTTGCGATCGACGGCTTCCGGCTCTGTCGACTTTACTGTTTCCTACCCCTGGTGGCGGTTGGGCTGATGATCGTCCAGTGCATGTCGACGATCGCTCTGGTCGGCCCTGGTCCGTTGTTGGAGTCCTCGCTTCATTTCTGATCCTTGCAACCAGGAATGTGCGGCATCGGTCTGGGCCTCGCTGTCGCTGGTTACGGTGCGTGGCACAACCGAATGCTCGCGACCGGCGTTCTCGGGTGAACGCGAGCACCTCGAGACTGGGGGCAGAACAACCGCCTGGTGGACACACTGTGTCCTCAAGCTCGCGGTAAGAAGGCGGAGACCGTGGCCTCCTTTGGAACCCCTCTGTCGAGGGGCGAGTCAAAAAGGGCACCCAGGCAATGGAATGTATCTACCCAGGGGGGAAACTGGCCAGAGATGGGCCGGTGAACAGACGCAGCGGGAGAGAGCGTGGAACCTCGACGTGCAGACAACGGACTTGGTGCTACGGGTGTCAGCAGCGCTTGCTGCACTAAAGCGCTGCCAGTCACAATGCGTGGCTTGAGCTGCTGGGGATGCTCTGGCTCTGGCTGAAAACACGCGCCGCTCCGCACCGTGCGAGGATCTGTGACAGAACGAGCACCTTTGACCGCGGGCGTCTTGAGGGCCGTGGTTATTTGTGGCAGGTACCGATCGTGATCGCCCGGAGCGTGCGTTGTTGTTTTGTCCGGGGAACCCTAATCATCGAATGTACCGTCGCCCCGGCTCCGATGTGGATCCTCCTCGGCTCGGTGACCGGCCATTCGGCGGTTGGTGCTGGTACGCCTTGAACTGGTTCGTCCTGTTCACGATCTCCGGTGTCGCCGTTTTGGCGCTGGTCGCCATGGCGCTGCATCTCGAGCAGACGGACCAAGAGAATCGCTGGGCCGAGTTGCACTTGTCGTGCCGCGGCCTGGTGGCCAACGCGTGGCTCGTGGTCGGTGTGGCGACTTTCCTCGCGGGCTGTTCAGCCGCCTCCCTCGCCAGGTGGTGAATCGGGCTCGTTTACCGATCCGCGGCCTACTCGGTGCGACGCGCGACTGTGTGCAACTGCCCGCACCCGGCGGGGCCGGTCGGACCGCGCCAGCTGGTGTTTGCCCTGCTCGTAGTCGCCGGCGCGACGGCGTCGGCCGCTGTCCTTGTAGCGCTTTCGTTTCCGCTGTTCTATGTAGTGGCTTGGTGGTGGTCCTTTGCGATGGCGGCTGTCGCCTTTTTCCAATTCGTGTGGCTGTTGGGATGCTCCAGGTCGAGAGTGTGGAGCCACTTTGTCGTCGAGCTGTCGTGGGTATGCTGTCCGCACCGCACCCACTGGCCGAGTGCCCTAGAGTCGCCGTGGTCGGGTCACGACGCTTGGGCCTCGCAGACGCTGTTGCTCGCTCGCATCCACGTCGGCACGGTCGTCTGCCTCGCCGCATGGGCCGCCGTCCTGGCGACGGGCGCGGCCCTGGTGCGCCTGCGCGAAGCCGACGTGCCGCGCTTCTGGGACGCGGGAGCCGGCCTGTCCGACCACGAGCGCCGGGCGCTCTACGTGTGCGGCGTCGTGCGGGCCGCAGACATCGCGACGGTCGTCCTCCGCTACGCTGCGGTCGGCGAGGGCGGCGGCTGCTCCCCGCCCTTGCTGAGCTCCGACGTGCGCCGTGTTTGCTCGCAGCTGCAGTGTCGCGTGTGCGAGAGCCTCGTCGGCCGCCGGATTGAGGGCCGCGACGCTTTCCTCGGGGCCTCTCGCGCAGCCGAATGGGCCGAGTGGGCGCGCTTTGGTTCTCTCTGCGACTGAGCGCGGGTTCGCGCGGGGCCAGACGCGCCCTCCGCCAACAAAAGAAAAAAAACGAAAAGTGCCCACGCGAGGTGTTTTTGTTTTGTGGCACGCTTGCTCTGACTGTTCGGGGGCATCAGTAAATTTAAAACAAGTCGCGTTCAGCACCGAAACGAAAAATGGCAGTGTCCTCGTACGCAGACTGCTGTGGGTTCTGCCAGGCGCCACGGCGTTCCTCAGCGTCGCCTCCAGAGCGAACGGTCCGCTCGTGCGTGCTCCAGAACCGGCGACCCCGCCAGCAGCCCTCCCACGACCACGCCTGGGTGCCCATAGGGCCGTGGATCCAGCCCGCGGGACTCATTCTGAGCGCCGTGGTGGGTGAAGACCCCAACCCCCAGCCCCACCCCACAAGCGGCACCAAGAAGAAGCAGAAGAAGAGCGACACGACAGGCGCACAGAAACCGCAGGCGACTTGATCATA
>Ga0265334_10001397_pt1 | contig 11628 bp, 10 predicted proteins | sample 42023metaG_FD_192442 | JGI IMG/M metagenome (GOLD analysis project Ga0265334, IMG submission 192442) | Rhizosphere microbial communities from Carex aquatilis grown in University of Washington, Seatle, WA, United States - 4-20-23 metaG | ecosystem: Host-associated > Plants > Roots > Rhizosphere...
CCTCCAGATCGTGCATCTGAAATACGCCAAAGCCAAGAGCAGGCATTTCAACGCCGTTGTTCAGGGTGACGTACTTCATGTCTCTTACTCCAAGTGGAAGCTTGTGTTTGTGGCCCCAACGGCCAGTGGCCGCCATGAGGCGCGCAGGATAAGGCCGGTGCAGCCGCGCATGAACAGAATACAGTGCGGGTTCAGGGGATCGACGCAACACTTGCGCGCAATGTAGCGGCCGGGGTTTGAAAACCCAAGGTCTCTCGGGGCCTCTGATTCAACCGCAGCGCAACCCGATTCAGTTCCGCTTACCTGCCGCGATAGGGCGGTGCTATCGTCTGCGCCGAGATGAGCCGCTGCCGGTTCGGCGGGAGACGCCACCAGCCGGATTTGAGGGGCGCCAAAGGAAAACACGCGATGTCCATTTTGGGGGCAAGGGGAAGGTATTTTGGGGCCAGTCTCGCAGCCCTGATCGCCGCGGCACCCGCTGCGGCGGACGCGGCGGCGGCCGCGCAATCCGGCGCGGTCCCGGATTTCTCCTCAGGGCCGGCCGGGTGGACCACGCCGGTTGCAGGCGATTTTCAGCCGGTGCCGGAATCGCCCGCACCCTTGCGAAGCGATCCCGGCCATCCCTTTCTCAACAATGTCGAGGCTCGCGAACGCGGCATTACGCCGACCTACCGCATCGGCGATCTCACCAATCCCAATCTCAAGCCCGGCGTGAAGGAGGCGATGAAAAAGGACATCGATGAGGTTCTCGGCGGGAAGATCGCCTATACGCCCTCCACCTCCTGCGAACCGGCCGGCGTGCCCGCCTTTCTGCTCCAGCCGAGCGTCCTCTATTTCGTGCAGGCTCCCAAGGAAGTCGTGATGATCCAATCCTACGACTCGCAGGTGCGCCATGTCTTTCTCGACGTGCCGCATTCCGCCAATGTCAAACCCTCCTGGTACGGAGAATCGGTCGGCCATTACGAAGGCGATACGCTGGTGATCGACACCATCGGCCTCAGCAGAAAGACATTCGTCGACGCCTACCGCACGCCGCACAGCGAGAAGTTGCATGTGATCGAACGCTGGAAGACGGCCGGCGACGGCAAGACGCTGGAAGTCCGGATGACGGTCGAGGATCCGGAAATCTATTATCAGCCCTGGCAGGGTGTCCTGCGCTACCGGAAAACCCAGGACCCGATCCTGGAGGCCATCTGCGCCGAGAACAATCTGCAGTTCGACTATCACATGCCCATGGCGAAGAATCCGGATTTCTGACAATGGTAGCTCAATGCGTACGACACGTGCTTTCGCGACCCTGATCCTCGCGGCAACCGCCCTTCCGGCCGTTGCCGATGGCTCCGCCGCAACCCCGGATTTCTCGGGCTCGTGGGGGCGCAACGCCTTCAATTTCGAAACGCCTGCGTCCGGCCCCGGTCCGATACGCAATTTGAGACGCGTCGGAAAGGATGCGAGCACGCCCACCCTCGGCGGCGGCGATCCCATTCCGCTGGTCGGCGACTACATGAGCCCGATCCTGAAGCCCCATGCGGCCGAAGTCGTAAAGCGCATGGGGGAAGGTTCGGCGAGCGGCCACGACATTCTCGATCCGTCGAACCAATGCGCGCCCTATTCGCCGCCCTATGTCCTCGCCATGCAGCAGCGGGTCATGGTTCTGCAGACGAAGAACGAGATCACCCTTCTCTACAGCCAGGACGATCAGGTCCGGCATGTGCGTTTGAACGAAACCCATCCGGCGCATCTCAAGCCGTCGCCGATGGGCGATTCCGTCGGGCACTATGAAGGGGACACGCTCGTCGTCGACACCGTCGGCATCGAGGTCGGGCCTTACACCATGGTCGACCGCTTTGGCACGCCGCAGAGCCAGGCCATGCACGTGATCGAGCGCTATCGCCTGATCGACGACGAAGAGGCGCGCGCGGCCCAGGAGCGCCATGAGCAAACCTCAGGGCGTCTCGGCGGCAAGGTGGGAAACACGTCCTTTGTCCCCGGCTACAAAAAGGGCCTGCAAGTCCAGGTGACGATCGACGATCCGAACACCTACACCACGCAATGGTCGGGCAACATCACCTACCGCCGCACCGGGGAACCCTGGGAACCGCGGATTTGCGCGGAGAACGCATCCCAAGGCCATCACGAAGGGATCGAGCATCCGCCGACCGCGGACAGGCCGGACTTCTGAGTTCCGGCGGCCGGGTCATCACCGCCGCGGTCCGTCGCGGCCTGCCGTCACTCGCATCGCGTGCGCGCGAACCCCATATCTGCCGGACGCTCTTTCGCAAGTCCGGTTTTCTTCATCCATCGAGCGCGGCGCCGGCCGCAGCTGAGGGGCGCGCATGTACCGAATGGCGCTCTTATTCGCCGTTATCGCACCCTTATTCGCGCCTTATAAAACGATCCTATCCCCGCCGGGCCCCGCGGGATTCCTGGAAATCGTCCCGGTCTATCCCCGCTTCGACGGGGGGAGGGGGTACCGCACGCACCCACCGCGCCGCTCACGCCCATTGTGTGTGCAAATGCTCAGCGCACATGCAGCACTGCGCTCAAAATTCGTAAAATTCCCTTTTGTGTGGCGCATAAAGCACGATTCCGCAGTGCAGCGCGATTGCCAAGCGCCCCCGCTTCCGACCTGATTTCCTGCTAGGCATCGGTTCGGGCAGGCACTGCGCGAACCGCGCGTGCGGGTGTGGAAGTGAGTCAAATCTTGCGCGGCAAGACGGCCATCGTGACCGGTGCTGCAAGCGGTATCGGCAGGGCCACGGCCGAGCAATTGACCGAGTCAGGAGCCCTGGTCATCGGGCTCGACCTCGCTACCCCGCGCGCGGACTTCGAGATCGTGGGCTGCGATGTCAGCTCGGAAGCCTCCGTGACGGCCAGCGTGGCCGCGGCCATGAAGCGGTTGGGCCATCTCGACATATTGGTGAACAGCGCGGGCATTCAGCTCGACGCGGATTTGGCCGATCTCAAAATTGCGCTGCTCGATCGGCTGTATGCGGTGAATCTGCGCGGGCCCGTTCTGCTGATGCGCGCCTGCCTCCCCCACTTCCGCGACGGCGCGCGCGTCGTCAATCTCGCCTCCGAGCTCGCGCGTTTGGGGCGGGCGGGCTCGTCGGCCTACAGCGCGACCAAGGGCGCCGTCCTTTCCCTGACGCGGTCATGGGCCCGCGAATTCGCGCCGCGGATTCTGGTGAATGCGGTGGCGCCCGGCCCCACGGACACGCCGCTTCTGCATTTCGAGACGCTTTCGCCGGCTCTTCAGGCGCTCGAGCTCTCCAATCCGCTCGGACGCCTCGGCCGGCCCGAGGAAATCGCGGCCGCGATTGTCTTTCTCAGCGGCCCGGGGGCGAGCTTCATCACCGGTCAATGCATCGGCGTCGATGGCGGCGCAGCCATGCGATAGGAGCGGCAATAATGGTCGACAGCGTGTTCATGGCCGAGCTGAGCTGGCCGGAATTCGAAGCCAAGACGAAAGCGAAGGCGCCATTCTTCCTGCCGATCGGGGCGACAGAACAGCATGGTCCGCATCTGCCGCTGAACGTGGACGTGGTGCTTCCGACCGGCGTTGCCGCGGCCGTCGCAAAGAATGTCGGCGGTGTGGTCGCCCCACCATTCCCTATGGCTACAAATCGCAGCCACGCACCGGCGGCGGCCAGGCTTTTCCGGGCACGACGAGCCTCAACGCCCATACGCTCTCGCTGGTCGTGCGCGATGTGATTCACGATCTGGCGCTGCATGGCGTGAAACGGCTCGCGGTGGTCAACGGGCATTTCGAGAATTCCTGGCCGGTGGTCGAGGGAGTCGATCTGGCGGTGCGGGAGATTCGCCGCGACCGCATCGAGGATTTCGTCGTATTGCGGCTGGAATATTGGGATTTTGTCCGGCGCGAAACGCTCGACCGGCTTTTCCCGGAAGGTTTTCCGGGAACCGATCTCGAACATGCGAGCCTGCTCGAAACCTCGTTGATGCTGCTGTTCCGGCCCGAACTCGTGGATATGAGCAAGGTGCCCTCCGATGGTCCGGCGAAATTCCCGACCTACGATCGCCACCCCGTGCCGCCGGGCTTTGTTCCAGCCTCCGGTGTGCTCGCGCGGGCGCAAGGCGCCACCGCCGAAAAGGGGAAATGGCTGTTCGACGATCATGTCGAGCTGATCACCCGCGCGGTCCGGTCGGAGTTTGGCGTGTAGGAGCAATCGTCATGAATGCGCCCGTGCAAACCGCCTTCAGCACAGTGGATGCGATCCGCAACGAAGTGATCGCGGCGGCGAACCTGCCGCTGAAACGCGCCATCACGCTGCCGCGGCACGCCTATATCGACGAGGACTATTTCCGCTTCGAATGCGAGACCGTGCTGAAGGCCGGATGGATTTGCATTGCCCATGTCTCGCAGCTGAAGGAAGCGGGAAACTTTCTCGCGCTCGATCTCCTGGGCGATCCTCTTGTTGTCGTGCGCGACAAAAGCGGGGCGGTTCGCGTGCTGTCTCGGGTGTGCGCCCATCGGGCGATGGATCTCATGCCGGAGGGTTTCGGTTTCGCGCGGGCGGGCAGCGCAAACGTTTTCACCTGTCCCTATCACCACTGGATTTACAATCTCGACGGTTCCTTGCGCGGCTGTCCGCAAATGCAAGGAGCCGAAGAGTTCGACAAGAAGGATTGGCGGCTAACCGCCTTCAGATGCGAGGTCTGGCATGGCTTCGTGTTCGTCAACCCGAACGGGAAGGCCTCGCCGTTGGCGGAGCAATATGCCGATTTCGGCCGCGCGATCGCGCCCTGGCATACGGACGAAATGGAAGTCGTCATCGCCATGGAGTGGGATTGCGAATTCAACTGGAAGGTGATGATCGAGAACTGGATGGAGTCCTACCATCATCTCGGCGCGCACAGCGCGACGCTCAACCCGATGATGCCCGGAGAGAATACCTGGACCGAGCCGGAGCATTCCTATTTCGTCCATGCGCATTTGCCCTTCACGGACGCGCATAAGGGCGACCTGAGCAACCCGTGCAAACCGCGCTCCGGATTTACTGCGATCGAGGGCCTATCGGAAGCGGAGCAGTCAGAGTGGGGGCTCTATCTCGGCTACCCCTGCTTCATGTTTTTGACCATGCCCGACCGCGTGCTCTGGTATCGGCTTCAGCCGGTTGCGGCTGGCCGCTGCAAGCTTGTGACCTCGACCCTGATTCCTCACGAGAATCTTTCACGTCCCGGCTTGGCGGAAACCATCGCTGCAGAAACCAAATTGCTGCGGGATTTCCACATGGAAGACATGATGGTGAACACGGCAGTGCAGCGGGGTCTAGGGTCGGGCACTGCCGTGCGCGGGCGGTTGAGTCACCTGGAGGAGCCCGTTTGGCTGATCCAGCGTTATCTCGCCGCCCGCGCGAAGATCGCCATGGCCGAACGAGGGTTATCCACTCACGAACGCGATTCGATGTAGCGCCGCCAACCACCGAGATTTGTGATGTCTGCCGCGTTCTCAACGGCATAAGCCTCGCACAGAAATCCGCTTACACAACGCCCATCATCGAGCATCACCTTCCCGATGCCGAGGGGCGCCGGCACGGAGGCCACGAAGCGCCCGAAATCTTCAGGCGACATCGTCCAGAGTTCGCCGGAAACTCCCGGGCCCGGCGGTGTCGAAGGACGATGCACAAGACCGGGCTTTTCGGGCTGCGTATTCGGAAGAACATAGAGCCTATATTTCGGCGCAGTGCGCACCGCACCGGCAAACACCGCGCCCATCCGTTTCAATTCATGATTGAGCGCCATGCCGGACAAATGCGCCCCCACAACCAACAGCGCGATCTTGTCCTCGGCATCGTGTGGCGTCAGCCGGCTCGCGGCAGGCAGTTCTCTCTCCACCGCCCGCCCCATCCCGAATTTGCCCGCGCGGTGCAAACCGTCGGCGAGGCGGGCAAGGCCTGCGTCGGAAAATGCCGGCGCGATCAGCGTCACCCCGAAAGGGAGGCCATTGCTGCGAAAGCCGGCCGGAACCGCAATCGCGCAGCAATCGAGCAAATTGACGAAATTGGTGTAGCGCCCCAGCCGCGCGTTGACTGCGATTGGATCGGCTGCGACCTCCTCTACCGTATGATGCGCCGGCACGGTCGGAAGCAGGAGCACGTCGGCCTTCGCCCATTCGGATTCCGCGGCCCGGCGTGCCGCGGCCAAGCAATACTGTCCGTCGAAGGCCTGCACCGCGGTCAGTGGGCGCGCACCCGCGATGATAGTGCGCACCGAAGGGTCCATTTCCATCTCGTGTTCCGCGATGAAATCCTTGATAGCGGCGAGGCGTTCGGCCGCCCACGCTCCTCCGTAAAGCAATTCCGCGGCCGCGCGGAACGGCGCATAGTCGATTTCGACGCCCAGCCCGCCGATCGATTCCGCGCGGCGAATCGCGTCCGTGTACAGATTTTCACACTCCGCATTGCCAAAAAACTCGCGGTCAGGCCTTGCGAGATACCCGAAACGAAATCCCCTCCGCGACAGAGGCCGCGGCGTTTCGCTACGGGAATAGATGTCTGCCGAATCGAACCCCTTTACCGCTCGAAGGACCTCGTCCGCATCGCCGACGGTGCCCGCGAAGATCGAGACGCAATCCAGGCTTCGACAGGCGGGAACGACACCGCTCGCGCTGACCAGCCCGCGTGTGGGTTTAAGGCCAACAATGTTGTTGTATGCGGCCGGCACGCGACCCGAACCCGCCGTATCCGTGCCAAGCGCAAAGGAGACAAGCTCTGCCGCCACCGCGACGGCCGAACCGGAGCTCGACCCGCCAGAAACGTAGCGTTCGTTGAACACACAACGCGGCGCACCGTAGGGCGACCGCGTGCCCACGAGCCCCGTCGCGAACTGATCGAGATTGGTCTTACCCATGAGGATGGCGCCCGCCGCGATCAGCCGATCGACGACGAACGCATTACGCTCAGGAGTGTATGCAAAAGCAGGGCAGGCCGCCGTGGTGGGCAGACTTGCCGCATCGATGTTGTCCTTGACAGCAAACGGAATACCCCACAGCGGCATGGACTCGCTCAGGCCTTGCGCGGTCAGGGCTGCCGCGCGGGAGATCACTTCTTCTTCCGGCGCGCGCGCGATCCATACGGCCGGATCGGAATACCCTCCTATACGCCTGAGGGATTCCCGTACCACTTCAACAGGCGTGAATCGCTTCTGCCGGTAGCCCTCGCGCAAAGACGCAATGTCGAACGAGTGCTCGATCATGCGCCGGCCCTTATGAGCGCCAGGAGCTGCCCCGGTTTCACGGCCTGCCCAGGCTGGCAGCGCAGTTCCGTAAGGATGCCAGCCGCGGGTGCTGTGACATTTATCTCCATCTTCATGGTTTCCACGATCATGAGCGTTTGTCCCTCGGCAACATATGCGCCCGGCATGACCTCGATCTTCCAAATGCATGCGCCCGCCGGAGCGTAAACGGGCTTGGCATCCGCCGGAAACGTCGTGTCGACGTTTCCGGCCTGGTCGAAGTTCTCAGCAACGTAGGAATCGAGCCCCAATTCGCGCCAGCGTTGCCGTTCCGCTTCGAAGGCGCTCTGCTGACGCCGTTTGGCTCGGGCGATTTCCGTTTCGTTTTCGGCAAGGAAGCGACGATGATCGGCGAGCGCAAATGTGCCCTCCTCGATGCGCAGCCCATAGCAGCCGTGCGGAAATGCGGCGCGGGCTTCCAGCAATTCCTCTGCCGACACCGGAAAGAAGCGAATCTGGTCGAAAAACCGCAGGAGCCATGGTTTGCCAGGCTCGAAACAATCGGTGCTGCGCCAACGATTCCACATCTGGATCGTACGTCCGAACAGCTGATAGCCGCCCGGGCCCTCCATACCGTAGATGCAAAGATAGGCGCCGCCGATGCCCACGGCATTTTCCGGAGTCCAGGTTCGCGCCGGATTGTATTTGGTCGTCACCAAGCGTTGCCGCGGATCGAGCGGCGTTGCGACGGGGGCGCCGAGATACACATCGCCAAGCCCCAGCACAAGGTAGCGCGCCTCGAAGATGACGCGTTTGACGTCGGCTTCGGAATCAAGTCCGTTGATACGGCGGATGAATTCGATGTTTGACGGGCACCAGGGCGCGTTCGGCCGCACCAGCTCCTGATATTTGCGCATCGCAAGCTGGGCTTGTGGATCGTTCCATGACAGCGGCAGGTGAACCGTTCGGCTTCTCACCGATATGCTTTCTGGATCGGGGAGGTCGCGCTCCAAGGCCGCAAGCGAGTCGAGCAACTTCGCTTCGGAAATCACGTCATTGTCGTAATGCACCTGAAGCGAGCGAATGCCTGGCGTCAGATCAATGATTCCGGGAAACCCATTTTCCTTGAGCGCCTGCATCAGCAGATGGGCTTTCATGCGCGAACGCAGGTCGAGCGCCATGGGGCCATACTCGACGAGCACATTGTCGTCGCCGGCGCGGCGATAGACGACGCGGTCGCCTGTCTCGATCGTTCTCAGGATGTCGCCTCGGGGAACGGCGCGTGAGAACGTCACGGGTGCGCCCTTCTTCACCGCAAGAGCCTGCTCCGGCGTGACCGCGCGGAAACGCACTGTGTCCCCGGGCCGCAGCTGGCCGAGCTTCCACAACTCGCCTTGCGCGAGAGCTGCGGGACAAACGAACCCTCCGAGGCTCGGTCCATCGGGTCCAAGAATGATCGGCATGTCGCCCGTGAAATCGACCGCCCCGACGGCATAGGCATTGTCGTGAATATTGGAGGGATGCAGCCCCGCCTCGCCGCCATCGCTTCGCGCCCATTGCGGCTTCGGGCCAATCAGGCGAACGCCCGTGCGCGCGCTGTTGAAATGCACTTCATAGGTGGAGGTGAAAAGCGCTTCGATGTCTGCGTCCGTGAAGAAGTCTGGCGCGCCGTGCGGCCCATACAACACGCCCAATTCCCAGGCGCGGCCCAGATCCGGCCGTTCGGAAATGCCGGGCGTAGGGCCCACGGGCGCGATGTCGCTCGCGATGTGAAGGGTGTCGCCGGCCTTGAGAACCCCGGTCGCATGTCCGCCGAATCCACCCAGCGAAAAAGCCGAACGCGACCCGAGATAGAGCGGGCCATCGAAGCCGCCGCGAACTGCGAGATAGGTCCGCATCCCTGCGCCCATCACGCGGCCAAGCGACAGTGCCTGTCCCGCCCGCACGGCAATGGGCTCCCAATGGGGTATGCCAACGCCGTCGAGCGTCGCCTCCATGTTTGCGCCACCGAGAGCAATCGTGGCATCGCACAGGAACTTCAGCGTCGGTCCTGTGAGCGTGCATTCCAGCGTCGCAGCGTTGTTGCTGTTGCCGGCAATACGATTGACGAGCCGGTGGGAGCGGTCGTCCATCGGACCTGACGGCGGGATACCCACATCCCAATATCCCAAACGTCCAGGCCAATCCTGCAGGCTCGACTGTGCGCCAGGCGAAAGAACCTCGATGCTGCGCGGCCGGTACGGCAAGTTGGCGAGCGTGGATGTGGTAACTGCTCCAGATGCGAAATCATCCAGTGCCGCGATCTGACGCAGATAGGCGAGATTGGTTTCCACGCCCCACACACTGGCAGCGTTCAGCGCAGAGCGAAGTCGTGCTATCGCGCCGGGGCGACTTTCCGCCTGCACAATGAGTTTCGCGAGCATGGGATCATAGTAGGGCGTGATTTCGGTGCCGGTTTCGATCCAGGTTTCCAGGCGCACGCCTTCGGGCCACTGGAGCCCGGTGATCAGGCCCGTGGAGGGGCGGAATTCATGCGCCGGATCTTCCGCATAAAGTCGGACTTCGACGGCATGGCCGCTTGAACACAAGGTTTCCTGTACGGGCAACGCAAATTCACCACTCGCCTGCCTCACCATCCATTCGATGAGATCGACGCCGAAAATCTCCTCGGTCACGGGGTGCTCGACCTGAAGCCGCGTATTCACCTCAAGAAAGTAGGCTTCGTTCCGATCAACGTCGTAGACGAATTCCACCGTACCGGCTGATTCGTAGTTCACCGCCATTCCAAGCGCGACTGCAGCCATCCGCACCTTTGCGCGGACCGAGTCGGGCAAATTGGGCGCCGGCGTCTCCTCCAGCACCTTCTGATTGCGGCGCTGCAAGGAGCAATCCCGATCCCCGAGCGCAATCACACCGCCTTTGCCGTCACCGAAGATCTGCACTTCGACATGGCGCGCAGCGGAGACGAAGCGCTCGAGATAAAGCCGCGCGTCGCCGAAATTCCCCGACGCGAGACGCGCCACCGTCGCATAGCGCTCCCTAAGTTCATCCGGACTGCGGCAAAGCTGCATGCCAATGCCACCTCCCCCCGCGGTGCTTTTCAGCATCACCGGATAGGTAATGCGTTCGGCTTCGTCGAGTGCGTGGCGCGCACCGTCGAGCAATGCGCTCCCGGGAAGCAGCGGGACATTGCAGCGTGCTGCGATCTCCCGTGCCGTGTGCTTCAAGCCAAAGGCGCGAATGTGCTCGGCCTTGGGTCCGACGAACGCGATACCGGCGCGAGCGAGCCGCTCGGCAAATTCGGCATTCTCCGATAGGAAACCGTAACCCGGATGCACGGCTTCCGCGCCGCTGTCTTTGGCTGCTGCGATGATCGCATCAATGTTGAGATAGGTATCGGCAACTCCGCCCGGACCCAATCGCATCACGCGATCCGCCATCCTCGTCGGGAGGGTGAAGCGATCCGCATCGGACGCGATTGCAATGGCCTTAATTCCCAGCCGCTTGAGAGTGCGCACGATGCGCGCGGCAATCTCGCCGCGATTGGCGATCAGGACGGACTTGAACACCGGAGCCTATCCGTTCCAGATGAGCACGCGCACGGGCGTGGGGTTGAAACCGTTGCAGGGATTGTTCACCTGCGGGCAATTCGAAATGACGCAAAGCACATCCATTTCGGCTTGCAGCTCGACATAATCGCCCGGCTTGGAGGCTCCATCGACAATCGCCAGCGTGCCGTCCGGAAGCACCGGCACATTCATGAAGAAGTTGATGTTGCTGACGATGTCGCGCTTGTTCATGCCGTATTTGGCAAGCTCGACAATGAAATTCTCCCTGCAGGCATGCATGTAGCGCGTGTGATGACCGAAGCGCACCGTGTTCGCTTCGCAGCTACAGGCGCCGGCCGAAGTGTCGTGCTCGCCTACGCTATCGGCGATCATGGAAAGCATGCTGCGTCCGCGATTGGAAAGGATTTCCGTCCCCACACCGATATAGGCGGTTCCCTGTGCTGCCAGCGTCTCCTGAGCGCCGTAGCGTTCCGAAAAATCATCGGCAGAATAAAACAGGGTATCCACCGCCTGTTGCCCTTCTATGTCGACGATCCGTAGGATTTGGCCCTTACGCACGATGCCCGACCATGGGCAACATGCCGGGATAATATGGTCGTAAATTGCGGGTTCGGTTCTGCGGAGGGGCGTTTTTGCTCTTGCTTTCATGGATCAATGCTCAAGATAGGAATCTGTGTTCTCAAACGCCCGCATGGCTTCTTCTGTCGCATTTCGGCAGGGGTCTTTGGGATCGTGTGGCGGCGTCTGCCAAACAATCGCACGGATAGAATGAGTGGACGCCGTCGCCGGACTCAAAGGGTGCGGGCAATTGGAAAGGGCGACGAGAACATCCATCTCGATCCGGAGGTCGACGAAGTCGCCA
>Ga0265334_10001399_pt1 | contig 11604 bp, 12 predicted proteins | sample 42023metaG_FD_192442 | JGI IMG/M metagenome (GOLD analysis project Ga0265334, IMG submission 192442) | Rhizosphere microbial communities from Carex aquatilis grown in University of Washington, Seatle, WA, United States - 4-20-23 metaG | ecosystem: Host-associated > Plants > Roots > Rhizosphere...
AAACGGGGGAGGAAAACAAAGGACGTAAGCGCATTCTCTTTTCTCTCCCCTGCCTGCGCGGGAGGTGGCGAACCGCGCAACGCGCGTGAACCGGAGGGGGCTACTTCCCCGCTTCCGCGAATACCTCGCGGGCCAGGCGGAAGGAATCCATCCCCGCCGGAATGCCAGCATAAACAGCCACTTGCAGCAGCACTTCCTTGATCTCGTCCTTGGTCACGCCATTGGTCAGCGCGCCCTTCACATGGGCCTTCAACTCGTGCGGCCGGTTGAGCGCTGCGATCATCGCCAGATTCAGCATCGAGCGTGTGCGGCGGTCCAGACCGGGACGCGCCCAGATGTCGCCCCAGCAATAGCGCGTGGTGAGGTCCTGCATCGCCATCGAGAATTCGTCGGCCGCCGCCATGTTCTTATCGACATAGGCAGCACCCAGAACTTCGCGCCGTATTTTCATCCCGCCGTCAAAGCGTTCCTTGTCGTCCATCGTGTTTTCTCCATTTGGGCACGGTCGCCCCCTCCACCGCTTCGCGGTCCCCCTCCCCCGCTTCGCAGGGGAGGACCTATCTCACTCTTCCCGCCCGCGCTTTTTGCGCATGCCGCTGGGTTCGGGAACGGTCGGTTCTTTCCAACGATGCAGCGGCTTGGTTTCGATGCCGAAGAGATCGAGCATCCGCCCGATGGAATGATCGACCAACTCGTCGATGGTCTTGGGGCGGATATAGAACGCCGGCACGATGGGTGCGACGATGGCGCCGATTTCCGACAAATGCAGCATGGTGCGCATGTGGCCGGTGTGCAGCGGCGTCTCGCGCAGGCCCAGCACCAGACGGCGGCGTTCCTTCAGCACCACGTCCGCCGCGCGGCTCATCAGATTGCTGCTGATGCCATGGGCGATCTCGCTCATCGTGTGGATGGAGCACGGCAATATCAGCATGCCCATGGTCTGGAACGAGCCCGACGAAATCGAGGCGCCGACATCGCCGATAGGGTGATAGACGGTCGCCATCTCGCGCACGGCCTTGGGCTTCACGTCGGTCTCATAGGACATGGTGAGCTCGGCGGCGGGGCTCATCACCAGATGCGTCTCGATGCCGGTCTGGCGCAAAATCTCCAGCGCCCGGATGCCGTAGATCACGCCGGACGCACCCGCAATGCCGACGATCAGCCGTAAGGGCGGACTCGCTTTAGCCATTGTCCTTGTCCTCCAATCAATCCTCGCGCGGCGACGACAGAACCGAAGCCAGAAGATTCGACGCAAGCCGCGCGGAGGCATGCGCATCGGCATGCAGCGTGCCGTTGATGTATTCCTTCACCCCCACAAGGGCCGCGCGGTTGCGGTCGAGCATGGCGGCAAGCATCTTCTCCACCGCGGCGTCGAGTCCATCCCTCGGCGCCACCTCGCTGACGATGCCGAAGGCAAGTGCTTCGGCCGCGCGGATGGGTTGGCGCGTGTACACCATCTGCAGGATGCGCTTCGGCGGCACCTTGTGCAGCATGGCCGAAATCGCGAGCGTCGGGGGCAGATGGTGATCCATCTCGGGCAGCGAGAAGGTCGCGTCGTCCGATGCGATGGCCATGTCGCATTGCGAGACGAAGGCGCAGCCGAAGCCCTTGGCCTCGCCCTGCACCACGGCAATCACCGGAACCGGGGTCGCGCGGATGTCGTCATAGACGCCGAGGATCACTTCAGTGACCCGCTCGCGGATTTCGAGCGCAGTCTTGGGTGCGGTGCCGGACGCATCGGGGAGCCGCCCTTGGCAGAAATTGGCGCCTTCGCCCCTCACCAGCACGGCCTTGAACGCTTTGCGGCTGCCAAGCTCACGAATGGCCCGGCCGATCAACGGCATCTCGGCCGCAGCGAGCTTGTTGCCGGTGGCGCCCCGCGTCAGGCGCAAAGTCGCGACCCGGCGGGCGGCGTCTTCTTCGATTCGGAATGCGTCGGTATCCATCAACCCTCGTACTCCCCCCAGGCTTCCGCGTCTTGCCGCCCAGTAACACGGCGCAGGCCCCGCGACTACGCCGTGCGGGCGCGCTCAAGCCAAGTCCCAAATGCCGGGATTGCTGCGAATTTTCTTGCTCGGGCCGCATCCGCCGGTAATTTAGGCGCGGTCAGAGTGGAGGGGAAACCATGCGGCATTCTTACGGGCTGGGTTGGACCGTGGCCGTGCTGTTCGCCTGCGGGCTTGGTTTCGCGCAGGCGCAGGCCCCGGCCGCGCGCCCGCAAGCCCCCGCGCCCGGTCCCGTCCGGCCCGCGGCGGCCGCCCCCGGCAACCAGACCCGCGTCGACCTGAACCTGGTGCTCGCGGTGGATGCGTCGGGCAGCGTCGACGACGAGCGCTTCGAACTGCAGAAACAGGGCTATGCCAAGGCGTTCCTGAACCCGCGCGTGCTGAATGCCATCAAGAACGGCAATGAGGGCCAGATCGCGGTCACGATGGTGCAATGGACCGGCCCCACCCTCCACGTTGTCATGGTGCCATGGACGGTGATCCACGATCAGCGCTCGGCGCAGACCACGGCTGCGGCCATCGTGGCGGCGGGCCGGCAGATTTTCGGCGGCGGCACCTCGATTTCGGGCGCCATCGATTTCTCCGTGCTGTTGCTGAATGCGAGCCCCTATCGCGCCGACCGCAAGGTGATCGACATTTCGGGCGACGGCTCGAACAATCTCGGGCGCCCCGCCGAACAGGCCCGCGACGAAGCGGTGAAGATGGGCATCCGCATCAACGGATTGCCCATTCTGTCGGTGGAACCCGATCTGGATCAGTATTTCCGCACCAGCGTGATCGGCGGCCCGGCGGCGTTCATCATTCCGGTGAAGGATTACAACGCCTTCGGCGACGCGATCATGCGGAAATTGGTGCAGGAGATTTCGCAGGACCAGCACCCGCGCACGAAGTTCGCGCTGAAATAGGCCTCACTTCTTCTCCTTCTCCGCGCGCACCGGGGTTTCGGGCTTCATCCCGCCCTTGCGCCGCATGAACGTGTCGCGGCCGGTTTCTTCCCAACGCCCTTCGACAGCGGCTTTCGCCCACCCCTCCCAGGTCTCATTCCAATCGCCGAGCGAATAGCCGTACCAGGGCGGCTGCGGATTGAGTTCCGGCAGGCCGAGTTCGTCCCAGATCACCTTCGCGCGTTCCATGAATTCGCGCGCAGGCAGCGCGAAGGGCGGCATCGGATACTTCGGCGTGGCGTCGATCAGGAGCGCGGCATCGGGGCGCTTGGGTCCCGATTTGGGTCCGTGGCCCGCATCCTTGTTCGGCGAGAGATGCAGATCCTCGTTGAGATTGGTGCGGTAGGCGAGCGACCAGAACACCGCGTCCGTGTTGGTGGGATCGATGTCTTCGCCGAGCGCGATGACGATCTTGCCGCATTGGGCCTGCAGCGTCGCCGCGCCATTCAGTCCGCGCCAGACCTCGGTCTTCGGCGTGCCGCTGGCGAAGTTCAGGAAAATCACCGGACGCACATTGGTCAGCGGCTCGTGCATGACGACGCGCTTGATTCCTTTGACGCCCAAATGATCGCGCAGATGCGACAGGAACAAGGGCTCGTAGGCCACCTTTTTGGTTACCGAGGATTCGGACGGCGTCACCTGGCTGATGATCGAAACGAAGACCGGTTTCTTCTTCATCGTGATCGCGGTCACCTGCACGCTCATATTGTAGTCTTCGAGCGCGACATGACCGTGGGATTCGCCGAACGGGCCTTCGGGCTCCAGCAATTCCGGATCGATCAGCCCTTCGATGACGATCTCCGAATCGGCCGGCACTTCCAGATCGTTGGTGATGCACTTGACGGTTTTGATCGGCTCGCCCAGCAGCGCGCCCGCCACCGCCATCTCGTCGAAATCGATGGCGAGCTTCTGGGGCCCGGTGAAGAAGATCACCGGCGCGCAGCCGATCACGATGGCGACCGGCATCGGCTGCTTCAGCTTCTGGTATTTCAGCCAGTGCAGATAGCCGCCGGCGCCGCCCAGCCGCGAGGCCATGCGCACGCCCAGGCGATCGGTTGCTTTGAGCTGGCCGCGATAGGTGCCCATGTTGCGCACGCCCGTTTCCGGGTCCTTGGTCACGCAGATGGTGGCCGTGAGATAGGGCGCGGCATCGAACCCCGGCGTCGAAATCGGCACCGGCAGCGCGGCCAAACCGCCGCCCGGCGCGCGCAAGGCATCGCCGGTAATCACCACGTCCTGGCAGGCGCCCGATTGCACCGTGACCGGCGGGATCGGATTGTGAATCGCCCGCAGCCAGGCCGTGCCGATCTCGTCCAGCGATACGCCCATGCCGAGCGCATACATCTCGGGGCTCGCCGCATAGGCGCCGGCCACCACCGGCATGTCGAATTTTGTCCCGTCGCTCCCCACCACATTGGTGAACACGAAGGCGCGGCGCTTGTCTTCGGACACTGCACCCTGGAATTGCCAGCGCGCCAGCGGATGCAATTCGGTGTCCTTGTTGATCGGGCGGTCGACGCGCACGACCAGACCGCGCGCCTCCAGCGCTGCCAGATGCTCCTGAAAATCCTTGGCGATCTTGGTGGCGGGTTTGGCGGCCAGCCCCCCGCCGGGCACGGAAATCGTCATCGTTTCTCCCAGTTCATTGCGTTTTTCCGACCATAGCCAAACAACCGCGCCCGGCAACAGCGGAAAGCTTAGAATTGTCGTCAAATTCGACCGTAATTGTCTGCGAAAAACGCGATTTTTCCAATTTCCTTCCGGTACTTAAGCCTTTCTTGAGGGCGCATGGAGCATCCTTTCGACGCTGGGCCCCAAAGCGTGAAACATGTCGCGCAGGGCCGGCCAAGAACCTGCTGGAACGCGGGGTCGCGCATAAGGGGTGTCGAAGACCGTGAAACGCACGAGCCTTTTGGGAATAGCACTGATTCTGGCGCCGCTTTATGGCTGCGCCACCGTCGATACGCTCAATCCGTTCACCACCGCGTCGGCCACGCCCACGCCGGTCAAGACCGTGCCGGTGGAGAAGAGGCCGCTCGGCGCGCCCGCCGATCTCGAAACCGCCATCGCCCAGGCCCAGGCCACGCGCAAGAACGGCGACCTCGCAAGCGCGGCGCGGATGCTGAGCCAGCTGGTGCTGCTCGCCCCCGATGATGCGCGCGTCCTCAGCGAGTACGGCAAGACGCTCGCAAGCCTCGGACGCAGCGACGACGCGATCGCCTTTCTGGAACGCGCCGCCGAGCTGCAGCCCGCGGACTGGTCGTTGTGGTCGGCGATGGGCGTCGCCTACGATCAGAAGGCCAATTACCTGGCCGCCCAGAACGCCTATGCCCGCGCGCTGCTGGCGAGGCCCGGCGAACCCAGCGTGCTCAACAACGACGCGCTCTCGCACATGCAGGCCGGCGATCTCGACGGCGCCGAGCGGCTGCTGCGCCAAGTCCAGCCCGATGCCCCCGAATTCCCGCGGATCGCGGAGAATCTCGCCCTGGTCCAGTCCTTGAAAGCCGCGCGACCCGCGGCCGCTGCGCTCGCCCCTGTGGCGGCGGCGCCCGCGCTTGCGGCCGTGATGCCGCCTCCGCCGGCCCCCGTGCCGGCCCCTGCGGCGAAGCCCGCGCCGGTCGAAGCACCGTCGTCCGTGCAGCGGATCGCCCCGCCTTTGCCGCCGGTCGCGCATATCGTCTCGACTGCGCTGGAAGCCCCGCGCGAGACGCCCGTGTCGAAAGAGCCGAGCGCCCTCGACATGCTGAAGGCCAACCCCAGCGTGCGCATGCAGCCGGTGCCCAAGGACGATCAGGCTGGCCCGATGCCGGGTTCATCTGCGCCCCGCGTGCTTCCGGCCAAGCCGGAGGCGCCCGCGGCCAGCACCGCCGCCACGAAGGCCTCCGAGATCACCGCCGATTCGAAACCGGCGACGTCCGCGCATGCAACCGGCCACAGCACGATCTATGTGCAGGCAGGTTCGTACAACACCGAATCCCGCGCCGGCGAAGCCGCCGCGGCGCTCGATCGCTTGGGCGCGCGCGTCAGCTCAGGGAGCATCGACGGGCGCGCGGTCTTCCGCGTGCGCATCGGGCCGTTCATGAACATGCAGCAGGCCAGCATCGCCATGGACATGGCCAAGACGCTCGGCCGCTCGGATCTGAAGGTGGTTACGGAATAAGAGAAGAACGCGAATGGCGAATAGCGAATGGGAAGATCACACCCTTCGCCATTCGCGCTTCGCTATTCGCGCTTTTGTTATTCGCTACTCGCTATTCGCCACTCGCCGTCTTCGACTCTTCCGGCTTCAGGAACTTCGCCAATTCCGTCATGCGCGTGCTCGCGGCGGCGTCGCCGGATGAAGCGGCCGTCATGTACCACTGATACGCGCTCTTGAGATCGCGCTCCACGCCCTCGCCCTTTTCATACAACAGCGCAAGATCGAAGGCCGATTCCGCAAAGCCTTTGCCGGCGGCTTCGGTGAAGAGGCGCACCGCTTCGGCTTCGTTCTTGTCCCTGTCGCTGCCTTCGAGATTGGCGAGCGCCAGCCAGTGCATCGCGCGCGGGTCGCCATCCTTCGCGGCCGCTTCGTAATAATGCTTTGCCTGATCGGCATCCTGCGGCACGCCGACTCCTTTGCCGTAGAGCGTGGCCAGCCAATATTCGGCCGCCGCATCCCCGCCGAACGACGCGCGCAACAGCCATTGGGCGGCGGTTTCCTCGCTCGCTTCGACTCCCTGACCCGAAAGATAGGCAAGGCCCAGATCGCGCGCGGACGCGGCATCTCCGGCTTTGGCCTTATCTTCGAGCTGATCGGCGGGCACGACGGAGGCAAGATCGGCGGCTTGGGGTTCGGAGGGAAGTGCTGTCTCCATCTCGGGCGGAGCTGAAAGAACGGCTTGCGCCACGGGCTTGGGCGCCGGCGGCAGCGCGGCTTTGACCGGGTGGCGGTTGAGCACGAACACAGCGGCGGCAGCAACCATCAGCGGCGCGGCGCAGCCGAACGCCAGCAGCTTGACGCGAGATTTGCGGCGAGGGGCCTGGGTGTGCGCCTTTGAAAGGTCGTCTCCCACGCTCGCGGAATTGGCCGCGCGGCGAGCCGCACTGAGATAGGAAGGCCCTTCGGCTTTCCGCGCCGAGGGGGTCGCGTTCTCCTGAGAGACATCGGCTGCGGGCGCTGCGGGCGCAACATCGAGCGCGCCGGCCCATGCGGTTTCATGCGGCGCGGCATCGGCCGGTTGGGCGACGGCCGGGCGTTCGGCCTCCAGCGCATTCAGCCGCATGCAGGCATCGCCGAGCGCGCCGCGCAAGGCAGCCAGCCCGTCCTTGTGATCGGTGGCCGCCCGATCCACGCGCCCCGAGAGGGCGGCGACGCGCTCGTCCGTCGCGCCGAGCGAGGCCATGCGGTCGGCCATGGATTTCTCGTGCCGTTCCACGATGTCGGCAAAGGCGCGCTCGAGAATGCCGAGCCGCCGTTCGAAACGGAGCATCGCGCCGCCCGAATCATTATCCGGCGCCACTTCCTTCATCAGCCTTTCCAACGGCGCGGACATCGCGACGCTCCCCGGCTCTTTGAGCGCATCGCGCATGGTGCGCGGGCGTTCGGCTGCATCTTCGACGTTCGGAGACAGGGATTCGGTTTGGGTCATCGGGATCGCACGCGTCCTATGCTCGATCTCATGGGCGAAGCCCCCTTGCCCGTTCGGGCTTTGCGGGTTTGCGCCTTGAAAGACTTTTGTAAATGGATCGCGCTAATTTTCGCTTAAAGCGGGTCGCGATGGAGCACGTCTACGCTCGATGCGCTTTCAGTCTTCGGCGCGTGGATGATGCGTTCCGAATTCCGCGAAGGCGGACAGGACACGGGCACGCGCGACCGCCGGAAATGGCCCGAGACGCGCCTCATAAGCCGCGAGATTGGCTTCGGCCGCGTCGCTTCGCGATTGTTCGGGAACCCCGATGTCGGCGGCGTGAAAGGCTTCGAGCACGGTCTGTTCGACATGCTCCGATTCCAGTTCGAGGCGTTTGATCTGTCCGCGAAAGCCTTCGCTCACCGTCACCGGAATTTCGCCGATCCCGGGCTTCAGAGTCCGCCGAAGCTGCCGGAGCGGCTTCACCACCTGATCGCGCCAGGCCCTGACGCCTTCGTCGATCTGCGCGATTTGGTCTTCGCTCACGCGCCGCCCATGTTCGGCCAGGAACAGCAGGAACAGCAGCAGGTTCACATCCACGCCCGCTTCGTCCTGCAGCACGAGGCAGGCAGACGCAACGGACGACCGCGCATAGAACCGCAAAGAGAACCGCCAGAACGGCGAATCGTCGTGAGGCTTTTCGGAAGCTTCGGTCATGCTGGGTTCTACCAGCGAGGGAAGCCCCGCTCCAAGAACCTTCTTAGCCGGGCCGCCCGCCGCGTTTGAAAAATTGCACCGCGCGTTCGTGTTTTTCCGCGGCTTCTCGCGATTTGAATGTTCCAAGATTGCGGCGTTTGCCGGTCTTGGGATCCATCTTCCGCGAATAGAGGCGATATTCGCCCGATTTCAGCTTTCGGATCATCGGCGAGGCTCCGAATACCCCCTCGGAAACAATGAAGAAAGCCGCCCCGGGTTCCCGCAGCCCCGTGCGAGCCTCACCTGGCCGCGGCAGCGGCGCGCAACATCATTTTGCTCCCAGCCGACGAAAGCGCGAGTGCCGCGATCCGCTTCGAAAATATTAGAGCTAATCCGCTGCGAACTTTACGCCGGCACGCAACGCAAGGCTAACCGAGGCGCGGACTGCCAGGAGAATCGCGCTCCAATTATTATCAGTAATTTAAGGCGCCGGAGGTACTTTCGGGTGTGCGGGACCTGTGTTTAGGAGATGTCCGCCATGCAAAACCACCTCAATGCCGCCAGAAAACACGAACCGTCTTTTTCCGGCGATGCAGGCCTGCTCGAAGCTTTCAACAAGCACTTCGATGTTGTGCACGCCGACACGCCGGAACTCCGGCGTCAGGCGCATCAAATTCGCTACCGCGTCTACTGCCTGGAGACGGGGTTTGAAGATGCGCAGGCCTTTCCGGACGGACTCGAAAAGGATGCGTTCGACACGCATTCCGCGCACGCACTTCTGATCCACCGCGCGAGCGCAACAGCCATGGGGACCGTCCGCCTGGTCCTGCCGCTGGCGCATGCGCCGGACGCAAGCTTTGCCGTCCAAGGCGTTGCCGGCGATGCCTCCATGCGCGACGGGAGCGCCTTTCCGCTTGGTTCGACCGCGGAGGTTTCGCGGTTCTGCATCTCGCGCACCTTCCGCCGCCGGGCCGGCGACACCCTCTACGACCAGCCGGAGAACGCGGGCACGGGCGATGCCGGGGACCGCCGCAGCGGCCCCTTGATGCGACTTGGTCTCATTCAGGCGCTGGTGCGGATGAGCGCGCGCCATGGCATTACCCATTGGTGCGCAGTGATGGAACCCACCCTTCTCCGGATGCTCGATGCGATGGCCATCCGCTTTACACGGGTGGGCCCGCCGATCGAGCACCATGGGTTGCGCCAGCCCTGCTATTGCCGGATCGATGAGGCCCTCGAAGCCGTTAAGAAGGAACGGCCGGCCTTTTTCGACGTGCTCACGGCGGGTGTGCGATGCGACACAGACGAAGCGGTAGAAGTGTGATGGATATCGCACGGAACTTACAGCTGTGCCCGGCGTTTTTCACATATGGATCAGGAACCTAATCTGGATCAGGCTGAAGCTTTGCGGCTGGAAGCAGGCGAAGCCCGCCGGCTTGCCGAGTGCATGAGCGACGACCAGTCGGTCGCCGATCTCGAGCGTTATGCCGCGGCTCTGGAAACCGAAGCCCTGAGCCTGGAACTCAAGGCCGACCGCGGGGCGAAAACGAAAAAGGGCCCGGCGCCGCGTGCGCGCGTCCGCGCCTCGGCCCACTCGGCGCTTCACCGCGCCTGACGGGTCTGATATATAGTTAAAATTGGCCTTATGACTTGGAACGGCCGCAGCGTCCGTCCGGCGCTCGAAAACGCACAATTCATTAACCAAATTGAGTTTGTCGGATTTCTTTACAAGCCAGAAAAGGCCCGAAAAGAAGCCTCGGGATTCCCTGGGTTTTTTTCTGAGAGAGTGTTGGCACGCGAATTGCTTTAGGAGTGTGCGGGGACCGCAGGTTGGTATAGTCGGTGTATATGGGAGTTTTGGGGATGAGTATCATTAGCCGAGTAAAGTCAGGACTGATGGCACGGGCGGTGGCCTTTGCTGGCATCCTCGGGGGTGCGGTTCTGGCAACCAACCCGGCGTCCGCGACGCTGGTGAGCGTTGATGGCGTCGGCCTCTACGTGAACAACGGCGGCCAGATCGAATTCGTTCAGGACGACAAGGATGTCGTGATTCAGCATGTCGGCGACATCCTGCGTGGCGTCGGCGTGATGGATAACATCAAGAATACGATCGGCGGGACGAGCTATCTTCAGCCCTGCGCCGCGGTTGGTTGTGCCGGAAACTTCGTGGCGGATGTCTTCGGAAACCTGAAGATCCGGGCGGAAATTTTTAACCCGAGCACCGGCAATACGGATGTTTACCTGACGAATGCAAGTCCCACCCAACAGGCGTTTTTGAACTATTACATTTTGCCCAAGAACCCGAACCAGAACGTGGGCGGCGTCGGTGCGATAGCGACCGATATCGCGAACTCGACGTCTGCGACGCTTTGGCTGAGCTTGGTTCCTGAGGTGTTCGATGCTCAGGGCGACGTGTTCCACATTGTCATTCCCGGTTCGCCTTCGGGGCTCGGTTCCTTCGGGGGCGTGGCGCAAGGCGACGCCCTGCTGGATGTGACGGGTGGCGACGCAGCCTCTTATTTGGACACGAACGGCATCCTCAACACGTATTCGAGCACCTATGCGGACTTCAGCTTCGTGGGCAACGCAGAGCGCCAAGTGCGTTCTCCGACGAACAATGCCTGCCCGCCCGGTCCGCCCTCGACAGCGGCCAACCATCAGGATTTCTGCGTGCTTGGCACCGACAATCTGTTCAATCAGCAGCCGAAAATCCCCGAGCCCGGCTCGGTCCTGCTGCTCGGAACGGGTCTTCTGTCTCTCGCCGGTGCGCGTCTGAAGCGTCGCCGCGCGCGGAGCTGATTTCATTTAACCTGGATACCGGGGCAGCGGGGACACCGCTGCCCTTATTTGTTTCTGCGGGACTGCGTGAACTTCTCCAAGGTGAAGCTTAAAGTTAGCCTGATGGTAGAGCTTAAGGTCCATGTTTTCAGCGAAGCTCAAGTTTAATCCTTATACGTACCAAACAGCAAATGTGACTCGACACTCATCCGCCATTAACTATAATTTTCGCATAGTGCCGATGCGGAATGGTATTTCTTTTCCCGCCTCAGGCTGGTCTCATACGGAAATCTCCGCGGGTATGTGGGGTGCAGGTGCTGGTTTGTGTAGGCCCGCTGAACTGTTGGACTTTTTCCGAATCCGCGGGCTTGCGCCAGGGAGATCGCCTATTCGACGCGAATAGCTGACCAGTCTTTAAGGGGGGCATGAATGTTCAACGATACGACGCATGCGCTTGCGGATTCGCGATATCCAAGCTCAGTGGACCCGCGGCCGACGGATGAGACTCTACTAACGCGCTTCAACGCGCATTTCTCAAGCATCACCGCCGACACGGACGCTCACGTCAAAGCT
>Ga0265334_10001400_pt1 | contig 11603 bp, 8 predicted proteins | sample 42023metaG_FD_192442 | JGI IMG/M metagenome (GOLD analysis project Ga0265334, IMG submission 192442) | Rhizosphere microbial communities from Carex aquatilis grown in University of Washington, Seatle, WA, United States - 4-20-23 metaG | ecosystem: Host-associated > Plants > Roots > Rhizosphere >...
CTCGGACGAAGAACGCCGGGCCGAGATGGCCGAGTTCACCGCTCGTCCGGGAGTGGGCCACCTAGTGAGCGGTTTCCGGCTGCGCCGCAAGGACGGCACCTTCGTCGACTGCGAGGCCCATGTCACCGCGGTCCCCGACGCCACCGGTAACCCGATCCTGGTCTACGTCACCCCCGACGTGGGCGAGCGGCTTTCGCTCATGGAACGACTCCAGATGACCGAGACGTCGTTCCGGATCGCGTTCGAACAGGCACCGGTGGGTGTCGAGGTGGCGCGGCTGGCGCCGGACGGCACCAGGACGATCCTGTGGGCCAACCCGACTCTGGCCGAACTCGCCGCCGTGCCAGTGGAGTCACTCATCGGAAACAGCCTGGATTCGCTCCTGACCCTCGAGACGCGACAGGACGCAGGGCCTTCCATGGCCCAACTCGCTTCGGGAGAGATCGAAAGGATCTCCCAGCTCTGCCGGTACCGGCGACACGACGGGTCGCTGGTGTGGGTGGAGTTCCGCGCCTGCCGTCTGGACTCGCCCGATGTCGAGGGGCCGGTGGCACTCGTACATCTGGTCGACATCACCGCACGGATGGCCGCGCTCACCCGGCTCCAGGCTGGTGAGCGCTCCTTCCGCACGCTCTTCGAACGAGCGCCCGTGGCTGCCTTGATCACGGAGGTCCACGGCGACGGCAGCCGCCGGATAGTGCGGGCCAATCCCGCCCTGGCGCAGTTCCTCGACGTGCCGCCGGAGCGGCTTGTCGGGGGTAGCCTGGCCGGCTTCATCGCCCCCGAGAACCACTCCGCGGCCGTTCGCTCCCTGCGGGGCGTGGCCACCGGTCGTTGGGGGGAGGCCCGCGGGATGTGGCGGTTCCGGCGCCGGGACGGCTCACCGCGATGGGCCGACGTCCGGATCGTCCCGGTGACCCTGCCGGACGCCCCGGGTCCACTCGTCCTGGTGCACCTCGTCGACATGACCGACCACCACCTGGCCGAGGTACGCCGGGCCCAGGTCTCCGCCGTGCACGAGTTCATCGCCCGCGTGGTCACCGACGTGCTCGCCGGCCAGGCGTTGCAGGCCACGTACCAGCACCTGGTCGAGGGGGTGGCGACCCTCTTCCACGCCGACGACGTGATTCTGATCCTGGCGGATCCGGTCGCCGACCAGCACACGGTCGTCGCCACGGTCGGGCCGCTCGGGGCCGGCCTGACGACCGGCGACCGGCGGGTCCCGACGCAATTCGTCAGCTGGCTCATGGCGCGGGCGGACGGCGACACGGCTGGCCCGGGCCTGCCACCGGAACAGGCGACACGGCTCGGGCCCACGATCGACACCTTGTTCCCGGCCCGCGCCGCGGACGACCGGGGACTGCTCATCGCGACCCGGGTCGTGGGAGGCGAGCCGTTCGCGGTCGAGGAGGAGTCGCTGCTCACCGTCCTCGCACAGCACCTGACACTGGCCATCCGGTTGGGACAGACCCAGTCCGAGCAGCGGCGACAGGCCGCGGAACGGGATGCCTACCTGGCCCGGCTCAACGAAGCCGTGCGGCAGCTGTCCGAACCGGCGACCATCCAGCAGACGGCCTGCCGCTTGATCGGAGAACGGCTGCAGGTCTCACGGGTGCTCTACGCCGACATCGAGGACGAGAAGGTCGCCGTCGTGCGTCACGAACACTGCGAGGACGGCAACACGAGGCTCGGCGGGTTCGAGGTCACGGGCCCGGTGGCGCTGAGTCGGTTCCACCGGGGTGAGGTGCTGGTGGTCAACGATGTGAGGAGCGATCCGCGTTTCACCGAGCAGGAGCGGATGTCGCGGCTAGGTGACGGCTTGGTGGCCTCGATCACCGTTCCCCTCGTCAAGGAAGGCCGCTGGATCGCGGGATTCCGGGTCGAGTCGGCGACACCGCGGCGGTGGAGCGACCTGGAGATGCAACTGGCGCATGACACCGCCGAACGCACCTGGGCTGCCGTCGAGCGGTCGCTGGCGGAGCGGGCCTCCGCGGAGGAGCGAGCCCGTAGGGTGCAGGTGGAACGGGAACTGGTCGAGCGGGCCGCCAAGGAACAGCGGGAGCGTCTGGAACAGGAGTTCATCACGAACGCCGCTCACGAGTTGCGTACCCCGTTGACGGGAATCCTGGGTGCGGTGGACGCCCTGGAGGCCGGGGCGGCGGACGAACCTGAGCACCGCCACCGGTTCCTGACGCACCTGCGGCGGGAGACGATGCGCCTGAACCGGCTGTCGGACGCACTGCTGCAGCTCTCCCAGGCCCAATCGCTCGTCCGGCTCCCTCGCCAGCGCTTCCGGGTGAGACCGCTGCTCGACGATGTCGCGGCGGTGCTCCAGGTCGCCGATGCCGTGGCGGTGTCGGTGGAGGTGGACGCCGAGCTCCGGCTCGAGTCGAACCGCGGTCTGGCGGAGGTCCTGATCGGGAACCTGGCGGCGAACGCGGCCCGCTACACCACCGCCGGGAACATCGTCCTCGCCGCCCATGCGCGCGGCGGTTCCGTGACGGTCGACGTCCGGGACACCGGTGCGGGGATGGACGCCGTGACGCTGCAGCGCGCCCGCGACCGCTTCTACCGCCAGGTGACGGCGGTCGCGACGACGGGCGAGTCACCAGGGTTCGGGCTGGGGCTGTCCATCGCCGCCCAGGCAGCCGCTGCGATGGGAGCCGACCTCGTCATCGAGTCGGAGCCCGGCATCGGCACCCTCGCCCGGGTCACGTTCCCGCCGCCCGCGGACGAGGCACGATGTCCCGAGGAGCCGCCACCGAGCCACGGGCCGGCTCCGGCTCCGGCTCCGGCTCCGGCTCCGGCTCCGGCTCCGGCTCCGGCTCCGGCTCCGGCTCCGGAGAGGTGATCTCATGCCTCTGCCTGTGCGCATCCTGGTCGTGGAGGACCAGAAGGCAATCGCGGATGCCATCGAGTACAACCTGACCCAGGTCGGTTACGACGTCGAGGTGATGGCCGACGGAGCGCAGGCGGCCGAGCAGGATCTCAATGCCTACGACCTGGCCGTGCTCGACCTCATGCTCCCCGGGATGCCGGGTGAGGAGGTCTGCCGGCACTGGCGCACCCGGAGCGTCGTGCCCGTCCTGATGCTCACGGCCCGTACCGATGTCGCTGAACGCGTGCTCGGCCTGGAGGTCGGCGCCGATGACTACCTCGGCAAGCCGTTCTCCATGCCCGAGCTGCTGGCCCGGGTCCGGGCGATCCTGCGCCGTCGCGACATGGACCGTGAGGACACTCAACCCCTTGCCGCCCTCGACGTGGGCGGCCTTCACCTGGATCTGATCGAGCATGTCGCATTGGTCGACGGGCGGAACGTCGCGCTGACACCTCTGGAGTTCCGCCTCCTCGCCCTGCTCGCCCGACGTCCTGGGCACACGTACACCCGCCACGAGATCACCCAGCACCTCTGGCGACGCCCCTACCGCAGCAGCGATCGGGCCTGCGACACCCATATCAAGAACATTCGGCAGAAGATCGAACTCGATCCCTCCCGGCCACGATTGCTGGTCAGCGTCCGTGGCATCGGGTATCTGCTGCGGGAGCCGTGAAGGAACCCTCACTGACGACTGGTACCTCCTCCACAGCCCTTTCCCTAGCGTGAGAGGTGCATGACGGGGAGTGAACGGGACGGTCGGCTCCTGCGGTCGAACCGATCCCGCCAAGGGATCCCCGCGCCGGATTCCGGGGATCGCTGTCCGCGTTTCCCGTTCCGTTGGTCGATGCGGTAGGAGAAGGCTGCGATGGACGGTCGGGAAAGAACCGAAGTGCCGCATCTGGGCAGGACGAACCGATGCGTGGAAGTCGGGGCCCGCCCAGGCACGCATATCGGCGGGACAGGCCGCATCGATGCGGGCCTCCTCGATGAGGGCGGCCCACGCCCGACCGGCCGCCTGATCGGACGGCACTTCCGGACGCCGCGCTCCCTTCTCTCGGAGTTGCGACTGCGCAGGGAACTCCACCGACGCCGCGGACCTGACCACCCGGGCGAGGTGCTGCCAGGCTGCGACGACGACCCCCGGTCCGGTCGCGGGGACCTCCTGCCCCCCGGGGGCGGGGAACTCCTGTCCAGCGGAGGTGGGGAGCCCCCGTCCCACGGGGGCGAGGAGCTCCCGTCCCACGGAGGTCGCCAAGCGTGCGACTGCATGTCGCCGCTGCCGGACGTTCGCCGCCCTCCGGGCGAGGACGTCCAGCCTGACCTGAGTAGCCGTCGGTGCGTCCTGAGCCCGTCGGGCGACCTCGTGGCGGATGCCATGGACGAACTGCTCGACCGCTGGCTCACCGCGGTCGACCTAGACCTGCCGAGCGACGTCACCGTCAACCTGTCCGGGGTCGAGGTCGTGGATCCGTACGGGTGGGGGGCGCTGCGTTTCCTTCAGGCCTGCCTCGAACGACGGGGGGTACCGTGCCTGATCTGCGGGCTCCCGCGCCGGGCGATGTCGTCACCCTCGTAGCCCTCGTCGACAGCTCAACCCTCGGTGCCCCGCTGACCTCAGAGCTCCATGTCCCACAGAACCGCGGACCGGCAGCGCCGCGGGAGGGCTTCCCCCACAGGTGCTGCGGCCCCCTGGATCTGCGACGCGATCTTGATCTAGAGCCGGTAACCTGGCCGGGTGGGTCTGCCCTGGGTGGTTCCTCCCGCGCCACCAGGGTCCTTCCCCACAGCGGGCCTCTAGCTCAATCGGCAGAGCAGCGGACTTTTAATCCGCGGGTTGCGGGTTCGATCCCCGCGGGGCCCACCAGTAAGAAGTAGTGTGTGACCAGCAGGTTTGACACCGGACAGGTCAACTTCCTGCGGATCGATCCGCGGATTTCACCGATGTTGCTCACGGATTGCTCACGAAGTGGCTCCGCGCCTCGCTCCGAGGTTGCCCAGAAGATCTTAGGACTACGGTGGTGGGGCGCGGGCCGTGACCACCAGCGGGGTCGTCGTCCTGTCCATTTCCCCCGCGGTGTCGACGCCAACGGAGTGCGTCGATGGCCACGGACAGTCGGTCATGGTCGCGTCCGTTGACTCGTGATGGATGGAGATGGGGCGCTGCCGCGGTCCGTCCCGGCTCTCACTGTTTTCACCGTGGCGGCCGTGAAACCTCGGACATCGGGCGGGGTCGTGGTCAGTTTCCGGTCCAGCGTCTAGGGGTTTCATGGCCCCTCAGGCGGGATGGGTGTGGGGTGCGGGTCCTGGGGTGTTGGGTGTGATGGTGGCGGGGAACCGTCCGGGGGTCGCCTGGTCGTGGTGTCGTTCGTGTGCGCGGGGGCTTCGTCGTCCATGAGGATTGCTCGGTTGCGTCCGAGTTGTTTGGCGCGGTACAGGGCCTTGTCCGCTGCGGCGAACAAGGCGGTGGGGTCCTGGTGGGGGGCTGGGTAGGTGACGGCGATGCCGATGCTTGCGGTGATGATCTGCGCGATGCGGGAGGCGGCGTGGGGGATGGCTCGGGCCGCGAGAGCGGCCTGGAATCTCAGGGCGACGGTGAGTCCGGCGTCGGCGTCGCTGCCCGGGAGTACGACGGCGAATTCTTCGCCTCCGTATCGAGCGACGAGGTCGTCGGGACGGCAGGCCGATTGGTGCAGGCACTCGGCGACAGCGCGGAGGGTCTCATCGCCGGCGATGTGTCCGTAGTGGTCGTTGTAGTTCTTGAACAGGTCGACGTCGACCATGAGTAGCGCGAGAGGTTGGGCGGTGAGTGCCAGGGTCTGCCAGTAGTGGGTCAGGTGTTCCTGGAGTGAGGAGCGGTTGGCGATGCCGGTCAGCCCGTCGCGCATGGCCAGGCGGCGGAGTTCGGCGTGGGAGGCTTGGAGTTCTTCGGTGCGTCGCCTCAGTTCGGCGGTGCGGAGGTCGACGGTGCGTGCGAGGCCGGCCGCATAGGCCTCCAGGGCGCGGCGGCTGAAGACTGCGTCGAGCGCTCGGGCGAGGTCGACGTGCCGGCCTTCGACCACGGCCCGTTCGGATGCCTCGCGCTCGATGAGCAGGTGCCCGTACTCGCGCTCTCCCACGATCAGGGAGCAGACCACGAGCAGGCCCTCCAGGAGTTGGTCGGCCAGTGTGTCCGGGAGCAGGTGATGGGCCGGGAACGGCTCGGGCGCCGGGGGGTGGATCACGCCGTGGCGGTAGTCCAGCAAGAGCCGGACCGTCTCGGCTTGCGGGGCCGGTTGGGATGTTGAGTCGGGTTGGTCGGTGAACAAGTCGACCGGCACGGAGTCCAGGTCCCCACAGAGATCGGATCGGACGGTGATGAAGCACCGGCGGAGTTTGAGCCAGCGCAGTCCGGAGGCGAAGGCTTCGATCACGTCGTCGAGGGTCTGCGCGGACAGGGTGCTGCGCGTCAGTTCTTCGGCGGCAGCACGGTGGGCCACGTGGGACTGTGCGGTCCCCACCATGCGCAGTGCTTCGGCCAACTGCTCGCGATCCGGGCGGGGGACCAGGCTGGTGGAGTCCCGGATGACCAGTGTGGAGGGCAGGACCACGGTCTCGCCGCGTCGTTGCCCGTGCATCTGACTCAGGAGCAGTTCAGCCGCCGCCCGGCCCTGGCCGAGCAGGTCCTGGTCGACGCTGGTCAGGCCCGGCCACTGCAACGTGCCTTGTTCGTTGTCGCATCCGCTCACCAGGACGTCCTCAGGTACGCGCATCCCGGCCTCGGTCAGCGCGCCGATACATCCGCGGGCCGAACGGTCGTTCGCGGCCACGACGGCGTCGAAGTCGTGCCGGTGTTCGAGGAGCACGCGCATGCTGCGGTAGGACGCCTCCGGGGAGAAGTCCCCGTTCACGACCAGGGCCTCGTCCACGGGGATGCCGCGCCGGTCCATCTCCTGGCGGAAGATGGCCTCGCGTTCCAGGGAATCGGGTTGGCAGGCGACCCCGCGCATCAGTACCGGACGACGGACCCCGCACTCGTCCAGCAGATGCGCCATCACCGCGCGCATCCCGGGACTGCTGTCCCCGCGCACGCAAGCCACGCCAGGAATTTCCGCTCCGATGACCACCAGGGGCAGGTCCCGCTCGTGGACGAGTTCGGTCAGCCGCTGGAGATGGTCCTGCTCCCACCGTTGGGTGGCGATGATCCCCAGCGGGTTGCCGTATCGCAGATGCCGCACCAGGCCGTCGGGGAACTTCGCATCCACATCCCAGTTGATGTAGATCGCCCGAGCCAGCCCATGAGCGTCCAGGACCGGTTGGATCCCGCTCAACAGGTTGGCCTGGTACTCCTCGATCCCCGTAGTCACCATGATCACAAGCCGGGAAGGGTGCTCAACCATGGCGTGCTCCCCGGCCACGATGACAGTGACGTATCGATGAATCCATCGACGCGCCCCCACTGGCCCTTGAGGAATCCACGCGCCACGGGGGCCAGCGCGCCCTGGGCGCCGCTGACGGCGGTGTCGCGCGCGACGGGACAGCCGGGGCGGACACAGGACCACGTGAGGCCCGGTCGGTTCACGACTCAGCCCGGCTCGGCAGACTCGGTCCGCGGCTCGTCAGGCTGGATGAGGTCGATGGTCAATCCTTCGTCCTCACGTTGCTCTCGGCAGAGCGTGTCCCGGCGATCCTCCAGGGCTTGGGCGTACTCACCCCGGTAGACCCCCGACTCCTTCGCGGCCATCACCCAGTCACTGCCCGCCCGTGAACTTCCGATCTTGACGCTTCTCACCATAGACGTCCGGACGAATGCGGAGAATGCGTTCCACGGGCGGGTGGTGCGGGGAATTGGTGCGCTCCGGAGTGCGGTGGACCAGGAGCCCGCGGGCATGAAAGTCACGATCAGGGACCGGGACCACGGCAGTCTTCCGCGTCCTGCGGGTGGGCTCGTTGCTGCGATCAACCTTGGCCTGCCGAGGGTTACAGCCAGGGCGCACAGAGACCCTGGCCGAGTGCAGCCAATCCGGCGAGGTCCCCCAGACCGAAGTCCGCGACACGCCGCTGGACCTGCGGGTACATCACCTGCGTGGGGTCGGTGACATGGGCCAGGCCCACGAGGTGGCCGAGTTCGTGTCCGATGAGGGCCCTGGCGAGGCCCCGCCCTCCGGGCCGGGCAAGCATCGCGGACACCTTCGCCGTGTCGAGCTCGACCTGACCGCTGACGTACACGGCCGGATGGCCGGGCAATGACACGCGCTGGCTCCCGGCTTCACCGGCGACGTCTGCGGCGAAGTCCGCGTTCTCCTGCGAGGTCTCCCACGCGATCAGTACCGGAGCCCACCGGTTCCCGTAGCGGGCCTTCTGGAAGGGCTCACGCTGCGCCGAAGGATCCTCGCTGGTGGTGCCGTCGTCGCGGAACTGCAGACCCGTGGCCTGCGACACCCGCGCAAAGGCCTCCGAGAGGAGCGCGTGGCCGAACGCTGGTGTGCCCTTCTCGCGGACCACGTAGTGCACTGGGCGGCATGGGTCGTATGCCACCGGGGACTTCCCGTCCGCCTGGTGCGCAATGAACCGGTAGGAAGAGCTTCTCGCCGTCACCACAGGTGGATGCGCGAACGGATGATTCGCCTCGTCGCGACCCGGCGTTGGAGCGTTCGCCAACCTCACATTGACCGGGCGCATCGGGGAGAGCCCGCCGTGCGTGAAGGCCCACCCGAGCAGCGAACCGACGATGACGATGACGGATGCCCACGAAACCCACTGGCCCTGCCACCTGCCGCGTGATCGCCGTCCGGTGCGTCCATGCCGGCCCCTGGGCGGGGTCAGGTCCGCGCTCGCCCGCCACGGCACCGCGTCGGGACTCCGGCGGCCCTGCGCCTCGTACACGACCCACTTCGGCACCCGGCCGGAGGGAGATCGTGGCAAGTCATCCGGAGGCCGAACCCTCCGTGCCGATTGCTCGCCCACGCGTCCTCCGTCTCCGTCATCCGTCCGTTCCTACCTTGATCTTCGCCACCCACCCCGACCGGCTGGAGAACCTCCGCGGGATCTCGACCGAAGGTCCCACTGGACGCCGGCATACGGATGGGCCTGGACCGGCCGGCGTCCGAGCGTCGCCGGCCGCGTCCGGCCCCTTGGTCATCCGTCAGTGCCGAGGACACGCTCCGCCGGCTCCGCGGCATCGGGTACTTCGCCGGCACGGGTTGCGCTCCGGTGCCGGGTCAGCAGTCCGGTGGCGCGTTCGACGAGTTCGACAGTGGCCTTGCGCATGACGTGGGCGTAGACCTTGCGCGTGATCTCTGGGGAGGCATGGCCCATGATCATCTGGACGATCTCGATGGGCACTCCCCCGGCCAGCAGCAGCGAGCAGGCGCCGTGGCGCATGTCGTGCAGCCGGATCGCGGGCAGCCCGCACGTCTCGGCCTGGGCGTTGAATGCTTCGGTGATCTTCTTCGGACGTAAGGGCACACCGTATGGCAGGCAGAAGACGAGGTCGTGGTCGCGGTAATCCGGGCCGAACATCGCCCGCTCCTCGTGCTGGGCGACGCGGTGGGCGGCAAGGGCCTGCTGGGCCGGACCTGCCGCACAGCACCACCCGGAGTCAGGGAGGTCACCGGGGAACGGCGCGGCCTCGCCGGTGCCCCGAACCCGACCTTGCCCCGATCCCGACCCTGGCGGCGCCTTCTGAACGCCTTCGCGGACGTCGTCGCCCCGGAGACGCATCCGACGAGGTGCGGGTAACGCAGAACCCGGATCTCCAGCATCGCGCAGCGCACCAACGACGCGGCTACGGTCGCTGCCCCGGATGGAGGCCGAAGGTCACCCGGCCCACGGCGGCGACGTGTCGTCAGCCCGGCTGGAGTCAGGGCGTCGACGCGTGCCAGGTCGTAATCCGTCCGCAGCGTACCGACCGAGAAGGGTGTCACCGGAGCGGCGGACGCACGGACCGCTCCTCGGGAGTCCCGGCGGAAGCGCTCTTCCGACACCTGCGGCAGGACCGGTCCGAGGTCGTGCCCCGCGAGGCGAGCCTGAGCGACCACCCACGTTCGCCGCGAAACACTCGGTCCGGCCGTCCACACCAGTGCCGAGCGGGCCCTACGCCCACGGAGGCCAACTCGGCCCCGTGGCGGCAACGCCGAACGACGTGAGGGCGTAGTTGTCCCTCACGTCCGCAGCGACCCCACGGCGGGACCTGGGACGTCCGCCTCGGTAGCGCACTGACGTCAGCCGTCTTCCCGGGCGCTGGATCCTTCTGAGGCTCGGGTCGTCGCCGGCAGCTCGGCCGAACCCGGGACGCCGTCATCGTGAGTACCCCTGCGGGTTGCCCGATCGTTCCCGTATTGCCCGCTCTTGCCGCACTATCGGGCAACGGCCTCGACGGTGCCCGGTTCGGGCGCCTAGGGTACGGACCGAGCGGGAGAGCGCCTTGCTGAACAGCCTCTCCACGCCCCGGGCGAGCAGCTGACGCGATACAGCTGAACCGGTAAGGAAGCCGCGTCCGACCTGCGTCCCGCATCAGCGGACCCATGCGCGCCTTCATTTTGTTATCAGGTGTCCGGCGCTTCCCGTGTCTTTCCGATCAGCCGGGTCTCGCATGGATCACCGGACCACCGAATACACCCCCGCGAGTTCTACCACACGAAGTGGCGTGTCTGGCGATCAATCACGGCTGAATATCAGAAGAATCACAGACCTGTCCAAGTCGGAACCAATGGCTCACACTGTCGGAAGCATTGGCGCACACCCCGCGGTCTGCACGGTGGTCGGCGCTCGACAAAGGGGGTTGCCATGCCGTCGCCAGGCCTGCCTGGTGTCTTGCGTTGGCGGGCGGCCCACCACCCCGATCAGGTGGCGCTGGCCGTCCCGGGGGTCGGATCTCTGACGTTCGCGGCGTGGGAACACCGCTCGAGGCGGGTGGCGGTCGGGCTCGTCGATCTCGGGATGCGACCGGGCGACCGGGTAGGTCTGATCTTCTCCGCCGAGGACTGGGTCGACTACGCCGTCGCCTGCCTCGCCGTCCAGCGGGCGGGAGCGGTGGCGGTCCCCCTGTCGGACCGGTTGGCGCCACCGCAGATCCAGTACCGGCTCACGCACTGCGGTGCCGCCCTCGCCGTGCACGGTCCCGGCACCCGGCAGCGACCGGACCTGACAGCGCGGCTCGTCCCGCTCGACCTGGTCGAGGCGCCCCACGGGCCGGACGTCGTCGAGCCCGATGTCGTCGAGCCGTCCTTGGGCCATCGCGGGAGCGATCCGGCGCAGATCCTCTACACCTCAGGCACGACCCGGGCACCGCGCGCCGTGACCGCCACCCATGACAACCTCGTCGCGGGTTTCCGGGCCGATGTGCGCCGGATGCCCTTCGGCCACTCGGCCGCACTCGTGCACGCCTTCGCGATCGGGACGAATGCTGCCCAGACCATGCTGGGACACGCGCTCACCGCCCGGCCCACCGTGCTCACGCCGACCAGGCCGACCCCGAACCGCTTCGCCCGGCTCATCGAGTCCGCCGGCGCCTGCACGGTGTTCCTCGTCCCCTCGACCGCCATCGAGCTGCTCCGCTCCGGAGCGCTCGCCGGGCGCGACCTGACCGGTGTCCAGCTCGTCGGGTGCACCGCGGCGGCCCTCCCGCCTGCCGTGGCGCTGGAGCTGGCGAACACCTTCCCGCACGCCGCGATCGTCAACTACTACACGTCCACCGAGGCTGCCCCCGCGGTCGCGTCCATGATCTTCGACCCCGCCCGGCCCGACT
>Ga0265334_10001402_pt1 | contig 11601 bp, 11 predicted proteins | sample 42023metaG_FD_192442 | JGI IMG/M metagenome (GOLD analysis project Ga0265334, IMG submission 192442) | Rhizosphere microbial communities from Carex aquatilis grown in University of Washington, Seatle, WA, United States - 4-20-23 metaG | ecosystem: Host-associated > Plants > Roots > Rhizosphere...
GGCCGGCCCGCGCCGCCCCACCGGCGGCTGCCCACCGTCGAGCGCTACTACGCCGGGCGGGTCACCTCCGCCGAGATCGCCCGCCTGCGCCGGGAGTGCGCCGCGAGCGGCGCCTCGCTGCACGGCGTCCTGATGGATCGCGTGGGCTGGCCGGCCATTCCCTATGACGGCAAGCTGCTCGTCTCGCATCAGGACGCGCTCCTCCGCGGCGGCAAGGTCCAGGCCCCGGCCGGTTATGCCGACCACGTGATCTTCCTCCATCCCGCCGTGTGCCAGCAGTGCAGCGTCCGCATCTGCATCGATGCCTGTTCCGGCCAAGCCATCACCCCCGGTCCCGACGGCGTGCCCGCCTTCGATCGCGAGAAATGCGTCCACTGCGGCGCCTGCCTGTGGAATTGCTCGCAGCCGCGTCCCGGCGATCCGGAGCGCGCCAACGTCGAATTCCGCGCCGGCGCCGGCGGACTCCACTCGGCCGAGAACTGAGCGGCCGCCACAGCAGCCGTCCGGGCGGCCCAGCCCGGACCTCAGGCCGCCGGCGCCGCGATTGCCGGGGCTTTCCGCCGGCAGAAATGGGCGAGGATCATGCACAGCAGGCCCGCGCCGCCCAGGCACGCTGCCGAGATCAACGCCGCGGTCATGATCTCCTGCACCACCGCCGTTATCACGCCGAACGCGGCCTCGATCACGGCGGACGGCGCAGCCGGGGGAAAATACGGCTCCAGCACCACGGTGAAGATCCAGCGTGCCGCCGGCACGGCCGGCAGCGCCAACAGGGCGGCCAGGGCTCCTGCCAGAAAACAGGGAATGCCCCACCAGAGCAGGCCGCCGCGCAGCGAGCGCACGCCGAACAGCGCGATCAGCAGCAGCAGCACGGCCGGCAGTGCCGGGCTCCAACGCGACCATTGCTCGACGGCCAGCAACGTGTCCTGCGCGTCCGCCAGCGCGGCCAGGGCGCGTCCGACACCGGGCACCGGCCCGAGCGCAAACGGGTCGACCGTGTCGGGCAGGCGGTCGGCCAGGGACCGCATGGCCTCGCGGAACTGCCCGCGCACCTGCGACAGCATCGCGTCCGGCGGCCGCCGCCCGGCGGGCACCGCGCCCGCCTCCTGAATCTCAACGGTCGTCGCCGGCGGAAGCGTTTGCAGGATCGCGGCAAAGGCCTCCTCCGCCGGACCGCCGACAAGCCGCTCCTTCAGCTCCGTCAGCGAGAACTTCGCCGAGATCGGGCCCGTCTCGGCATGGAACGAGCGGGCCAGCTGATCGAGTCCGCCTTCCCCCTGCGCCCGCAGGTAGGACGCCGGCGCGACGACACCGAACATGCGCTCCCAATCCGCCGGGGTCAGCTGGGCGGCCGCCTCGAGGGCGCCCGCGGCCGGCTCCGGCAGGCGCGTGCGGTACCGGCTGGCATGCACGGCCAGGTCCGCCGCCAGGGCCGGGGCCCGCTCGTAGATGTGCTGCTGCGCCAGCGCGCGCTTGTAGATCGACGCCTGCAGGAAACGGGTCCCCGCGGCATGAAAGAAGACGACCCCGATCGCGGCGAACACGAACGCGATCGCGCAGCACACCGCGACAAAACGGGCCAGGAGGCGGAGCATGCAGCCCCACCCTTGTCCGAAAACGCGGCGCCGTCCAGCCCTCGGTGGCGCGTCTCCCGAAATACCATCTTGTCCGGCGTCTGCTCTTTGGTTTCTACTCGATGCCCGCTACCCACTACTCGCTACTCCCATGAGCACCCTTTTCCATATCGTCGTCTGCGGCGGCATCGTTCCCGACCCGCTGCAGACGCTCGAACCGGCGACCGGCGCAACCGGACCCGCGCTGAAGAACGAGCTGATGCTTCCCGCCGTCCTCGATCCCTGGGCGGCCCATGCGCTTATCGAGGCGGCGCACCTGGCGAAGCAGCACCCCGGCAGCCGGGTCTGGCTCGTGAGCATCGGGCCGAAGGCCAAGCTCCAGCAGGTCATGATGACGGTGGCTCAGAAGGTCCCGTTCGAGCTGGTCGCCGTGGACGGGCCCGCCAGCGGATTCGCGGAATCCGCCGAGGTCGCCGCGGCGCTGGCCGACGCCGTTCAGGCGATCCCGGGTCTCGATCGGTCGCGCCTGCTCCTCTTCGGCGGCTGGGAGTCGGCCTCGCGCGGCGCCGGGACCACGATGCCCATGGTCGGCGAGCGCCTCGGCATCGTCGACCAGTTCCAGGGCGTCGATCAGGTCGCGGTGAAGGCGGACGGAACCCTCGAGGTGCTCGAACGCATCGAGGGAGGCCGTCACCAGGTCTCGACCTGCCAGGGTCCGCCCGCTCTGTTCGGCTGGGCCACCGGCAACCTGCCGGAGCCGCCCAACAATCCGCAGGTCGGCATGCAGAACATGCGGACGGTCATGCCGGCGCTCCAGCGCGCCAAGCCGGCCCGCCTGACCAACGAGGGCCTGGCGTTCGTCCGGGTGTCTCTGCCGAAGCAGCGTCGCGACACGAAGATCGTCAAGGACCGGCCGGTCGACGAGATCGCCCGGGAAATCGTCGAGTGGATCGGCAGTAGCGAGTAGCGCGTAGTGTGTAGCGAGCATAGCCAACCGGCCGCCATCACCGCCCTTTCTTCTGCCCCCTTCTCTACCTGTTCTTCGAATTCCTACCCACTACCCGCTACTCACTACTCGCTACTGTCGCCATGGAAACGATCCTCTTTCTCGCCCATACCGGTGCCGACGGCGCGCTCGCCCCGGCCGCACTCCAGGCGCTCACCGCCGCCCGGTCGCTCGCCGATGGTCTGGCCGGGTCGGCCTTTTTGGCCGGCCTCGTTGGCGGCGAAGTGAAGGCCGGCGCCGATCAGATCGCCGGATGCGGTGCCGCCCGTTTCCTGGCGGTGGCCGGGCCCGAATTCGCGCCATCCCGCTATTCCAGCGATGTAGTTGCCGCCGAGGCCCTGTGCCGGGCCGCCGACGCTACGATCGTTGTCGTCGCGGCGACCTCGCGCTGGAATCGCGTGCTCGCCGGCGCGGCCCAGCGCCTCGGCGGCCGCATCGATGCGCACGCCACCGGGGTGGCGGTGGCCGACGGGCAGCCGGTCGTCAGCCGCTGGTACTACCGCCAGCGCCTCGAAGCCGAACTGAAACGCGCCGGCCGGCCGTGGTTCATCCTGATCGACCCCGGCTGCGCCGAGGCCTGGACCGGGGCACCCGGTTCCGCCGCGGTCGAGTCGGTGGCGGTGGCGCTCGCCGACGGGAACCGCCGCACCAGCGTCGCCGGCGTGCGCGTGCCGCCCGCCGACCAGCAGACCATCCGCCCCGACGCCCGGCTGCTCTTCGTCGCCGGCGCCGGCTGGACGAAGACCCAGCCCGACGGCAAGGCCCATGCCGTCGAGGCCGAGAAGCTGATCGTTGAATTCCTCGCCAAGACCCAGGCCTCGCTCGGCAGCACGAAGTCGCTGGTCGACCTCAGCGGCGAGGGCCAGGCCGTGCTGAAGTTCATGACCCATCTCAACCAGGTCGGCCAGACCGGCTCGACCCCCCGCCACCCGAAGGGACTTGCGACCTGCTGCCACGGCGAGGAGCCGCACACCGTGGGCTGGCGCTTCATCAACGAGCGCCGCGCCATCAACCTGAATCCGAACTGCAGCTGGGCGCAGGGCAAGGCCGACGTCCTCTATGTGGCCGATGCCTTCGCCGTGATGCGCAAGGTCAACGAGCTGCTGCCGGTGAAGGCCTGAACGAGGCGATGGCCCACCGCGCAGATCGGCGCCTGCAAGACAGGCGCCCTACAGTCAGAGGATTTGTAGGGCCGGCGACTTGCCGTAGGCCCCGAGCCCGTCGAGGGGCGCCGGCCGAACTCCCGGCGAAGGCCTGAGGCGACCGGCGGAGACGGGGAACGGCAGAGCGGCGCCCGCAAGACGGGCGCCCTACAGTCAGAGGATTTGTAGGGCCGGCGACTTGCCGTAGGCCCCGAGCCCGTCGAGGGGCGCCGGCCGGGGTTCGGATTTTCCAGTCGGCGGAGACCGCCGGATCCGAATCCGCACCGAACGGTTGCGTCGGACGGGCGGTTATGCCGTATTTCCGCTTCCGCCATGGAAACCGCCGTCACCGCAAGCGCCCCCCATTCTCGCCCGGTCGAAAAGACCGTCATGGCGGTGCTGTTTGCGTTGAGCGCGTCGCACCTGATCAACGACACGCTCCAGTCCCTCCTGCCGGCGCTCTATCCGCTGCTGAAGCACTCGTTCAGCCTCAGCTACACCCAGGTCGGACTCATCACGTTCACTTTCCAGCTCACCGCCTCGCTGCTGCAGCCGATGGTGGGCTTCTACACCGACCGGCAACCCCGGCCCTTCTCGCTGGTGGTGGGCATGGGCATGACGCTGGTCGGGCTTGTGCTCCTGTCGCGCGCCGGGAGTTTTCATGCGATCCTGGCGGCCGCGGCGCTCGTCGGCACCGGATCCTCGGTCTTTCATCCGGAGGCTTCGCGCCTCGCCCGGCTGGCGTCCGGCGGCCGGCACGGCTTTGCCCAGTCGCTGTTCCAGGTTGGCGGCAACCTCGGAAGTTCGTTCGGTCCGTTGCTGGCGGCGCTGATCGTCGTCCCCGACGGCCAGGCCAGCGTGCTGTGGTTCACGCTGTTCGCCGTTGCCGGCATCATGATCCTGACGGCGGTCGGCCGGTGGTACCGCACCCACCTGGAGCTGACCCGCGGGCGTCCCGCAGGGCCGGCGATTCATCCGCACGCAGCGCTGTCCCGCCGCAAGGTCGGCTGGTCGCTCGCGGTTCTGATCGCCCTCGTCTTCTCGAAGTACGTCTACCTGGCGAGCCTGACGAATTACTACACGTTCTACGCGATCGCGAAGTTCGGCGTGTCCGTCCAGGGAGCGCAGGTGCGCCTGTTCGTGTTCCTGTTCGCCGTGGCCGCGGGAACGATGATTGGCGGACCGCTGGGAGACCGCATCGGCCGCAAGCGCGTCATCTGGTTCTCGATCCTGGGTGCGGCGCCGTTCAGTTTGGCGCTGCCCTACGCCAATGCCGCCTGGACGATCGTCCTCACGGTTTGCGTTGGCGTCGTCCTGGCCTCGGCCTTCCCGGCCATCATCGTCTACGCCCAGGAGCTTCTCCCGGGCAAGGTCGGCCTGATCGCGGGGCTGTTTTTCGGCATGGCCTTCGGCATCGCCGGCATCGCCTCCGCGCTGCTGGGGAAGCTCGCCGACCACACCAGCATCTTTTTCGTCTACGACGTCTGCGCGTTCCTGCCGCTCATCGGGCTGCTGACAGTCTTCCTCCCCGAGCTCGACCGGCCGGCGGCGGAGCGGCCGGCCGCCTGACGCGCGTCTCCACGGCGGCGAAGTCGCCGGTCTCGCCAAGGGGGGCCTCGCGCGGCGCCCTCTCCGACCGGGCGAGATGTCAACTATTGGTTGACATCAGCGCTGTCGAGGTCGGCGGTTGAGGTCGGCGGCACCAGTCCGCGCCCGCTGCGGACGGCGAACTGCGCGGCGCTGGCTCCCCGCGGCCCGCGTCACCGCCGGAAATCCCACCCACCCGAGCGTGATGTCAACTATTAGTTGACATCGCGCCTGTACAGCGCCGGCGGACGCCGGATCGCTTGACGCGTTCCCGGTCGGACTCGATGTCAACCATGAGTTCACATCGTGGATGGAAACGACCGGCGGAAGCGGGCGGGCCAGGGGTCTCCGAGGCGGAAGGATGTCAACGATGGGTTGACCTCAGGGCAGGCGCGGCAGGCGGATGCGTTCCGCCGAAAGCGGCCGGCCCAGCAGGCGTTCGCCGCGGGCGGCGAACCAGGCGGCATCGTCGGTCGTGACGACCCGGCGCGCGCCACCGCGGCCGAGCCTCGCTTCGTAGTCGGGATGCCGGGTCAGCCAGACGGCCAGGCGGGAGGCCACGATGTCACCCTGCGCGAGGATCTCCACGGCGGGTGGGACCAGGCTCCGGAGCGCCGGCAGCAGCAGGGGAAAATGGGTGCAGCCGAGCAGCAGGCGCTGGGGCAGCCGGCCGGGGGTCAGCACCGGCTCAAGCGACCTTCGGAGAAACCACTCGGTGCCGGGGCCGTCGAGTTCGCCCGCCTCGACCAACGGCACCCACAGGGGACACGCCTGCTGCAGCAGCACCAGATGCGGCGCTAGCTTGCGCAGCTCCATCCCGTAGGAATCCGACGCGACGATGCTCTCGGTCCCGAGCACCGCGACGACCCCGGTGGCCGGCGACGGCGACGTCCGGCCGGGCACGGCGCCCGGCGGCAGGCCGGCCAGCGCCTCGACGGACGGCCGCACCACGCCGAGCACGCGGCGGTCGGGACGGTGGGCCGGCAGGTGCAGCCGCTGGAGGTTGCGCAGCGCGCGGGTCGAGGCGGTGTTGCAGGCCAGGATGACCAGCGGGCAGCCCTGCTCGAACAGCCATTCCACCGACTCCAGCGTGAACTCGTAGATGACATCCAGACTGCGCGCCCCGTAGGGCGCCCGCGCGCTGTCCGCCAGAAAGAGGTAGTCATACTGCGGCAGCGCCCGGACCAGGGCGTCCAGCACGGTGAGTCCTCCGAAGCCCGAATCGAAAACGCCGATCATGCCCCCGACGCCACGACGAAACGGCGACCGACGCAAGCCGGAGCCGGGGCCCGATCGATGCTCAACCTTGAGCAGGGTTCGGGCCGGAAGGCACCCGGGCCAGCGCCCGGCGCGGCAGCCGGTCGCGGCTTCAAATCCTGGCAGGAAAGGTGCTACCCTACCGTTCTCCAGACCAAACGAGTTCATCCCGTGACCATGCGCATCCGACTTGCCACCGAGGCTGACGCCGCCGACGTCGCCGACATCTACGGACCGGTCGTTCGCGACACGGTCATTTCCTTTGAACAAGACCCGCCGACGGCCGAGGAGATGCGGCGGCGCATCGCCGACACGCTTGCGAAGCTCCCCTGGCTGGTGTGCGAGCGGGACGGCGCGGTGACCGGTTACGCGTACGCGGGCCGGCACCGCGCGCGCGCGGCGTACGACTGGTCGGTGGACGTGTCGGTCTACATCCATCCGGCATGGCACCGGCGCGGCATCGGCCGGGCGCTGTACACCTCCCTCTTCGCCCTCCTTCGGCTGCAGCATTACTACAACGTGTACGCCGGCGCGACGCTGCCCAATCCGGGCAGCGTCGGTCTGCATGAGGCGATGGGATTCCGGCTGGTCGGTGTCTATCGCGGAGTCGGTTTCAAACACGGCGGGTGGCATGACGTCATCTGGTGGCACCTCGACCTCCAGCCGAAGACCTCCCTGCCCCCGCCGCTGCGCGCGCTCCGGGAGATCCAGGCGATGCCCGAATGGGTTGCGGCGCTCGCCGCGGGGCAGGCTCTGCTGCGAGAATAGGGATCGCCTGCAAGCAGGCTCCTACACCAGGCCCGCTCAGTCCGTCGGCACGCCGGGCACGCTCAGCGGCCGACCGTTGTCCTTGGGTCCAAGCTGCACGATGAACGGCCCGGCGCGGGCCGCCCAGTCCTGCGGGGCGGGGTACTTCGCGGCGTCGCCCCCGAAGGCGAGCCGGAGCATGTCGGTGTTGACGATGCCCGGATTGAGCGCCACCGCGGCCAGTCCGGCGGGCAGCTCCTGCGCGAGCGCCTGTGTGAGACCCTCGATCCCCCACTTCGTCGCGCAATAGGGCGCCACCTGCGGCGAGGTCGAGCGGCCCCAGCCGGAGCTCAGGTTGACGATGACGCCGTGCCCGGCCTCGATCATGGAGGGGACGAAGGCACGGATGACGTTGGCCACGCCCTTGAGATTCGCGTCGATCACCTTGGCGAACTCGGTCGCCGGGACCTGCCAGAGCAGCGCGGGCTTGTTCATGAGGCCGGCATTGTTGACCAGGATGTCCGGCGCACCGGCGGCACCGAGGATGCGCTCCGCCCACAGCGTGACCTTGACCGGCTCGGTCACGTCGACGGCATCGAAATTGTGCGGTTCGGGGTGATCCGCCCGGAGATTGAAGATCTCCATGCCGCTGCGGCCGCAGCCGCTGACGGTGTGACCCTGCGCGATGCACCATTCGGCCAGGGCCCGGCCGAGGCCTCGGGTGACTCCGGTGATGACGATATGCATGGAAGCTGATCTAGCGAGGGCACCGGGCGCCTGTCGATCCCAACGCCCGGCCCATCCGTAGCGCCGGTCCTTGACCGGCCATTCCCAAGTCCAAGATCCGCCCGTCGGAGACCGGCAACGTTGTAGCCGGGGCCGGTGGCCCCGGGCGTGACAAGAGGATCGGCGGCCGGCCTCAGCGAGGCCGGCTACAACAAGGCAGCGTTCACGCCTACTGCTGGCCCTGCCGCGACTGCAGGCTGAATTTGTTCAGCCCCGTCTTGCGGCAGGCATCCATGACCGAGGTCACGTTCTTGATCGGCGTGTCCTGATCGGCCTGGATGAGGACGGGAATGTTGCGATCGATGCGACGGACCGCTTCCAGCTGCGCGATCAGTTCGCCCTCCGCGGCCGGCCTGCCGTTGAAGGTCATCTTGCCCTCCCGGTCGATGGCGATGGTGACGGAGCCCTTGAATTCGTTTTTTCCGGCCGTCTCGACCTTCGGCAGCGTGATGTTGAGCGTGGCCACGGTCTTGAACTGCATGGTCACGAACGCGAAAAAGATGAGCATGGTGAGCACGTCGATGAGCGGCACCAGCATCAGGACCGGCTTTTGCCGGCGTTTTTCGTAGAGAGCCATGACCGGGGTCAGGGGCGAACCTCTGGGGCGCCGATCAGTGCACGGCCGCGGCCACCGCTTCCCGCGGGGGCCCATCGCCCACGCGCTGGGAAATCCGGCGGCTGTTGATCCGCTCGAGGAGCGAATCGATGCGCACTGCGTAGTTCTCCACCTTGCGCCCGAGGTAGCCGCCGCCCACGAGCGCCGGGATGGCAATCGTCAGGCCGATGACGGTGGCCGAAAGCGCAAGGGCGACGCCCTTGGTGAATGCCACCGGATCCGGCAGCCCGGTGTCCGGGGCGATCTGGGAAAACACCTGCAACAGGCCGGTGACCGTGCCGGTCAGGCCCAGCAGCGGACCGGCCGCGTAGATGACGTCCAGATAGGGAATGCCGCGTTCCATCCGGTTGATCTCCAGCCGGGCGAACGCCTTCACGGCGTCCTCATCGTGCTGGTGCTCCTCGGCGAACTCCAGGATGCGGGCGAGCACCGAGTGCCGGCCGCCGGAATAGGGCTTGTTCTGGATGATCGCGTCGACCAGGTCCTGCGGCATGACCGCGTTCGTGCGCAACGAATAGGTCCGCTCGCAGATGATGAAAACCATGGCAACGGAGCAGATCCCGAGGGGCCAGATCAGCAGGCCGGCACCTCTGATGATCTCGATCATGGCGAAGTCTGGATGCATCAGCATGGTAGGAGGGTCCTTTATAGACGCCCGGCGCGTCAAAAGGATTCAATTATTTCGCCGGCGGAGCCGGAGGGCAAGTCACCCTGCCAGATAAGGCAGCCCGGCGGCGACCTTTTTTACATCCTGGACCCCTTCAAGCAGCTCGCCGATCGCATCCCAGCGGCCATTGACCAGCGCATCGCGCGCGCTTTCGCGCAGGGCGACGGCGATCGTGCGGTCGCCAAACCGAACGCGATTCCCACGGACATCAATCGTGACCTCCGTCGCCGGATCGGCATCGATCGCGGCCGCCAGCGCCTGCAGGTCGGCGCGCGACGCGCTCAGGCAGGGAATGCCGAGGGTCGTGCAGTTGCCGAAGAAGATCTCCGCGTAGCTTTCGGCGATGATCGCCTGGAAACCGTGTTTCTGGATGGCCTGGGGGGCGTGTTCGCGGGAGCTGCCGCACCCGAAATTGGCGCCAGACAACAGGATGGTCGCCCCGCGGAACCGCGGATCGTTGAGCGGATGCGGGCGGTCGCTGCCGTCGGCGTTCTTGCGAACGTCGTGGAAGAGATACTGGCCGAGGCCGTCAAACGTGACGCACTTCATGAATCGCGCCGGAATGATGCGGTCGGTGTCGATGTCGTTTCCGGGCACGTGGACGGCGCGGCCGGTCAGGGAGGTGATTTTCGAAAGAGACATGATGAGGAGTGGAAACCGCCAATGCTCGCTAATGGGCGCTAATGATGCGTCTGGATGAGCGAAGATTAGCGTGAATCAGCGGTTGAGGTTAGGCCAAATACTTCGCGCGCGTCGGCCACGCGGCCGGTGACCGCGGCGGCGGCCACCATCAGCGGGCTCATGAGGATGGTCCGGCCCGTGGGGCTGCCCTGGCGGCCCTTGAAGTTGCGGTTGGAGGAGCTCGCACAAAGCTGGTCTCCCACGAGCTTGTCGGGATTCATCGCCAGACACATTGAACAACCCGCCTCGCGCCACTCGAAACCGGCGTCACGGAAAACCTGGTCGATGCCCAGCCCGGCACAGAGGCGGCCGACGCCCTGGGAGCCCGGCACGGCGATCGCCTTGACGCCGGCGGCGACGCGCCGGCCCTTGAGGTATTTCGCCACCTCCTGGAAATCGGACAGCCGCCCATTGGTGCAGGAGCCGACGAACGCGACGTCGATCGGCGTGCCCTTGATCGGCGCGCCCGGCGCCAGCTTCATGTAAGCCAGAGCCTCCTCAAGGGAGGCCTTCGCGTCGGGGCTCTTGGCTCCGGCCGGATCGGGGATCTTTTCATCGATCGCGATCCCCTGCCCCGGATTGATGCCCCAGGTGACCGTCGGCGGCACATCCTCCCCGCGCAGGCGGACGACGTCGTCGTAGGCGCAGCCGGGCTCGCTGGCCACCGCATTCCAGCGGGCGACGGCCGCCTCCCACGCAGCGCCCTTGGGCGCATAGGGGCGACCCTCGAGATAGGCGAAGGTGGTTGCGTCGGGATTCACATAGCCCACGCGCGCCCCGCCCTCGATCGACATGTTGCAGACGGTCATGCGCTCCTCCATCGAGAAGCGGTCGAAGACTTCGCCGGCGTACTCGTAGGCGTAGCCGGTGCCGCCGTTGACGCCGAGCGTGCGGATGATGTGCAGGATCACGTCCTTGGCATAGATCCCGGGACGCAGCCGGCCGTTGACCTCGATCCGGCGCACCTTCAGCCGGCCGAGCGCCATGGTCTGCGTGGCGAGCACGTCGCGGATCTGGGTGGTGCCGATGCCGAAGGCGACCGCTCCGAACGCCCCGTGCGTGCTCGTGTGCGAGTCGCCGCACGCGATCGTGGTGCCGGGCTGGGTGATGCCCTGCTCGGGTCCGACCACGTGCACGATGCCCTGGTTGCCGCTCGCCCGGTCGAAGAAGGTGATGCCGAAGTCGCGGCAGTTCTTCCGGAGCGCGTCCATCATCTCCTGCGCCAGCGGGTCGGCGTAGGGCTCGTTGAACTGGTCCGTCGGCACGATGTGGTCGACCGTGGCGAAGGTGCGGTGCGGCATGAGCACCTTGAGCTTGAGGTCGCGGAGCATGCCGAACGCCTGCGGGCTCGTCACCTCGTGGATGAGGTGCGTGCCGATCAGGAGCTGGGTCTGGCCGTTGGCCAGGGTCCGCACGGTGTGGGCGTCCCAGACTTTTTGGAAAAGGGATTTGGGCATGAGAGGTCAGACGTTTGGGAAAACGGGCCGGCCGTCAATGCCAGTCCGCACCGGAATCGTACCTTGACCTTGCAATACCTG
>Ga0265334_10001403_pt1 | contig 11596 bp, 12 predicted proteins | sample 42023metaG_FD_192442 | JGI IMG/M metagenome (GOLD analysis project Ga0265334, IMG submission 192442) | Rhizosphere microbial communities from Carex aquatilis grown in University of Washington, Seatle, WA, United States - 4-20-23 metaG | ecosystem: Host-associated > Plants > Roots > Rhizosphere...
TGTCCAGGCTGGGAGGGCACGGGCTTGGTGGTATTTGGCAGAGCGTCGGATTTCAGGGGTTGGCTCCCCTGCCCCGCTTCATCCTGCGCTGCTAGCGCGCTCGCCAAGTCTTTCTTCTTGTTCATTCTGGACCTCTTTTGTAGTTAACTTGTTTAGGAGTTCAATTGTGTACTTGTAGACTTGTGAGACTTCCTCAGCCGCCTTACCACTCGGTTCGGTTTCCTGTGGGGTCTGGCCTGTTGTGTCGGCATCTTCGAAGGCGACACGGTAGCCAAGCGAGTGAGGGCAAAGAATAAAGCCTTTAGCGGCCAGAAATTCGCGGCTTTGGTCTGTGCGGTCGCCATGCGCCCGAACCTGGTTGAGGATCACAAAGGTTTTGGTATTAGCAGTCTTGCCAATCAGATCGTAGGAAGCCCCTACCCGCTCTATGTCTTTGACGGTTGCCTTGGCGGGGATAATGACAAGATCGGAGAGCTCGACGGCACGGCTGGTTGCTTCATCAAGCCTGGCCGGAGTATCGAAAATCACGATTTCAGCCCCGCTCTGCTTGTGCGGATTCCGATGAAAGCGTACACGATTCCTCTTCAAGTCGGACAGCGTTCCGATGATGTCGGACAGTTATCGGAGCGAAGCGACGCTTCGGGTCTCTGATAATTGGGTGTCCGGATTGAGTCAAGGTTTTCCCGCCTGATTTCCTCCTCCTTTTCGGAGCCCCTTTTGGGGCGACGCTCCGAGAACGTTCTCGCGCCGTGGATTCGGGCGGGGGGGCGAGCGGCGGCGAGAGCTTCCGAGCTCAAAGCTCGTCTCGCCGCCGGTCGCTACGCGTAACGGACTCGCCTCCCCCGCCCGAATAGGCGCGCCCCGTGACGGACGATTTACGATGCCTTGTCCGAAGGATTTTTGGGATCACGCATCGACTTGCCGCCAAACTCCAACCGGTAGGCGTTGTGAACCAACCGGTCGAGAATGGCGTCGGCGACGGTGGGATCAGCGATAACCTCGTGCCACTGGGGTATCGGGAACTGACTGGTGATCATGGTCGCGCCCTGGCCCTGACGATCATCGAGTATTTCCAGGAATTGTCGGTAGAGTTTGCCCGAGACGCTTGAAATCCCAAGATCATCGACAATGAGGAGCGTGGCCCGCCCGAGCCGTTTAAGCAACGAGGGCAAGCTCCCGTCAACTTGAGCTGTTTCCAAGGCTCGGAAGAGCTTGGGCGCGTAATAATAGATCGTCCGGTATCCGTCACGGCAGGCCTGGTGCCCCAGCGCGCAGGCGACCCACGTTTTGCCCGTGCCCGTCGGCCCGGTGATCAAAGAACTGCGATGGTTCTTGATCCACTGCGAAGCCCGCAATTGATCGATCTGCGCTCGCTTGAGACCTCGCGAAGGCCGGTAATCCAGATCCTCCAGCGTGGCGTTGCTGATTTTGAGCTGGGCATTTTTCAGGCGCAGAGCAAAGCCGCGATCTTCGCGCCAGAGCCACTGCCGTTCGACCAGGAGGGCCAGCCGCGCTTCAAAGTCCAGGTCGATGATGTCCTTCTGCTGGCGCTGTTCTTCCAAGGCGTGGATCATTCCTTCCAAACGCAAGGCCCGGAGCTTTTCTACGGTTTGTGTATAGAGCATAGCGGTGTTGTTTTGTCGTTGGAGATTCAGTTGTAGTAAGGGCCGCCACGCAGATTTTCGTGAATGGGGCTGGGCAGGGGCAGTTCTTGTTCCAGCGGTTGGGTTTCCAGATGTTTCTGCAGAATGGAGTTGATGCTCGCGTAGGAGCAGGTCCCAAAGTGCAAGGCGCGCCGGCAGGCAGCTTCCAGCCGGGCGTTGCCGACGGCCTTGCCCAGGCGAATGATGCCCAGACAAGAGCGGAAGCCCATTTCCGGGTGAGGCCGGTCTTGGAGGATTTTCTCCACGAGCTTGGCGCACTCTGGCCCGATTTTCCCGGCCCATTCGATCATGCGGCCCGGAGTCCATTGGAGATACTTCTGATGGGACTTGGGCCGATGTTCATCCAGGGTGGTAAAAAGGCCTGGCTGATAGCTTCGCACGTGGGCCGCGACGCGTTGGCCAGCCTTGAACAATTCGACCGTCTTGTCCGTCAGGCGGACTTCGACTTGCTCGTGAATCAAGGTGTAGGGAACGCTGTAGGCGTGATAATCGACTATGGCGTGGTAGTCGATGTTGACCTTGGCGAAGGACCAGGTGGCCAGCTCAAACGCAATGGCTGGCAAGGGCAGCAGTTTGGTCTTTTCGTGTGCTTCAAACCAGCTGTTGCGTGAACCCTCGAGCTTTTGAAACGGTTTGTCGTTGAGCTTGACCAGGAGTGGAACAATCGCCTGGTTGAGTTCCCCAATGCTGAAAAACCGCTGATCGCGCAGGGCCGCCAGAATGTGTCGCTCGGCAATCTGCACGCCGGTCTCAACTTTCGATTTATCGCGAGGCTTTCTTGGACGCGCCGGAATGATGGCGGTGGCGTAATGGACGGCCATGTCCTGGTAGGTGCGATGGAGAATCGGCTCATAGCGGCAGGCTTTGATCACCGCCGTTTTTGGATTGTCCGGAATGGTGGCCCTGGCCACGCCCTGAAAGGAAGCGTAGGCGTGGCAGTGCGCGGCGATCCACGCGGCCAGCTGCTGATTGGCGAAGGCTTCGGCAAAGGTCTTGTTGCTGAAGCCGAGCACGGCCACGAAGATCTGTGCGGCGCTCACGCTGCCATCCTGATTGCAGATTGGCACCGTCTGCCCGGCCCAATCGACAAACATCTTTTCCCCGGGCAGATGCACCTGCCGCAGGACTGGATCGAGCGTGCCGGCCCAAGCCTGGTAGAGGTCGCAAAACCGGCTATAGCCGTAACCCTCCTGCGGATGGGTCTGCCGGTATTCTTCCCAGAGCAATTGGAGGGTCACACTTTTGCGGCGGAGTTCATTGTGGATATACAACCAGTCCGGCAACGGTTGGCCCTGCGGAGGAGCTTGCAAGCCATTGCCAAACAACCGCTTCGTTAACTCCTCCTCGGTCATTCCGTCCGGTAGCGGCCAAGTGAGCCGGGCGGCCTCAGCGCGCTTGACGTAGTCCCCAACGGTACTGACGGCCAAACCGCAGCTGCGAGCGATCTCTCGCACCGAGAGCTGATTTTGATATTTGAGTCGGAGGATTTCGTGGATCTGACGCATGGTTATCTTTCTTTGTGCCATTGAGGTTTCCTATTCCCGATTTCCGCAGTTCATTCGAACCGTTGAATCGAGCGGAACCCTGGCAGTTTATCCAGCGTCACTCCACTCCTTGAACCGGCTATTCCGGCGCATTTCGGACAGCATTCCGAACGCATCCGGACACCATTCCGGACCCAGTCGGACACCATTCCGAAACAACTCGGACACCATTCCGATGGCGCCCTAAAACTGTCCGACATCCGTCGGAACCCTGTCCGAATTCAATCGGAACGGTGTCCGGCTTGCATCGGAACCCTGTCCGGTCTCACGCAGGAATCGTGTCCGGCATGCGTCGGAATACGCACTTGAGCCGGTTCCATTCGTCTTCGTGATTGGCAGGGGTAACCGAGAGCACCGGTGGGTTTTTATCTGTCCGACGTTTAGACCATTTGTAGGCTGATCCTTGCGGGTCGATATCGAGGATAGCCGCAGCCTTACCATCGATGTAAGCCGCTACGCATAAGCATTCTGCGAGTGTCGATTTACCTGACCCGCCCTTCTGATTCACTAGCGCGATCGTGAACATGTTAACTTGTTGCCTTGTTTACAATCCAATAAGTTTGCTTGTCGAGTTGTACACTAGTGAGATTGTGCGAGTGTTGGCGACCGATGGCAAGAGGAATTTGGAGCACTGTCCACATGGCCCACAAGGGCAGGAGGAGCTTTACTCACCTCGCTCCGGGTCATTCCCTTCTCACGTTCCTGCACTCCTTCGTGAGCTGCATTACAGCGAAACCAAGTGGAGCGGCGCCAATCTGGAAGCCCGGCCTTAGAGCTCGGAGCTGATCTCGACCTTGGCCAAAGACACTTTCGAAGTCGCTCGATAGAAAAGGACAACGCGCAGAGGTGACTGGTGGGGCAGGGGGAGGGGATCTGTTATTCGCCGGTTCGCGCGGCATGTCTCCGCGAGTTTCACCCAACGAGTGAAGCGAAGGGGGGTGACTCTGGAAAGAAGGGTTTTAGCACAACGCGTGCCGACGTCGTCGCCATCAGGCATGATCCAGATGTGGCCCATGGGAGTTGTGCTCCGGATGATGAGCGTGGCTTGAGCGTCGCGTCGCTACAGCTCGAGCCCATGAGGTCGCCGACGGTTTTGAAGCCGTGTTGCCAGAGCCACCAGACGGCCGGGAAGCCCTCAACCACTTACGCTCTTTTGACGGCGAGAGGGCAGGGGAGCTTAGCCATTCCATTCCATGGCGATCCTTTTTTATGAATCTATTTTATCAGACTCAAATGCCATCGGTTTGGCCCGAACGCAACCCCCTTGCCATTGCCGACGAGCTGTGCGGGATCGGTTTTCGCGGTGGATGGATTCCTTCCTTCCCATCGCTGCAAAGGAAGCCGCTACAGCAACCCTTTCACCTCCCAGGCGCGTTGCCCGGCACAAGGCCCGGCCCGCACCGAGCGACCGTATAGGGTCCGGCGTGCCGGTCCAACCTATGCGCCCGTCCTCGGTGGGGTATGGCGCAGCAATTCCGCAGCGACTGAAACTTGAAGGAGAAGGACCATGACCACGAACAAGAAACCCACTCATACCGCTTACGTAGTCGAGGAACGCGGCCAAGGTCGGGATAGCTTCTGGCGACCAGTCGGAGCCGCCTGGACGAACAAAGACGGGAGCTTCACGCTGAACCTGGACGTGCTACCCGTGAAGTTCGAAGGCCGCGCTCGTCATCCGCGAGCGCAGATCAGCTCTCGGTGCTCGATAGTGGTGGGACAGGGTTCGTGAGGCCTCCACTTCCCCCGTCCTTGTCGTGTTGCTCCGTTGTTCAGATCGTTTTTACGTCTGCTGCTCGCCTCCGTCCATCGCCCTCTTCCGACCGCTTTTCAGCCGGGGGGCCGGGCGTGGCGCCTTCCGAGGAACCCTTCCACTGGCCGCCCCTGCTGGCGGTCTCTCGCAAGCGAAGGGCGACGGACAAAGACGAACAGCAGAGCACTAAAAAAAAGACCATGAAAACCAACACGACAAAACCGATAGAAGGAAGGGCTCGGGTCCAATCCGAACAGGGGTTCAGGGCACAGCCGGAAATGGCCAAATATCTGGTGATCTGCTGGCAGGGCCGGGAGCAGGTTGTCACGCTCCCATTCCAGGCCAAGCACGCCGAAATCCTTCGCTACGTCTCCCAGGAATGCGGGGAAGTGCAGGCCATCAGCGCGGGCTTCTTCATTGACGAGCAAGACGCCTTCTGGCACGGCGGCGAAAGCACTAGCCTCAATCTCAAGTCCCGCCCCGAAGACAAGCAGCTCATCCAGGTATTCCTCACGAGCGCGGACCGCCGCCAGTGGGATCTCACCATCGCCGCCGCCGAGGCAGAAGCGGCAGCCCGTTAACTCCGCCAATCAAAAAGACGCACAGCTAAACCAACTAGAAAGGAAAATTATGTTCAGTTCAAACTACAGCAAAGTCCGCAGCGAAATCACCGACGAGCAACTCCGCATCACCTCACCGAGCATCTTCGCCGGGCAGGCCATGACGGGCGTCAGCAGTCGATATACCTTTTTGCCCACAGCCCAGATCGTGGGGAGCATGAGAGAGGCAGGCTGGGCACCGGTCCAGGCCGAGGAGCAGCGGGTAAGGGCCGAAGGCCGGATTGGTTTTCAAAAGCACGTGGTCCGTTTTCAACGGCGCGGACAGGTTGCCGTCAAAGGCGAATACGCGGTTGAAGTGGTCCTGAGCAACAGCCACGACGGACGGAGCGCTTACCAGTTGCACGCCGGGCTTTTCCGGATCGTGTGTGGCAATGGCTTGCTGGTGGCCGACTCGACTTTTGAGCATGTGGCCATTCGCCATACTGGACACGAAGCCCAGGAAGTTCTGGGCGCTTCGTTCCGGGTGCTAGAGCAATTGCCCCGGCTAACGGCCAGTGTGGAGTCATTCCGCGCCCGTTACTTGACCCCGGCAGAGAGCAAAGCCTTCGCCGAAAGCGCCATCTTGCTCCGCTGGGATGACCTCCAATCCGCGCCGATTGGCCCGTCAAGGTTGTTGGCACCCCGCCGCAGCGAAGACGCCGCGGGGGACCTTTGGTCCGTGTTTAACACGGTGCAGGAAAATCTATGCAAAGGCGGAGTGAAGGATTACGGCCGCCGTAAAGGGGATGGACACTGCTTTTCCAGAACGCGGCCCGTGACAGGGCTGGACGAGTCGATCCGGCTGAATAAATCGCTTTGGCACCTGGCCGAGGCACTTCGGACGGGCAGTCTCCCGGGAGCCAGGAACTGAACAGCACGGGGCGGACTCGAAAGGCCCGTCCCTTTTCCTTGCCCAGAGTTACCGTGCCACCTAACGCCGATTGAGATCATGAGCTTTTTCCGAGAGTTATTTTACGCGCTGGCCGTTGGCCGCATGGCGGGGAACATGATAAGGGAGCGCCGCAGCCGAGAGTGGCAACGCCGCAAGAACTACGCCCGGTCGATCCTGCCGTCGTCTGATCAACGTCCCCCGTTTGCTCCGCAGGCCCCCCCGGACAAGAAGGTACGCTAAAAACGCGAGCTGAGGCGAGACAAAGTCCTCGGCCTTTTTTCTTTTAGCTGGAGGCTTGCGCAGCCCCAGACCCCCGCGCCAGAGGATTGCACCCTCTGGACTCCCCTGGCCGCTCGCGCTGGGCTTGATGCTCCGCCCGGGAAGGAACATTGGCTCAGCCAGCCATCAACTCCAGCTTTTCAATTTTGCATCCGCCTTTTTCTTCGACGCCAAGGCGCAGGCTCTTCACCCGCAGCGTGGCCAGTAGTTCAAATAATTGGCCCAAGCCCTTCCCATGGACTTCGATGTTTTGGTCGCTAAACTCCATTACAATCCGCTCCGGTTCTTCACTGTGCCTGATTTGACGCAATGCGATATACGGCAGCGCAATCCTGCTCTTCGGTAATTCCACGATAATAAAGCCCCCGGCATTGCCTTCAAAAAGAGCATAAGGCGGTGCTGAATCTGGTTTGCTCATATTCGGTCCTGTTCTCTTCCTTTCTTCTCGTCAAAATGCGGCGGGATTAGCTGCTTGAAACGTTCCACGGCCCGGCGCCACCCGAAGAAACGCAGACCAGCCAACCCGAGCGAAATGCGCTGGCTGAGCTCCGCCACTTTGCTTCGGGCTACCGCCTGGAATGCTTCCAGGCGGTTAAGGCCTAAGCTTTCATCCGCGGTCTCCTCCGGCAGGAAATCCAATGCGATTTTGCGATCACCTGAATCCAAGCTGCCCAGCAGCGCCGCCTTATCGGGCGTATGCATAGAACACGATAGTTTGCCCCGGCTACAGGCCACGTATGCAGCCTTGCCGTCCAGACGGCTGGCCGCGACGACCACATGATCCACGGTCATTCCTTGCGCTTTGTGGCTCGTGATGGCGTAGCCGTGCAGAAAACGGTGGAACCGTTGGGTGTTGAGCTTTACGCCGCCGTCCAAACGCAACACATCCCCCTCGATGGCTTGGACCTGGTGCACACGGCCGTTGATCAGGCCGGCGTCGCGGTCGTTGTCCCTCAACAACACCCAATCGCCCGTCGCAATCTCAAGCGAACGTGTCGCGGCCACATCGAACGACTTAGCCGCCATTTTAACGTTCAAAGAATTCTGCTGGCCCCGGCTGCCGCGCACCACGATTTCTCCCTGTTTTTCCGAAACCACTTCCCAAGCTGAGCCTTTAGCAAAGCCGCACTTGTCCTCGTTGAAACTCACCATCAGGCCAGGCCGGTAGTTTCGGAAGTTTTCTCTTTGGGCAGTGGTCCACGAAAGTGATTCATGAACGGTGAAGCGTTTGCCATCTTGTAAACGGCCCGCCGCCAGAAGCTGACGCCGGATTTCATCCGTCAGCGCGTGGTTTTCCGCCCATGTCGGGCAGACACAAACGACTTTTCCCGCTCCTTCGCCCTTGAGGCGAAGATACTCGCGGGCGGCATTGGCCAGATACTCCGCTTGGCCTTCCCGCACCCAGCCTAATGCATCTAGCTTTTCCAAACCCTTGCGCGCGGAACCCCCGGCCATCGCCTGGACGGCTTGACGGTAACCCTCCGTTTGCTGGCGGCGCACGCTGCGCATTTCCGCGCGCTCGATCGGTGAATGCTTCTCCAGGACCCGCAAAAAATCCCCGGCTTCCACGCTGGAATGTTGACGGGTGTCCCCGACAAAGATCACGCGAGCTCCGCTGGCTTCCGCCCACCGGAGCAAGGCCGCCCCTTGCTTATTGCTCAACATCCCGGCCTCGTCCACTAGCAGCACCGTCTGAGCACTACTCTCGCCAGCGCCTTTCAAGAGGAACTGGGCAACGGTAATTGCCCTCTGGAAACCCTCCTTGCGGAGAGTGTCCGCCGCCGAGGTGGTTGGCGCAATGGCAAGCACGTTCTTGCCACTCCGTTCCAAGGCTTGCTGCAATTCAGTCAACGCGGTCGTTTTACCAACGCCCGCTGCCCCTCTCAGGCTCAATACCTGGTCCTTTGAGGCTAGCAGTGTTTCAACTGCCTCTCTTTGCTCCGCGGAGAGTTTTGCGCCCAGGCTGCTGGCGTTGCCCAGGCGCTCGAATTGTCCCTGGCTCCGAGTCACATAGCTCACGGCCCATTTCTCTAGGGCCAGACCGGCGCGGGTGGCGCACTGCCGGCCCACGGAGCCGGCCTCGGCCAGGGTCACCAACTGGGGTTCGTTTGCCGTGACTTCTTTGAGCCGTTCCAGGCTCAAGGCCCCCAATTTCTGGTTCAAGGCTTCCGCAATGACTTCATGCTCGGCGGCAACCGACCGCCGCTCGAAGATATGGGCGATGCCTTGCCGGACCGCTTCGCGTTCCAGGGCAGGTTCCGTCCGCAATAGCTGCGCTCGGCTTATCGCCTCGGCTTTCAACTTCTCCAGGCCTCGCAGTTCCTCCGCCGAAAGTTCCGCTCGCTGCCAGCGCACTACCTGGGCGGTGGAAGCTTCCGCCAGTTTCGCGCTGCGGGTTTCAGTCGTGATGATATGTGTCTCGGCTGGAGTCGGCTCCCGTCCGTGTTCCTTTTGGAACACGGCAATTCCCCGCTCAACGTCTGCCCTGCGTTTTGAAAAACGTTCCCGGACGCTGGCGCTCACCCCTTTGATCTCGAATCCGGTAATTGCCCCCCGCTTGTCCCGGATCTGCTCAACCTCGTATCCCAGGCGCCGGACCTCGCATGCCAGTTCATTCTGATAAACTTTGCCGGCATAGCGGACCGACCCCAGCATCTCCTTTTCGGTCAGCGCCCGCCATTGCCCGCTCACCGTATCGTAAGTCCCATTGATGGTGACATTGTGCTCATGCAATTGCGGATCCAGCGCCCGGCTGGCCGTGTGGCCAAACCGGGCGGCGCAGACGTTTCCCGTGATACGGTTGTGCCTTCCCTCCGGACCGTGATTGCTCTGAGCGGCGGCGAACCGTTCCAGTTCGCCAAAGGCTTTGTCCGCCGCCCGCCGATGCGCCTCGACTAGACGTTCATCGCCAAGGGTAATAGCCATGACGCTGACGCTTTTCTGGGCTGAGACCTGAAAATCGAAGAAACAAACCCGGTTGTGTCCATCGCGCGGGGTGAGCTTGCCAGAACCATCGGGGAGCCGATTCTGGCGCAGGCTCTCGAAAGCCTTGTCACCAGCTTCGATGCTCTTGCCAGCCAGGCCAAGCAGCCGCGCTCCCTCTCCTACCCATCGGCCAGTGACACGCTCCTTCTCCGAATAGTAGTCGCTGTGCGATAAATGTTTGTCCAGATAGGTTGACCCATTCCGGACTTTGGCCATGGTGAACATGTGTTGCGAGCAGGGCTTTGAATCGATTTAAATGAGACGCAATATGTCCAACGGCGGTTGGATCTTCGCTCTTGTTCGACTAGTGTTCGGATAATGTTCGATTGCTGTTCGCATTCTGTTCTGTGATTGTTCGACTGTTATGGCCGACGAACTCGACGATTTCTTCAAAAATACCAAGCCCCCTCCGCCCCGGCGGAAGTTGCAGGCCTATGCCCCCTTCATCCGCCGATGTCTGCGCAAGCAGTGGAGCATCCGCTTTATCGTCTCCAAGTTGAAAGAGTGGAAGGGTTTATCTGTCGCCCCGTCGACGGTCTGTGAATTCATTAAAACCCAACGCCGGCCTGGCGCGCCCATTCGCAAGGCCAAGCCTGGGCAGCCGGGCTCTGGCACGCTGCCTGAGGCCGCACCGGCCACAACGACTGAAACCCTGCCAGCGCGAACGACCGAGACCGCGCCCCCAAAGTCTTCAACACCGAAGCCCCCGCGCAAGCCTCGCTTCAACATCGACACGTGATCAACCAATTCTGACGGTGCCATCCTTTCCCGGTTGTTCTTGATGCCACCATTCTCGCGACACCCATTGGCCATGCAATACGATGGACTCGACCTTCAAATCATTTTCTGGCCCGCCGGTCTTCAGCTTGGCGAACGCTGTCGGCGGCACGAGATCCTCGTCGATCATTTGGCGGCTCTCGCCGAAGGTGGGCGCCCCTCTTCCCCACTGGGTCGAATCGGTAGGTCGTTCGCGCTTGACCTTTCCAATTTGTTGCGCGGCCCATTCCCGAGTTTCAGCGTGGTCTTGCTGGAGGAATATTTTTGTTTTGCAGTTGCTTAGAATCGCTTCCCGTTGCTCCTTGCCCAGCCGCGCGTCCATAACGGCCAAGTTTTGCGTAAGCAATACAGTGGCGACCCGGTACTCCCGAAGAACCGAAAGCTTTCGTCTCAGCTCCCCGGACACAGTCTCCTGGCACTCATCCGAGATCAAAAAGGTGTTTGTCTTCTCCCGTTGCGCCTTCGTTGCCGCGCGCAAAAAACAAAACTGCAAAACGCCATTGGCAATCTTTCCTTCATCGGCCGATATTTTCTTTTCATCCGATCCCAAGGCCGGCATACCCACCACGCAGATTTTGCCTCGATAGAGCAGATCTCTCATAGTGAACGTGGATCGTCCACCCAAGAGGTCCGCCAACGGAAGGTGGCGCAGATGCTCCAAAATGCCACTGACAGAGGCAGCCACCGAGCCTTGCAAACGGTCGCCTAGAGCGGGGAAATCGCGCGTAAAGTAGGCAACCGCCAGTCTCGCATCAGTATTATGCTCCGCCTGTTTCTCCGCCATTTCCAGGGCGCTGGCCAGCACGCTCTTTTGCCGCCAGGCTGGGTCAACCAGTTGGTTGATCGTGTTCGCGCGGGCGCCAAACAGGTTGCTGACACCCGGAATTTCCAAGCGATCGTAAACCAATTTGCAGAGGACCAGCAGGTTCCGCAAAATCATCTCGCACTGTTGCCGCCAGAAAGCCTCGTTTTCTGAAATCCCCGACCGGCCTCGTTCGCTCAACACTTCGCCGATTTCCACCAGGAGCGAAGTCGCTTCGCCAATGCTCGCGCCTTCCAACGGATTAAAGACGTGTTTCTCTCCGGGGCCGAACACGATCAAATCT
>Ga0265334_10001404_pt1 | contig 11592 bp, 11 predicted proteins | sample 42023metaG_FD_192442 | JGI IMG/M metagenome (GOLD analysis project Ga0265334, IMG submission 192442) | Rhizosphere microbial communities from Carex aquatilis grown in University of Washington, Seatle, WA, United States - 4-20-23 metaG | ecosystem: Host-associated > Plants > Roots > Rhizosphere...
GCCGACGGAAACCCTCGTGCTCAGCCCGCACGGTCACATCGAACACGCCCTGCACGTGCTGGACGACGGGGAGACGACGTGGCTCGGCGTCGAACCCGGCACCGGTGCCGCCCTCGTGGAGTGGCTCACCCGGATGCGCTTCCTGCTGCGGGTGGAGGTCGCCGAGGTCAGCGAGCAGTGGGCGGTGCTCGGGGTCCCCGCCGGCGTGGGGGACAGCTCGCCCGAACCGCTGGCCGAACTGAGGTACTGGCAGGACCCCTGGCCGGCGCTCGGACCGAAGAGCCCGGACTACTGCGGCACCGCCGAGGCCGAGCACCCGGGGCGGGAGCGGGCCTGGCGGGAGGTCCTGGTGCCGCGGGCCGAGCTGGACGAGCGCACCGCCGCCCTGCCTCTGGCCGGCACCTGGGCGGCGGAGGCCGCACGGATCGCCGCCTGGCGCCCTCGCCTGGGCCTGGAGACCGATCACCGCACGATCCCGCACGAGCTGGACTGGTTGCGCACCGCGGTGCACCTGCACAAGGGCTGCTACCGCGGACAGGAGACGGTGGCCCGCGTGCACAACCTGGGCCATCCGCCGCGCCGCCTGGTCTTCCTGCACCTGGACGGCTCCGTGCACGAACTACCTGGTCACGGGGCCTCCGTGGTCGTGGCCGGGAAGGCCGTGGGCGTCGTGACGAGTGCCGCGCGGCACCACGAGCTGGGCCCGATCGCCCTGGCCCTCGTGCGGCGGGCGACCCCGGCGGACGTCCCGGTCCTCGTGGACGGCGTCGCGGCGGCGATGGAGCCCATCGTCACCCGTTGAGCGGGTTCGGGTTGCGTCTGGTTGCTCTTGCTAGCACTATGGTTCCTGTGGCTAGCATTTCGGAGCGCGTCGGAGAGCTCGGGGCGTACCTGCGCGAACAGCGCGAGCACGCCAAGTTGTCCGTCCGCCAACTCGCGTCCCTGGCCGGGGTGAGCAATCCGTACCTCAGCCAGGTGGAGCGGGGACTGCGCAAGCCGTCCGCCGAGGTGCTGGCTCAGATCGCCCGAGGGCTGCGGATCTCCGCGGAGGCCCTGTACGTGCGCGCGGGTTTCCTCGACGAACGCGAGCACGCAGGGGTCGTCGCGGCGATCCACTCCGACGGCCGGTTGACCGAACGGCAGAAGCGAGTACTGCTCGACATCTACGCCACGTTCTGCGAGGAGAACGGGCCGGCCGAGGACCTGGCAGATACCGAGGACCCATCGGGGCCCGAGGACCTGTCGGGTGCGAAGACCGATCCCGCCGAGGGATCTTCGGCGGAGTCCGAGTCGTTGTGAGGACCGGCGGCCGGTCGGACCGGCAGCCGGCGTCGGGGAGGGGTTCGGGACGGGCACCGCGGGGGATCCGTCCACGAACCGCAGCGCAGATCAGGAGAGAGGTTGTCGCGATGGAACTGCCCGAGCAGGTGAGGAAGGCGGCGGCAGAACTGCCGTCCCAGGTCCGCAAGACCGTGGCGGACGCGGTTCCCGTGGTGACGGCGGCCGGGGCGGGTGTGGTCGCCGGGGTCCGCCGGGCGATCGACAAGGTGGACAGCAAGGTGGACCGGCCGGCACTGCAGGCCAGGGCCGCCCACCTGTCCTCCGTGATCGCCACGCGCTCCGTGGAGGTCGCCGGCAAGGTCGAGGCCCAGGCCGACGAGCTGGCCACCCGGAGCAAGGATCTGTTCGAGAAGGTGCGCAGCCAGCCTGCGACCCAGGAGATGTTGGCCCGCACGAAGACGACGGCCGAGACCGTCCGCCGGGTCGTGGACGAGACCGGCGCGGCCGCGGCGAAGAAGGTGGCCGCGATGCGAGCCGGCGCGGGAACGTCCTCGCCGGCCGAGACGACCGAGACTGCTTCGGCCGAGGCGCCGTCCACGGTGGTCCCGGAGGCGGCCGAGGCCGTGCCCGCAGAGGCTGTGCCTGCAGAGGCTGTGGCCGCCGAGACACTGCCCGCAGAGGCTGTGCTCGTCGACGAGCCGGCGCCCGCCGCCGAGCCTGCCGAGGAGCCGGCGCCCACCGAGGCGTCCGGGACCGCTCCCGCGGAGGGCGAGGCCTGAGGTCGGATTGTTGGATCGGGCCGGTCCCTGTCCGCCGTCTCCGTGGCGGCGCCGGGACCGGCCCGGACGTTTTGACGGTGAACAGCGGCCACCCGGGCAGCCGCCCGATCGTCCTTCTGCCGTGACCGGGGTGGACCTGGCGACGGGACCGGGGTGGACCTGTCGACGGGACCGGGGTGGACCTGTCGACGGGACCGGGGTGGACCTGTCGACGGGACCGGGGCGGAACTGCCGGCATGACCGGGGTGGATATGCGGCATTCGGGTGCGAGATAGTCGTCGCTCGGACGTCGGGTCGACCGGATCGTGGTCGGCGTGCCCTGTACGGGTCGGTCCCCCAGGGGGCCTGACGTCCGCGACCGTTCGCATCTGTCTCGGGGGTCTCATGTTCCACGCACGGTGCCGAGTCATCTCGGCTCTGGTTCTCGTCGGCGCAACGCTCGGTCTCGCCTCGCCCGCCTCCTCGGCGGCGCCCGGAGCCGCAGTCTCCGGGGCGACGGTCGCCGATCCGGTCTTCCCGACTCTGGGCAATCCCGGCTACGACGTCACTGCGTACGACCTGGGATTGACCTACCACGAGGACACCCGGCTGGTGGACGCCACGGTGAGGATCACCGCGCGGGCCACGGACGGCCTGGCGAGCTTCGACCTCGACTCGGTGGGTGCCCAGCTGGGGACGGTCCAGGTCGACGGGCGACCGGCGGTGGCGACCCAGCAGGAGGAGAAGCTCACGATCGTGCCCGCCCACCCGATCCCGAAGGGGCGCCGGTTCGTCACCCGGGTGAGCTACACCGCCGACCCGCGGATGTCGGTACCGGGCAGCGGCTGGGTCTACACCGACGACGGTTTCGCCGTCGGAGGGCAACCCGACCTGGCCCATTCGGTGTTCCCCTGCAACGACGTCCCGAGGGACAAGGCGCGGTTCGTCGTCCACCTGGACGTGCCGAGCACGCTCACCGGCGTGGCCAGCGGCACGTTGCGCGCCACGTCCACCGCGGACGGCAGGACCCGCAGCACCTACGTCTCCGAGCACCCGATGGCCACCGAACTGCTGCAGGTCGTCGTCGGCCAGTACACCGTGGTGAACCGTGCGGGGCCGAACGGCGAGAAGCTGCGCGACGTGGTGCCGACGGCCGAGGCGGCTGCGCTGGAGCCGGCGCTCGCCCTGACCCCCGGGCAGCTGGCCTGGCTCGAGCAGAAGCTCGGGCCGTTCCCGCTGGAGGCCTACGGGATCGTTCCGATCAACTCGACTGCGCCGCCGAACTTCGACTTCACCGGGCTGGAGACCCAGACCCTCACGCTGTACCGGTCGACCTATCTCCTGCAACCCGAGGCGAAGATCGCCTCGCACATGATGCACGAGCTGGTGCACTCCTGGTTCGGGGACAGCGTGACCCCGCAGACCTGGGCCGATCTGTGGCTCAACGAGGGGCACGCCGACTTCTACGGACTCCTCTACCGGTACGAGAAGGGGTGGCCGGACTCCCGGGGGTACACGACCATGGAGGACCGGATGCGCTACACGTACAGCCAGGGAGATCTGTGGCGCTCGACCTCCGGTCCGGTCGCGTCCCCGAACGCGGCGAATCTGTGGGACAACCAGCGCTACACCGGCGGTGTCCTCGTGCTCTACGCCCTGCGCGAGAAGATTGGCGAGGAGGCCTTCGACCGGGTCGAGCACACCTTCCTCGCCCGGTACCGCGACCGCACCGCGAGCACCGAGGACTACATCCGGGTGGCCACCCAGGCGTCGGGCCAGGACGTCACCTCGTTCCTGAGGGACTGGCTCTACGGCACGACGACCCCGCCGATGCCCGGCCATCCGGACTGGACCGTGACCCCGGCGGTGCCTGCAGTGGCTCCTGCGGTCGCCTCCGGTGCCTCGGTGGTGCCGTTCGGCATCCGGGTGCCCCAGATCCACGACGACGCCTCGGCGACGCGCTGACCGAGGCCGTCCCGGAGACGCCGTCCCGCCGGGTCCGCTCGAGGGGAGCCACCCGGCTGGTGCTGCAGGGGAAGCCGTTCGGCCCGGTCCCGTGTCCACGGGACCGGGCCGCGGATCCGGTGATTGTGGGGAACCTGCGCGCCGGATGTCCGCTTCGCTCGCGCGGAGTCCGTACGCTGGTGCCATGGTTCTGGCCGACGTGCAGATGTGGGTCTTCGACGGGTTGAGTATCGGTGCCTTCGCGCTGGAGGTCTGGGCGTTCGCGGACTGCGTCAGGCATCAGGCCGGAGTGTTCCCCGCGGCGGGGAAGCGGACCAAGGGCTTCTGGACGGCGGTGACCGGAGTGGCGATGGCCTTCGGTTTTCTCAGCCTGCCGCTGGGGGGCGCGCGGTTGAACCCCATCCAGTTCCTGCCGATCGTGGCGGTGGTGGCGGCCTGCGTCTACCTGGCGGACGTGCGGCCGGCGGTGCGGCAGTTCCGTGGCGGGAGCGGGCGGGGCCGCTATCCCAACGGCGGCTGGTGACCGGTTCCACCCCTTCGCGTCCGGGCCCCTGCGGGCCGGTCGTCGAGTGAGGCCGTCGGCAGCCCGCGGGTGGGTTGTGGGTATCCCGCGGGTGGGCTGTCGGCGCGTCGTTGCGGCGAGAAGGTGTCTCCGAGCGGCCCCATGACGCTACGCTGCGTGCATCGCATCGGTGCGCCCGGTGACCTGGGGCATGACTGGAGTGCAGATGACAGAGTTCCTGGCCGGGGGGCGCCGCAGGATCGATCGGGTGCTCGCGCCGGACTTCCTGCTCGACCTCACGGACCTGCCCCTGGACGAGGTGCGTGAGCGGCGGATCGATGCGGACCAGGAGGAAGCCGACCTGTCGTACGCGCGGCGGTTGCTGCAGGGCCGGATCGATCTCCTGCGGGCCGAACAGTCCAGCCGGGACGGTCGTGGCCCGCTCGCCCGCCACCCACGAACGGACGCCGAGATCGTCGATGCGCTCAAGCGCATCCTGACCGATCGGCCTCAGGAGGAGTCCGCGCCGCCTCGGCACCTCTCCCTCGAACCGAGCCGCGTCGGGGAGCACCGGCGGGAGGCGGAGCGGGCGGTCGCCGATCTCGGTGGCTCGGACCTGGGCGCCCTGGACGACACGGCCCTCGCCGAGGCGATCGCGGATCTGTCCACGATCGAGGGCCGGGTGAGCAGGGCCCGCCGTCAGGTGCAGATCGTCGTCGATACCCTCACCGACGAGGTCGCCCGCAGGTACCGGCTCGGGGAAGTGAGTCTCGCCGAGCACCGCTGAGCGGGCACCGCCGGGGCGGTCCGCGGGACGACGTCCCCGGTCCCGCCGTCCGACGCCGCCGAGGGGAAGTCAGCCATGCGTGCCGTGGTGCAGCGCGTCTCGCGGGCACGGGTCGTGGTCGCCGATGAGGTCACCGGTGAGGTCGACCGTCCGGGACTGCTCGTGCTGCTCGGGGTCACCCACGACGACGGCGCCGAGCAGGTCGACTGGCTGGCGCGCAAGGTGGCCGAGCTGCGCATCCTCCGCGGCGAGCGCAGCGCCGTGGACGAGGGTGCCCCGGTGCTCGTGGTCAGCCAGTTCACGCTCTACGCGGACGTCCGCAAGGGGCGTCGGCCGTCCTGGAACGGCGCGGCTCCCGGGGACGTCGCCGAGCCGGTCGTCGACGCCTTCGTGACCGCGCTGCGCGGGTACGGTCTGACGGTCTCGACCGGGCAGTTCGGCGCGGACATGGCGGTGGAACTGGTCAACGACGGACCGGTGACCCTGATCCTGGAGGTCTGAGCCGTCGCCGGACGGTCGGAGCGGTGGAGGGCGAGGCGGCGTGACACGACTCGAGGCAGTGACCGGCGATCTGACCACCCAGACGACGGACGTGGTGGTCAACGCGGCGAACTCGACCCTGCTGGGTGGGGGTGGGGTGGACGGTGCACTCCACGAGGCCGCGGGTCCCGCGCTGCTGGAGGAGTGCCGTCGCCTGCGGCACACGGTCCTGCCCGACGGCCTGGGGGTGGGCCGGGCGGTCGCGACCGGGGCCGGACTCCTGCCGGCCCGCTGGGTGGTGCACACCGTGGGCCCGAACCTCCACCGGGGTCAACAGGATCCGGCGCTGCTCGCCGCGGCCTTCACCTCGAGTCTCGGGGTCGCGGCGGAGCTGGGTGCCGCCTCGGTGGCCTTCCCGGCGATCAGTGCGGGTGCCTACGGCTGGCCGATGCCCCAGGTCGCCCGGATCGCGGTGCAGGCGACGGCCTCGGCCGTACGCACCCTGAGGAGCCTTGAGCTCATCCGCTTCGTGCTGATGAACCCGGCGGCGTGCGAGCTGTTCGCCGCGGAGATCCGCGCCCTCGCGCCGCCGCCGGGGACCGACGTCGAGGCCTGATCCCGCCCGGTCCAGGCCTCAGCCGGTGGTCGGACGCGTGTCCGGGGCGGGGGCCACCGCGGTCCACGGCACCGAGAGTTCCCCGAGCCGCCAGCGGGCCGGGCCGCCCAGCACGGGCCACCCCTCGGCCCGGACGCCTGCCACCGTGCGCAGCCACCGCTGGCGGGCGCCGAAGCCGCTGCGGTCCACGGCCCGGGTCCAGGCGTCGTCCAGGGCGGTGAGGAAGGTGTGCACCGGCTCGCCCGGCACGTTGCGGTGGATCAGCGCCTTGGGCAGCCGGGCCGCCACCTGTCCCGGACGCTCGAGTCCTGCCAGGCGCAGGGACAGGGTCAGCGCCGTCGGCAGTCCCCCGGCGTCCACGCTCACCCAGCTCGCGAGCCGGCCGAGCTCGTCGCAGGTGCCCTCCACGAGCAGCCCGCCCGGGGCCAACCGTTCGGCCATGCGCGCCCAGGCCCCGGCGACGTCCTCCTCGGCGTACTGCCGCAGCACGTTGAAGGCGCGCACGATCACGGGACGGCGACCGGACGGCATGGGCAGTTCGAAACCGCCGACGACGAACGAGAGGCCGGGGCGGGCCAGCGGCTCGGCGACGGCGACCCGGGCGGGCTCGATCTCGATCCCGACCACCTCGACGTCCGCGCGGTGGGCGGCCAGACGGCGGTGGAGCTCCACGACCGTGATCGGGCTCGCGCCGTAGCCCAGGTCGGCCACCAGAGGGTCCGCAACCCCGCTCAGGAGCGCTCCGTGCACGCCGATCAGCCAGCGATCGACCCGGCGCAGGCGGTTGGGGTGAGTCGTGCCACGGGTGACGGTTCCCTCCGGCCTCGTCTGGCGACCCACAGGCAGCAGCTTAGGATCTAGGCGGGCCGACCGGCGGTGCGCCGGAGGCCGCCCTGACGCGACCCAGGACGTGACGGATCACGTGGACAGACTCGACCGGCATGCGACAGACCGGCACCGCACGGAGTTCACCTGCACGGAGTTCAACGGACGACGACGTCACGAACGCCCCGACGGTCTGCCCCGCAGGGTGGCCATGCTGTCGGTGCACACCTCCCCCCTCGAACAGCCGGGGACCGGCGATGCCGGCGGCCTGAACGTGTACGTCAGCGAGACCGCGCGCCGCATGGCCCGGCGGGGCATCGAGGTGGACGTCTTCACCCGGGCGACGTCCAGCGACCTGCCACCCGCCGTCGAGCTGGCCCCGGGCGTGCTCGTGCGGCACGTTCCGGCCGGGCCGCTCGAGGGACTGCGCAAGCACGATCTGGTCGGGCAGCTCTGCGCCTTCACGGCCGGCCTGGTGCGGTTCGGTGCCCGGCACGAGCTCGGCCACTACGACCTCGTGCACTCGCACTACTGGCTCGCCGGCCAGGTGGGCTGGCTCGTCGCGGACCGCTGGGACGTGCCGCTCGTCCACACCATGCACACCATGGCCAAGGTGAAGAACGCCGCGCTGGCGGACGGCGATGTGCCGGAGCCGCAGGGACGCGTGATCGGCGAGGAACAGGTGGTCGCGGCCGCGGGACGGCTCATCGCGAACACCGAGGAGGAGGCCAGGGATCTGGTCACGCTGTACGGCGCGGATCCCGCGCAGGTGGCCATCGCCCCGCCCGGGGTCGACCTGGAGGTCTTTTCCCCCGGGGGCCCCTGCGGACGGCGCTCGGCGCGACGCAGGCTGGGCCTGCCCGACGACGTCCAGTTGCTCCTCTTCGTGGGCCGGATCCAGCCGCTCAAGGCACCCGATGTGGTGGTGCGGGCCGTGGCCCGGTTGGTGACCCAGGACCCCTCCCGGCGTGGCCGGCTGATGCTCGCGGTGCTGGGGGGCTCCAGCGGAGGGGACACCGACTGGCTGGGCGAGTTGCGGGCGATGACCGCAGGGCTCGGCGTCGCCGACGTGGTCCGGTTCGAACCGCCGGTGGCCCGTCGCGAGCTGGCCCGGTGGTACCGCGCGGCCGACCTGGTCGTGGTGCCCTCGCACAACGAGTCGTTCGGTCTGGTCGCGGCCGAGGCGCAGGCGTGCGGGACGCCGGTCGTGGCCACCCGGGTGGGTGGGCTGCGGACCGCGGTCGCGGACGGAAGCACGGGCCTGCTCGTGGACGGGCATGATCCCGGCCGGTGGGCGCGGGCCCTGGCGACATTGCTGGACCACCCGGCCCGGCGGGCCCAGATGCAGGTGGAGGCGGTGGCTCGGGCCGGGCGCTTCTCCTGGGAACGCACCGTGGACGTGTCGGTCGGGGTGTACTCGGCGGCCGTGCGGAGCCGCCGGTGCCGGCCGGTGCGGCCCGTGGCACGTGCCGCGTGCCTTGACCCGACGGGCCCGTTGACGGGCGGTTACGGCGCGGTGGCGGTGGCGCCCTGAGGGGCCGTCGCGCTGCCGCAGGGTTGCGGATCGTGGTCCCGGTGGAGGCCCGGCCCTGCCCCGCCCGGGACGTTGGTCGCGCCCTCGGCCCGGTTAGCCTTTGGGCATGACCTACCCGCTGATCCTGCTCCGCCACGGCGAGAGCGACTGGAACGCCAAGAACCTGTTCACCGGCTGGGTGGACGTGCCGCTCTCGGAGAAGGGTCGGCTGGAGGCCGACGCCGGGGGCCGGCTGCTCGCCGACGCGGGGGTGCTGCCGGACGTCGTGCACACGTCGCTCCTGCGTCGCGCGATCACCACGGCCAACCTCGCCCTGGACTCCGCGGACCGGCACTGGATCCCCGTCAAGCGCACCTGGCGCCTCAACGAGCGTCACTACGGCGCGCTGCAGGGCAAGAACAAGAAGCAGACCCTCGAGGAGTTCGGCGAGGCCCAGTTCCAGCTGTGGCGTCGCTCCTACGACGTGCCGCCACCGCCCATCGCGGACGACGACGAGTTCTCGCAGGCCGGTGAGGCCCGGTACGTCGGGATCGACGGCGACCTGCCGCGCACCGAGTGCCTCCAGGACGTCGTGACCCGGATGCTGCCCTACTGGGAGTCGGCCGTCGTGCCCGACCTGAAGGCGGGCCTGACCGTGATGATCGCGGCGCACGGCAACTCGCTGCGGGCGCTGGTGAAGCACCTCGACGGCATCAGTGACACCGACATCGCCGGCCTGAACATCCCCACTGGGATCCCGCTGCTGTACACGCTCGACGAGCAGCTGCGGCCGACCGTGCCGGGTGGGCGCTACCTCGACCCCGAGGCGGCTGCTGCCGCTGCGGCGGCCGTGGCCAACCAGGGACGTTGATCCCGCCGGGCCGGTCCTCGGACCCGCCCGTGCCGACCGGCCCGCGAGCCCCGTTCGGGGGGCGCCGCGGGCCGGTCCATGTCCGGCCCCGCAACACCCATCAGGCGCCGGCGGAGCCGATCACATGTGCCCCGCTGGGTTCCCCCACGTGATGACGCTCCCCGGTGACCAGGAAGATCACCCGGCGGGCCACGGAGACCGCGTGATCGGCGAACCGTTCGTAGTACCGCCCGCACAGCGTGACGTCGACCGCCGCCTCGATGCCGTACGTCCAACTGGGCGACAGGAGCAGGGTGAACAGCCCGCGGTGGAGCTGGTCCATGGCGTCGTCGTCCGTCTCGAGCTCCCCGGCCACGGCGAGATCCCGGGTGGCGATGACGCTGCCGGTCTTGGCCACGATCCGTTCGGCCACCTGACCCATCTGGACGATGGTGGCCCGCGGCTCGGGCGGGATCGCCGAGTGCGGGTAGCGCAGCCGCGCCAGCTTGGCCACGTGCCGGGCCAGGTCACCCATGCGTTCGAGGTCGGCGGTCATCCGCAGTCCGGTCACGATCACCCGCAGGTCCGTGGCCACCGGCGCCTGGGTGGCGAGCATGGCCAGGGCCCGTTCCTCGATCTGTTCCTGGATCGCGTCCACCTGCAGATCGGCCGCGATCACGGTTTCGGCCAGGGTCAGGTCGGCGTCCATGAGGGCCGTGGTGGCCCGGGCGATGGCGGATCCCACCAGCCGGGTCATCTCGACCATGTTCTCGGACATCGCCCGAAGCTCTCCGTGGAACTGCTCGCGCATGGGGTCCGCTCCTGTTCGCGCCGGCCGGATCGGCCATGGATGATCGGCCCGGAGGGCCGGACGGGCCCCGGCCGACTGCTCGGACTGGGGCGGGGTCGGGCACGGGGGATCTGACGATGAACGGTCGCAGCCTGTCATGAACGACTGCCGGACACCTGGTGAACAGCGCTGGAAGGCCTGACACAAGGCACCCTCGGTCGCTGGTGTGTCGGGTGCGCCGTCCTAACCTGAGACCGTGAATCCGTCGTGGACCGCCGTCCTGGCCGGCCTCGTGGGTCTGCTGGTCGGTGCGGCGGCGGTGCTCGCCTTCCGTGCCAGCGAACGCGAGCAGCTGGGCCTGCCCGCGTTGCCGGAACCGGACCTGCCTCCCGGTGTCGGCGACGTCTTGAGCGTGCTGCGTTCCGCGGCGGTGGTGCTGGACCTCGCGGACGGCGTGGTCAAGGCCAGCCCGGCGGCCTACGCGTTCTGCCTCGTGCGTGGGCACGACCTGGTGCACGCGGAACTGCGGGAGATGGCCGCCGAGACGCGCCGGTTCGGTCTGGTGCGGGAGCGCGAGATGAATCTGGCCCGTGGGCCGCTGGGACGCGGGCGCCTGGTCGTGCACGCCCGGGTCGCCCCGCTGGGGACGGACCACGTGCTGATCCTCGTGGAGGACCGCACCGAGGCCCAGCGGGTCGAGGAGGTGCGGCGTGACTTCGTGGCCAACGTGAGCCACGAGCTCAAGACCCCGATCGGGGCACTGCACCTGCTGGCCGAGGCTGTGCAGGACGGTGCCGACGACCCCGAGGCGGTGCGCCACTTCGCGGAGCGGATGCTGCGGGAGTCCCGCCGGCTGGCGACCCTCGTGCAGGAGATCATCGACCTGTCCCGCCTGCAGGTCGCGGACGCCCTGCACTCGCCCGAGCCCGTGGACATCGACGAGGTCGTCGCCGAGGCGGTGGACCGCTGCCGGCTCGCGGCACAGGCCAAGCGCATCGAGATCAGCTACGGCGGGGACCCCGGTGCGGTCGTCTTCGGGGATCACAACCTCCTGGTCACCGCGGTGCGTAATCTGGTGGACAACGCCATCGCCTACTCGGCCGAGGACACCCCGGTCGGGGTTGGCGTGCGGCGAGACCGCGGTCTGGTCGAGATCTCGGTCAGCGATCAGGGGCTCGGCATTCCCGTGGCCGAGCAGCAACGGATCTTCGAGCGGTTCTATCGC
>Ga0265334_10001405_pt1 | contig 11591 bp, 11 predicted proteins | sample 42023metaG_FD_192442 | JGI IMG/M metagenome (GOLD analysis project Ga0265334, IMG submission 192442) | Rhizosphere microbial communities from Carex aquatilis grown in University of Washington, Seatle, WA, United States - 4-20-23 metaG | ecosystem: Host-associated > Plants > Roots > Rhizosphere...
TCAAAAGGGCGCCAGCCGAGGCGCGGGCCGCAGGGCATGGTGGTTCCATGTCCAAGGCCCGCAACGCCGGCGGGCGCCCTTTTGCGCGCAACCCGAGGGGGACGTTCCCTGCGCGGGCGCAGCGGTGCGTCACGGACTCCTTACGTACATCGAGTACGCCGCGTCGCCCGTTTCTTGCGCTGCACCCGCGCAGGGAACGTCGCAGCGATCACAGAAGTGCATGACACGCTCTTGGATCATTATCTTGACTCGGCTACGATGCGGTGCCGACCCCAATTCAAGCTTAGCAGACAAGAGCTTTCCGCGGCAGAATCCATATTTTGAGTTCTATGAACCCTATTTCTAAGACTGCGTTTTATTGCTGTGGTGTAAGAATGCAAGACGCAGAAAGCGCAAATCCTGTGTGTGGCGATCAATTTGCCCGCCTGTTCATGGATAAAGCTGGCCTGCAGATTTTTCAAAACTTCAAAGCGGAAAAAAAGGCCAACGCCGGCAATGTTGCCCGCGCCCGTATCATTGACGACCACCTGCGCAAAGAGGTGGCAGCCAACCCCGGCTTGCTGGTAGTCACTGTCGGGGCGGGATTCGACAGTCGCCCATACCGGCTGAAAGGTGGAAACTGGCTGGAGCTGGACGAGCCGCAGGTGATTGCATACAAAAATGAAAAGCTGCCGATTGCCGGTTGTCCGAATTCACTCATACGAATTGCGGTCGATTTTTCCCTGGATTCACTACACGAAAAGCTGGCGCCCTTTTCGAAGTATGAGTCGGTGATTTTTGTGGTCGAGGGCGTGTTGCTTTATCTCGATCCCCCTGCGCGCCAGTATCTTGCAGAAGCGTTGCGCGGCGCCTTTCCGAAGCATACGCTCATCTGCGATTTGATGACCCGGAAATTTCTAAACAGTTATGCCCGCTCCGTGCAGGAAAGGATATCCGACATCGGCGCTTCGCTGACCGCCGATGATGAACCGGAACTGCTCTTCAAGAACAAGGGTTATCGGGTGCTGCAGGTGACTTCGATCTTCCGCCGCGCCATTGAACTGGGGCTGATAAAGATGCCGAAGCAGCTGCTCAGCATCATGCGCACGCTTGCCGATGGCTATTCGATTTATCTATTCGCCGCTTGAAGCTTGAAGGAGCCTGGGCATCGTTGTTACGCGGCAACAACCTTCCGAATATCATTCACCATACGAATCAATTCCGTTGGCCGTGCGGCGGGCAGTTTTGGCCCCATTTCCAGAAACTCGTCCACGCCTTGGTCCATCAGGTAGCGAATGCTGTCCACCCAATTCACCGAGTGCGCTATTTGTGTGCCCAGAGTTCTCTCGATGTCTCCGTCCCGATAGGGCCGTGCGCTCACATTGGAGATCACGGGAATTTGCGGGCTCTTCAAGCCAAGTCCATGCAGGAATTTCTCGAAGACAAGCTGCGCTGTCCGCATGTAGCGGGAGTGGAACGGTCCGCTGGCATTGACCATCAGGCACTTCACGCCCCGGGCATCGCAGAGGCATTCCAGTCGGCTAATGTCCGCAGCCGGGCCGGACACGACAATCTGGCTTGGTGAGTTGAAGTTGGCGAGGTCAATGCTTTCGAAGCCATTGTCTTGTAGCAGCTTCATGACCTCTTCCGTGCTGATGCCCAATAGCACGGCCATGCCGCCGCCCGACACCTCGGCCATCACTTGGCCGCGCTTCTGGACCAACCGCAGACCGGTTTCAAAATCGAAGCATCCTGCCGCCAGGAGGGCGTTGTATTCCCCGAGGCTGTGGCCGGCGAGAAAGGCTGGGTGTTCGTTGGCGGGATGATTCTCCTGCCAGCACCAGTAACGCAGCGCATTAATAACAAATAACGCAGGCTGGGTGTACTGCGTCAGCCGAAGCAGATCGTGCGGGTCTTCGAGGCACAGCGTCTCAATGGAGTATCCCAGCACGGAAGAAGCGAGTTCGGTCTGGTCCGGGTAGATCGGAAACAGGTCTTTACCCATTCCCTTGAACTGTGCCCCCTGGCCGGGAAAAAGTACGGCTCTCATTGACCTTCCTCTTCGCTATGTAACTCCAACAAATCCACTTGCACGGAGCAGTCAACCCTAAAAGACTAAAAGAGTCGCCGGCTCGGATCAAGCGCACGGAGTCATCTGATTCAGATTTCCGTAGCGGCCACGGCAGTCTTTCTGGCTTTGCGGTTCGCCCGGTAATCGGCCTTGAACTTTGTATATATGTCGTACACTTGGTCAGGATGCGGAATCTCCACTCCGGCCAGCTTGCCGATGCGCGAGGCGATTTGCTTGCGGATCTTCTCCACCACCGCCTGGCTGAACTGCGAGTCGAGACTGCGCACAGTTTCAAATACGGGGTGATTGATAAACTGTTCGCCCTGCAGAAATACCCAAGCGGATCGGAGAACGACGGTCCGCTCATAATCCGGATCGGCCGCTTCGGCAATGACTTTCCTGGCGTAGTTTTCAAATCCGACAGAGTGACGCATCTCGTCCCTCGCCAGCTTGGTCGCAATATCCTTGAGCACCGGTTCGGGTACGCGCTCGGCGGTCTCCAGATACATGTTGCCGGCAACGATCTCTGAAATGACGTTGAAGGTCAGCATCTCGACCTTGGAGTCCGTCATCGGCGTAATCGTGCGTCCCTTCATCAGGAAATCGCCCGGCAACTTGACACCGTTCAAGGCCAGCCATTTGGTCAGAGCGTGAGGATGCTTAGTTTCCTCATACAGCCAGACGGCCAGCCACTGCGTGAAGTCGATGTCATCCTCGAACATGGCCATGAAGGAGCGAGTCGCCGAGTAAGTCGTCAACTCTCCGAAAGTAATGCGCTTCACCGTTTCGATCAGCCCATCGTTTATCAAAGACTTGTCGATTTTGTCCCAGGCGATGTCCTTCATATACCATCGGGCCTTCTCAGCGACATCGAACAGAGAGTAGTAGGACAGGTCCGTATAAATATTGCCGACTGACGCGTTCATGCGATCTCTCCTGAAGCTAAATTCAATCTACTGGAAACATCGCCCAGCGCTTGTCCGAAGCTAAGATAGGACAGGACACTAGGCCATCCCTCCGTTCACACTGATGATCTGGCCAGTGATATAACTGGCCGCTTCTGATGCGAGAAAGCCGACCAGAGCCGATACTTCCTCGACGCGTCCGGCGCGTTGCATCGGCACAATCACCTTGAGCAGCGCCGGATCGAATTTGCCCTTGGCCATGCCGCCATCGATGATGCCGGGAGCCACGACATTGACGGTGATATTACGAGTGGCCAGCTCCTGCGCCAGCGACTTGGTAGCGCCATGCAGGCCACTTTTGGCGGCGGCATAGTTGGTCTGCCCGCGCGTACCCATAATGCCGGACACTGAGGAAATATTGATGATCCGGCCTTTGCGCTTGCGGATCATCGGCATCAGCAAGGGTCGGGTCACGTTGAAAAATCCGTTCAGCGTAGTGCTGACAACGGAATTCCAGACATCGAACTCCATACCCGCCATGGGACCGTCATCGAAGGTACCGGCGTTGTTTACCAGCACATCAACCGGTGTCGTTTCTGCCAGCTTGGACAGCAGTTCCTGGGTCAGAGCGGTATCAGTGACATCAAATACAATCGTTTCTGCTTTGCCACCCTGTTCGCGGATCTGCCGAACGACGGCCTCCGCCTTGTCGCGATTCTTGTTGGCATGAACATGGACCGTCAAACCTTGCTTCGCGAGTTCCAGACAAATGGCTGCACCGATATCGCCACTGCCGCCGGTTACTAGTGCTGTCTGCATGGCCTATATTGTCCCGTCTTATTCTTCTTGCTCGCCGGTAACCAACGAAATCGTGCCCTCTGCCACGGTTCTATCGTTGATCGTTCCGTTGACGTGATATTGATAGATACGAGGTCCGACCAATACGACCTCGGACGTCAGCATCAATCGGGAATCCGGATGCTCATCCAGATAACCTTGCTCGAAATTGAAATTGCGAGTTACCGCCAGAAAAGCCTGGGAAATGGGTGCCAGCTTCGAATGACCCGACATCGGCACATTGGCATCGACGGAACTGATCGCCAGATGAATCGCCGCCGCCTGGGCGCCGTACTCGATTACGTGGACATATGACAGCCGCCCGTTCACCTTGAGCGGATTGTCCTCGTCCAGATGCGAGATCGCACTGCAGACGATTTTTTTGTCGTCCCATTCCTCAACGCGATCCAGCAACATCATCCGCCCCTTATGCGGAATTAGAGCGGATAGCTGCCTGGCTTCCATTTGTTGAGGGATTGTTCGTTGCGGGCTTGTCAGCATGGCGTAACTTCGATGTTCAAACTCTGAGAATTGGAATAGGGCAAGGCAACCATTGCCCGCTGTTTTTTCGCAAGCGCAATCAAGAGCGGCAAACTTCCTGCTGCGGACGATCGCTTGCTGATCTGCGCCAGCACCGGATCATCCACCGGTGTGCTGTCGGTACCGTCCAGAAGATTGAGGCGGATTGAGGCGATAGATCGGTCACTCGGCTCTGGGCGGAACAGAAAGCTGACCGCAAATGGATCGATCGGTTTTGACTTCGGATCCATCTTTAGAATAGATGGCGCATCGTAAGCCACATACAAAATCGGTAAAGATTCAGTCAGTGCCGTGGTATACGACTGCAACAAACCCACCGCCAGGCTGTTGGACGCGGCCGTAACAGTAGTGGCGCTTGCCGTATTCTTCATAAGAATGCCCAAATGGCCGGCAGCGGCATTCAGAATAACGTTCTGGAACTTCATTGGAGAAACCGGCTTACCTTCCAGCGTCAGTGAATAAAAGATGTGGTGGGCAATGTCGAGATCGCCTTCGGAAGTGGCAAATACCAGTTCGATACTACTGCGATCGGTACCCGTTCCTTCCAGCGCTTTTTCGGCGGCGTGGATGGCAAGCTGCATATGCTGAGTGGTTCTGCGCTTGATCGATGACGTCAGAAATGTCGATTGCAGCGGCCGGACCAAGTCTTCGTTGTAGGTTTCAGGCGCGAGCAGCAGTGGAATCGACTCATCCCAGCCCGGCAGGCCCGGGCCGTACACACTGATCGCCTCGATGTAGAGAGGTTTCAAGCTGTTCTTCCAAAAATGAGCGTGGCGTTGTTGCCCCCAAAACCCATCGAATTGGTGAGCCCATAACGAATTGGATGAGATTTATTGTCCAGAGCAATATTGCACTTGAGAGTCGTATCGACTTGCCGGGTATTCAGAATCCCCGGCACCAGCTCGTTTTGCATGCCGAGCATCAAAATAATGGCTTCCGTGATCCCTGCCGCACCTTGGGTGTGACCGGTCGAGCCCTTGGTCGAACTCACAGCCACACGGTCGCCGAAAATTCGATAAACAGCGGCGTCCTCGACAGCATCGTTCATTGGCGTACCGCTGCCATGGGCATTGATGTAGTCGATGTTTTTCGCATTCAGCCCTGCGCGTTCCAGCGCCAGCAGCATGGCGGCTTCGATGCCCTTCCCTTCCGGATGCGGCGCCGTCATGTCGTGGCCATCGGTGGTTTCGCCGTAGCCCAGCAATGAAAGGCTATCCGCCTGCGCCGGATCCCTCTCAAGCAAGGCGAACCCAGCCGCTGCACCGATACTGATGCCATCACGCGTCTCATCCCATGGTTTGCAGGGCTGAGTCGATAACACACCGAGCGCACGGAAACCGTTGATCAGCGTTTCGCTGAATGCTTCCACGCCGGCGACGACCGCTGCGTCGCACAAGCCCATCTGCAGATAGCGATAGGCTGTTGCAAATACTTTTGCACTGGACGAGCAAGCAGTACCGATCGTGGCGTAAGGACCGGTAATATCCAGATTCCGGCGGACGTACTGCATCCCGGCGTCAAGACTGCCGTTGTGGGTATAGTCGTGCGCAGGCGTCCGATCGAGCGAAACGTCATTACTATTCTGGTACGCCTTCTCTATAACGCAAATACTGCTGGTAATGGTGCCAAGGAAGCAGGCAATGCGACTCTTTCCGTATTTGCGTTTCGCAACTTCGACCGCGTTCCTGAAGCCGTCCTGCTCCATCGCGGCCTGGACCATGCGGTTGCATTCGTTGTCGTAAACCGACAGCTCGCCCTCGATCGGATGGAGCGCTTCTGGATCAATAAATCCGAACCAAGTGCAGCCCAGATCACCCATCGAATACTTGCGCAGGCCGCCAGTCCTGCTCTTCATCGAATTGAATGTGGCTGTATTGCCGACGCCCAACGCGCTGGTGAGCGTAAAAGCCGTTACATAGGCCGGTGAAATTGCCATGTGCTCATACTCCCGTATCCATGGTCAGTCGGCACCGGCTGCAACGACAGACTCGTACCGACATCTACCGATAGACGTCTATCGATAGTCCCCCACGTTCAATAACATTGCCGAACATATGGTTCAGCAGCGGTCAGCTTGAAACCAAAGCCTCGACAGGCGCTGCACGAAAATCTCCGACCGCAATCTCGTTGTCACTGCAGTCCAGACAAATGAAGCTATAACTGTCCTGGCTTTTGCTGCGGATTTTCACTGTAAGTGTTTTGCCCGGCTTGAGCACATACAGATTCTTCACCTTGACCATGCGCTTGAGGTACATGTCGCTCTTAAACTGCCCGAAAGCAATGCGGACATGTTCCATGATCACCGCACCCGGAATAATCGGGTTGCCAATGAAATGGCCATTGGATGCGGGGTGGTCTTCAGCGATCGCCACGCGATACTCAAACTGAGACATTTCAAGCGACATTTGCTTCGCTACTTGCTTCGCTTGCCGCGAGTTTGCGCTCCATTTCGGCCGTGACGAAGGCATGCAAGGTGCGAACGGTCGCAAATGCTCGGCGGGTTGCCTCATCCTTGGCTTTGAGTTCAACCTTGTAGCGCTGGTTGATCACCGCCCCAATTTCCAGCGCATCGATCGAATTCAAGCCCAGTTCTTCGGAGAAAAGTAGAGTATCCGGCTTGATTTCGACATCGGTATCCAGATTGAGCGTTTCGACGATCACTTCCAGGAACTCTTGCTCTGAGGGAATTTTCATAACTTTTCCTTAATCCTTTGGTATCGATGAGCTAGATGAAGAACAATCTTCGGCTAGTAGTATTAGTATCAATGCGGATAATAACCTTCGACGTTTTATTGAACCGACGTTTAATGAAATCCAGTCGCAATGACCTCGCTTTCGATTCTAAGCAGCTGCCGCCAGTTTTGGCAACAAATCTGGAAGGGCCAGGACAGAAGGCCGCTAAGCCTGACTACTTCGCCTAAATATCCCATCCTCGGCTCCCGCGTTGACGCTGCGCGCACCGCCGAATCGGCACGCCGAATATTTCCCACCGATGGCCGGGAGTCTGGCGCCGCCATCCATCCGCGACGAGTCGCCACCCGCCATGTCACTCTGGTAAACGTTATAAATGCTCAAATCAAGACACTACAATCGTCGTCGCAAACACGGCGCCGTCGGATTGCGCTCGGATTCCAGCCACCCCGAGCCGCATTCCGTCCTCACCTAGTGCTCCAGCAATTTCTGCAGTGGCTCTGGATTCATTGGTTTTATGAAATATTCGACGAAACCCGCATTGCGCGCCTTCGCCCGGTATTGCTCGCCGCTATAGCCGCTGATTGCCACGATTCGGGCATTGCGTGTTTCATCCAGCACGCGTAACGCGGCAGCTACTTCATATCCGTCCATACCAGGAAGGCCGATGTCGAGCAGGACGATGTCAGGACGCATCAGACGAGCGCACTCGATTGCGCTCGCGCCGTCATTGGCAATGCACGTTTCATGCCCCCAGCTTTGAATCAGACAAGCAGCAGCTTCAGCGAAATCAACGTTGTCGTCGACCAGCAGCACGCGGCGATGCTTTCGATCGCCGTCGGCACGCATGTCCGGCGATAGTGCTGCCGCCGCCGATTTGGATCGCGTTGCAGCCAACGGGAGATGCACAATAAATTCACTGCCCTTGTCGATGCCCGCACTGAATGCCTCGACCTTGCCGCCGTGCATGCCGACCAACTGCGACACCAGCGCGAGTCCCAGCCCCAGACCGCCTTCGCTGCGGTCGATCAAACGCTCACCCTGCGTGAACGCTTCGAAGATTTTCGGCAGCAGCTCCCGCGAGATGCCGCGCCCGTTATCGCATACCCGGATCGCGACTTCGCCATCTTCGCGCATCGCCGAGACGTGGATCTGGCCGCCCATGTCGGTGTACTTGGCCGCGTTGTGCAAGAGATTGAGGATCATTTGATGCAGTCGTGTCGGATCTGCATTCGTCCACAGCGGCTCCTCCGGCAGGACCAACGTCAACATGTGAAGGCGCTGATCGACGAAGCTGCGCGCGCTGTCGACGGCATCACCGATCACGATGCGCAGATCGACCCATTCCAACTGTATCTGCACCTTGCCGCTACTAATATGCGACACATCGAGCAGGTCGTCGACCAAGCGTACCAACTGTACTAACTGGCGCTCCATCATCGCATAGACCGATGCATGCGACGGCAACTCCATGGCTGCGGACGGCGCGCCTTTAAGCAGTTCGACGCAGGTGCGCAGCGGTGCCAGTGGATTGCGCAATTCGTGGGACAGCATCGCCAGAAACTCATCCTTGCGGCGATTCGCACCATCCAGCTCTTTCATGTGGCTGCGCAACTCTTTCTCAAGCTGCCGCCGCCGTACGACCTCCTTCCCGAGCATGGCATTAGCGCGCCGCAGCTCCTCAGTGCGTCGCTTCACATGCACTTCCAGATCGTCATGCACGTTGCGAAGCTTTTCATCGGCGCGCTTGCGCTCAGTGATGTCGATCATCGCCGTAAGATAAGCACCCGCCTCGCCTTTAGGGGCGATATTGACGCTGATCAGCTGAGTGGGCATGGCATTTGCTCCGGACTGCAGCACCATCTCGTTGACTACGCGGTCCTGGCGCTTGCACCGGCTCAGGTGATCGAGCCAATTGCGATGGTCGGCGGGCGCGACGAAGTGAATCATCGGAATGCCAATCGCCCGGGAGCGTTCGGTACTGAGCAAGCCTGCGGCGGTCAGGTTGAGTCCCTGGAGAACGCCGTTGGCGTCGACACTCAGATAACCGATCGGGGCGAAGTCATAGAGCTTGGCGTAGCGATCACGCGATTCTTCAATTTGCCGCTGCGCACTGATCAATTCGCGGTTCTGGATTTCGAGCTCGAGCTCGTGAACCTGTAGCTCGTGCAGCACACAGTCATCTTCTGCCAGTATCGACCTGCATTGCGCGAGCCGTCCATGTAATTCGCTCGTCGCCAAATCCTTTAGCCGTTTCATAACAACTCCATCCGGCGAATCCATCCGCCACAACAATGCCAATCCTCATTCAGCGTGAGCCGAATCCGTTCACTCGACCGATCAACAGAAGCACCAAAGCGGCTACCTTACTCTTTAGCGCGAGCCGGGGAGCATTCATAACAAAAAGCGCCTGCGGGAAGTCGATCGGCACGTCCATGCGCTCCGTGAACTGCTTGTTCCTCCGACGGAGGTCCAGGCGCTTCCGTCGGAGGAATCAAATATTAATCTAGCGATGCCACGTGGATAACCGAAGGCCGCAGACCAGAACGCCACTGTCGCGCGCCTGACCTGCGGCCTCCATTTTCGGTGACACCAGCCGTATTACTCCGGCCGAATTACTGGCTATCCGCCGTTGTCACTGATGAATTGAGCAGCCGAGTCGATCAGATCGGTGCCGGCTTTCGTTTGGAGCGAGTTAGAAGTATCACCCGTAAAAGGGTTGGACGAGATCCAATGATCAGCACCATTCACTTCTTGCAGCTTGAGTTGACCACCACAAGTGCTCCAAGTGGTGACGTTACCGGCGGTCTGTCCATCGGAGAAAATGGGCTGCGGCTGGCCGGGACACATCTGATGGCTTCGAATCGCTGAATATTGATGCCACTCTCCAATCAGATCCGGATTCGAAGGATTGACCCAGGCGGCCGGATTCGCCACATAGCCCGGATCAATCGTCCACACATTCCCCTGAAACGTTCCCGCATTGGTCGCATCATCCAGCACAGTATCCGCGCTACCGACTATGGCGTAATAAGGCGCAAAGGTCTGCGGCGAGCACGAGGCGCCGGTGTAATCCGGATCACCCAACAGATAGAACGCGGACGTGGGACCGGAAATCGCAATGTAGGCAGTGAACGTGGTGGGTGATTCACACCACATCCTGTTGGCCATCATGCCGCCATTCGAATGGCCCACCAGATAGATATTCGAAATCCCGTACTGGTTCTTTATGTATGTGGCGAGCGCCTGTAAAAACGCGACATCATCCTGGCCAGAATCCATGACGTGGTTGCTCCAGGTCGCCGTTCCTTTGCCGGCCTGCCCCTGCGGAAACACCGCGAGAACCTGATGACTGTTAAGCCAGTCCCAATTGATCGAGTTGTTGCTTGGGGGCCCGTTATTCGAGTTCAGGCCAAGATCATGGGCCATCCCGTAGTTCGTACCGTCGCCGCCATGCAGGAACACGACCGCCTTGGTAGCAGCCGAAGTGTCGTAAATATCGATTTGTTGATTTGAAAATCCGGGAATCGACGTGACCGTCTGCAGGCTGGTGGTCGCCCCCGCCGCGTTATTGGCTCCGCCGCTACAGGAAGCCACGACGACCGCAGATAGAAGCATCAGGCTGTTTCTCAAAAACGATTTTATGTCCATAGCTTGTGTGATCCTGTGACCTTCAAGTAAGTAGTCAATCAAATCCAAATATGCCGCCGCGGTCGCACGCACAAAACCAATTGCCACACATTCCGGCTTAAAACGACACATTCCCGAAAGCGTTGACCGTGCGAACCGGCCATGCCAACCCTAATCGATGCCGCCATAGGAAATCTGTACGTATCCGTACATAGGCCAGTGGCGCGTCGAAAAGTTGCATTTTTCCACGGTATCGGTGTCGGCGCCCGGCGCAGTGCTCACAATCATCCTTCATAGCCACGACGATCCGGCCCAAGAAGAACGGCGAATAACGTAATTTGATCATCCAATGGCAATATAGAACCATTATTTTCAAAGCTGGTCTTCCGTTCCGACCGTGCTGCCTCATGCGCGGAAATTGACCGAAGCGGTCGCTGCCGATCACCAAACCCGCCTGATCACCAATACGTGCCAAGCGCCAGAAGCCGCGAATGAAGCTAAACAGACTGCTCAGCCCCGAACAGAGCTATGCCGATGACGAGCGGCCGCTAGGGCGCGCGCTGCTCGCGCATCCGTACCTGACGCTACGCGGGCTGGCGCGCGGGCACATGCCGAACTACTGGGACGCCATCGCGTTTCTGCTGATCTTCGCGACATTCACGGTCATTGCCATTGTCGCACGGGAACTCGGCGCACCGCTTTCCGCGGTCCAGGAATCGTCCATCGATCTGAATCCCACAGCGCTGCCGTTCTATGCGCTGCGAACCGTGCTGCGCATGCTCGCGGCCATGGTGTTTTCGCTGCTGTTCAGCGTGCTCTACGCGAGCCTCGCCGCAAAGAGCCGGCGTGCGGAACGCGTACTGATTCCGGTCCTCGACATCCTGCAATCGGTACCGATTCTCGGCTTCCTGACGTTCACGGTGACCTTCTTCCTCGGC